>Ga0209062_1004351_pt1 | contig 14910 bp, 14 predicted proteins | sample Coa_R2_2_FD_187158 | JGI IMG/M metagenome (GOLD analysis project Ga0209062, IMG submission 187158) | Surface soil microbial communities from Centralia Pennsylvania, which are recovering from an underground coalmine fire - Coalmine... | ecosystem: Environmental > Terrestrial > Soil > Unclassified... | reverse complement strand
AAATACGACTGACGACTAAATGCTAACAACTCACAACTCTCCTTAAAACACTCCTGTTTGTGACTCAACTTCAATCAAATCAAAGCGGTAATTTTCAGTTACCGGGTTTGCTAGCATTTGATCGCACATTTGGTCTAACTCCTGACGTGCCGACTTTTCATCAGGGGAGATCAGGGTCAATTCAATGTACTTACCAATCCGCACCTGCTCAACTTTCTCGTATCCCAACTGCTTCAGCCCAGATTGTACTGCCACACCGGCAGGGTCGAGGACTGAAGGACGAGGTGTCACAATAATTTTGGCTCGATATTTCCTTTGCACTGACTTTCGCTGAATCCTGCTACGCTCATACTATTATCTTTGTGTTCTCTCTGAATAGCAACAAGATTGCAAAGTAATTAGCGTTAAGCTAGAACTTAGCCAGGACAAAAGTTTTAGAAAAATCCTCTATGAGAGCTTTACGCACCCGTAGTCAAGAGCGGATTCTTAACCTGCTCAAAACTATCAAACAAGGTATTTCCGCACAAGGTATCTATGTAGAACTACGTAATCGTAATCAGAGTATGGGTTTAGCTACAGTTTACCGCTCCTTAGAAGCTTTGAAACTCGAAGGCTTAGTGCAAGTGCGGACGTTGGCTAATGGTGAAGCCCTCTACAGCTTAGCCCAGCAAGACAAGCACCACATGACTTGCTTGCAATGTGGTATCTCCATTCAATTTAATGAATGCCCTGTGCATGAATTAGAAACCCACTTGCAAGCTGCCCATAAGTTTAAAATTTTTTACCACACTTTAGAGTTTTTTGGTTTATGTAACCAATGCCAAATCACACAAGATGTGAGTGGTTAGTCCAACAATAACCAATATCTTACTTAAGGCGACTATTCCCTGTAGGAACTTCCCTATTCAGCAGGGGATTCTGGTCAGTCTGCTGGCCATCTGAGACAATGGAGCGTATACCTTCCAAAGTAGCGGGTATAGAGCGTGGATCTATGAACATCACCTTGCTGCTATTGCTCTTACCAATTGTTGCGCCCATATCCAGATAACCCAAAGCAAACAGAACTTCCAGCGCTTGGTGAGCATCGGGATTTGATTGAATTTTTTGGGCAATAATATCTGCAGACTCAGCGATCGCCTGAGCTTTAAGAACCTGTTGCTGGCGTTCAGCTTGCGCTTTGAGTACAATAGCTTTTTGTTCAGCTTCTGCTTGTAGAATAACAGCTTTTTGACGGGCTTCTGCATCTAGTACCTGAGCATCAGCTTTACCTCTAGCGCTATTGACAGCCGACTCCCGTTCACCTTCAGAAGTTAGAATTGCTGCCCGTTTACGCCGTTCTGCCGACATTTGTAATTCCATAGATTCTTGTACTGCCTTAGAGGGAATAATATCTCGTAGTTCTACACGAGTGACTTTTACACCCCAGGGATCAGTAGCAATATCCAAATCTCGCAACAAAATTTCATTAATTTGCGAACGGGCGGTAAAAGTTTCATCCAATTCTAGTTGACCCATTTCCGCACGAATTTGGGTAAGCACCAGATTCACCATTGCTGACTGGAGATTTTCGACTTTATAGTAAGCTTTCTCCATATCCATAATGCGCCAGTAAACCACAGCATCAACCGTAATCGACACGTTATCACGGGTAATACATTGTTGGGGTGGGATATCTAAAACTTTTTCCCGAATGGTTCCGCGGAAAACCACTTTATCAACAAAGGGGAAAATAAAGTTAAGACCTGGCTCTAGTTTTTTGTTATAACCACCCAAGCGTTCCACCAAGGCTTCATTGCCCTGATTGACAACTTTCACCGAACCTGCCAAAGCAGAACCGCCCAAAGCCAAAGAAACAAGCAAAAATAGATACTCCACTTTACAAATCTCCTAAATTTTGTTAAAAAGCTCAGTACTTAGCTGCTATATATTAAAGTTGCCCTGATTTTTGGCAAAGATCGTCATTAGTCATTCGCTACAAATAAGAAACGACAAACCAAAGAGACACATCAACTTAAGAATGCAAGACATTTTCTGGCATCACGATCAACGTTGTGCCTTCGCGTCTTGTGACATAAACTCGTTCATGAGCTGCTATGGTAAGTTTGTCATCGTCACAACGCGCTCGCCAAGAGTTGCCTTCATAGAGAACCCGTCCTGTTTTGCCGGCTGCAATCTCTGTTAAAGTTTCAGCTACAATCGCATCTTGAATTTTTGAATGACGTCGTCGAGGAAAGTGCATAAATTGACGAGACAGGAAAACCAGGAATGTGGAAAGCAACAGCCAAACGACAACCTGTAACCATAGCTTTCCTATAACCACACTCGAGAGCAGTGCTACCACCAAGGCACTCAATCCCATCATCAGGGCAAAAAAAGCCGTAGGCACGAACACTTCCGTTAAACACAAAAGTGTGCCGATGATAAACCAAATTAAGGTGGTACTTGGTATTATTACGGTAGAAGTGGGCATTATAACTAATTAACCGATACCTTTACATTTACTCTGCTATACTTTGCCTGGTACGGAATACCTTGTCACCATCAAAACTCTGCGATCCTGCGTCAGGAAAGCAACGCATCAAATCGCAGTTTTATGAAGATTTAGTCCAAAACTTGCGTTTTTCGTGAATTTTAATGACTAATTTTAGAGTTGGAAAGTTTACTCACCAACACACCAATCTAGTCTATTCTAACCTTTAAGTCTTTGACAGCTAGAGTTAACCGAAATTCACTTAATATATTTATTCTTACGACAACTGACTTGCATGATTTCTACTCAGCGAATTATCTATTGCCCAAATCCCGATTGCACTCACCCAATGAATCCTAGAGATGATGTCTTAGAACAAGCATCTACACATTCACGGCTTTGTGCAAATTGCCAAACTCCTTTGGTTTACCGATACCTCTGGGCAACTAGCAGACATCAATTCAATATCCAAGCTGGGGAAAAAATTGCCAATAGATATGAAATCATGACACCTCAGATTTGGCTAGATACACAACCAGCACTGTTACCAAATATACCTGAAGAATTGCCAGAATATATTATTCCTTATTTGCGATTATATCAACAGCAGTTGCATGTGCCTCAGGTATATGGGTTTGAGGGTGATGTTCTCTTATTAGAAAATGTGCCCATAGATGAGACTGGAAAACTTTACCCAACAATAACAGAAGTATGGGAGCAAGCAACACCAGTACGGCAAGTCTATTGGTTATGGCAAATTCTCCAGTTGTGGATACCTTTATTAGAATTGGGAGTTGCAAGTAGTTTGCTACTTCCAAATAATCTACGAGTGCAAGGTTGGTGTATACGGCTATTGGAACTTGTAGAGACGTTGCATGCAACGTCTCTACAGGAACTGGGAAAGTGTTGGCAACCTTTAGTTGCAAAAGCAAAAACACCAGTAGCATCAGGGTTACAAAATATAGTCCAGCAGATGTGTGATGGTACTCACTTAGAAGCAATTGCTTTTCAACTTAATGAGTTATTGCTATCTTCTGCAGCAGAATTACCTTTAACTCTCAAGATTGCTGGGGCAACAGATACTGGTTCACAACTGGTACAGAATGAAGACAGTTGTTATCCTACAGATTCTGAGGATCAAGATGATCTCTTGCTACCCCAAGTGTCGATAGTTTGTGATGGAATTGGTGGACACGAAGGTGGCGAGGTTGCCAGTCAACTGGCAGTGCAATCACTAAAATTGCAAATCCGTGCCTTGCTAACAGAAGTTGCACAACAAACTGAACTTGTCACACCAGATTTATTAAAGCAACAACTAGAGGCAATTTTGCGGATTGTGAATAACGTCATTTGTAACTGTAATGACGAGCAAAAACGTGAAGGAACCCAGAGAATGGCGACCACTGTTGTGATGGCAGTGCAAGTACCACAACGGATTCAAACACTCTCAGGATGGCAATCAGACAATGCTCATGAACTTTTTTTAGTCAATATTGGCGATAGTCGTGCATATTGGATAACGCGTAACTACTGCCAGCTACTCACAGTAGATGATGATGTGGCAACGCGAGAAGTTCGATTTGGTCGTAGTTTGTATCGAAAAGCACTCCAACGTCCAGATGCTACTGCCTTAACCCAAGCATTGGGCACGAAAGATGGCAAATTCCTCCGCACAACAATTCAACGCTTCATTTTGGATGAAGACGGTGTATTGCTGCTATGTTCTGATGGTTTAAGTGACAATCACTTGATAGAACAATATTGGCAAAATTATGGAACACCAGTGTTAACTGGTGAACTTGCTTTGGAAGATGCTGTCCACCAGTGGATTAACCTAGCAAGTCAGAAAAACGGTCATGACAATACATCAGTTGTTCTTATGCATTGTTGTGTTTCTCCAGGGTACTTAATCCCAGCGGCGAATACACTGCCCCTGGTTGAGATACAACGAGCAGAACTAGAAGAGCATAGTAGTCATGTGGGAGAAAGTTCACAGGCGCTGCTAACGCTAGATATCGAAGAATCAGCCACAACAACATCAACTCAAGCTATCGAAAATCAAGGTCGGCAAAAACGGTGGGTGCTGTTTGGTGGAATATTAGCTTTGCTTATAGGAGGTATGAGTCTAGGATTATTTGCTTACTGGCAAATCAATTCTCCAATATTCCAGCAAATTTGTCGGCAACTTCCCCAAAAAGTGCAGCAACTGTGTCCGCAGTTGAGAAAATGATGGTTTAAGATTCATAAGCACGACAAAAGCCGCTCTTGCCTTACGATTGTTATTTAATAAGAAGTGGGTGAAAGAATTGACTCCAGATACATGATGGAGTGAAGATAAAATCAAATAGACCTCTTGCTGAAGTTCTAGGCGAGTCTCATGCTCACCATGTTCCCTGTTCATTGAAAGAACTAGGAGATATGGATAAAGCTAGACCAATGCATAATAAAGCCTGCATAGGCAGGCTTTGTTTGTCTGATAGTTACAGGGATACCCAACAGTGGATCTGTGTTGACTATGACTCATCAGTAACTTTTGCAAGCAGTCTATTTTTTTATCGACGGGTTAACTCAGGGCAGGTTGTGGAGACACTTGTGGAAAAGCAAACGCTAGGTGTAAAAGAAGGTATGAAAATTGGCGATCGCGTACGTGTGAAAGATTCCGTAGTAGTTTATCATCATCCTGAGCATCGCGGTAAGGGCTTTGATCTCAAAGGCGCAGAAGGTGAGGTGATAGGTATTATCAACCAGTGGCAAGGTCGGCCCGTTAGCGCTAACTTACCGATTTATGTTCAGTTTAGTAAAAAATTTAAAGCCCATCTACGTGAGAGTGAGTTAGAACTGCTTTAAATTCCTCATCTGCGGCGAAACCATCGGAAAATATTCAGTTCGCCGCGCATTTTTTCTAACTCTTGCCGATGGTTCTCGGCTGTCATATAGTACCATTCGCAATATTCTTTAAACTCCGACCGTGCCTGAACCTCCTGATAAAACTGGTGGGTTGTTTGATAAACGGCAAATGTTTCCTCCGCTTGTGGTTGAGGAGAAGGGATGATGTGAGGTAAATTTCTAGACATAATTTTAATGAGCTCAGTTGTGAGGAGTTAAGAGTGAATAACAATGCCAGAACACATGATCTATTATTACGTAATCCTCCTAACTCTTAGTTACAGCCAACCGCGCAAGTGATACACAAAAATACCAACGTACTCTCTCAACGCACCAGTAAATTGATTTAGGTTCTCCACATCAGGTAACAAGTTTAGGAGTGCGGCTTTTGGGGTACTGGCTAAATCTTTCACTTCGCCCTCGCTAATAATAAAATCAGTGGGTGTAGGAATAGCATCAATACCTAGATGTTTGAAAATGAGGAATGAGCGCGGCATGTGAAGCGCTGACGTTATCAGCAATACACGATGAATACCACGAGACTCCAGAATCTGTTTGACATTCACCGCATTTTGATAAGTGTTCAGAGAGTTAGGTTCCTCGATAATTGCTTCCTTGGGTATACCAATAGATGTGAGAACTGTAGCCATATCTGATGATTCTGACGGTCCTTTGCCAGCCCAATCGATGCGACCACCACTGAGAATAATCACAGGAGCCTTTTTTTGACGGTAGAGTTGAGCAGCATAAATGACGCGATTGCCATGCTCATTTAAATCTACAGTTGGTCGTGGTGGCAAAGCTGGTTTGGTTGCACCACCCAAAACCACAATCGCTTCCGCATTAGGAACTTGTGCAGGTGGAAGATTTTGCCATTCTAGCGATCGCACTAGTGAGTGAGAAACCCAGCTATTACTGCTAAACAACAATATTGCGATCGCCAGTGAAATTGCGATCGCTGCCGCCCGTGGTCTTTTCCATACCATCACCAGTCCCACTAGCAAAATGATACAAGTTATTCCCAACGGATAGAAAAACAGCGGCAGCAATTTGGACAAATATAAAAACATAAGTAGGTTGGTGAGAATAGACAATTATTCGTAAAGATCGGGCATAGGGCATAGGGCAGTAGAGTGTTCCTTGTCCTCCTTGTCCTCCTTGTCCCTATCTTTGTGTATTCCTAACTCCTAACTCTTCTCACCTTCTCCAAAACCTGATATTGGGCACTCCCGGAGTGCGACGGTAACGCCGAGTTGGTTTCCTTCTACGACGGCGAGTACTTGTACTTACGACTTCAGGAGTCAGTTCAGATTCGAGATCTTCTGAGAATTCTTCTGGTAGTTGAGTTCTGGCTTCTTCCTTTGTTTTCCACCAAGCAACTATCCAGCCTCCACCAAAACCGCCTATTGCACTCAAAAAGATACTCATAGATGGTTGATACCTCAAAAGCGCAAAGCCAAGCAGTAAAAATAACCAATATTTCAATCCTGCATCAATACCTTCAGAGGTGCCTACATTTTGAGCCTGGGGACCAGTTGTGCTAGCAGCCGTAAACCAACTCACCGCTACACTGCCTAAAACACCAAAGAAGAGACTCAGGGCAACGTTATGCAACGTTATCCCAAATACGAGTGCGACAAACAACCCAAATAGCAGTTGAGTCAGAAAGGGTCCAGACAAGGACACAGAATTAAGGGGATTTTTCATACAGTTATCAGTTATCAGTTATTAATTATCAATTATCAGTTAGATGATGATAACTGTTTACTGATAACTGTTCACTGATTCAATTGTGCCTCTAGAGGTTGAGTGGTGTCTAAAATTGTGACATGTTGTTTTTCTTGTTCTGTGAAAGCCTCAGCTTGTTTAAGCTGTGATGTCAACAAATCAGCTGTAGCATCAGCAATATCACCAGTCCGATTTTGCAGCCTTTGACGTAAAACCTCTACTGGTGCAGTACAGTAAATAATCTCAACAGGAACTTTATGCTTTTCGGCTTGGGCGATCGCTTGCTGGCGTAACTGCTGTCGGTCGTACTTGGCATCTAAAATCACTGGAAACCCAAAACCAGCCAGTTTAATTCCCAACTCTAACAAGCGTGTGTAAGTTTTCTCATTCCATTCGGCTGTGTACAAATCATCACCACCCCGTTCCCACAAAGAGATTCCAGCCAGATGTTTCCGCACTGCATCTGAGCGAATTTGAATTGCTCCCAATTTACGAGCTAAATAACGCGCGGTTGTACTCTTGCCAGAACCTGACAAACCCGACATCAAAATCAATTTTCCTTGCCGAGGCTTCGTATAATCCCAAGCCTGATGATAATAATCAGCCGCTGTTTTTGACGCCTCTTCCTTGACATCTGCTGGTACACTTGGATCGTCTAACAAAAACGAAGTGACCTTAGCCCTGACATAAGCCTGACGGCTCAAATACAAAGGCAATAACTGCAAACCCTCCCAATCGCCTGTTTGCTCTATATAGGTATTCAAGAACGCATTACCCAAGTCTTTACTGTGCCGTGCTTCCAAATCCATCACAGTAAAAGCCACATCATACATGACATCAACAAAGCGAAACGGCTCATTAAATTCAATACAGTCGAACAGCATAAATTTGTCTTGCCACAGACAAATGTTTCTTAGATGCAAGTCCCCATGACATTCTCGAATATGGTTATTCTGAATCCTTTGTTTAAATAATTCTGGGCGTTCTGCAAAAAAGCGATCAGTATATGCTTTGGTTTCATCAAACTGCTCCTGTTTTTGGGGACCACCAATATAGTTGATTGTTTGTTCATAATTCTCATCTATCGACGCCCGCACTTGTGCTACTTCCCCAAAGCTTTTGATGTAGTCATTTGTATCCGTTTTAGCATGGTATTGGGCGACTACCCGTCCCAACTCTTCTAGGTGTGTCTCATTCAACTTACCCTCTTCAAACATTGTGCTTGCTAGTGTCTGTTGAGGAAACTGACGCATTTTAAGCACATATTCAACGGCATCCCCAACACCTCCCAGATGATACTGCTCCGCCACCAATGTCACAGGTAACACTTCTAAATACAGTTCTGCTGCTCCCCGTTGATTCAAGCGCAACTCTTCCTCACAAAAATGCTTTCGCTTTTCCAAAGTAGAAAAGTCCAAAAAGCCAAAATTTACAGGCTTTTTCACCTTATAGGCAAAATCCCCAGTCAAAAGTACATAAGAGATATGCGTCTGAATCAACTGAATTGGTTCCTTTACAGGATGGGGATAAAACCCAGGCTGTAACATTTTCTCAATCAAACTTGGAATAGAAACTTCTGTCATTTTTCCTTGGCGTCCTTCGCGTGTTGGCGGTTCAAGCACAAAAAAACCAGAGGTATGGATATCCCCTGGTTTCCACGGTAACTATAACAAACTTTAGGCAGATCAAGAAACTGATTCTGTTCCTGTATCAGCACTTGCTTGTGGTGGCAAAACTGAAACAACAACTTGTCCAAGCTCAGCTATAATTTTTACACCTTCGGGTAAGACTAGTTCCTCCACATGCAAACTATCTCCCAAATGCAGTTCCGAAACATTAACCTCAATTGTTTCTGGAATACTCTCCGGTGCACAGCGCACTTGCACTTGTGTGATGGGGGTGTCTAATACACCACCTTCTTGCTTCACACCTACTGCATCACCCACAAAATTCAGAGGAACTTCCACATCAGTATCGCCATGACCAGCGACAGCAAAAAAACTGAGGTGGTAGGGTGTACGCTTAGCTGGATGAACTTGGACTTCCCGTAGCAGAGTTTTCCCACGCCAAGGAATATCCGTCACATTCAAATCAATCAAGGTATTATTAACAGAACCTTGTTTTAGCAGCCGTTCGACAACTTTCGCATCAAGGGTGAGAGGAATTGACTCTGTACCTTGGTGACCATATAAATTGGCAGGAATCCTACCAGAACGACGCAAAGCATTTGGCTTGCTACCTTCTGGTCTCTTTTGACATTCGATTGTGAGATCCATATGTATTTTTTTGTTGGTTGAGAGTAGGGAATGGGGAGTTAAGAGTTAGGAGGAACCAGTGCGCTCTTGCGGGTTTCCCGACTTGTAGCAACTGGCGTTTAGCAGTTAGGAATTGATTCCTGATTCCGCAATCCCCGTGCATTATGCACTTAGTAAAGAAGTAGAAGCGCCATCTGGATGCAACAAAGCACGTTTGGGTCCGTGGATGGGGTCTTCTACAATAATGGTTTGATCACGGCTAGCGCCTAGAGAGACGATCGCGATCGGGACTTCCATCAATTCTGCCAAAAATTTGAGATAGTCTAGTGCTTGGCGTGGCAAGTCTTCTAAAGAACGGCAGTGATTCGTTGACACACGCCATCCTGGTAGAGTTTGGTAGATGGGCTGACACCGAGCAAACTGACGAGCATTGCGGGGAAAGTGTTCGCAGCGTTCCCCATCAATCTCATAAGCGACGCAAATTTTGATTTCCTCTAGTTCGTCGAGAACATCTAGTTTGGTAATCGCTAGACAATCCATACCATTAATACGGACAGCATAGCGACCAATGACTGCATCAAACCAGCCACAACGACGCTTACGCCCTGTAGTTGTCCCGAATTCAGCACCTCGAGAACACAACAGTTCTCCCACTTCCCCATCTATTTCAGTAGGAAATGGCCCTTCCCCAACACGGGTGGTGTATGCTTTTGCTACCCCAATGACACGGTCTATCATTGTCGGTCCTAACCCTGTACCAACGCAAGCCCCACCTGCTACTGGGTTAGAGGAAGTGACATAGGGATAAGTCCCATGATCTAAGTCAAGAAGTGTGCCTTGTGCTCCTTCAAACAAAATATTGCGTCTTCGCTGAACCGCATCATATATTTTTAAGGAGGTATCAACCACATAAGGACGCAGCCTTTCAGCATAGCCCAGATATTGGTCAATGACTTCTTGAGGATCTAACAACGGCAAGTTGTAAAGCTTTTCTAAAATGACGTTTTTATAATTAATTGTCCACTCTAGCTGCTCACGCAGACCCTGTTGGTCCATCAAATCTAGCATCCTAATGCCAGTTCGCTCTGATTTATCAGCATAAGTAGGACCAATACCTCGACCAGTGGTGCCAATTTTATGGCTTCCCCTTTGCTCCTCCGATGCTCGATCAATCAATCGATGATAAGGCATTGTGACATGAGCAGTTTCAGAGATGAGTAGATTCCGTGTGGAAACACCCAGCTCTTCTAGTTGGTCAAGTTCTGTGAGCAAAACTTCTGGATCTATGACTGTTCCACAGCCAATGATGCACTCGGTATTTGGGTAAAGAATACCAGAGGGAATCAAGTGCAGCTTGAAGGTCTGACCCTTGACTACAATTGTGTGTCCAGCATTGACACCCCCTTGGTAACGTACAACTACATCTGCGGAGCGGCTGAGTAAGTCTGTTATTTTTCCTTTTCCTTCATCGCCCCATTGGGCACCTATGACAATGACGTTAGCCAAGCGTTTATATTAAAAACTAAAGTTTTCACAAACGACTATTTTAACTTCTTGGATGAATTTTGTCAATACACTTTAAAAGCAGCTTCATTCTCAATTGGTCAGGTTAGTGAGAGAAAAAGTACCAATTTATGAATTTACACCCACCGAAAGTGATGAACCCAATATGACAAGCATTAAGTACTTTAAGAAACACTTTGAAGCTTACTTGCAGGGCAGTATTTTTCCAATCGAGGAAACCGCCTAATCGAAAACTTGACGGCAATTATTCTCACTGTGAATGTGCTTCTGGGAGGATCGGGGATACGAAAGAAGGCTTTAGTCCCTTTGTTCCTCGTAAAAATATTAAATTATGTAAATTTTTGTAAATTTGTATAAAAATAACAGTAAATATACTAAGTACTTAAAAAAAAGACATGTATTTACGAGAACATGCTCATTGATCCCTGTGCTCTAGCTATGATTATTTCATCTCCGTAGTGATCAAATGCTTATTATTTATAGTTATAAAAATTAACTAAATGAATGTCGTAAATATTACCATTACAGCTATTAATTGAGTGATAAAGAGAATCAGAAGACCAAAGTATGGAAGTACAAGTAACTTTTGCTAAAACCCTTCCCATAAAGGGATTCCTACAAGCAATTAACATCACCAACAAAGGGTTTCACAAAATTGTGCAAATCTTCGTTCCGATATAACTGGTTTTTTATTTGCTAGTGTTAATAATATTTAAAATTTATTGCTAAAAGACTACTATGGCTTTATACGCTGAACTACATAGACATTTGGGCGGTTCTGTTGTACCCCGTGTTTTATGGCGATATTTTGAGCGTCACAGTTCTGTTGTGATTTCCCGCTTTGCTGACTATCAAGAATTTGAAGATTTTTACACGCGTCCCCGTAACACCTTAGACGAGTATCTGGAGTTGCACACTCTTGTAGAAAGTGTGCAAACTGTAGAAACACTGCCTTATTTTATCTATCGTCTCCTCAGAGGTGCATACATTTTTGAAAATTTGGCTTATCTTGAATTACGCTACACGCCATATTTGCGGACACCCGAGCATTTGAGTCAATCAGAAAGAATTGACAAGATGGCAGAAATTGTAGAAGTCGTGAGCAAAGCAAGTAAGCTATCAGAATATCCGATAGTGACTAGCCAAATTCTCTGCATGCACACACGTTTACCCTATGAGGTAAATAAGGCAATTGTTGATTTGGCAGCGCAAAATCCAGACTGTGTCTGTGCTGTAGATATTGCAGGCGGCGATAGCCATTATGCTGAACGCATGGATGAATGGATTAGTCTGTACAGTCATGCGCGATCGCTTGGAATTAAGACTACTGGACACCTTTACGAAACCACCGCTGGCTGTTATCCCCAGCTGCTGCCATACTTGATGCGAATTGGTCACGGCATTCAAATTCCACTACTCTATCCAGAGTTACTTAAAGATGTTGCTAGGCGTCATCAGTGTTTGGAAGTTTGCCCCACAACTTACATAAAAACAGGTACTTTACAAGATATACGTCAACTCAAATTGGTATTTGACCGCTGTTTCGATGCAGGCGTAGACATTGCTATTTGTACAGATAATGCTGGGTTACACAATGTGCGTCTACCTTTTGAGTATGAGAATCTTTTGACTTACGACATCATTAACTTTGAGCAGTTACAAGCTTGCCAAGATGCAGCTTTCCGCCATGCTTTTGCTTGGCCGCATGGTCAACGTCCTGTGTCGTTGTTGAATGGCTTGCTGAATCCTCAACCACCTAAAATGTTGGCAATGAAAGACTGATTTAATCAGTTATCAGTGACCAGTGAACAGTAAACAGTTATTTATTTTTTTATCTTCCTTCTAGAGACGCGGAATTTCGTGTCTCTATTTTTATGGAAAGTCATAGAGTAGCAAAACAGTACAAATGTAACAATTATCATTTAAGCGCTTGTTAGCCAGATAAAAAACTGACAAAAGATTGACTGCATAACACAATACTGATATGGTATTTGCGAAATAGTTTATTCCACATTAAACACTGATAAATTCTGACTTTAGCTACCACAGAATCTGAGAAATCAAGAGAAGCTTGCAACTGATTTAGGATTGCCGTATCACATTGATGAGACTGGAACGCTGCAAATCAGGGAGCATCCCCTAAATGGAATAAGTAGTGGGAGCGTCTCGCTCGCGTGATATGTTTAGCGAGCAAGATGCTCCCACTACAAAATAAATCTGCCAAATCAGAATGCACCCGCAAATCAAAGAGGAAACAAAATGAGTCACAACGCGCCACCTAAAATAACATCTACTCGTTTAGATTTTATTGATGGATTGAAGGTTATAATGCTTCTTTGCGTAGTGTTCTGTCACTTATCTGAGTATTTAGGAATAAAATATGATCAGCTATGGCAATTTGTTTGGGCTACATGTGGAGCCATAGGAGTTTCTGGCTTCATTATCTTATCAGGGTTTGGTTTGACCTACAGTAGGTTAGTTACCAATACAACTAATTTACAAGTGTTACCTTTCTGGTATAAGCGTTTTTTGAGAATACTTCCACTTTATTATTTAGCTTTATTAACTTACTTATTAATTGTCAATTTAATTGAGCCATTAAATTTTGTAACTCATCTTTTTCTTGTCCACACATTCTTCAAAGATTATTCTCATAATCCAGGAAGTTTATGGTTTATTGGGCTAATTGTACAATGCTATTTGGTTTTCCCAATAGCCTATAAAGTTATGTCTAGAAAGAGAGGATCATTTCTTTTAGGTAGTGCTGCTGTATTTCTCTATGGGTTAGGAATTATACTTGATAATCAAGGTTCCTATGTGCGTGAATCTTTTATAAGTTTTGCTATTCAATTTTTCATAGGCATGAATATGGCTCGACATGCTTATAAAGGGGAAATGAATAGATACTCTACACCTATAGTACTTATATTTTCAATTATTGAATTAGCTTTATTTTTGAGTTCTGTTAATACCTCTTTACTTTTTCAATTACCATACTATATCTACCTTCCTATAATGACACTGAGCAAAATTAGCTTTTTTATTTTTGCTTTGAATATTTTACTAAATATTAAAAATCGTTTTCAAGATTTTCAAAGATTCACCCATCTTTTATATGCAATGAGTCTAGCCTCATATTCAGCATATTTATTTCATCGCCCTATTTTGACAATACTTACTAGGGGTTCTGCCTGGGATTGGATAATTTCTCACGGATTTTCAGGATTACAAAAATTTATCATTTTATCAATATTTAGTATTCCATTAATTTTCATAATTGGCTATTGGATTCAAAAAGCTCATGACTCCGTACAGAAAAAATTAATTTTTACTCACTTTGCTCGGTAATATTAGGAAGCTGCAAGTCTCTAAGATAATCAAAAATGAAGATTTTGTTGCAAAATCTTATAAAGCCTTAGCTATTAATTTTGTTATTCTATACAGAAGCTCTGACAAAACTTGCTCAGATGATTGAGTCAACAACATCATTTATTAGTAGGTTCTCCCTACAACCTTCGTAAACTACAATGTAAATATGGTTTCTACTATTCAAGCTTTACCAACAGAAGTCGTACATTTAATTACAGCGGGCGAGGTCATCGACTCTCTGGCTTCTGTGGTACGGGAATTAGTAGAAAATTCTCTTGATGCAGGTGCAACAAGAATTGTAGTTTGTCTATGGCCTGACCAATGGCGAGTAAGGGTTGCGGACAATGGTTGTGGGATGACTCTAGATGACTTACAGCAAGCTGCAACTGCTCATAGTACCAGTAAAATTCGCAATTGTTCAGATTTATGGAAAATCAATAGCTTAGGGTTTCGTGGCGAAGCTTTGCATAGTTTGGCGACTTTAGCAGAGTTAGAAATTTTGAGTCGTCCATCAAGCGGAGAGTTAGGCTGGCAGGTTGTCTATGGTTTGGAAGGGGAGGTCGTAGAAGTTAGAGCAGCGGCGATCGCACCTGGTACGGTCGTAACGGTTTCTAATTTGTTTGGCAATTGGATAGCGCGTCGTAAAGGATTGCCAACATTAGCACAGCAAATGAAGGC
>Ga0209062_1004344_pt1 | contig 14932 bp, 13 predicted proteins | sample Coa_R2_2_FD_187158 | JGI IMG/M metagenome (GOLD analysis project Ga0209062, IMG submission 187158) | Surface soil microbial communities from Centralia Pennsylvania, which are recovering from an underground coalmine fire - Coalmine... | ecosystem: Environmental > Terrestrial > Soil > Unclassified... | reverse complement strand
CCTGGTGACGGGACCGATCGCGCTCACGCTCTACCTGACCTGGCTCTTCGTCCATTTCATCGACAGCTCGGTGAGCCGGTTGTTGCCGGACGCCTACAACCCCGCCACCTACCTGCCCTTCGACATACCGGGTCTCGGCCTCGTCATCGCCGTGATCGGCCTCACGCTCATTGGCGCGCTGACTGCCGGTTACGTCGGGCGCCTGTTTCTCCGCATCTCCGAGCGCATCCTGGCGCGCATGCCGATCATCCGCGGCGTCTATGGCGCGATGAAGCAGATCTTCGAGACGGTGCTGGCGAAGCAGTCCAATACCTTCCGTGAGGCCGTACTGGTGGAATTTCCGCGCCGCGGCATGTGGACGATCGCCTTCATCACCGGGCGCACCGAAGGCGAGGTAGGCGACCTCACGGGACCCGATACGGTCGGCGTCTATGTGCCGACGACGCCCAATCCGACCTCCGGTTATCTCGTCTTCGTGCCGCGGAGCGATGTCATCGTGCTGTCGATGACCGTCGAGGAGGCGATCAAGATGGTGATCTCCACCGGTATCGTTACGCCGCCCGATCGTCGTGCCGCGCACGGCGCGCTACCGGCGGAGCGGGAGATCGTGCTGCCCCGCGCCAATCCTGCAAGCGGCGGTCCATGACGCGGCGCCACAGCGGCGGAACGAGAGCGAGCAGCATCGTGCCGGCATAGCCGAAAGGCAGCCGCGGCGTGCTCGGGACGGGGCGAAGATCCTGATAGACGCGGGCCGGTGCGCGGTGATGAGCGCTGTGATGCCCGCCGTTGAGCAGACACCAATTGCTGAATCGCCGGGTCGTGTTCCAGGAATGCCAGGGGGCGAGCGGCTCAGCGCCGCCTCCCGGCAGCGCACGCCTCAGCAATCCATAATGTGCGACGTAGTCGAAGAGTTCGAGGACCAGAATGGCAATGGCGCTCTGCGTCCCCTGGAAAAGGAGCGAGCGCCAACCGAGAACAATGTCGAACGCCGCATAGATGACCAGCGTCGCTCCGGCATAGCGCACCAAGCGATTGGCAAGAAGCGGCCAATCGCGATCCGCGGTGCGGTCACGCTCCCAACGCCAGGTGTCGCGAAGCTGTCCGGTGATGGAGCGCAGCACGAAGCGATAGACGCTCTCGCCGCGGCGCGCGGTCGCGGGATCAGCCGGCGTGGCCGCCAGGCGGTGGTGGCCCTGAAGATGCGAGACGCGGAAATGCATGTAGGTGACGCCGGCGAGCATCATGAGGCCGAGGGCACGCTCGCCGCGAGCCCGAGAATGGATCATCTCGTGAGCCGCGAGCATACCGAAAATTCCGGTGGCGCCGCCTGTCGCGGTGGCGAGGCCGAGGATCGCGGCGATGCTTGTCGACTGGGAAGCGTCCACGGCGCCCCAGAGGATCGTGGCAAGCTGAACCGGGATGTAAGCCCAGGGAATCATCCGATAGGCAAGCCGCGAGCCGGTGTTGCGCTCTTCGTGCTCCGACGAGCCAAACGCCGCGTCGAAGACCAGGAATAAAACGACGAAAGCCGGAACGATCGCCCAAGGCATGAGCGGACCGACGAGCCGACTCAGCGGTATCATCGCCAAGAAGCCGAAGGGGAACGAATACCTGATCGCCATTTCCAGCACAGGTTCAGCGAACGGACGCGCAATTTGCAATGTGAGTGTAAATCCGCTGTGGAACGGAAAGGCTTCAAAAATCGGCACTCACCGCGTTGTGACTTGTCGGCGGCCGCGGTGATTAGGTGAGTTGAGCCTTCTGCGCGAGGAATCCCAGGATGTTAGCAAGCGTCAAGACGTGGCCTGATATCGTTGTTCTTCTCTTGGGTGTCGCGGCGATTGCCGCGCTTCTCGGTTGCAGCTTGCCGCCTCCCGCCGCGCCCCTCGCGAAGGTCTCGGCGCCCCGTGATGCGGCTGCCGTCGATCGCGGCCGGTATCTCGCCGTCGCGGCCGGCTGTGCCGGCTGCCATACCGACAAGGCTCATGGCGGCGCCCCTTTCGCGGGCGGGAAGGCCATCGAGACGCCCTTTGGCGCCTATAACAGTCGCAACATCACGCCGGACCCGGTGCACGGCATCGGTGGCTGGAGCGATGCGGATTTCCTGCGCGCTCTGCGGGAGGGCATCTCGCCGAGCGGGGCTCACTACTTCCCGGCCTTTCCCTTCACCGCCTTCACCTTGATGACCGATCGCGACATCCTCGACATCAGGGCCTATCTCTCGACGCTGGCGCCGCAACCGACCGCCAACCGGCCGCATGACGTGCCGTTTCCCTTCGACATGCGGGCGAGCATGGTCCTCTGGCGCGCGCTTTACTTCGACGAAGGACCGCTCGCGCCCGATCCGGCGAAGAGCGCCGAGTGGAACCGCGGCGCCTATCTCGTCAACGCCGTCGCGCATTGCGGCGAATGCCACACGCCGCGCGGCTGGCTCGGCGGTCTCGATACGTCGCACCGTTTCAATGGCGGGACCTTGACGGGTCCCGGCGCCAAGCACGCGCCCAACATCACCGCGGATCTGAAGGACGGCATCGGCACGTGGCGCCTCGAGGATGTCGTGACGCTCTTGACCACGGGCATGCTGCCCAATGGCGATTTCGTGGAAGCGCCCATGTCCGACGTGGTCGAGGATACATCGCATCTGACCGATGCCGACCGGCGGGCGATCGCCGTCTATGTCAAATCGATCCCGGCGCTGCCAGGAAAAGGCGGCTGAGGTCAGCCCGAGCGAATATACGGCACCGCCAGGTCGCGCTGGAAGAGATAGAGCAAGGTCCGCAGCGCTTGTCCGCGCGGACTCGATAGATCCGGATCGCGCGACAGCACGAGCCGTGCGTCGTCGCGCGCGATGGCGAGGAGATCGGCATGGGCGGCGAGGTCGGCAAGCCGCAGCTCGGGCAGGCCGCTCTGCCGCGTGCCCAGCACCTCGCCCGCGCCGCGGAGCCGCAGATCCTCCTCGGCGATGCGGAATCCGTCCTCCGTTTCGCGCAGAATGGCGAGCCTTGCCTTCGCCGTCTCGCCGAGCGGCGGCGCATAAAGCAGGAGGCAGGCCGAGGGCTTGTCGCCACGCCCGATGCGGCCGCGAAGCTGATGAAGCTGGGCAAGGCCGAAGCGCTCCGCATGCTCGATCACCATCACCGTCGCATCCGGCACATCGACGCCGACCTCGACCACGGTGGTTGCCACGAGAAGATCGATCGCGCCTGCGGCGAAGCCCTCCATCACGCGGTCCTTCTCCGCGCCCTTCATCCGGCCATGCACCAGGCCGACGCGCTCGCCGAAGAGCGCCTTGAGCTGGGCATGGCGCTCATCGGCGGCGGCGAGATCGACCGCTTCGGATTCCTCGACGAGCGGACAGATCCAATAGATCTTGGCGCCCTGGCTCAGCGCCCGCTTGACGCCGTCGATCACCTCGTCGAGGCGCGACAGAGGGAGCGTGCGCGTCGTCACCGGCCGACGCCCCGCCGGCTTCTCGGTGAGCCGCGAGGAATCGAGATCGCCAAAGGAGGTGAGCATGAGCGTGCGCGGGATCGGCGTCGCCGTCATCACCAGGATGTCGACGCCACGCCCCTTGCCCGAGAGCGCGATGCGCTGCTCGACGCCGAAGCGGTGCTGCTCGTCGATCACTGCGAGTGCCAGATCGTGGAAGATGACATCCTCTTGGAAGAGCGCGTGCGTGCCGACGGCAATGCCGATCTCGCCCGAAGCGAGTGCAGCGAGCAGGGCGTCCCGCGCGCGTCCCTTCTCGCGGCCGGTCAGCAGCGCGATCTTGACGCCGGAGGGTGCCGCGAGCTTGGTCAGCGTCGCGAAATGCTGGCGCGCCAGGATCTCGGTCGGTGCCATGAGCGCGGCCTGGGCGCCCGCTTCGACGGCGTCGAGCATGGCCAAGAGCGCCACCACCGTCTTGCCGCTGCCGACATCGCCCTGGAGGAGCCGCAACATCCGCGAGGGCGCCGCCATGTCGCCGGCGATCTCGGCGAGCGCCTGCCGCTGTGACGGTGTGAGCGAGAAGGGAAGGGCATCGAGCACCTTCTGCCGCAACCGCCCATGGGCCGCGAGCGGCCGCCCGGGAAGGCGCTTGGTATGGGCGCGGACGAGCGCGATCGCGAGCTGATTGGCCAGCATCTCGTCATAGGCGAGACGCTGCCGCGGCGCTGCCAGCGGCAGCAGGTCCTCTTCGCTCTCGGGCGCATGGCACTTCGCGAGCGCTTCGCCCCAGGCGAGCCATCCCCGCCGGTTGAGGAAGCCGGGGTCTAGCCATTCGGGGAGCGCGGGCACGCGCGAGAGCGCGGCCGCGACCGCCTTCTGGAGGGTGCGCAGCGGCAAGCCGGCGGTGAGCCCATAGACCGGCTCGATCGGCTTGAGGCGATCGCTCTCGCCGGGATCGACGATGTGATCGGGATGGGTGATCTGCACCTGATTGTTGAAATGCTCAACTTTGCCGCTGACCACGCGGGTCGATCCCACCGGCAGCAGCTTCGCGAGATAGTCGCCCTTGACGTGGAAGAAGACGAGGTGAAGAAAGCCCGTTTCGTCGCGGCAGCGCACGCGATAGGGCTGGCGCGGATTGCCAGGCCGCAAATGCGCGTCGACCTCCACCGTGATCGTGGCGATGGCGCCTTCCGGCGCCTCCATGATCTTCGGCCGAAAGCGGCGATCGATGATGCCGTCCGGGAGATGCCAGAGGAGGTCGACGACATGGGGGCCCGCCAGCTTCTCCAACAGCTTGCCGAAGCGCGGCCCCACGCCCGGCAGCGCGGTCACCGGCGCAAACAAGGGGAACAGGATCTCGGGACGCACGCGGCTGTTCGAGGGGTTGGGCCGTGATCGAGAAGGCTCTATAACGCAGGACGATCCACAGAGTACAGCATGGCCGAACCGCTCGATATCCGCCGCAAGCGTCTGCTCTTCCGGAGCTGGCATCGCGGCACTCGGGAGACCGATCTGCTGCTCGGCTCCTTCGCCGAAGCGCATCTGCGCGACCTCGACGAGGCGCAGCTTGATCGTTATGAAGCGCTCCTGGAGAACAGCGATTCCCATCTGTTCGATTGGATCACCGGCCGCCTCGCGCCGCCCGCCGAGCACGACACGGATGTGCTTCGCCTCTTGATCAATTTCCGCTTTCGGCCCCGACCCGCGTGAACCCGATCGCCCGCTTCTTCGCCGCCGCGCAGCCGACACCTGCGGGGCGCCTCACCATCTCCGGCGCACCGGAGGGGCATGACGCCTTCGTGCTGGGCAGTCTGGTTGCCGAGCGCGCGGCCAGAACCTTGCTGCACATCTGCCTCGACGACGGGAGGATGGCGCGCTGCGCGGCAGCGCTCGCCTTCTTTCATCCCGGCATCGAGGTGATCACGCTGCCGGCCTGGGATTGCCTCCCTTACGACCGCGTGTCGCCCAATCCCGAGATCATGAGCCGACGCATCGACGCGCTTATCCGGCTGATCGATGGGGCCGCGTCCGGCGGCCCGCGCATCGTGCTCACGACGGTGAATGCGGCGATCCAGCGCCTGCCGCCGCGCCGCCTCTTCGAAGGCCGCGTGCTGAAGCTCGGCCGCGGGGGACGCATTCCCTTCGATCGCCTGATCGGCTTTCTCGAGCGCAATGGCTATGGCCGCACGGACACGGTGCGCGAGCGCGGGGAATATGCCGTGCGCGGCGGGATTCTGGATCTCTTTCCCTCCGGCGCGGCGGCGCCTTTGCGCCTCGATTTCTTCGGAGATACGCTCGACGCCGTCCGCGTCTTCGATCCGCTGACGCAGCGCAGCAGCGGCACGGCCGACGGGCTCGTCCTCCAGCCGGTGAACGAGGTGCTGCTCGACGATGCTGCGATCGAGCGGTTCCGCAGCCGCTATCGCGAGCAATTCGGCACGGTGGCCGACGACGATCTGCTCTATGAGGCCGTCACCGCAGGCCGTCGCTACATCGGCATGGAGCACTGGCTTCCGCTTTATTACGAGAGCCTCGAAACCCTGTTCGATTACTTGTCCGGTGCGGCCGTCACGCTCGATTACCAGGCCGAGGATGCCTTCGGAGAACGGCTTGCGGCGATCGCCGATTTTTATACGGCGCGGCGCGAGGCGATGCGCGCGCCGCGCGGCGCCGCACCGATCTATCGGCCGGTGAGGCCGGAGCAGCTCTATCTCGACGAGGCGGAATGGAGCAGCGCGCTGGGAGGCCGGCGCGTCGGGCAATTCAGCCCCTTCAGCCGGCCCGATGACGCCGAGAGCGTCGATGCCGGTGCACGGCCAGGGCGCAGTTTTGCCCAAGCGCGCGCCAATCCGAACGTCAATCTCTTCGACGCGCTTCGCGACTATCTGAGCGACGAGACGCGTGCCCGCCGGCGCGTGATCATTCTTGCCTATAGCGCCGGCTCGGCCGAGCGCCTCAAGGCCGTGCTGCGCGAGCGCGGCCTCGACGACCTCCAGATCGTCGCGCATTGGCAAGAGGCACAGGCCGGCCCGGCGGTCGCGCTCGCCGTGCTCGCGCTCGAGCGCGGCTACGCCTTCGGCGAGACGAGCATTCTCACCGAGGAAGACATCCTCGGCGATCGCCTGGCCCGTCCGCCGAAGCGGCGCGCCAATTTCGACCAGTTCATCGCCGAGGTGTCGTCGCTCCAGACCGGCGATCTCGTGGTCCATGCCGAGCACGGCATCGGCCGCTATGACGGGCTCGTGACGCTCGAAGTGGCGGGCGCGCCGCATGACTGCCTGCGCGTCATCTATGCGGGCGACGACAAGCTCTTCGTGCCGGTCGAGAACATCGAGGTGCTCTCGCGCTACGGCTCCGAAGATGCGGGCGCGCAGCTCGACAGGCTCGGCGGCGTCGCCTGGCAATCGCGCAAGGCGCGGGTCAAGCAGCGCATCAAGGACATCGCCAACCAGCTCATCGCCGTCGCCGCCGAGCGCCAGCTCCGCCAGGGCGAGGCCATGCCGCCGCCCGAAGGGCTCTATGAAGAGTTCGCCGCGCGCTTTCCCTATCCCGAGACCGAGGATCAGCAGCGTGCCATCCTCGAGACGCTCAACGACATGGCCTCGGGCAAGCCGATGGACCGGCTCATCTGCGGCGATGTCGGCTTCGGCAAGACCGAGGTCGCCTTGCGCGCCGCCTTCGTCGTTGCCATGAGTGGCGCGCAAGTCGCGGTCGTCGTGCCGACGACCCTGCTCGCCCGCCAGCATTATCGCACCTTCGCCGCGCGCTTTGCCGGCCTGCCGATCCGTGTCGCGCAGCTCTCGCGGCTCGTCTCGACGCGCGAGGCGGCGGCGATCAAGAAGGATCTCGCCGAAGGCCGCATCGACGTCGTGGTCGGCACGCATGCGCTCCTCGGCAAGGGTATCCAATTCCGCCATCTCGGGCTCCTCGTCGTCGATGAGGAGCAGCATTTCGGCGTGGCGCAGAAGGAACGTTTGAAGCAGCTCAAGACCAATGTCCATGTCCTGACGCTCACCGCGACGCCGATCCCGCGCACCCTTCAGCTTGCGCTCGCCGGCGTGCGCGAGATGAGCGTCATCGCCACGCCGCCGGTCGATCGGCTGGCGGTGCGCACCTTCGTCATGCCCTATGATCCCGTGGTGCTGCGCGAGGCCATTTTGCGCGAGCGTCACCGCGGCGGGCAGATCTTCTATGTCGCGCCGCGCATCAGCGATCTCGACGAGGTCGGCCGCGAGATCGCCCAGCTCGTGCCCGAGATCAAGATCGCGGTGGCGCATGGACGCATGGGCGCGAGCGAGCTCGAGAATGTCATGGCGGCCTTCGACGACGGCGCCTACGACCTGTTGCTCTCCACCAACATCATCGAATCCGGCCTCGACATCCCCACCGCCAATACGATGATCGTCCACCGCGCCGATATGTTCGGCTTGGCGCAGCTCTACCAGCTTCGCGGCCGGATCGGCCGCAGCAAGCTGCGCGCTTACGCCTATCTGACGCTCCCGGCAGGCAAGACCCTGACGCAGACGGCGCAGCGGCGGCTCGAGGTGATGCAGACGCTCGACCAATTGGGGGCGGGGTTCACGCTGGCGAGCCACGATCTCGACATTCGCGGCGCCGGCAATCTCTTGGGCGACGAGCAGTCCGGCCACATTCGCGAGGTCGGCATCGAGCTTTATCAACACATGCTCGCGGAGGCGATCGCCGCCTCGCGCAGCGGCGTCGAACAGCTCGGCGAAGCGCCCGAGGAATGGACGCCGCAGATCACCATCGGCACGCCGGTGCTCATCCCTGAAACCTATGTCGCCGATCTGAGCGTGCGGCTTGGGCTTTATCGCCGCATCGCCGCGCTCGTCGACCGGCGCGAGATCGACGCCTTCGCGGCGGAGCTCATCGACCGCTTCGGTCCCCTGCCTCCCGAGGTCGACAATCTCCTCGAGATTATCGCGATCAAGCGGCTGTGCCGTGATGCCGGCATCGACCGCGTCGAGGCTGGCCCCAAGGGCGCCGTTCTGGCGTTCCACGACAACCGCTTTGCCAATCCGGCGGGGCTCGTCGCCTTTCTACAGGAGCACGCCGGCACCGCGAAGCTGCGTCCCGATCAGCGCCTCGTCATCATGCGGGATTGGGAGGAGACGCGGACGCGCCTGCGCGGCATCAACGCTCTTTTGAAGCAGCTCGCCGATATTGCCGCGAAGGCCGCCCCGGCGTCTCCCGACGCAGCAAAACGCGCTGTATCCGGCAAGAACCGATAAGATCTCGCTCGACTTCATCAAAGATTGCGCAAGTCCGATCGTGAAAAACCGAGAGGATGCGCCGACGATCTCGGCGGAACCGAATCGCTAAACTGCCAGTTTGCTGGGCGGCGCGTCCTGAACCGGGTTTGAATTATGCGTGCTCGCCTTTCCCACAAGGCTCTGCCTTTTCTGTCTTGCAGCACCCTGGCGCTATTCCTGCTCGCCCTTCCCGCATCCATCACCGGCGACGGGGTTGACTTCTCGAAGAAGGCCTATGCCAAGGGCGGCGGTGGTGGAGCTGGTGGCGCGGGTGGCGGTGCCGGCGGAGGTGCTGGCGGTGCCGGCGGAGGTGCTGGTGGTGCAGGCGGTGGTGCGGGCGGCGCTGGTGGTGGTGCTGGCGGAGGTGCCGGTGGCGGAGCTGGTGGTGGTGCAGGCGGCGGTGCCGGTGGGGGGGCAGGCGGCGGCGCAGGAGGCGGTGCGGGTGGCGGGGCCGGAGGCGGTGCGGGCGGCGGGGCCGGTGGAGGCGCTGGTGCTGGCGGAGGCGCCGGTGGCGGAGCAGGCGGAGCCGGTGGTGGTGCGGGCGGCGGCGCTGGCGCTGGCGGCGGAGCCGGCGGTGCCGGTGGCGGAGCTGGGGCCGGGGCGGGTGCCGGAGGTGGCGCGGGCGGCGGGGCTGGAGCCGGCGGTGCCGGTGGAGGAGCGGGAGCAGGAGCAGGAGCAGGGGGCGGCGCGGGGGCTGGCGCCGGTGGCGCAGGGGGTGGTGCTGGGGCCGGCGGCGGTGCGGGCGGAGGTGCAGGGGGCGGCGCAGGCGGAGCCGGTGGTGCCGGCGGTGGTGCGGGCGGCGCCGGCGGAGGCGCGGGAGCGGGCGCGGGTGGTGGTGCTGGAGGCGGTGCAGGGGCTGGCGCGGGTGGAGGGGCCGGAGGCGGCGCTGGCGCCGGCGCGGGCGGTGGTGGCGCGGGTGCAGGTGCAGGTGCGGGCGGCGCCGGAGGGGGTGGTGTCGGGGGCGGTGCCGGCGGCGGGGTTGGTGGCGGCGCCGGAGGAGGCGTCGGCGGCGCCGGCGGTGGCGCGGCTGGTGCGGGAGCGGGTGGAGGCGGCGGTTCCGCAGGTGGCGGTGCGGGCGGCGGAACGGGTGGCGCGGCTGGCGGCGGAGCGGGTACCGCGGGAGTGGGAGCCGGAGCCGGTGCTGCTGGCGTGGGAGCCGGTGCGGGCGCGGGAGCCGGGGCCGGTGCGGGCGGCGGGCTCTTCGTGATGGCGCCCGTCGAGGCCTTCCTGCGAAGCCCGGCTGCCACGCATGTGGCGGAAGGGGTGTCTTCCAACCAAAGGGCTCGCGTCGTCTCGTCCTTCAACAACGCCTATGGCCAGCCCTGCCGTGTCGTCGAGCAAAACGTGACGATTGGTGGTCAGCAGTTGCGCGCGACCGGCACGATGTGCCGCGATCGCGCCGGCAACTGGGTCCTCGTTCCCTAAGGCGAGCGGCGCTACGAGGCGGCGGCCCCGCCATTGAGGACGAGATCGAAGACCGGCAGAAAGAATTCCGGGTCCTGCGCGCCTGAGACCGCGTATTGCCGCGCAAAGATGAAGCACGGCACGGCATTGATGCCGAGGCGCCGCGCGCTGCGATCCTCGGCGATCACCTCATCGATATCGGCGGTGCTCTCCAGCCAGGTGCGCGCGGCGTCGCCATCGAGCCCCGCCTCACCCGCAATGGCGCCGAGGGTCGCGCGATCGCCGATGTCGCGCCCCTCGATGAAGTAAGCGCGAAACAGCCCCTCGACGACGGAATCGGCCTCGCCCGACGCGGCGGCATAGCGGATCAGCCGATGCGCATCGCGCGTATTGGGCGTGCGCCGGATGCGCTCGAAAGCAAAGGGAATATCGACCGTGGCGCCGGCCTCGGCGACGGTCGCGTAAATCCGGCCGGCATGCGCGGCCCCGCCGAACTTGGCCGCGAGATAGGCATCTCGCGCCATGCCCTCGGAGGGCATGTCGGGATTGAGCTGGAAGGGACGCCAGGTCACCTCGACCGCCATTTGGGGACGCTGCGCCAGGGCGCGTTCCAATCGGCGCTTGCCGATGAAGCACCAGGGACAAATCACATCAGACACGATGTCGATCTGCATGAGACGCTCCCGAGGCCGCGGACGGTTCGCCATTCCTACCATGGATGGCGGCCTTGACGCTCCTCCATATGGGGACAAGGATGGCGCCGACCAGATCCCGGACCAAACAGGAAGCATATGATGGCGAATTTCGACCTCGCCGGCCGCGCGGCGCTGGTGACGGGCGCATCGGCCGGGCTTGGCCGCCACTTTGCCGAGGTGCTCGCCGAGGCGGGCGCCGCCGTTGCGCTGGCGGCGCGCCGGGTGGAGATGCTCGAGGAGGCCGTCGTCGCCATTCGCTCGCAGGGTGGTCGCGCCGTCGCGATCGGCTGCGACGTCACCGATGGGGAAAGCGTGCGCGCCGCCGTCGAGAATGCCGAGGCGGCGCTGGGTTCGCTCGACATTCTCGTCAACAACGCCGGCATTGCCATCACCAAGCCGATGCTCGAACATACTGAGGAGGATTGGGACCGCGTGGTCGACACCAACCTCAAAGGCGCTTGGCTCCTGTCGCGCGAGGTGGCGGCGCGCTGGGTGAAGGCGAAGCGGCCGGGGCGGATCATCAACATCGCCTCGCTGCTCGCGCTGCGCACCATCCGCCTGGTCCCGAGCTATTGCGCCTCCAAAGCGGGCCTCGCCCATCTCACCCACAGCATGGCGATGGAACTCGCGCGCCGCGGCATCACCGTCAATGCGATCGCGCCCGGTTACTTCGAGACCGATATGAACCGCGATTTCCTGCGCAGCGAGGCCGGGCAGGCGCTCGTTTCGCGCATTCCCGCGGGACGCGCGGGGCGAGCGGCCGATCTCGACGGGGTGTTGCTGCTCCTCGCCTCCGATGCGGGCGCCTACATCACTGGCGCGGTGATTCCCGTCGATGGCGGTCATCTGGTGGCCAGCGTTTGAGATGACGCTGGACCATGCGGCATCGCGCGACGCGCTCGCAGCGTTTCTGCGTCGGAAGAGCGACGCCAGAGCGGTCGAGATCGAAGAACTCCATCTCCTGTCGGGCGGGACGCTCCAGGAGAATTGGCTGCTGGTCGCGCGTTACCATGGCGGGTCTCTCGACGGGCGTCAGCGCTTCGTGCTGCGGACCGACGCCATGACCAAGCTGGGCATGGGTCTCGACCGCGCTGGCGAGTTCGCCGTCCTTCGTGCGGTCCATGCCGCCGGCATCATGGTGCCGGAGCCGATCCTCCTCGAGAGCGGCGGCTCGGTCATCGGCAAGCCCTTTTTCCTCACGCGCCGGATCGAGGGGAGCGCGCTCGCGCCTCGCATCGTCGCCGGCGAGATCGGCGGGGATCGCGAAGCGCTTGCCGAGCGACTGGGCCGCGAGCTCGCCCGCATTCATCGGATCACGCCGCCGCGCGCCGAGCTCGCAATTCTCGGCGCGCCATCCGGCGATGCGGCACAGACGCGGATCGCCGAGCATCGGCGCTTTCTGCTTGGCAGCGACGAGCCCTTTCCGGTGGCGGAATGGGCCTTGCGCTGGCTCATGCATCATTCGCCTTCGCCGGTGCCGCCCGTGCTCTGCCACGGCGATTTCCGCACCGGAAACTATCTCGTCGATGCCGGCGGTCTCGCCGCGATCCTCGACTGGGAATTTGCGCGTTGGGGCGATCCCGATGAGGATATCGGCTGGTTCTGCTCGCGCTGCTGGCGGTTCGGCGCCGATCACCGGGAGGCCGGCGGGATCGCGCCGCGCGCCGCTTTCTATGGCGGCTATGAGGCGGAATCGGGCCGCCGCATCGACCCGCTCCGCGCGCGGTACTGGGAGGTGATGGCGGCGCTGCGCCGGCTGATCATCGCGGTGCGCCAGCGCGATCGCGTCCTTATCGGCGGCGAGCGCTCGCTCAACCTGGCGTTGATCGGCCGCCGCGTCGCCGAATGCGAGCTCGAGCTCTTGCTGTTGACAGAGGCGTCGGAGGATATGGAGTGAGGCGCGACCTTCCCGATGCCGCCCGGCTGCTCGACCTCGCGCGCCGGCTCTTGCTGCGTGACCTCGCGCCCTCGCTGCCGCGGGCGCGCCAGGGCGACGTCGTGCAAATCGCGCGCGCCATGGCGATCGCCGAGCGCGAATTGCTCTTCGGCGCGGCCCTCGCCGATTCCTGCCGAGCGGCACTCGAACGCCACTATGGCGGGGGTGATGCGGCGGAGCTGATGTGCCGCCTCGCCAACGAGATTCGCGCCGGCGCCTGCGATCGGCCCGGACCGGCACGCGAGGACGTGCGGCGCCTCCTCTGGCTCATCACGGTGCAGAAGCTGCGCGAGTCGAATCCCGATTACCTCGCGGCGAGCGGCATCCTTTGAGCGGTTTGACGCGGGATGCCTCGCCGCGCATTCTCCGCCCGGCAATTCTCGAGGAAGGGGCAATGAAACCGGACATCGTTCTTACCGTGCCGCTTTACGGTCCGACGGTCGAACAGCTCGACGCGGCCTTCACCGTCCACCGCCTCTGGGAGGCCAAGCATCGTTCCGCTTTTTTCGCACCGATCAAGGATCGCGTCCGCGCCATCGCGACGGGGGGCGGGTTTCGCACCGGCGCCGATCTCATGGATGAGCTGCCCAAGGCCGAGATCATCGCGACGATGAGCATCGGCCTCGATCACATCGATCTGCAAGCCGCCAAGGAGCGCGGCATCGCCGTCACCAACACGCCGGATGTGCTCACCGACGACGTCGCCGATATCGCCATGGCGCTGGTGCTGGCGGTGGCGCGGCGCATCGTCGTCGGCGACCGCTATGTGCGCAGCGGCGCCTGGCGCCAGGCCAATCTGCCGCTCGCCACCAAGATCGGCGGCGCCACCATGGGCATCCTTGGCCTCGGTCGGATCGGCCTTGCCATCGCCAAGCGCGCCGAGGTCTTCGGGATGAAAGTCATCTATCACGGCCCGCGCGCCAAGGCCGGTGTGCCCTATCCCTACTATACCGATCTCAAGGAGATGGCGGCGGCGAGCGACTATCTCCTGGTGAGCTGCCCCGGCGGCGCCGAGACGCGCAACCTCGTCAGCGCGGAGGTGCTCGCGGCGCTTGGACCCAAAGGCGTGGTGATCAACATCGCGCGCGGCTCGGTCATTGACGAAGCGGCGATGGTGAAGGCGTTGCAAGATGGCCGTCTCGGCGGCGCGGGTCTCGACGTCTTTGTCGATGAGCCGCAAGTGCCCGAGGCGCTCTTCGCGCTCGACAATGTGGTGCTTCAGCCGCATGTCGGCAGCGCCACCCATGCGACACGCGCGGCGATGGGACAGCTCGTCGTCGACAACCTCAAGGCGCATTTTGCCGGGAAGCCGCTCCTCACGCGCGTCATCTGAAGACTCATACTTCGATCGCGGCCGAAGCGTTTGCGCTCCATGGCGCGCCTTTTCCGGCTATCCTTGGAGCATGACCGCTGAACCCTATATCGCCGAGATCGCCGCGCTCATCGGCGATCCCGCGCGCGCGAACATGCTTATGGCGCTGATGGATGGCCGCGCGCTCACCGCCTCCGAGCTCGCCTATGCCGGCGGGGTGACGCCCCAGACCGCGAGCGCGCATCTCGGCAAGCTCACGGAGTGCCGGCTGCTCGCCGTCAGGAAGCAAGGACGGCACCGCTATTACTGTCTCGCCTCGCCGGAGGTCGCCCGCATGCTCGAGAGCATGGCCGGCGTCGCGGCGATGGCGCCGCCGCGCTATCGGCCATATTCGCCGCGGGAGCAGCGACTGCGCATGGCACGCCTCTGCTATGATCACATAGCGGGGCGGCTCGGCGTCGCGCTCACCGACCGGCTCGTCGCGCAAGGATATGTCGCTCTCGACGAGGATGGAGGCGAAGTCACGCCGGAGGGTTCGCGCTTTCTCAGCGATTTTGGTGTCGATCTTGTCGCGGTGGCAAGGCATCGCCGGCGCTTCTGCCGTCCGTGCCTCGATTGGACGGAGCGGCGCCCGCATCTTGGCGGTGCCCTCGGCGCCGCCTTGACGGCGCGGTGCTTTGCGCTCGATTGGCTTCGGCGCGTGCGGGACAGCCGCGCCGTGACGGTCACGTCCGATGGCTGGACCGGTCTCGAATCGACCTTTGGCATCGCCACCATGGACGAAGGTTCGACCGAGGATTGGCGCAGTGCCGCCGGCCGCCGCGCAGCCCAGCAGAGCCTCGGCGCTTCCTAGGAGGCCGTCCAGATAGGGTTTGGGTGG
>Ga0209062_1004339_pt1 | contig 14954 bp, 12 predicted proteins | sample Coa_R2_2_FD_187158 | JGI IMG/M metagenome (GOLD analysis project Ga0209062, IMG submission 187158) | Surface soil microbial communities from Centralia Pennsylvania, which are recovering from an underground coalmine fire - Coalmine... | ecosystem: Environmental > Terrestrial > Soil > Unclassified... | reverse complement strand
AACGTTGAATGAACTGGGAGGGCGAGATGGTGCTCCAGCCATCAAAGCCGAATTTAAAGCTGTGGTTGCCCTTGGTCCAGGTGACGTTATCCGCTATTTGATAGAGATTTTGAATGGTGTATTGAGGAGCGTTCGGATCTGGGCCAAATGCGGCATTCAACTCGTAGATGTTGATATTGGGGAAGGAGTCCAAGCCTGGGAACGATTGATTGCCAAAGACCGGAAAGTTCTGGTTGTAACGGTTGTACCCAAGCCGGAATTCATTGAGCAGGGAGGGCGTGAACGTGTGATATTCGGAAAATGTCGCCAGATATGCATTTGTCGGTTGCGTTCCGTAAAAAACGGAGGGGAATCCCGCATTGTCCACGGCGCCGGTGCGATTGAGAATGAACCGGCCGCGCATGGAATCCTTCTCTGACAGGTTGTAATCGAGTGACCCAACGCCATATTCGCTGTTAAAGAAGCTGGGTGGGGAAGACGAAATTTGGCCCACCGGGATCGTAATGGGCGAGATGGTGGAGGTTGGAGAAAACACTCCTGTGCTTAAGCTTTCATTACTGCCAGGCCCGGGCGCGACGAGAATGGGGGCGCCATTCGGCAAAGCGGAGGGGCTGACAGCGGTAGGAGCAGTGCCGAGATATTTTTTTAGCTCCGCAAGATTGGTTTGGTTGATGCCCGGCAAAGCGGCCAGAATCGCATATCCTGCCGCTGTCGGCGCAAAGTAGGAGACCGGAGGCGCAGTTTGGCCGACCGGATTATATTCATAGTCCCCAAAAAAGAACAACTTGTTCTTCTTAATCGGGCCGCCGAAATTACCGCCAAAGCGATTGTTGTCATAGCGCGGATGGAGCGGTGTATTTGTGACGGCGTTTAAATTATCCGCAGCATCGAGGTTGCGATTTTCAAAGTACTCGTATAATTCGCCGTGGAATTCATTGGTGCCGCTTTTGACTACTTCGTTGAACTGGCCGCCGGAGGAATGACCGAAATCTGGAGAAAACTGATTCTGCAGAACCGTAAACTCTGCTACGGCATCGTTGGGAACGGTTACGACGGGTCCGGTGACCGAGAGGCTGTTATTGTCGACGCCCTCGATGGTGAAATTGTTGTTTGTCGGGCGCTGGCCGCCAACCGAGGGACCCTCACCGTAGCCCAAGCCTCCACTGGTGGTCACGCCAGGGTTCAGCAGAGCGAGATTGAGCACTCCGGAGCCATTCTGGCCACCGCTCGCTGAGGGCAAATCGTTCAATTCCCGCGTCTGGTAGGTTTCCTGGAGCTGTGCGGTAGTGGTGTCAATCGGGGCTGCCGCTTCGACTACCTGGACGCTGGTGGTGGCCTGTCCGACGGCGAGGGTGACGTTCGATGTCACCGTCCGGTTGAGCTGCACCACGATGTTTCCAATCTCTGCCTTTGCGAAGCCAGGCGCATTCACTGTGATCGTATAGGTGCCGACGGGTAAGTTTTCAAACAGGTAATCGCCTTTTGATGTGGAGACGGTGGAGTTCTCTACGCCTGTGGCGTTGTTTCTGACAACGATTGTGGCGCCAGGAACAGTCGCGCCACTCGGATCAAAAATCGTGCCGGTTAAATTTCCACTAGTAGCTTGTGCATAAAGCTTAAGGTTTAGGGGGATTAATGTGATCAGGATGGCTGCGAGAGCCGCCCGTTTTAATTGCATTCTTTGCTTCTTCTCCTCAACGTAGGGATCTGTTTTTTGAGATTGCACTTTTGGGTGGGCAATTTAAGATCCAACACCCGGAATCGATGCAAGTTCTTTATAAACAATGAATTGTAAATCTGAGATGAAAGCTATTTCTCCGTAATTTAAGAGAAAATCTACTTACAATTCCATTATCGGGAGAAAAGCAGAAGGATGCAATTTTTCAGGGAAAAGTTGTCTAAATTTAACGAAAGCGAAAGGGAAATTTCCGTTCGGATAAGAGAGAAGCTAAGGTGCTCTATCGCGCAGCCAGCAGGGCGCGCAGATGTCGCGCCCGTTCGGGTGAACGTAATTGTCGCAGGGCCTTGGCCTCAATCTGGCGGATACGCTCGCGCGTGACGTCGAATTCCTGACCGATCTCCTCGAGGGTATGTTCGCGCTCGCAACCAATTCCGAAACGCAGACGAATCACCTTTTCCTCTTTAGGTGAAAGCGTCTTGAGGATGTTTGCCGTCTCATCGCGCACGTTAGAATCAATCACCGCGTCGACGGGCGAACCGATCCAGCGGTCCTCGATCAGATCGCCTAGGGCTGACTCACCGTCCCTGCCCACAGGAGTTTCGAGCGACACAGGATCCCGAGAAATGGTTTTAAGTTTTTGCACTTTCTCGACCGGGATATCCATGCGCCGGCTGATCTCTTCGTTAGTGGGAACGCGGCCCAGTTCCTTTTCGAGCTCGCGCGTGGCGCGCAGGAACTTGTTCATGCTCTCGTTCATGTGCACCGGGATGCGGATGGTGCGGGACTGATCGGCAATCGCACGCGTAATTGCCTGGCGGATCCACCAGGTGGCATAGGTGGAAAATTTATATCCGCGGCGATACTCAAACTTGTCGGCAGCACGCATCAGGCCGATATTGCCTTCCTGAATCAGATCCAGCAAGTGCAAGCCGCGATTGACATACTTTTTGGCGACCGAAACGACCAGCCGGAGATTCGCCTCCACCAAGTCTTTTTTGGCGCGTTCGGCTTCCGCCTCGCCCTGGCGGATCACGCTTAGACTATGGCGGAGATCAGGCAGGGAGGCTCCTGCCTCAGTTTCCTTTTTCTTGAGATCTCGCCGGAGCTCTTTGATGCGAGTCTGGGCTGAGGAGGAGGAGTCGCGGCCCTCGAGCTTTTTGATTTCGCCATCGAGTGCCGCCATTTCTTCGGCGGTCTGCTCGATCGCCTGGACGAATTCCTTCCAGCGCGCCAGATTAAAGGGAATGGCGCGCAGAGCCCGGGACAATTCGACCTTCGCCCGCGCCACTTTGCCAGCCCAGCGCTTGCGAAGTTTCTTATTGCCAGGGGCAGTGGCGGCAAACTTTTCCTGTGTCTGTTGCAGCTTTTTATAAGCCGCCAGATAAGCCACAAACAGGTTTTGGATTTCGCCGCGCCTCTTGGCATCGGCCGGGCTGCCTTCCTCGATATCAGAGGGCCCAAAATCTACGTAGCTATCTACGTCCTCGGCCCCTTTTCGCACCAGCTCTGCGAATTCGAAGACCATGGACTGAATGAGCGGGGAGCGGCTGATCGCCTTTTGCATGCGGAGCTTGCCGCGTTCCATCTTGCGCGCCAAGCTGACTTCCCCTTCGCGGGTGAGCAAAGGAACCGAGCCCATCTCGCGCAGGTACACGCGCACCGGGTCGTCGGTATAGATTGACTCTTCGGCCTGTGCGATGCCGTGCAGGTCTTCATCCTGCACCTCTTCTGGATGGAAAAAGGTCGCATCCTCGTCAAAGGGGAGCCCAAGCTCCGGCTCGTCGGTTAAATATTGATCCTCGAAATGATCCACCTTACCTAGTCACCTCTATTCGCACACCCCCGGCAAGCACCTGGCGTCCTCACTCTGGCAACAGCCGATGGACCCAAGAAATACTTGTCAGTCGGATTGAAACGATATTTCGCTAGGTTTTTCCCGCCGCGGGATGCAAGCGCCACGCCTCTAATTCTTGCGCGCATTCATTATACCCGGTCTGTGCTGTGAAGTTAAGATCCTAATATCAAGATGTCCAGCAAAGTGATTGGTTACAAAAAAGATAACAATTTTGAAACTCTTGTGACCGAACCGCCAGCGCAGTGCAGAAGCTCCCCCGGCGGGTCTTCGAGCACCCGAATCGTTCGAATCGTCTCCCTCATTTTAGACTTTTCTGGTCAACATTAAGTTTTTCAATTCGCCGAGAAATTCTTCGAGATCCTGGAAATCCCGATATACGGAGGCGAACCGCACATAGGCAATCTTATCCAAGCCTCGCAAGCGGTCCATGAGATGCTCTCCGATGAGCGTGGTGGGCAACTCGCGGTCGGGACTTTCCAAAAGCATGGATTCCACTTCGTCGACGAGCTCGGCGAGCTTGGCCATGCTGACGGGGCGCTTTTCGCAGGCTCTTAAGAGTCCATTCAGGACCTTCTGGCGGTCGAACTTCTCACGCCGGTTGTCTTTTTTGACGACCATGTAAGGGATTTCATCGCAACGCTCGTAGGTGGTGAATCGCCGTTCGCAGGCAACACATTGCCTGCGTCTGCGAATGGAATCGCCTTCTTTGCTCTCTCGCGAATCGATCACCTTGTCTTCCCGGTGGCCACAGAACGGGCAGGTCATACAGGATCTCCGCGATTTGATCTCGGGGATTGGTCATGGGCAGCCGGCCGGTTCCTCCCAGGCCCGGCATCGGGAAGCGCAAAGGGAGGCAGGTGGCTGTTCGATCGCCATGGCTTTGGGCCGAACTTTTCAGGCATATTTAACGTTTATCAAGATGTTGGGCCACGCATGTCAATCGCTGTCATCGCGGGAGTTTCCCTACCCTCAAGAATTTCGATAAGCTCAAAGGCGATTGCCATACCGCCTCGCAGGGCGGGAGTGGCCGCTGGGGAGAGAAACTGGCGGTTGGATGCTGAAACCAATCTGGTCGAGCGCTGCCTGAAGGGAGAACAGGGAGCCTGGGATGATCTGGTCAAGATTTACACGAAACGTGTCTACTCACTCTGTTACCGCTTCACCAACAGCGCCAGCGAGGCGGAAGACCTCACGCAAGAAGTCTTTCTGCGGGTTTTCCGCACCCTGAGCACGTTCCGCTCGGGTGAGGGTTCCTTTACGGTGTGGCTTACCAGACTGACTCGTAACCTCCTGGTCGATCATTATCGCCGTACCAAGCAGGAACGTGTCACCGACACTCTCGAAGACAGGCTGGGCATGCTGGAGGAGAAGACAGCGCAGCAAGGCCGCGCAGACGGGCTGCTAGCAGGTCGCGAATTCAATGAGCTTTTACAAGCCGCGCTGCAGAAGCTTTCCCCTGAGTTGCGCGAGGCGGTCATTCTGCGCGACATTCAGGAGCTTGAATATAGAGAAATCGCGCTGGCGCTCAATATTCCGGAAGGAACCGTGAAATCCAGATTGAACCGCGGGCGGGCTGAGTTGGCGCGAATTATGAGGCGCAGCAAGATTGCTGTCTAGGAGCAGTTATGAAATGCCTCGAGTTTGAAACACTGTTGGCCGACTATCTGGATGGGATTCTCGCCCCCCAGGATCGCGCCACATTCGAGGATCATGCTGCCCATTGTGCGGCCTGTCGTAGCTTTCTAGCCGACGCTGCCGCGGGCGCCGCATTTGTCCGCCGGGCGGAGCCAGTGTTGCCTCCCGATGAGCTGCTGACTCGCATTGCTCACCAAGCGCCCTCCGGCCGCGTGCAGCAACCCTGGCAACGCCAGAGTCGCATCAGAAAAGTGATTGCGCAATGGTTTCAGCCTCTGCTTCAACCACGCCTGGTGATGGGCATGGCCATGACCGTGCTTTCCTTTGCGATGCTCGAGCGCTGTACGGGCGTGCGAGTGCAGCACATTGAAGCATCGGACCTGAATCCGGTTCACATTTGGACCGGCGTAGAGGAGAAGGCCATTCGCGTGAAGGATCGAGTAGTGAAGTATTACGATAATCTCCGATTTGTTTATCAAATCGAGAGCCGGCTCAGCGAGCTGCAGGAACAGGCGTCTGAGGAGCAGACGCCGCAGCCTGGCGGCAAGGAGTCCGGCTTGACTAAAACAGAACCGCAACCTTCAGGGAGCGGCTCGAATGGGAGAACGAAATGAACTGTTATCTCCATCCCGATGCGCCTGCCGTCGCCTATTGCCGGATGTGCGGCAGGGCACTCTGCACGGTCTGTACAAGACCGGCTGAGGGAACCATCTTCTGTCCGGAACATGTACCCCTGAATCCGTACGCGGCTCCGGTGGGAAGCGCCGTAGCGAATCCAGTCGCAGCGCCGGTGCAGACCTCGCCCGGTCTGGCGTTCCTTCTCGGCCTGATTCCCGGTGTGGGAGCCATTTATAACGGCCAGTACATCAAGGGACTGGTACATGCCATCATCTTCGGCCTGCTGATCAGCCTGACCAGCGCCTCGGACGGCTCGGCCGCCCAGCCTTTGCTCGGCATGCTGATAGCCGTTTTCTATTGCTACATGCCATTTGAGGCTTACCATACGGCCAAGAAGCGCCAAATCGGCGTTCCTGTCGATGAATGGTCGAGCCTGCTATCACAGCGGGGCTATGCCGGTCGCGCACCGGTTGGTCCGATTCTTTTGATCGTCATCGGCGTGCTTTTCCTGCTCGATACCCTGCACCTGATCGATTTTCGTGACATTGCCCGCTTTTGGCCCGTGATTCTGATTGTCCTGGGCGCGTATATGCTCTATTCCCGGCTCAGCGGACCCACACCACACCGACCTCCGGAACCCCAAGCTCCGCCGCCTTCGCGTCCGCCTGAGGATGCTTTGGAGGCGCGCAATGACCACTAGAGCAGCGCTTTTTGTGCGAGCGATCCGCGATCCCATCCTCCTGATCCTGATCGGGGTACTATTTGCGGTTCAGCAAGCCGGCATTCTGCCCGTCTCCCGTACGTGGCCCTTGCTGCTTATCGTGATCGGCTTTCTCAAGCTGATTGAACGGCTGGCTGCTCCGCGCCCGTCCTATCCCAATCCAAATTGGGGAGCCCAGTCGCGATGAACTCCCGGTCTTCTCTTGCCGGACCGCTGATCTTAATCGCAATTGGCGGTCTTTTTCTCGCGCACACGATCTCACCCGGATTCGACTTAGAACGCTGGATTGCAGACTACTGGCCTTACATACTGGTCGCCTGGGGAGGCATTCTGCTGCTTGAGATCGCAATACGGTTCCTGCGCGGCGCGCCGCTGCCTTTGAAACCTGTTTCAGCAGGCGGCTGGCTCGCCGCGATTGTGATCTGCATTGCGGGTTCCCTGACTCATTTTGCTCATCGTCATGACTTCTGGTGGCATCATGCGGGCTGGGTGGAAGGCGTGCGGATTTTTGGTCAGGAGCACGATTATGTGATCGCTCCCTTGCAGAAGACCGTGGGCCCGGCGCCGCACGTCATCCTCGAGAGTTTTCACGGGAGCGCCAAAGTGGGGGGCATCGACGGCAACACGGTCACGGTTACGGGTCATAAGGCCATACGTTCGTTCGACGCTCACGAGGCGGATGCGGCGAACGCAGCTACTCCGGTTTCTCTGGCGCTCGAGGGGAATACGGTTGTCATTCGTTGCAAACAGGAGCGCTTTCAGGCGCATACGCCCGTACGAGCAGATCTTGAAATCCAAGTTCCGAAAGCGGCGAGCGTCGAGGCGGCCGGGGCTCAAGGCGATTTCGATATTTCCTCCCTTACCGGTGATGTGGATCTGAAGAACCGCGGCGGCAGCATGCATATCGACAACATTGGAGGCGGTGTCTCGATAGAAGGGCATCATAGCGATATCATTCGCTGCTCGGGTGTGAAAGGGCCGATGACTGTCCGCGGTGATGGCAACGATTTGGAACTAGACGGGATTTCCGGACCGGTCAGCATCGCCGGCCGCTACCTGGGAACTCTTCTGCTGCATCAGCTTACACAGCCGGTTGAGATTTCCAATTTTCATACCAACTTCCATGCTCAGAGAGTGGACGGTGAGATGCGGCTCACGAGCGGAGACCTTAACGCGGAAGACCTTGTCGGTCCCGTGAGACTCGCCACACACGCAACGGACGTCAAGTTGAACGGCTTTACCGGCACACTGGATGTCAGCGTGGACAGCGGGGATGTTGAGCTCGCACCGCGGCACTTGCCGCTGGCCGGCATGACGGTTCATACTCGATCTGGCGACATCGAACTCACCCTTCCGGCGGGCGCAAGCTTCACCTTGACAGCGTTTGCTGCCCGAGGCGACGTACGGAACGAATTCGGCGCTGCCTTGCACGAGCATAGCGAGGGCCGCGGCACGCGCTTAGAGGGAGGCGTCGGAGGCGGCCCGCAGATCACGTTGATGACGGGCTCCGGCAACATTACGGTGCGCAGAGCGGACGTCGCGACTCCCTCTGGTGCGCCGGGGACAGAACGCGCCGTAGGATTTTTCCCGCAATAGCCAAGCACGAAGACCCCGAAGCGGCCGGAAGGCCGATTGCATCTCTTGCAGAGCTTCCAAGTCGACTTACCGGAACGTTTTCCTCCGTCTTATTTTAGTGGTGTGAACACGTCTCAGCCCGTACCGGAAGTCATACAGGATCCGCATGGATACTGGCTGACCCGTTTGCTCCTCTATCACGGTCTTGGCGTCATTTGCTTGATCGCTTTTTTGGTGGCGCTGAATCAGTTTAAGCCTCTGCTTGGGGAGCGCGGCTTGCTGCCGGTGCCTATTTTTGTAAAGGAAGTTTCGTTTCGGCGCGCGCCCAGTCTCTTCTATCTTTGGCCGCGCGATATCGCATTCACTGCGGCTGCTTGGATTGGCATTGTGCTCGCCTGTCTGGTCATCGCCGGCATACCGCAGCGCATCTCAACCGGCCTGATTGCGAGCGTCTGGCTCGCTATTTATGTGCTCTATTTGTCATTTGTCAATGTCGGGCAGACGTTTTATGCCTTTGGCTGGGAATCGATTCTGCTTGAAGCCTGTTTTTTCGCCATGTTTTTGGGAAGTTCAAAGATTGCGCCGCCTGCCATCAGTATCTGGTTATTTCGCTGGCTGCTCTTTCGCGTGATGCTTGGGGCCGGGCTGATCAAATTGCGGGGGGATCCGTGCTGGCGTGATCTGACCTGTCTTGATTATTATTACGAAACCCAGCCCATGCCGAACCCGCTGAGCTGGTATTTCCATTGGGCGCCGCGCTGGATCAACCGTGGCGGCGTGCTGTTCAACCATTTCGCCGAAGTGGTGATCCCGTTTCTGTATTTCTTGCCGCAGCCCGCCGCAGGCATCGCTGGTCTGATTACGATCCTTTTTCAGTTCACGATTCTCATCAGTGGCAATCTCTCCTGGCTCAACTGGCTCACCATTGTGCTTGCGTTCTCCACGCTTGATGGCGAATTTTTCCGCATCTCCGCTCCAGCGCTGAGCTCGGCTGGAGCTACGCTGCGGTTCGCCAACATCGGCATGCTGGTGCTCACCGTGCTGATGAGCATTCCCGTAGTTCAAAACATGATCTCGCGGCGGCAGATCATGAATACCAGCTTCAATCCGCTTCATCTGGTGGGCTCTTATGGAGCATTCGGCAGCATTACGCGCCCACGCTACGAGGTAATTGTGGAAGGCACTTCCGATGCTGTCATCACTCCGGCAACACGCTGGCGTGAATATGAATTCAAGGGGAAACCGGGAGATCAGAACTACCGTCCGCCGCAGATTGCGCCGTATCATCTCCGGCTCGACTGGCTGATGTGGTTTGCTGCCATGAGCAGCTATCAGGACTATCCCTGGTTTGTGAACTTCATGGCCAAGTTGCTTGAAAATGACCAAGCTGTGCTCAGCCTGCTGCGTAAAAACCCCTTTCCGAAAGCGCCGCCGAAGTATGTGCGAGCTATGCTCTACGAGTATCACTTCACGACGCCTGAAGAACGGAAACGGAGCGGCGCCTGGTGGAAACGGACGCTAATCGGCCCCTATTTCCCTGCTGTTTCGATGGACACGCCCGGCTTCCGCCGCGTTCTTGAGGCGCAAGGGTGGCTGGCCGAGAGCCGCTAGAAAACCGCTAGCTTTGCTCAGCAAGCGATTGGGTGCGGCTGAATTGCCGTTTACTGAAAGATATTGACAGCAGAGCGGGGTCGCCATTATCATGGACCATATTAGTCCTATATCGGGGCTGACTAATAAAACGACTTAAGGAACGCTAAAGACCAAGCTCCAGGCGCGGAAACTCTTGGCGGAGCAGCGCCTGGGCTTGGGCTATCGACAGCGCGCTTGCTGGCGACGTATCGATTTTAGGCCGCCAGCTCGCGTTTTTCAATCGTTTACAAATTATTGGAAAGAAAGGAGATCGCGAGTGGCTGTTCAGCGAATTAAGAAAAACCGGCGCAAGCTGCGCCTTTCGAAATCGCGCCGGTGGGTGGCAATGGGCACATTGGCGGCATATGCCGCCACGGGAAGCGGAAGGATGGCCCTGGCGCAGAAGAGTCTGTCGGTGGGAGAGCGGCCGCCGAGTTCGAGTCAAATACAGTCGCTGCCGGTGCAGCGTTACGAGATCTCCGCGGGCACGCTTGAGGATGTGATCCCTGCTTTCGAAGCCGCCAGCGGAGTGAAGATCACGGTTGCGCAGGAGGGCATCCTGCATCTTTTCTCGCCTGGGGTTTCTGGAGTTTTTACTGTCGACGAGGCATTAAAAAAGCTGCTTTCGAACACGGGAGTCGCCTACCGCTTCCTTACGGCAAATCGAGTGCGGCTGGATCTCGAAGTCACATCGACCTCGGTCAATGTAACAGCAAGCGTAGAGGAGCTCGCTGCGTCTATTCCGAAGTTTCCGCAGCCGCTGGGAGACATCCCGCAAACGATCAACGTTGTGCCACAGCAGGTGATGCAAGAGCAAGCCACTACGACGCTTCGCGACGCGCTGCGCAATGTGGCTGGAATCAGTCTGGCGGCGGGTGAAGGCGGTTCGCAGGGCGATAATCTTACGATTCGCGGCTTCACGGCTCGCAACGATTTATTCATCGACGGCATGCGCGATTTTGGCTCGTACTATCGCGATCCGTTCGACACGCAGGAAGTGGAGGTACTCCAGGGGCCGTCTTCCGTAGCGTTCGGGAGAGGTTCGACTGGAGGCGTGGTGAATCAGGCCAGCAAGACGCCGGGATTGAGCCAATTTATTTCAGGTGATCTCGAATTTGGAACGGATAACACGCGCCGGGCTACGGTAGACCTGAACATCCCCGTGCCGGCGCTTGGCTCAGGCGCTGCTTTTCGTATGAATGCTATGGGAGACATCGGGGATGTTGCGGGAAGAGACGTAGCTGAAGACCGCCGCGACGGCTTTGCACCTTCGCTCGCTTTGGGTCTTGGAACGCCAACACGCGCGATTTTCAGCTATTTTCATCAGAACGAGGATGACATTCCCGATTATGGAATCCCCTGGTTATTCAATGGACCGGCACCGGTAGATCGCCATAATTATTATGGGTTAAAAAATGGTAACTACCTGCGGACATATGACGATATTGGCACCGTCAGAGTAGAGCATGACGTCAATGCCCATGTAACTCTGCGTGATCAAGTTCGATATGCCAATTACGTACGAGACGTTTTGGTCACAGAGCCGCAATTGTTGACGACCGGACCTACGGCGGTCAAGCTTTCCACGCCGCTCAGCGCGATGCTAGTGAACCGGCATGAAATTGGCGTTAATAGTACGGAAACATTTCTTGACGATCAGCTCGATGTTACAGCGAGATTCGATACCGGGTTTCTGCATCACACGCTTGTAGCCGGTGTCGAAGGCGGAAGAGAAACTTCCGATCCCACGCGTCCCAACTATACGGCGCCTCCCACAAGCTTGCTCCATCCGAATCCAAACGACCTGCTCAATCCAAACCCAACGATCTCTTCGAAGGTGAATGACACAGCGCTTACAGCGGGAGCCTATGCGATTGACACCGTCAGTTTCGGACAGAGATGGGAACTAACAGGCGGCTTACGATATGACCGCTTCGACGACACGTATAAGCAAACCATTCCTTCGATTGTGAGTTTTCGAAGAGTAGATGAAATGCCGTCCTGGCGAACCGCCATCGTTTACAAGCCGGTTCCCATTGGCAGCCTGTACTTTGATGCGGGCACGTCTTTCAATCCGTCGGCGGAGTCGCTTTCTTTAAGTGCGGGGACAGCCAATCTACCGCCGGAGCACAACCGCACCTACGAGTTTGGCACCAAATGGGACATGAACCAGGGCAAACTGGCCATCAACGGTTCTTGGTTCCGTACGGTAAAGGAAGATGCCCGGGAGCAAGCTCCGAATAATTCCTTGCTCTATGTGCTGGCAGGTAATCAGCGTGTAAGCGGAGTCGAGGTGACGGTTCGCGGACAATTAACGAGTCGTTGGGAGATTCTATCGAGTTATGCCTATTTAGACAGCAGGGTTGTCAGTTCACAGTTTTATCCGGGCGCTATTGGTTATCCGCTGGCTAATGTTCCGAAAAACAGTTTCAATTTCTGGAGTGACTATCACTTGCCGCATCATTTCGAACTAGGCGCGGGTACAAACTATGAATCGAGCCGGACTGCAAGCTCAACCGTGCCGCTTGATCCCACCACGGGCCGGCTTAAGGAAGTCCCGGGATACTGGGTGTTCAATGCCATGGCGGGGCATCCCTTGAACGAGCATGTGGATGTTCAGGTGAATGTCTATAACTTGACAAACCGCTATTACTATGACGAGCTGCATCCGGGACATATTGTGCTGGGGCCAGGCCGTTCCGCGCTGATTGGTTTCAAATTTAAATTTTGATTGTTTTGATTGTGAGGAGAAATTGAAGTGTTATTAGCGATACCAGACGTACTTACCTCGGAACAAGTGAAGCAGGCACGGCAAACACTCGAAGAAGCCGAATGGGTAGATGGCCGGGTTACAGCGGGTCATCAATCTGCGCGCGCGAAGGACAATATGCAGGTTCCGGAGGATCATCCGGCGGCACGCCAGGTTGGCGAAGTGATCTTGAATGCCTTGGGACAGAACGCATTGTTCATTTCGGCGGCCTTACCTTCGCGGGTCTTTCCACCGCTATTTAATCGATACCAAGGCGGGCAATCCTTCGGCACGCATGTTGATAATGCCATTCGTCAGGTTACCGGCACCGCTCACCGCATCCGCACTGATCTTTCTGCAACTCTGTTTCTGTCGAGCCCGGAGGAGTATGACGGCGGTGAACTCATGATAGAGGATACTTACGGCACGCATAGCGTCAAGCTGCCGGCGGGTCACATGGTGTTGTACCCGGCAACGAGTCTGCACCATGTGCGGCCGGTTACGCGTGGTGCGCGGATCTGTTCCTTCTTCTGGATCCAAAGCATGATTCGCGAGGATAGCCAGCGCGCGCTGCTTTTTGATCTGGACTTGGCGATCCAGCGTCTCAATCGTGATCTTCCGCAGCATCCATCGGCGGTGCAACTTACCGGCGTATACCACAACCTGCTGCGGCAATGGGCGGAGGTGTGATCACAGCTCTAATTTACCGTGATACATCATGTCTTTTAAATGAAAACGCTTGACAATTCTCATGAGACCGAAGTTGGTTTCAAAGATGACGTCCTTATCGGCGGCTGTGATGGGCTGCATACGGGGGAAGAAGAAGTGCAGAGCGCCGGTATCGGGATCGAGCCTGACATTTTCCGGATGCAGTGCGATGCGAGAGGGCGTGGCGAGCATCGAATCCGCCATTAATCCCTCTAACATCGGTTCCGGGTTACGGGCATCTACCGGATCGGAATTGTCGTCGCTTTCATCCGTTGAAGATCGGGAGGGAATCTTCCCTTCGGCATGGTAACTTCGGGCGGGCACTAAACCGACGACCGTAATGATGTAATGGTTTTGCGCATCGGTTTCGCTGCATGCGCTGTTCTTCATCGCCAGCCGGACCGGCAAGGCGCTATCCCAGCGCACGAGGACGGAAAGATCTGGCTGGCCGGGGACATTTCTTGGGTTTTTTGCGACTCCCCACCATTTCCCGTCCGTGACATTTCCCCTTCCGCCCATACCGGCCTGTGCTGGACCGGGCAACGGCATCAGAGGAGGTTGATCGTCTTCGGGTGTCTTAAAGTTCACGGTTGCGCGCTGTGCCCAGGGCGACGCGTTCAAAATTCGTTCGATATCGGTATCCGTCCACTTACCTGGATCCTTGTTCCACACTTCACCTGCTGCCGCGACCCAGGCAAGGAAGAAGACACAGGCTACAACTTTCATTGCTAGTCAAACATACCTTCAAACAACGGCGAGCTCAGATAGCGCTCAGCGGCATCGGGATGGATGACAACGATGGTTTTCCCTGCCATTTCCGGCTCTTTTGCGATGCGCACGGCTGCTACTGTGGCGGCCCCGCAGGATATACCGCTTGGGAGTCCCTCTTCGCGAGCCAGGCGCCGCGCCATCTCGAAGGCTTCTTCGTTAGTGACCTGCTCGACACGGTCAACGATCTCCAGATCGAGTGTATCCGGAATAAAGCCGGCTCCGATGCCCTGAATCTTATGCGGTCCAGGACGCAAAGGTTCACGCCGTTTGGCCTGCGTAATGACCGGACTGGAGCTCGGCTCTACCGCGACAGAGATCAAAGGATGTTTTTTCTCTCGTTTGATGAAGTGTGAGACGCCGGTAATCGTGCCTCCGGTTCCCACGCCCGCCACAAAGACGTCGATGTTTCCGCCTGTGTCATTCCAAATCTCGGGTCCAGTGGTTTCAAAATGAATGCGGGGATTTGCCGGATTTGTAAATTGCTGCGGCATGAAATAGTGAGCCGGATCAGATGCGATCAGTTCCTCAGCCTTTACGATTGAGCCTGCCATACCTAGCGCGCCATCCGTCAAAATGACGTTTGCACCCAGCACTTTCAGCAATTTTCGGCGTTCCAGACTCATGGTGTCGGGCATGGTCAGGGTAACGCGATACCCGCGTGCGGCGCCCACAAAGGCCAAAGCAATGCCGGTGTTGCCGCTCGTGGCTTCCACGATTTCCATGCCCGGCTTCAGCACGCCACGTTTCTCCGCGTCCCAAACCATGGAGGCGCCGATACGACATTTGACAGAGAAGGAAGGATTGCGCCCTTCGATCTTAGCCAGCACGGTGGCCTTCGCGCCATCTACTACGCGATTTAACTTAACCAGGGGTGTGCGGCCAATACTGAACGAGTTATCTTGAAAAATCAAAGCTTCCTTTCAGATTTCCCAGTTGGGGACGTATTGCATCTGCTGCTCGTGCCATTCCCGCGCGAGATCGCCAAATGTGGTCTGGTCCAGCACGCTCG
>Ga0209062_1004337_pt1 | contig 14963 bp, 17 predicted proteins | sample Coa_R2_2_FD_187158 | JGI IMG/M metagenome (GOLD analysis project Ga0209062, IMG submission 187158) | Surface soil microbial communities from Centralia Pennsylvania, which are recovering from an underground coalmine fire - Coalmine... | ecosystem: Environmental > Terrestrial > Soil > Unclassified... | reverse complement strand
GCGCCCTACCACAAGGCCATTCGGATCACAATAAGTCGCATCGTCCGCAAGGCAGACGGCGAGTTCTGCCTGTCGCTCCTCGGGTTCGAGGGACCAGATGGCTGCGTAGCGGCGCCACAGCGCTTCAGGAAGCATGGGACTTCTCCAGATCGTCAAACTCATCGTCGATCAGTTGCTGGAGCGCGGTCTTGTCATGGCCGGCGCGCACGAGCACGAGGATGCCCTGGTAGAGCGCAAGCAGTTTCAAGGACGTGCGGTGCGCTTTCTCGTCAGCGCCTTGCGCGACAGCCACTCTCTCGACGAAGGTCCGCATCAAAATCCGCAGACCCTCCTCGACGCGGCGGTGAATGGGCGGCTCGCCGCCCAGTTCCACGGCTGTGTTGGTGATCAGGCAGCCGAAGGCTTCTCCGCGTGGTTCGCTCAGAAGCGAGAGGAACAAATCGCGCAAGCCGTCAAGCCCGGCTTCCCTGGGCGCATATTTGCCGATCCGGCCAAGCAAGACGGTCCGGTTGTAGTGTTCGAAGGCGGCGTCGAAGAGGCCGGCCTTGTCGCCGAAACTGTTGTAGATGCTGCCGGCCTTCAGGCCGGTTGCCTCTTCCAGATCGCGGATCGAGGCGGCTTGATAGCCGCTTCGCCGGAACGCGTGCATCGCCCCTTTCAGCGCCGCGTCTTCATCATAGGAACGGTTTCGGCCCATGGACATCCAATTTTTGAGCGGATAATTTAGAATATACGTTCAAAAATATTTGTCAAGTCGCTCGACCGATGCTCAGCCACCGAGAAACCGCTGCCCGGTGCCAATGAACGCGATTAATCCCGCCTTAAGCTCGTCATCGCACACTTCTGCGGCGATAGATCCGCAGATGGGGACGGCGATTTCGATGAGCGAGCGGAACGGCAGCGCACAGCCACGGCTGCGCTCCACTGCCAAGCGGGCGGCATTCAAGGTGATCGAAGGCGATTGGCAGGGCAAGGAGACGCCCGTTTCGCGCATGATCGCGCGCTATGCCCGATCGCTGCCATGCTCGCCAGACTTGGCGGCTTTGCTCATCGAATGGAGCTCGGCGTCAAACCTCGCCTTCGCCGCCAATGAGGAACTCGACCGCGCCGAGATCGAACGGCTGCGGGGACGGGATCTCGCGAGCAACTTTTCCCGCCTGTGGCGCCGGGCCGCCGATGCAGTGGCAAGAGTCGACCGGATCGAGCATGCCATCACGCGCTTTCGCGCATCGTCGATCAGCGACGTTCTCATGAAGCTTCGCTTTCATGCGGCGGTGACCGATCTCGAAACCGGTGCGGAAGCGGGTCACAGCGACGCGGTGATGCTTGCCACCATCATCCGCGATGTCGAGCGCCTGGCTGGTCGGCTCTCGGCGTCCTGAGCGTCAGCGGGCGGCGCGTGATCCTCGCCGGCGCTAGCGTATCCCGTCGTTCTTGATGCGCGATGCTTCCGCGCCATAGGCGCCGGAGAGATATTTGAGCTCCTCCGCACGCGCCTTGTCCTTCGTGTTCCGCGCTTGCGAGAGGAAATCATGCGATCGGCTCAGCAGGTGCTTGATCAGCGTGCTCTTGGGATCCGAACGCCAAGCCGCCTTGTCGCCGGCCTGTCGCGCGGCTTCCGCCTCGGCGCGCCCCGCGACGCCGTCGTAAAGCGCGGCGAGCTCCTCGAATTCCTTGGCGATGCCCGGCGAACGCGCGCCCGCCGCGGATCTGCGGATGAAATCAGCACGCCGTTGCAACAACGACAACCAGCCGAAATCGACCTCGTCAGCCATGGCTTTCCTCTCCCTGAGGATCTCCTCGAGAGGGATATCAGGGAGTCCTTGTGTATTTCCTAATGGCTCCATGAAGCTTCACCCGAGGCGGCCGCATGCCTCGATAATGACATTGGCGGCACAACCGACGGATCAATATCGTTCCCGGCGCACAACCCATATTTCATGGGCTGGCGCCGGACCCCGCCGGCGATTTGCTTTTGCGGAGCGGAGTGATGCGGCATGTTCTCGTCGTCGACGACCAAGCCGGAATTTGCGAGCTCATCTCCACCATCCTGGAGGATACGGGCGAGTATCGGGTGAGCACGGCCTTCACCGCCGAGCAGGCGCTGCCGCTGCTCGATGACGATCGGCCCCAATTGCTGGTGCTCGACGCCGTATTGCCGGGCGCACAGGGAACCGAGCTCGCGGCTCATGCGGCCGAGCGCGATATTCCGATCGTGCTCATGACCGGCGAGCCCGCGATGGGCGAGCGGCTGAGGCAGCTCGGCTGGCCGCATCTCAGCAAGCCCTTCGGCATGAGCGAGCTCATCGGCGAGATCCGCAATGCGATCGACGATGCGAGCACCAATCTCGACATCGTCCGCAAATCGCTCGATCGCGTCGCGGACATTTAGCAACTTTCCCGTGGCCGCTCTTCGCTTGCAGAAATGCTATTGGCAGGCTCCGCCAGTCGCGCCGGCGAGGAGCGCTGGGGCGCCTGCTGCGTCGGCTGGCTTTGAGACGCTCTTAGATAAGAAACCGGTTCGACATGCGAGCGTGAAGCCTTAAGCGGCCTCCGCCTTTGGCCGGCTCGACGCCTCGCCGGCGCCGGCGGCCGATATGACGCGGTGCAGCGGTCGCCCGAGCGGCTGACCCTGATCGAAGAGCCGATGATCCTCTTCGAGAGCCGCCTCCAGCAGCCGCGCGGCGCAAGCTTCATCCTCCGCTTCGATCTCGATCTCGACATAGGATGTGCGGGCGCAAGTGACGTGGAATCGGCGCAACATCGTAACCTCCCGAAAGCACCTCTCAATACTAGTATGGGGCTGCCAGCCGGCAAGTCCCGCTTTGGCGCATGTCTTGCCGCCATTTCGCGTCTTGTGCGAACCGCGATCGACCCGAATGGTCGAGCGCGGTCGGCCGCGCGGATGGACGTTCCATCGGCCGGGGGCGTTGGCGAGGGCATGGAGCCTGCACCTTTGCCTGAGCCGTCGCCGTGACTTCGACGGCCGACGATCTGCACCACCGCCGCGCCGCCTTGGCCGGCAGGCTGCGCGAGCGTGTGCTGCGCGGGCGCTGGCCGCGTCTTCTTCTCATGGCCGGTCTGCCGCTGATCGTCGTGCTCGCCGGCCTTTGGTGTATCTGACATCGGGCCGATACGTCATCGACCGATGACGCCTATGTCCAAGCCGACACCGTGGCAATCAGCGCCAATGTGGGCGGCCGCGTCGTCGCCGTCGCGGTCCGTGAGAACGAGCATGTCGGGCCGGCCAGGTATTGGTGCGGCTCGACGACCAGCCCTACCGCATCGCGGTGGAGCAGGCCGAAGCGCAGCTCGCGAGCGTGCGTCTGCAAGTCGAAGGGCTGCGCGCGACATACCGCCAGCGGCTCGCCGATCTCGCCTCCGCGCAGGAGACGTTCAACTATCAGCAGCGCGAATATGAGCGGCAGCGGCAACTGCTCAAGAACCACGTCATATCCCAGGCGCAGTTCACGCTCGCCGCCGAGCTGCGTGCCGAGGGCGCCGGCATTTTCACTCTCGTCCGCAATATCGGCGGCAGCATCGGCATCTCGATCGTCGAGACCATCGCGGAGCGCATGACGCAGAGGGCCCATGCCTCGCTCGCCTCGCTGCTGACGCCGTTCGATCCCGTGCTTCGTCTGCCGCAGGTGCAGCAGGTCTGGAACATGCAGAGCGCATCCGGTCTCGCGGCGCTTAATCAAGAAGTGACGCGCCAGGCGTCAATGATCGCTTATACCGATGACTTCAAGCTGATGATGATCGTCACCTTGTCGGCGATCCCGCTGCTGCTGTTGCTGCGGCGGGGCGATCGGGCGGCGAGCGGCGACGCCGCGCCGACCTTGCATTGATTAGAGCCGGTGCCGGGCAGATGGAATCGCGTCAGGCCTCGTCATTGCGAGGAGGCATCGCCGACGAAGCAATCCATGCCAAGGGCCAGGTCGCTTGCTCTGGGTCGCTTCGCTTCGCTCGCGATGACGATCCTTGATCCGGCTAACCGGGAGGCGCTTTAACGTTATACGCTGCCCCTCACGCGGATTGAGCGAGTCGTTGTCGCATGGCGTCGTGCGCAGGGGCGGCGACCTCGGCGATCTCGTGGGCGAGCGCGCGCGCTTGCGTGTCATCTTCGGCCTGGCACGCCCCTTCCAGGCGCCGCGCCAGATCCGCCAACTGCAGCGCGCCCACGCCGCCCGCCGTGCTCACCAGATTATGCGCCTGCCGCTTCAGCCCCGCGAGATCGCCGCGCGCGGCCAAGGCCATGATCGCCTCCACCCGCGCCACCGAGCCGTCCAGCCACGCCGCGACAAAGGCGCGGAACGCCGCGGCCGACATGATCCGCGCCAGCCCCTCCAGCGCGCCCCCCTCCAGCCCCGCCCCTTCCCCCGCCTTGCCCGCCCGCCCGCCGCTCCACCGCCCTACCACCTTGAGCAGGCTCGCCCGGTCGAACGGCTTCGACAGGAAATCATCCATCCCCACCGCCAGATACTGCTCGCGCGCCCCTTCGATCGCATCCGCCGTCAGCGCCACGATCGGCACGCCGCCCGCCGCACCCCCCAGCCGCCGGATCGCCCGCGTCGCCTCGAGGCCGTCCATCTCCGGCATATGCACGTCCATCAGCACCACAGCGAAGCCGCCGCCCGCGGCCAGCGCCACCGCCTCGCCGCCATGGCTCGCCACCTCCACCGCATAGCCCGCCTGGCTCAGCATCTCCACCGCGATGATCTGGTTGACGCGGATGTCCTCGGCCAGGAGCACCCGCTTGCCCTCGCCCGCGCGCCCCGCCGCAGGCGGCGGCGCGGCGCGGGCCGGCGCGCTGCCCTCCGCGGCCAGCGCCAGGCGCAGCGTGAACCAGAAGCGGCTGCCCTGGCCCGGGCGGCTCTCGACGCCGATCTCGCCGCCCATGGCCTCGACGAGCTGCTTGGAGATGGCAAGGCCCAGCCCGGTGCCGCCGAAGCGCCGGGCGATGCTCTCATCGGCCTGGGTGAACTTGCTGAAGAGCCGCCCCTGCACCGCCTCGGCGATGCCGATGCCGGTATCCGTGACCTCGAGCCGCAGCACCGCCCCCTCGCCCCGCCGCTCGCCATCGACGCTGACGCTGACGCCGCCCGCTTCGGTGAATTTGAGGGCGTTGGCGACGAGGTTGAGCAGGATCTGGCGGATGCGGGTGGGATCGCCCAGAAAGCGGCCCTGCGCGCCCGCGCCGATGCGGTGCTCCAGCCGCAGCTGCTTCTCCGCCGCCTTGGCCGCCATCAGCTCGACCACCTGGCGCACCACCTTCTCCAGCTCGAACTCCACACTGTCGAGCTCCAGCCGGCCCGCCTCCAGCTTCGAGATGTCCAGGATGTCGTTGATGATCCGCAACAGGCCGCTCGCGGAGTCGCGGACGATGTCGACATACTCCTTCTGCTGCGGCGCCAAGGGCGTCTGGCACAGCAGATCCAGCATCCCCGTGATGCCGTGCATGGGCGAGCGGATCTCGTGGCTCATATTGGCGAGGAAAGCGGATTTGATGCGGTTCGCGGTTTCCGCCCGCTCGCGCGCCTGCTCCGCTTCGAGGCGCGCGAGATCGAGCCGGTCGGCGGCGGCGGCGAGTGCGGCGGCCTGTTCCTCGAGCCGTGCCCGGTTGTCCTCGAGCTGAAACTCGTACGCCTTGCGGTCGGTGATATCCCGGGCGACGATGACGCTGCCGCCTTCCGACATCGGCTGCACCCGGCATTCGAGCCATCGTCCGCTGGCCAATCGCCGCTCGAAGCGCCGGACGACGTGTTCGCCGAACATGGCCTCGCGGGCGGCGATCAGATCGTCGCTCGCGCCCGGGCCGTAGTCGCCGCGCTCGGCAAAGATGCGGAACATTTCGCGGCTCGGATCGGGCGCGCTCAGAATCGCGTCGCGATCGAGGTCCATGACGGAAAAGAGATTGTCGTTGTAGCCGATCATCTTCAGATCGGCGTCGAGCACGTGAATGCCGTCGGGAATCGTGCGGAGCACGGCCTCGAGAATGGCATTCTTGCTCGCGAGCTCTTCCTCGGCCGCCTTGCGCGTGCTGATGTCGCGGGCGGCGCCGATGATCTCCGCAGGCTGCTGCGTCGCGAGATCGAAGATCACGCGCTGCGCCAACTCGACCCACACGAAATGCCCGTCCTTGTGTCGCCAGCGCAAGGTGACGAGCGATTGCCGGCCGCCGTCGATGGCCGCCCGAACGCGCTCGACATCGTCGGGATGGACGTGATCGAGCAGCGAACCGCCGACCAGTTCCTCCGGCTGATAGCCCAAGATTCTCAGCGAGGCCGGCGACACATAGAACGGCCTGCCGTCGGGCGCGCACCGGACCACCATGTCCATGGCGGTTTCGGCAAGCAGCCGATAGCGATTTTCGCTCTCGACGAGGCCGCGCTCCATCTCACGAATTTGCCGCTGCCGCAAGAGCAGCAGGCCCAGAAGCCAAGTTCCCGCGAAAGTGCTCGCCGCGAGCGGCAGACCGATCGCGGCGAGGAGCGGCGCGCGCTGAGCGGCGGCGGTGGCGAAGAGGATGCCGGAGAGCGAACCGATGGCCGCGAGGAAGGCGAGGGCCGGAAGATGCTGGTAGCCGGCCTTGCCGCCCCGCGCCACGACCACACCGCGCAGTGCGAGACCGAGCAGCATCGAGGCGGTCATCAGCACGAGTCCGGGGACGCTGCCGGCGCCGCCAAGCCACAGGCGATAGGCTGCGGCGATCGTCAGCGCCGCGATGCTCGCGAGCGGGCCGCCGAAGAATCCCGCCAGAGCCATCATCGTGGCCCGGCCGTCGAAAATGCGCCCGGGCATCACCTCGATGGGATGCATCATCTCGATGATCGCGATGAGGCCGATCACCAGCCCGAACAATGTCCTCTGCGCCGGCGGCCGAAATCGGCTGGTGGCGGCGGCGTGAACTTGCGAATAGGCGATGAGAAGAATCGCCGCCAAGGCGATTCTCTGCGCCAATTCGAAGAAGAGCACCTGTGCCAACATTCCCTCTTTTCGCCTGGAAGTGGTTAAGAAAGCTTGAGTTTTCTCAATATTGTGGCGTCAGGAGCGAGCGCTTCGCCGCGCGATGCGTGGAAGGGATGAAAGCGGCGGTGTTCAACGTCTGCGGGAGACGCAGGGCCGACATGCGTGGGCGCGATGTTGCGCGACCGACATCGGCGTGCAACATCTCGCGCGGACGCCGATCTGGCGTATCCTCCCTAAACTTGGGCCGCTCTTCGGGGCGGCCCTTTCTTTTACCTCGCCGCCGCCGCGCTCGCGATGTCGGCCGTTCTGCCGCATAGTGCGGCCGGATATCAGCGGAGGAAGCCATGGATCTTCGTCTCACCGGGCGCAAGGCGCTCATCACGGGGGCATCGAAGGGAATCGGGCGCGCCACGGCCCGCCTTCTGGCGGCGGAAGGCTGCGACCTCGTGCTCGTCGCGCGCACCGAGGCCGATCTCGCGGCGTTGCGCGACGAGATCCGCGCCCAGCACAATGTCGCGATCTCGCTCGCGCCGCTGGATCTCTCGCAAGGAGAGGCGGCGCGCGGCTTGGCCCGCGACTTCCCGGACATCGAGATCCTCGTCAACAATGCCGGCGCCATTCCCGGCGGCACGCTCGATGAGATCGATGAGGCGCGCTGGCGCCAGGCATGGGATCTCAAGGTTTTCGGCTACATCAATCTGACCCGGGCCTTTCTCGCCGCGATGCGGGCCCGCCGCCGGGGCGTCATCGTCAATGTGATCGGCAGCGCCGGCGAAAAGCTCGATGCCGCCTATATCGCGGGCAGCACGGGAAACGCCTCGCTGATGGCCTTCACGCGCGCGATGGGCGGTGCGGCGCCCGATGCCGGAGTGCGCGTCGTCGGCATCAATCCGGGGCCCGTGGCGACCGATCGCCTCGTGACGCTGCTCAGGAAGCGCGCGCAGGATCGGCTCGGCGATGCCGAGCGATGGGAGGAGCTGGTGAAGCCGATGCCCTTCGGCCGCGCCGCGAAGCCCGAGGAGATCGCGGCGATGGCGGCCTTCCTCGCCTCCGATCTCTCCGCCTACACCTCAGGAACGATCGTCACGATCGATGGCGGCAGCGCGCATCGCGGCGCGGTAATGTAAGCGAAAAGCGGCCGATGACGCGTTCTAGCGCGGCCGCCCAGGTCCCAAGACATGCTCGGCCTCGGCGCGCGCCGCGACGCGGCGCAGCCCCTCGCGCTTGAGCTCGACGAGAACCGGCTTCGCGTGACGGCTATGCACCACGCCGCTGCCCAGCGGCGTCGGCGCGGCCGTGCCGGGCACGGTGAGGCGGCGGAGCTGGGGTGCTGCACCGTTCTGCCCCAGGGTCGCTTCCACTTCTTGTCCCTTGAACAGCCGGGCGATGCCCGACTCGGTCAAGACCTGGGCATCGAGCGGGATATCCCCGGAAAAGCCGGGCAGACGCAGCGCGCCCTTGCCAGTGCGGGGATCGAACCATTTGACGACGCCGCGCAGAATGGGGCTGGTGCTCCAAGCGGCGGCGGCAGGCTGCGGCGTCGATGCGATCTCCGCACGCCGCACGAGCTTGGGCGCTGGCGGTGGCGGTGGCTCCTCCCGTGCCGGCAATCGCGGCGCCGCCTGGCGCGGCCGCCGACGCGGCGGCTCAGCGGGGGCGCGTGGGGTCACGGGTTCCTGTGGCGGGCGCTGCGGGCGGCCGAGGGTCGATAGCGTGCCATGGACCTCGCGAATGAGGCCGGCGACGTCCTCGCTGGGCATTGAGCGATGCGCCACAAGCTTCGCGACGAGGCGTGCCGTAGCCGTGATACTGGGCGTCGTCATATAGATTTACTTTCCGATCTGGCGCCGAGGGATGGCAAAGGTAGGGTCATCACGAAGGTTATAGAAGTAAACACCTGGCGCACAATCCGGCACCCGAAAAAATGCTGGGTCGATAGGCGGATTATGCAGCGCTCCAAGGTTGTAAAAGTCTGGTAGTTTCGCAGCTTCTGTTTGATACCATCCTTGATTTTATTGTCGAAGCGGCGGAATTGACGAGCCACGAAGGGGCGACTAGGCTCGGTAGTATATAGCTGATATATCCGACGGGATGGGCGATGAGATTTCGCGCGGCGGTGCTGCGCCGGCCGGGTGAGCCGCTGACCATCGAGACGGTCGAGGCGTCGCCGCTCAAAGCCGGCGACGTGCTGGTGCGTGTCCGTGCAACGGGCTTGTGCCACACCGACCTCGAAGTGATCGAGGGCCAGCTCGTCTATCCCATGCCGATTGTTCTCGGTCACGAGGCCGCCGGGACGGTGGAGGAGGTCGGCGAGAGCGTGGCAGGGCTGCGCCGCGGCGATCCCGTCGTGCTCTCGTGGAACCCGCATTGCGGGCACTGCTTTTATTGCGAGCGCGACCAGCCGATCCTGTGCGAGACCTATTTGCGGCATGGCCCCCGCGCGGTGCAGTTCGACGGCAGCGCGCGGCTGTCGCTCGGCGGCGCACCGGTCCACCACTTGATGTATGTCGCATCCTTTGCCGAATACTGCATTGTTCCCGCGCATTGTGCGGTGCGCGTCCCCGCCGAGATTCCATTCGATCGTGCCTGCCTCATCGGTTGCGGCGTGATGACCGGGGTGGGTGCGGCGACCCGCATCGCGCGGCTCGCCCACGGAGCGAGTGCGCTGGTCGTCGGTTGCGGCGCGGTCGGGTTGAGCGCCATTCAAGGCGCGCGGCTTGCCGGGGCCGATCGCATCATCGCCGTCGATCTCGACCGCCGAAAGCTGGATTTGGCGCGCCGGCTCGGTGCCAGCGATGCCATCGATGCTTCGGCGGGCGACCCGGTGGGTGCCGTCCGCGACCTGACGCAGGGGCGGGGCGCCGATTATGTCTTCGAGGCGGCGGGGAACGAGCGCGGCTTCCGTCTCTCGGTCGAGGCAGCGCGGCCGGGCGGCCAGATCGTCTGGCTGGGCAAGGTCAATGTGAACCAGGACGTGGCCTTCCGCTGGGGCGCGCTCATGGGCGAGAAGCGCATCATCCGCTCGAGCTATGGCGGGGCAAGGCCGCAACGCGATTTCCCGCTGCTCGCGCGCGCTTATCTCGACGGCTCCCTCAAGCTCGACGAGCTGATCAGCCGGCGCATCGCGCTCGACGAGATCAACGACGGCTTCGCCGCTTTGAAGCGCGGCGATGTCGTCCGGGCGGTCGTCACTTTCGATGCCTGAGGAGCAAGCGATGAGGATCTATGAAGGCGCGCGCACGCTCGATGGAGCGGTGGTGACGGTGGATGGCAAGCGATTGCCGCCGCGCCATGATCTGCGCCGTCTCTCGAAAACCGGGTTCGAATGGACCTATGAAGGCGCGGGCCCGGCGCAGCTTGCGCTCGCGATCCTTGCCGATCACCTCGGCGACGATCGCGCGGCGCTGCAGCAGTATGAGCGCTTCATGCGCGACGTCGTGGCACATCTCGACAATGCTTGGCGCCTTACCTCGGCCGATATCGAGGCGGCCCTACGCCATGGCTGACGCAGTGCCGGAGCGGCCGATGCGGGAAAGCGTCGTGGAATCGTCCGAGAGCCTCACCGAGCGCGCCTATCGCGAGCTCGAAGAGCAGATCGTGACGCTGCGCCTGGCGCCGGGCGCGGTGGTGACCGAGGCGTCACTCGCGCTGCGCCTCGGCATCGGCCGCACGCCCATCCGCGAGGCGCTCCAACGTCTGGCGCGCGAGCGGCTCGTGGTCATCCTGCCGCGCCGCGGCGTCGTCATCGCCGAGGAGAACCTGACGACCCAGCTTCGCCTCATCGAACTGCGCCGCGAGGTCGAACGTCTCCTCGCCCGGGCGGCGGCGCGGCGCGCCACGCCCGAGCAGCGCCGCCGCTTCGGCGAAATCGCCGCCGGCATGGAAGAGGCCGGGGGCGCCAATGACGATATCGGCTTCATGCGGCTCGATCGCGCCTTTAACCTCCTCATGCTCGATGCCGCGCGCAACGAGTTCGCCGCGGGCGCCATGTCGCTCATGCACGGCCTTTCCCGGCGCTTCTGGTACATCCATTATCGCGCCGTCGCCGACCTGCCGCTTGCGGCCCGCCTTCATGCCGATGTCGCGCGTGCGGTAGCGGCGGGCGAGGGCGAGGCGGCGCAGCAGGCTTCCGACAGGCTCCTCGATTACATCGAGGCCTTCGCACGGGCGACGGCTGCGGCCGATGCCTGACCGGCGATGAACTTGACTCGTACGCTTTTTGCGTATAGGGTGGCGTATGCCAGAGCGTGAATGGGGCCGCGGGGCGGGGCGATGGTTAATTTTTGCAGAACGAAGCCAATTCAGCCCGCCGCTATCGGCTCAAGTGCCGCTTGGCAGATCGCGCAGCTACTGATATATTACTGATACATCTCCTACCGGGAGGAATGGCGCGATGATGGGCAAGCGGCAGGCGGCGTTCCGCGCGGATTACCGGGCGCGCATCTCGCCCTGGTATCACGGCTGGCTTCATGTCGCGCTCATCTATGCCATCGGCCTCTCGGTGATCTGGTACGCGGCGGGGAACGTCCATCGCCCGAGCGTGCTCGAATGGCTCGTCATGCCGGCCGGTTTTCTCGGCTGCAACATCTTCGAGTGGTGGATCCACCGCTTCGTCATGCATCGGCCGGTCAAGGGCTTCATGGGCATCTATCGGCGCCATACGCTCGCCCATCACCAGTTCTTCACTCATCTCGAGCCGTTCCTCGACACTCAGCGCGACTTCCGCATCACCTTCTTTCCGCCCTACGCTCTCGTGACCTTCCTCGTCATGTCGGCGGCGGGCGCCGTGATCTTGGACCTCCTTTGGTCGGCCAATGCCGCGTGGCTTCTCATCTGCACCACCACCGGCGTCTATCTCAATTACGAGCTCTTTCACTATTGCTGCCATATCCGCGATGACCGCATCGTTCGGCATATCCCGCTCATCAACACGATCCGCCGCCATCACATCGCCCACCACAACACGGCGATCATGATGGCGCGGAACATGAACCTCACTTATCCCATCGCCGATTGGCTGTTCGGCACGAGCGATCTCGATCGCGGTCTCCTCGGCCATGTCTTCAACGGCTATGGCGAACGGCATGTGAAGGCCGGCCTCAGCCAGGTGCGCTCCGGCTCCGACGATCCCTTGACCGCGCAGATCGGCGCTTGAGCGGCCCATGGCGGCGCTCAAGCGTTCGACCGCTTCGCTCGTCGGCGGCATCGCCGTGGCGGTCGGCGTGTTCGTGCTGTGGCTGCTGCTCGCGGGAAGCGCCGATCCCGCCAATCTTGCGATCGGCCTCGTTCTCGCTGCCGCCATCGGCGCCTGGGTTCGTCTCGCCGATCTTTAGAGAGTAGCCGGCACACCCTCTTGCGGAACCGCTGGGCGAACGGCCGTGTTCCCTCTCTACAGCCTTGCCGCGACGCGGCGGGCCGCTAGACGGAGGGCATCGATGCTCTATTGGGCAGTAGTCTTCCTGGTCATCGCGATCATCGCGGGGATCCTGGGCTTCGGCGGCGTCGCTTCGACCGCCGCCGGCATCGCGCAGGTCCTCTTCTTCATCTTCATCGTCATCTTCGTGATCGCGCTGATCATGGGGTTGGTGCGGCGACGCCCGCCGCCGATCTGAAAACGGACGGGACGGCAAAGAACGGGCCGCCGGCGACCACCGGCGGCCCGTTCGACGTCGAAGCCGATGGTCCCTTTCAGTGCTGGGTTGCCAGCGCGCGCGCCAATTGGCTCAACGCTTCCTGATGCCGCTCGTTCGGGATCTGGGCGAAGTTGCGCGCGAGCTCAAGGCACATGCGCTCGCGCGGGCTGACCGGCCGGCCGCCCTGATTGTCGAGACCCTCGAAGAAATAGCTCACGGGAACGCTGAGGACCCGCGCGATCTCGAACAGCCTGCCGGCGGAGACGCGATTGATGCCGCGCTCGTATTTATGCGCCTGCTGATAGGTGACGCCGATGAGGTCGGCGAGTTGCTGCTGCGTGAGGCCGAGCATGATGCGGCGTTCGCGAATCCGGGCACCGACATGCCGGTCGATGTCCTGCGTCCGGCTCGTTGATCTCTTCATATCGGTCGCACTCATGGGTTTGATGGCGGGGCAAAAGTGGTGAATGTTCCGTCCGCCGGACGGCGCCCGACAAGACAACAGCGTAAGATGCGATTCCGTTGTGAAGGTGCGTAGGATTGTCGGGCGCGTTGGATAGCCACGAATCCCGAGCGATGCCCCGGCAATAAGCAAAGGTAGGTGCCGGTCGCTTCGATTTCAACCAGATTTCGCAGAGGCGGCGACAAGAAAAGCAGCACTCTTGATTTTCCGAATTCCGACCAACGATCGGCAAGCGTGCTGTCTCTTCTGTTTGTACTCTGTCCGCGCCGCGAAATCTCCGAGTGCAACACCTGCGCCCGGCGTCGCTCGTGTCCCCTCCCAGACGATGCAGAAGTGGCCCGCTGCGCCAGCTCTTCGTCATCGTTCGCCGTTTCCTCCAGAGCCGGTTCGCTCGATCGACTACCTGCCTCGTTGCACACACCGTCTCGGCGCGGCCAACAGAATTTATTGGTTCAGCCGCTCGACCATTAACACTCGTTGCGTGATGAGGTTCCGCCAGACCACAGGCTTCGAATTGGCCCGGCAAAGCGCGTCGTGCGACGAGCGGGGCGCCGTCGCGGGTTTCGAGCCAGCGGTTGTGCATGGCTGTTCCCCGGCCGAGTCGTTTGACAGGTCCGGTGTACGGTGTTAACGAGCGTCACCTCTCAGGACGGGGTGTTCACGCCTCATGCCGCGCATCTCGATCGGCGATTGCCATCTCTATTACGAGCGGCATGGCGCAGGCTTTCCCGTCCTTTTCCTGAGTGGCCTCGGCGGCCAGGCCACCTATTGGCGCGATCAGGTGGGAGCCTTCTCGAAGAGCTTCGAGGTCGTGCTGCACGACCATCGCGGCGTCGGGCAGAGCGACCATAGCCGCGTCTCCTACACCGTCGAGCGCATGGCCGAAGATGTGCTGCGGCTGATGGATGCGCTCGAACTTCCCAAAGCGCATGTCGTGGGCCATTCGACCGGCGGCGCCATCGCTCAGATCCTCGCCGTCGAGCATCGCGAGCGCCTGGCCAGCATGGTGATCGCCGCGAGCTGGACCAAGGCCGATGCCTATTTCCGCCGCCTCTTCGCGATGCGCAAAGAGGTGCTGGCGCGGCTCGGCCCCACGGCATATCTCCAGACGAGCACGCTGTTCCTCTATCCCCCCTTCTGGATCGCGCGCAACAACGAGAAGCTCAGGCAGCTCGAGGCGCAATCGCTCGCCGTCTTTCCGCCGCCCGAAATCGCCATGAGCCGGATCGACGCCATCCTGGCTTTCGATCGCACGGCCGAGCTGCGGCAGGTCCGCACGCCGGCGCTTGTCGTCGCGGCGCAAGACGACGCGATCACGCCGGCCTATTTCTCCGAGGAGCTGGCGCGGCTCATTCCGGGGGCGGAGGTTAAGTTCTTTGCGCAGGGCGGCCATTGCTTTACGCAGGTGATGGCGCGCGATTTTAACCAAGCGGTGCTGCCCTTCCTTGCGGCGCACACGCCAGCCAGCGCCGAGCCGATGCCCGATCATTCGACTTAAGCTTTTCTAAAGCGGTTCGCGCCTACCATGGAAGATAGAGTTCGGCTCGGTTCCCGCTTGGCGGCCGGGCGATAGCGGGTGAACGAGCGGAGACCATGGCCTCGGAGAAGAGCGACGCGCCGCAGCCCGTCCTCGCTGCGCTGACGGCAGCCGGGGATGTGGCCTATGATTGGGACCTCGGCAGCGACGTCATCCATTGGCACGGTTCGATCGAGGCGATCCTCGGCGCCAGCGATACCCGCGCCATCGCCACCGGCCGCGCGCTCGCCAGCCGGCTCAATCCCGACGACCTGCTGCTTCGCCAATTGCGCCTCAACGCGCATTGGACGCGGCGCGTGGAGTTCGATTGCGAATATCGCGTGCGCGCCGATAACGGCGCTTTCGCCTGGGTGCATGATCG
>Ga0209062_1004335_pt1 | contig 14969 bp, 10 predicted proteins | sample Coa_R2_2_FD_187158 | JGI IMG/M metagenome (GOLD analysis project Ga0209062, IMG submission 187158) | Surface soil microbial communities from Centralia Pennsylvania, which are recovering from an underground coalmine fire - Coalmine... | ecosystem: Environmental > Terrestrial > Soil > Unclassified... | reverse complement strand
TGGCCCGAGGCGCGGCGCGATCCGGCCTGGAACGAATACGACGCGACGGCGGTCCTCGCCACCCTCGGCCAGCCGCTCCCGGAAGACAATCGCGGCTTTCAGAAGCTCCTCGAATCCGGCATGATCCGCTGGCTCGCGGGCGAACTCGCCGGCCCGCACATCGAGCCCTGGCCCACTTTTCGCGATCGCGTTTCCACTGCGCTCGCGCGCGTGCAATCGGGCTCGCCCGGCAGGCGCGTCGCGGTATTCACTTCGGGCGGCGTCATCGGCTTCGCCGTGCACGTCGCGATGCACTCGCCACCGCCCGTCTTCCTCGACGTCAACTGGCGCATCCGCAACGCCAGCCTCACCGAATTCCTCTACGACCGCGCGCGCCTCACGCTCGATGCCTTCAACCGCATCGGACATCTCGAAGACGAAACGCTCTGGAGTTACCGCTGACGCCAGCCGTCCGGCGAATCCACGAACATATACGTCGCAATCGCCACTCCCACCGCGCGCCGCGCGCCGTTCGAGAGATCCACCTGCCCCACGGCTATATTCGAACCCACGCGCAACAGCCGCGACCGCGCCGTCAACACGCCTTCCGTGACCGGCCGGAAATAGTTCACCTTCAGCTCCACAGTAGTGAACCGGCGCGCCAGGCCGCAGTGGTAGAGCAGCGCGCTGCCGACCGCCGCGTCCGCCACGCTCGCCGTCACGCCGCCATGCAGCGATCCGGCGCTGTTCATGAGGTCCGGCCGCAGCTTGCAGCGAATGGTCAGCCCGTCCTTGTGCGCGCGCACCAGCTCCAGCCCCAGCAGCGAGTTGAACTGGTGGCGGCTGAGAAACTCCCGCGTCTGTTTCAGGTTATGCTTGGGATCGGTCAAGTGCGAGCATTCTACCACCCGCGAGGCGCAAACCCAAATGACGATACCGACTCCCGTGCTTCGAGATAAAGTGGCCGTGGTGACCGGCGCCAGCCGCGGCATCGGCCGCGCCATCGCGCTCGCCTTCGCGCGCGAAGGCGCCGCCGTCGTGATCTGCGGCCGCAAACAGGAAACTCTCGACGCCGTCGCGGCCGAAGCCGCGGGCTGTCCCGGCAGGCTACGCCCGCTCGCGTGCCACGTCGGCCGCGCCGATCAGATCCGGCAGCTTGTCGAGACCACGCACCGCGAGTTCGGCCGCATCGACATCCTGGTCAACAACGCCGCGACCAACATCGCCCAGGAGCCGGTGCTCGAAATCGACGAGGCCAAATTCGACAAGATGATCGAGATCAACCTGAAGAGCGCCTTCCGTCTGATGCAGGCCGTCGCACCCGGCATGTGCGAGCGCGGCTGGGGCTCGATCGTTAATATCGCGTCGATCTCCGGCATCCGCCCGCAATACCACGGCATGCTCTACAGCATGACGAAAGCCGCGCTCATCATGATGACCCAGTCCTACGCGTTGGAACTCGGCCCACGCGGAGTGCGCGTCAACGCGATCGCCCCCGGCATGGTCCAGACCGTGCTCAGCGAATATTACTGGAAGGACGAAGCCAAGCTGCGGCGCATCATCGAAGACCAGCCCGTCAAGCACCTCGGCCAGCCCGAAGAAATCGCCGAAGTGGCCGTTCTGCTCGCAAGCGATCGCGGCAGCTACATCACGGGGCAGACGATGGTCGTCGATGGCGGGCGCCTGCTGCCTTAAACAGTCGAGAGGCGCCCGGCGAGGATACGTTCCACTTTATCCGTGACATCCTTGCGCCAGTGGCCGGCTCCGGGCGTCTTCAACCGCCTATTCGTAACGCAGCGCCAGAATCGGATCGATCCGGCTCGCGCGCATCGCCGGAATCATTCCCGCCACCGCGCCGACCGCCGCCAGCACGGCTACGCTCCCGCCCGCAATCCAGGGATCTTGGGCCTTGATTCCGTAAAGCTGCGTCGAAACCAGCGTGCTCAGCGCCGCTGCGGCCGGAATCCCGATCGCCAGCCCAATGCCCAGCAGCACCATCACTTCCCGCATGACCATCCAGATCACGTTGCCACGCGCCGCGCCGAGCGCCATCCGCAGCCCCAGTTCCTTGGTCCTGCGAGCCACCGCAAACGCCATCACGCCGTAAAGCCCGATCGTCGCAAGCAGCGTCGCGAGCAGCCCGAAGCCCGCCGAAAGCAGCGCGATCAGCCGTTCGGAGAGCAGAGTCTCGTCGAGCTGCCGCCCGAGCGTCTTCAGCTCGTAGACCGGCATGGCGGGGTCGAGCCGCTTCACCGCGGCGCGCACCGCGCCGTACAAAGCGTTCGATTGCAGGCTGCCGCGCACATAGAACGCCGCGCTATCTTTCCCCCAATCGGGAACAAACACCTGCCGCCGCACGCCCTCGCGCGGCCCCTCGTAAAGCGAATCCGCCACCATGCCGACGATCTCGATATCGAGCTTGTCACCCTTGCCCCGCCCGAGATGCCGCCCGGTGGGGCTGCGGTTACCGAAGAAATGCCGGGCGAACTTCTCGTTCACGATCGCCACCTTGGCATCCTCCCGGATATCGCGCCGGTCGAAATCCCGCCCTTCGAGCAGCGGGATGCCCATGGTCTCGAAATACCCCGGCGAGATTGCATTCATAAACGCCTGCATGTCTTCGCCGTCCTTTGCGTGGTGACCCTCCACGTGCGTGCTGCTGTCCCATTCGTCGCCGTGCAGCACCGGCACAACCGCGAGCCCGGCCGACTTCACTCCGGGGACCGCGCGCAGGCCCTGCAGCAGCTCATCGTAGAAGTGAACGGTCCGAGCATCGTCGTATCCGCTATATGCCGGCGCGACCTGGAACGTGATCAAGTTGTCCAGATCGCGGAACCCGGTATTGGCGGCGCGCAGGTTTTGCAGGCTGCGCACAAACAGCCCCGCGCCGAACAGGAGCAGAAAACTCAGCGCCACCTGCGCCGCCACCAGGCTCTTGCGCAGGAACAGCGAGCCCGTCATTCCGGATCTCGGCGCTACGGCGTCCTTCAAGGTGCTCCAGAGGTCGGGGCGGCTCGCGCGCAGCGCCGGGACCATCCCGAAGAGCAGGCCGGTCGCCAGCGTCAGCGCCAGCGTGAACGCCAGAATGCGCGCGTCCGGCGTGGCGGCGATCAACAGCGGATTGCCTTCCGTGGGGATCAGCGCCAGCAGGCCGCGGGTCATGGCGATCGCCAGCATGATGCCGGACGCGCCGCCGATCGCGGAAAGCAGCACGCTTTCGACCAGCAGTTGCCGCACCAACTGGCCCCGCGTAGCGCCGATCGAGAGCCGTACCGCAATCTCCTTCTGCCGCGCGAACGCTTTGGCGATCAGCAGGTTCGCCACATTGGCACAGGCGATCAGCAGCACCAGACCCACCATGCACATCAGCACCACCAGCGCCTTGGAAAAGCTGTTCCGCAGATCCGAGTACCCGGTCGCCGCAGGCTCCACGGTCACGGTCCCGCGCAGAAACTGATCGCGCATGTACTTGGACCAGTCCTTCGCCTCCGGCAGCGTGGTTTCGTATTCGCGGATCTGGTGAAACAGCGTCTGCACCGCGGGCTGCGCGGAGGCCGCCGTGTAGCCCGGCTTCAGCCGCGCGAACACCTGCACCCATCGCGTCCGCCGGCTGCCCGGATCCAGCCATCCCCATTGCGGCATCAGAACGGGCTCCATGAGGATCGGGATGCGGATCTGCGGTGAGACCGCCGGATCGAGTCCCGCGAACCCCGCCGCCGAGACGCCGACCACGGTCATCGGATAGTTGCTGACCAGGATCTTCTTCCCGACGACGCCCGGATCGCGCGCGAACCGCGTCGCCCAATAGTCATAGCTCAGCACGACGACGGGATGCCCGCGGAAATGGCGATCATCCTCCTCGGAGCGGAAGAACCGGCCGGCGGCCGCCGTGACGCCCAGCATCGAGAAATAGTTGCCCGAAACCAACTCGGCATCCACGCGCTCGGTATGGCTGTCGATGACCACGGACGTCGGCACGAGACGGCGGCAGATCACCTCCGAAAACGGTGCCGCCTTCTGCTGGAAATCCTGGTAGATCGGATAGGAGTGCATCCGCGCGCCCATGTTGTTGCCGCTATGAGCGCCATGTTGCACCAGCATCACGAGCTGCTCCGGTGCGCGGACGGGCAGCTTCCGCAGCAGGAGCTGGTCCATCAGGGTGAAGATGGCCGTATTCGCGCCAATCCCGAGGGCGAGGGAAAAAATCGCTACCGAGCTGAACAGAGGCGCGCGGCGGAGTCCCCGCAGGGCGTACCGCAAATCCGGCAGAAGGTTCGGCATGTACGGATATACTGCCGGCCGGCGGTTTGGTTACGCATAGCGCTATGCCGGGAGCGAAACGATGAGGGTCTGCGCCGGCCCAATCGTCTCCAGCGCACTGAGAATCGCTGGCCCGAGCGGCAGCAGATCCTCCATCTGGTTGGTGCGCGAGCGTATCACGAGGACCGCGAGCTTGCAGCCGGAGGGCGGTTGCCGTGGAATCCGCTGATCCACGGTGAGCAGAACGTCATAGCCGGCGGCCTCGGCCGCTTGCAGCAACTCGCCGTTTTTCTTGCCCTTCAAGCCGCCCACTGGACAATATGGGCCTCATGGCCAGGAAAGCTATGCCGGAAATCGACTGGCCATCTGGGCCGCTCAGGCCCGTTCCTGGTACGTCCCCTCGGCAGTGTTCACCCGGATCTTCTCCCCTTCCGTGATGAACGGCGGCACCTGGACCACCAGCCCCGTCTCGAGCTTCGCCGGTTTCGTCACGTTGGAAACCGTCGCGCCCTTCAAGCCAGGTTCGGTCTCCACTACCGTCAAATCCACCGTGGCCGGCAACTCCACGCTGATCGGCTTGCCTTCGTAGAATTCGACCGTCACCTTCAGTTGCGGAATCAGGTACTGCGTCGCGTCGCCGAGCAGGTCCTTCATGAGGTGCATCTGCTCGTAAGTTTCGGTATTCATGAAATAGAAGTACTCGCCGTCGTCGTACAGGTACTCCATTTCGTGCTCCTCGAGATTCGCCTTCTCGACGCGGTCTTCCGAGGAGAACCGGTGCTCGATCATCGTCCCGCTGCGCAGGTTCCGCATACGCGCCTGCACGAAGCCGCGCAGGTTGCCGGGCGTCCGGTGCGTCATGCTGAAAACCGAGAAAAGGTCGTTATTGAACTTGATCACCATCCCGGGGCGCAGTTGTGTTGCTGAAATCATTCAAACCTCAATTGTTTGGAGTCGAACCCTCAGTATAGCAGGGGATCGGGGATTGGGGATCGGGGATCGCGGGGGGAGCTGCTGGGAGCACCGCGACTCCGTCGGCATTGCTTTTTCAACATTTCGGCACGTTATGTAACACTCCCAATTCCCTGCCCCCAAGCCCGCATCCCTTTTGCTTGCATCCTGCGCCGCCTCGGGTTAATCTATACTATCTCTATCATGATTGGGACGATCATGCAGGACCGGGAAGTTCTTGAAGCTCAGCACGAAGCAGTTGTGCGCGAGGAAATCGAAACCTTCCGCCGCCGCGCCGAACAATTCCTGGCCGGCGAGATCACCGAGGACGAATTCCGTCCCTTCCGGCTCAAACACGGCATCTACGGCCAGCGCCAGGCCAGCGTCCAGATGGTCCGCTGCAAGATTCCCGGCGGCGCCCTGACGGCCCGCCAGGTGGAGCAGCTCGCGCGCGTGGCAGAAGAATTCGGGGGCGGCCGCGGCCACCTGACCACCCGCCAGAATATCCAGTTTCACTTCGTGCCGCTGGCCCGCGTCCCGGATCTCATGCATCTCCTGGCGGATGTGGGACTTACCAACCGCGAAGCCTGCTACAACACCGTCCGTAATGTCACCGCCTGCCCCTGGGCAGGCATTGCCCCGGATGAGGTCTTCGACGTCAGGCCGTACGCCCAGCGCACCGCCTACGCGCTGCTGCGCAAGGACCTTACCGGCAACCTCCCCCGCAAATTCAAAATTACGTTCGACGGCTGCGCCGGCTCCGACTGCACCCACAGCGCCATGAACGATATCGGCCTCAAGGCCGTGATCCGCGACGGCCGGCGCGGCTTCCGCATGATCATCGGCGGCGGTCTCGGCCCGCTGCCTACCGAAGCCCAGCTCCTCGACGAATTCGTTCCGGAGGAGCGGCTGCTCAACCGAATTGAAGCCGTAATCCGCGTTTTCAACCGCTACGGCAACCGCAAAAACAAGAACACGGCCCGCTTCAAGTTCGTCATGCGCGATCGCGGCATGGAATGGGTGCGCGCCGAAATCGAGAAGGAATACGCCGATATCCTGGCCAATGGCGGCATTGCCTGGCCGGAGACGGTGCCCGAGGGCTTCGGCGCGTTCCGATCCCAGCCGCAGCCCCTCGGCTCGGGCGACCTGCTGCCGGTCCTCGGCGCCCAGCGCTCGCCGAATCCGCAGTATGACGCCTGGCTCGAAACCAACGTGCGGCGTCAGAAGCAGTCCGGCTATGCCGCCGCCACGGTGCGGGTCGAGCAGGGCAATCTGACGACCGCCCAGCTCTGCGGGCTGGCCCGCATCGCCGCCACATCCGGCGACGGCATCGTGCGCGTCACCATCGACCAGAATCTGGTGCTTGCGTATATCCCCCTCGCGCGTCTGCAGCGCGTCCACGCGGCTCTCGAAGAGATCGGCCTGGGCGCGCCGCATGCGCACGAGATCGACGACGTAGTCACCTGCCCTGGCGCGTACTCCTGCAATCTCGCGCTCACCAAGACCATGAACCTGGGCGCGGCGCTCACCGAAGTCCTGAAAGGCTACGACGACCCGCAGATCCGCCGCCTCACGATCAAGGCCAGCGGCTGCCCCAACGCGTGCGGCCAGCACTGGATCGGCGATATCGGGTTCTACGGCAACGCGCGCAAGATCGAGGGCAAGGAAGTGCCTTTCTACCAGATGCTCCTCGGCGGCGGCTATGACGAGCAGGGGATGCTGCGCTTCGGCCTCGCCATCCAGTCCATCCCCGCGCGGCTTGCGCCGGACGCGGTCACGCGCGTTCTCGACCACTTCCTCGCCAACCGCGGGGAGGGCGAAACCTTCCGGCAGTACGTCCTGCGGCACAAGGTCGAGACCTTCCGCGAGCTCACCCGCGAATTTGCCAAACCCGCCGAGCTATTCCCCGAGATCTACCAGGACTGGGGCGACAACGAAGCCTTTTCCCTGAAGCTCGGCCGCGGCGAGTGCGCGGCGTAAGGACACACACAGAAGAGCACCGCCGCGCACTTTGACTTCTGACTCCTGTCTCCTGACCCCCTACGGGCCAAAGATGTTATCGTGCGGTAGATGCGCGTCCTCATCAGTGTCACTGACAAAACCGGGATCATCGATTTCGCTCACGGCCTGAGCAGCCTCGGAGCGGAGATCATCTCCACCGGCGGCACCGCGCGGATGTTGCGGGAAAATGGCATCGCCGTCCGCGATGTCTCCGACGTCACCGGCTTCCCCGAGATGCTCGACGGCCGCGTCAAGACGATGCACCCCAGGATCGCGGGCGGCATCCTCGCGCAGCGCGCGCGCCCGGAGCACATGCAGGCCATCGCGGAGCACGGCATCGCGCCCATCGATATCGTGGTGGTCAATTTGTACCGCTTCGAAGAGGTGGCCGCCAAGGCCGGAGCGCGGCTCGACGAGCTGATCGAGAACATCGATATCGGCGGCCCGACGCTCATCCGTTCCGCCGCCAAGAACCACCAGGATGTGGCCGTCGTCGTTTCGCCCGCCGATTACCCGGCCATCCTCGAGGAACTGCGGCAACGCGGCGGCCTCTCGCCCGAGACCAAATGGGCGCTGGCGAAGAAGGCCTTCCGAACGACCGCCGATTACGACGCTGCCATCAGCGCCCGCCTCGCGCAGGTGGGCGCGGACGGTCACGAATTGCCGGCCGAACTCGCGGTGCGCGCTCCGAAGCTGATGGATCTGCGCTACGGCGAGAACCCGCACCAGGCCGCCGCCCTGTACGGCCGCCGCGGCGCGGGCGTGGCCGGAGCCGAGCAACTGCAGGGCAAGGAGCTGTCCTACAACAACCTGGTGGATCTCGACGCCGCCTGGCAGCTCGCCTGCGAATTCTCCGCGCCGGCGGTGGCCCTCATCAAGCACACCAATCCCTGCGGCGTCGGCGAGAACCCGTCGCTGGCCGAGGCCTGGCGGAAGGCCCTCGAATGCGATCCGGTGTCCGCGTTCGGAAGCGTGGTGGGAATCAATCGCGAAATCGACGAAGACACTGCCAAAGAAATCGCCAAGCTGTTCGTCGAAGCCATTGCGGCGCCCGCTTACTCCGAGCCTGCCCTCGCGATCCTCGCCTCCAAGAAGAACCTGCGGCTGATGCGCATCGCGCCGGGTCTCGATCGCCTGGTGGTCAAATCGATTTCCGGCGGCTACCTGGCGCAGACAGCCGACCGTGCCGTGCTCGACCGCTCGCAGTGCGAAATCAAAACGCAACGCGCTCCCTCGGACGAAGAATGGCGCGGCCTCGAGTTCGCCTGGAAGGTGGTGAAGCACGTCAAATCGAACGCGATCGTCTACGCGCGCGCAGGCCAGACGGTAGGCATCGGCGCCGGGCAGATGAGCCGCGTCGATTCCGCCAAGCTGGGAGCCATGAAGGCGGTGCTCCCCCTCGCAGGCACAGTCGTCGCCTCCGACGCCTTCTTTCCTTTTCCGGACGGCGTCGAGGAAGCGGCAAAAGCCGGCGCGACGGCCATCATTCAGCCGGGAGGCTCGAAAGGCGATGGTGACGTGATCACCACTGCCGATCGCCTCGGTCTGGCGATGGTCTTTACCGGCGTCCGGCACTTCCGCCATTAGGGCGGGCTATAGGCCGGCGTCCGCCTCAGCTACTGCACGTAGAGAGTGATGACGTTGCTGGCCACGCCGCCCACCTGCACGCTCAGGTTGACCGTTCCCGCAGGCGTGCCGGGCGGAACCACCACATTCACCTGATACAACCCGGCCGCGGTGGGAGTAAGACCGGCAAAGAGCGGCTGCACGTCCGTCGCGAAGAAGCCGAAGCCGAATGCCACGCTCGTGATCGGCGTGACGCTGGCCAGTGGGTTCGATGGAGCCGCGGTGCCCGCCGTAACCGCGGGACTCGTCGCGCCGAAGCCGATGCCGTACACCGTCAACGCATCGCCCACGTGCGCGGGATGCGCGGCGGAGTTGATGCTGTAATCCTGGTTCACCGTGACCAGCAGCCGCGGCGCGCGCGGGGCAATATTCACCGAGGCCAGATTGCTGATGCTGCCATCGTCCCGCTTTACCTGCACCAGCGCGGTACCGGTGGGCACATCGTATGGCAACTGGAAGGCGATCTGGCCATAGGACGTGTAGAAGAGCGGCACCGCGTTCCCGTTCACCAGAACACTGGTTCCGCCGGCCGCGGTTGGCAGCGGCGGCGCCGCGGAGGTCAGCGGGCTGAACGACAACTGCTCGCCTTTGACGACGAGAATATCGCCCTGCGCCACCGTGTCTCCGGGGACGAATGTCGCATTATCCAGCACGCCCTGGTAGTAGATCAGCGGATTGCCCTTGGGGACGATCTGCAAGTCGATCGGCACCGTCACGGTATCGTTGGCGGCATTGGAGGCGAAGGCCAGCGATCCGGGATAATCGCCAGTGGCGAGGCCGGTCGGGTCGATCGAGTAATATCCCGGCACGACGCCGTAGCCTGGGACATTGTCGGGCTTCAGCCAGGAGCCTGTAATCGTGGGCGCCTGTGCCGTGAGCGTCCCCTGGCCGGCATTATAGAGCACCACGTTCGCTGAGAACGGATACGTCAGCGGCGGCGCGCCCTGCGCCAGCCGGATCACCAGCCCATCCGGCGCCGGCTGCGGAGCGAAGGTCGCCGTGGTGGCGGATGCTACTGCGATCGGCTGCGTCGTCAACTGCATGGTGACCGGGATGGTCTGGTTATCGGCCGGATTCGAGCCGCCCGTAGTCGTGACGGTGCCGTTGTACGTTCCCGGTGACATCGTGGCCGGCGGCTGCAGGTGGATGGTGTACGGGTAATTAAACCGGAAGCTGCCGCTGCCGTCGACCGAAAGCGCCAGCCAATTGGCGCCGTCCTGCGTGGTCACGTGAGAATTGAGATAACTCGAAGCCGCAAAGTGCACATCGCGCGTCCTGCCGGGGGCTGCGTACACGTTCACCCCGCCGACGCGCACCGTGACCACCACCGTTTGCGGCGCATCGATTGTCGATGCATCGCCGCTGACCGTCACGATGGCCGAGGATGTCCCCTGGGGCAGTCCGGCCGTGTTGATCGTGAACTGGATCGGAATGCAGCTCGCGGCGGCGGTCGTCGTCACGCACTTCCGCGCCGCGCCCGGCAAGGCAGACACCCATGGCTGCGAGGAGGAAACCGCCAGCGAAAGCGTGCCATCGCCCAGGTTATACGCTTCGAGCGTCTGGGTGTTCGTAGGCCCGGCGGCGGCAACCTGCACCGGTCCCACCGTGCTGCTGACCAGCCGTAGCATCGGAGCCGCATTCAAAAGAGAGGAAAAAGAAGTTACAAGTACAGCGAGGAGACCGGCAGATGTCTTCAGACCCACTCAAGCGCACCCTTCTTGTAGGCCCATACGTAGCCCACTACGAGAATCGCGAGAAAGACAGCAACTTCCCAGACGCCGAACCAACTCAGTGCACGGTACCGTACTGCCCACGGAAATAGGAAAATCGTTTCCACGTCGAAGATCACAAACAGGATCGCGATGATGTAGAAGCGCACCGTGTAACGTCCCCGCGAATCCGAGGCGGCTTTGATGCCGCACTCATAGGCTTCCAGCTTGGCCAGGAAAGGCGCCGACGGACGAATCAGCTTCGCGACCAGTATCGTCACGACGGGAAAGAGGATAGCCACCACCAGAAAGATGAGGATGGGGATGTAGCCGTCCGGCATGCGAACAACTATATCACGCCGAAAGTTTGCTGGGACACCTTTTCCACCCTGCCGCGAACGGTCCAGCGGAAGCTGGCTTCGACTAGGGTAAATCCCTGATCTCCGGGAGCATCGTACCACGCGTCCCGGAGCCGTGTACCGGTACGCCGGGAGCGTACCGCAACACCACCAGTACCTTTGCTTTCATTGACTTGTGAGCCTTCGCACCCTAACATGAACTCGATGCCGAGCAATCTCGCCTGCCGATCTCGACAGGACCGAAACAGAACGGAATCGCACACTGCCGCAGCGCGGTGGGCCTCCGTGGCGCAGTGCTGCCTCGCGCTCTTCGCCCTGGCGCTGCTGCCTGCTCCGGCGCACGCCAATACATACCTTTTCAGCGTTCAGGGCACCGACATTCTGAACGCGATTGCCAACACCGGCAGCGACCCCAATACCAGCTCGGATGCGTATTTCTCCATCTTTCTTCAGCCCGCGCTGAGCAATTTTACGTTCACCTCCGAGACCGGGCCCAACCCGACGGCTCCGACCGATCCCTGGACGGCTACGACGATCGTCGATTACGCCGACCTCGGCAACAGCAGCCCCTTTGCGCAGTTTTCGAAAGGCCAGAACCAGACCCAGGTGGCGGTCCTCAGCAATGCATACGGCACCTGCTCCTCGAACTGTACGCAGAGCCAAAACATTTTTTACAACACCACTTACTCGGATACTTACAAATGGCCGATCGGCTGGGGCACGGTCACGGGATCGGTCAAGGATATCCTGCCGCAGACCGACACGTTCCAGTTCACGATCACCACGACCCAGGCCCTTTCCGGCATGGTCACGGTGAACGGCGTCGCGGAGGCAATCCACTCGCAAAGCAGTCTTTCGGATAGCCAGCCCAAGACCGAGGGCGATATTACGTTTTCCCTCTCGGTTACGCCGCTGGCGTCGACTCCGGAACCGGACACGGTCATTCTCCTCGCAGCAGGCGCGTTCTTCCTGCTGATTGGCAGAAAATCGCTCAAACGCAACTCTAGATAATTTCGCAATTGAACATGCTGAAAGCAGCCAGACTCTACTCGTACGCCCTCACGCTCGCCGCAACGCTCGGCTCGGCCTTTGTGCTCTCCACGCCGGCATCCGCGCAGACTTGCAGCGCTTGCGCCGCCGTCTCGATTCCGCCGACCCCCGTGCACGCCGTGGTCTCCCCGAATTCGAATCCGCAGATCACGGACGCTTCGACCGGCTGGGGCGAGTTCTCGATCAAGATTTCGCCATCTTCCACCGGAGCCGCGCTGCCGGCGCAATTGCCGGCCGGGAATTACCAGGGATGGTGCGGCACGGTGCAGACCGACCAGGCGGGACAGACGCCCGATTTCACGGCGTCCACAAGCCTGGGGAGCACGAATCCTCCGATTACCAGCACGGTGTTGGGCGAGTTGATCTACCTGCTGAATCACAAGCAGGGGACCGTCGCCGACGTGCAGGAAGCGGTCTGGACGATTCTCACGCCTTCTCGCGACGCCTACCTGCTGGCCAACGGATTCACCACCGCCGATGCGATGTATCAGGCCGCGGTCCTGAACTTCGCCAGCTATACCCTGCCCGCGGGCGGCATTTATCCCGTCGTTCTGCTCTCCAACAACAACGGTGTGCAGAACATGCTCGTCGAGACGATTTACGGCGGCTCCATCGGCGACCGGGTCTGGCTCGATACCGCGACCCCGCAAACCGGATACGCCGGCGCCGGCGGCATCCAGCAGTTCAACACCTTCCCCAATCCGCCCTCGCCGTATCAACCCGGTATCAACGGCGTCACCGTGAAGCTGCTGGACGCGAGCGGCAATCTTCTCGCCACCACCGTTACCGGTCCGTCCCCCGTCAACTACCCGTATCTACCTCCCCAGACCAATGGTTGGTATCAATTTACCGGCCTCGGCAACTCGACCAATTATCAGGTCGCGATCGACACCACCCAGCCGGCGCTGGCGGGCACGGCGCCGTCACCGGCACTGCAGGGCGGGAATACCGCTACCGACAGCAATGCGAATCCCACCACCGTCGTCCTGCCGCTCGGGACAACCAACCCGGCGGTCGACGAGACCAACGACTTCGGATTCACCGGCGCACCGCCGATCAGCTATAGCTGCCCCTCGAACGTCGGCTGGCCTTACATTTCCTATTCATCCTACGTGCCCGTGACAGGCGGCAGCGGGACTTTTTCCTTCTCGGCGACCGGCCTGCCGCCCGGGCTGAACCTCAACGCCAGCACCGGACGTATTTCCGGCACGCCGGCGGGCGCCGACTCCGGCACGTATAACGTTTCGATCACGGCCACCTCCGGCGGCCTGAGCCAGACCTTTAGCTGCCCCATCAACATCCGGCCCCAGCCGCTTTCCGTGAGCTGCGCCAGCGGGAACGGACAGGTCGGCGTGGCATACTCGTCGGGGATCTCCGTAACGGGCGGTACCGGCATTTACTCGTTCAAGCTGACCGGCGGTGCGCTGCCCGACGGACTCATCTTGAACCCTGCGACCGGCGCGATCACCGGAGTCCCAACCGCGGCGGGATCGTTCAACTTCACCGTGCTGGTGCAGGATTCGAGCGGCAGCTCGGCCTACAGCCAGGTGCAGAACTGCAATATCACGATTGCACCCGCACTTCCGACGCTGACCTGTCCGGCCGCCACGGCCACCAACGGCTCGCTGTACACCTCCTACCTGTTGGGTAACGGCGGCACGCCGCCTTATACCATCCAGCTCACCAGCGGCTCCCTGCCCAAGAACCTGGTGCTGACCTCGACCGGCTCAACGGCCGGGCTGATCACCGGTCAACTGGTGCAGTCGGGCACCTTCAACTTCACGGCACAGCTCACGGATAGCAGCTCGCCCGCGAACACCGCCACCGCGAGCTGCAGTATCGCGGTCGGCGCCAATTTTACGGTCGGGTGTCCGCAATCCGTGGCGGTGGCGGGCGCGGCTTATAATTCCTCGGCCGTAGTAACCGGCACTTTCGGAGTGCTGGCATTCGCCGTCGCTTCGGGCGCGCTGCCGCCCGGCCTGACCCTCAATCCCGCGACAGGCGCGATCACGGGCACACCGACCACGCCCGGCACCTACACCTTCACCATCTCGGCAACGGACACCACGGCGGTTCCCGCCGCCACGGTGACGTCCACCGGCTGCAGCATCACCGTGGTCGCGCCGCTCACGATTGCTTGCGCGGCCGGCACCGGCACACAGAACGTGCCGTATTCGTCGAGCGTGGCGGCGAACGGCGGCACGGCGCCGTACGCCTATTCAATCCTTTCCGGCTCGCTGCCCCCCGGCCTGACGCTCAATCCGGCAACCGGCGCGATCACCGGCACGCCCACAGCGGCCGGAACGTTCAATTTCACCGTAAGAGTTGTCGATTCGACCGGCGGCTCGGCACAAACGCAGACCAGCAACTGCTCGATCACGATTTACGCTCCCGTAACGGCAAATTGCGTCACAATTGACGCGATCCAGGGTGTTACCATCACCCCGGTCACCATGACCGCCTCGGGCGGCACGGGTTCCGGTTATACCTTCGCCGCCACCGGGCTCCCAGCCGGCCTGACGATATCCAGCACCGGCACGATTTCCGGCACGCCCACCGTGAGCGGCACGTTCAACTACACCGTCACCGTCACCGATTCCGCCGGCCACACCGGCAGCTTCAACTGCTCCGTGACCGTGGCCCCGCCGATTACCGCCAATTGCGTCACGATTTCGGCCATCCAGGGTGTCGCGATCGCGCCGGTCACCATGACCGCTACGGGCGGCACGGGTTCGGGATACACCTTCTCCGCCACCGGCCTCCCCGCCGGCCTGACGATGTCCAGCACCGGCACGGTCTCCGGCACGCCCACCGTTAGCGGCACCTTCAATTACACTGTCACCGTCACGGATTCGGCCGGCCACACCGGCACCTTCAACTGCTCCGTCACCGTGGCCCCGCCGATTACCGCCAATTGCGTCACGATTTCGGCCATCCAGGGTGTCGCGATCACCCCGGTCACCATGACCGCTACCGGCGGCACGGGCACCGGATACACCTTCGCCGCCACCGGCCTCCCCGCCGGTCTGACGAT
>Ga0209062_1004330_pt1 | contig 14981 bp, 13 predicted proteins | sample Coa_R2_2_FD_187158 | JGI IMG/M metagenome (GOLD analysis project Ga0209062, IMG submission 187158) | Surface soil microbial communities from Centralia Pennsylvania, which are recovering from an underground coalmine fire - Coalmine... | ecosystem: Environmental > Terrestrial > Soil > Unclassified... | reverse complement strand
TGGAGCCGGATGCGCGCGGCGAGGGCGGGGAGGACGAGTCGGGCATGACCGACATCCTCATCCGCTGTTACCAGCCGGGCGACAAGCTGCGGGCGCTGCTCGACAACCTCACCCGTGTCACCCGCAGCCCCTACAACGTCATCCTGGTCGTCGGGCGGCGTCACGCGGCGGCCAACCAGAACCTGGCGCTCGACCGCGCCCGCACGCGCTACGCCGTGTTCCTCGACGACGACATCCTGCTCACCGAGGGCTGGCTGGAGCGCCTGCGCGAGACGATGGACCGCACCGGCGCGGGCGCCGTGTCGGGCCGCCAGCTCGGGATGGACGGCCGAGCGCTGTACACGTCGGCGGGCTGCCCGGAGGGCGCGATCGTCGAGGCGCCGATCGGCGGCACGTGCTTCATGTTCCGCAACGACCTCGGGTTGCGCTTCGACGAGGCCTACGTCCGCAGCCAGTGGGACGACGTGGACTTCATGTACCAGCTGTACGAGCGCGGCCTGCGGACCTACGTGGACGGCCGCGTAACCTTCTACCACCACGCCGAGGGCAAGATCTGGCGCAACCAGAACCTGATGTACTTCCAGCAGAAGTGGCAGGAGCGCAAGCTGCTCCAGGGCTGGGTGGCGCACCGCTACGACAACGGCCACCTCGTCACGCTGCTGCCCAGCCGGACCCGGGAGTAACGAGTGCTGCGTGCTGGGTAGCACACGTTTCCGCTCACTCAGCACTCAGCGCTCAGCACTGGAGAACACATGGCGGAGCCAACAATCATCATCGGCGGGGGGCCCACGGGACTGGGCGCCGCGCTCCATCTCGACGGCGACTGGCTGCTGTTCGAGCGCGACGGCCGCATTGGCGGCACCTGCCAGACGGATGTCATCGACGGCTTCGCCTTCGACCACGCCGGGCACATCGTCTTCACGACCGATCCCTACGTGCAGGCGCTGATTCCCGACCTGCTCGGCGACAACATCCACTGGCAGACCCGCGAGTCGTGGGTCTACTCGAAGGGTGTGTTCACGCGCTACCCCTTCCAGGCCAACACCTATGGCCTGCCCGTCGAGGTCGTCAAGGAGTGCCTGCTCGGCCTGATCGACGCCACCTACGCATCGCAGGACGGGCCGCCGCCGGCGAACTTCGAGGAGTGGATCGTCCGCACGTTCGGGCAGGGCATCGCTGACCACTTCATGCTGCCCTATAACCGCAAGGTCTGGGCGGTGCCGCTCACGCTGATGAGCTACGACTGGATGAGCGACCGTGTGATGCAGCCGCGCATCGACCAGGTGCTGGAGGGCGCGCTGCGGCCCGGCGTGAAGGACTGGGGCCCGAACGCGCGCTTCGGCTATCCGCTGCGCGGCGGCTTCCAGGCGTACATGGACGCCTTGATGAGCCGCCTCGACGCCAGCCGCGTACACACCGGACGCGCGGTGACCGCAATCGCGCCGCGCCGTCGCACGGTGACACTGGCGGACGGCGAGGAGGTCGGCTACGACCAGCTCATCTCGACCATGCCGCTGCCGGTGCTGGCGCGTCTAATAGACGACGCGCCGGCCGCCGTGCGCGACGCCGCGGCCGGACTGCTCAGCACCACGGTCGTCTGCGTGAACCTGGGCATCGACCGCGCCGACATCACCGAGAAGCACTGGATCTACTATCCCGAGGACACGGTGTTCCACCGCATCTTCGTGCAGAGCAACGCCTCGCCGTACAACGCGCCGCCGGGCACGAGCGCCTACATCTGCGAGATCACCACGTCGCCGTACAAGCCGCTGGAGCGCGAGGGGCTGGTGGACCGCGTGGTCGCCGACTGCCAGCGCGTGGGCATGCTGGCGCCCGACGACGAGATCGTGGTGAGCCAGGTCGTGGAGATTCCCTACGGCTACGTGATCTACACGCCCGACCGCGCGCGGCAAGTGGGGCTGATCCAAGAATACCTGCGCGGCCAGGGGATCCACTCGGTGGGCCGCTTCGGGGAGTGGTGCTACTACAACAGCGACCACGCCATCCTGGCGGGCAAGCGCGCGGCCGAGGCCGTGCGCGCCGCCCAGGCCGGGGAGGGCCGGGCCGCGGGCGAGACGGTGGGCACGCCGGCTGGTTAGCCAGCGTGCGCGCTATCGGGGGGACGATGGATCTGCGGGAGGAGCGCTTCTTCTTCGAGAGCGAGGGAGCGCACTGTTATGCCGTGCTGCACCATCCGGCGGCCGTGAGCGGTGAGCAGGCCGCGCGGCCGGGCGTGGTGCTGTGCCATCCGCTGCTCGACTTCGACCTCTACGAGGTGCCGTGGACGATCCGCATGGTGGCGGGTTACGCGCGCGAGCTGGCGCGCGCGGGCTACCCGGCGCTGCGCTTCGACTTCCGCGGCTCCGGGCAGAGCGACGGCGAGTTCGAGAACGTGACGCTCGGCGGCTGCGTGAGCGACGCCCAGCGGGCCGTCGAGGTGCTGGTGGAGAAGACCGGCGTCGAGGAGGTCGTGTTGGTCGGCGTGCGGCTGGCGGCCACGGCGGCGATGCGGGTGGCGGCGCGCGACGGGCGCGTGCGGCGGCTCGTGCTGTGGGACCCCGTGCCCGATCCGAACGCCAACCTGCGCGCGGTGCGCCGCCGCGCCCGCGCCAGCCTGCTGGCGATGGGCCGCGGCAGCGACACGCCTCCCGCCACGGGCGGCGAGGCGCCGACGAGCCTGTGGTCCGGCGGCGACGGCAACGAGGGCCGCATGGACGCGGGCGGCTACGTGATCGGCCCCGCGTTCCTGGCCGAGCTGAAGACCTGGAACAGCAAGCCGGACGTGCAGGCCTTCCAGGGGCGAGTGCTCATCCTGCAGCTCATCCGCGACTGGATGGGCGCGCCGGGCCTGCGGCGCGAGCTGGTCAAGCTGGACGAGGCCTATCGCGCGGCCGGCGCCGACACCCACATCGCCGAGGCGATGGACGTCCACCCGGCTGAATGGTATCGCCAGCCCAACTACTATCCCGTCTGGGAGGAGACGTCCGCCTGGCTCGGCCACGCGCCGGTGGCGGTGCGGTAGACGCCAATGCTGCAAGACACCCGCGAGATCGCCGGCCCCGTCGAGGAGCGGCCGCTGAGCCTGGAGCAGGGCAACGCGCGCCTGCCCGCCACCTACCTGCCAGCGGTCGGTGCGCCGCCCCCCGGCCCACGCCTGGGCGTGCTGCTGCTGCGGCGCCCGGACGCGGCCCGGCTGCACGGCCACGTCGCACGTACGCTGGCCACGGCCGGCTACGGGGTCCTGGCGCTCGACGCGCCCGCCGCCGAGAACACCGGCGCGCGGGCGGGGCTGGCGGCGCTGCGCGCGCAGGCCGCCCCGGAGCGCGTGATCGTGTGCGGCGCGCTGGACGACGCGGCGGCGGTCGCCGCCTGCGCCACGTCGGACGCGGACGGGGTCGCGCTCGTCGGCTCGCGGCTGCCGCCTGAAGGGCAGGCCGAGGACCTGCTGGTGTTCGACCAGCTTGGCGCCTACGACGGCGCGGCGCTCCTGCTGGGCGTGGGTGACGTGACGCTGGAGCGCACCCCCGACGACGCGCTGGCCGCCGCGGCACACGCCTGGGAGTCGGCCAGCCCGACGCGCTCGCTCGAGATGGGCATCTTCGACGGCCCCCGGACGATGCTGCCGCTCGGCGCCGACCACGTCCTTCAGCCGGGCGCCTACGCCGGCCTGGTTGGCGATTTCCTGGTGGCCTGGCTAGAGCGCAAGTTCGGCCCCGGCTACCCGCGGGCCTGGCAGGGCCCGCCGCCGAGCCAGGCCTTGCCCGCGCGGCCTGAGCGCGACGCCAGCCCGGCCGCCCAGGTGCCGCTGCTCACTACCGGCGCGCTCCTCCACCCCCCGGACCCGCTCGGCGAGCCGGAGCACAGCGGCTGGCGGCTCGAGCTGCCGGATGGGCGGGCGTTCGCGCTCACCGAGCCGCTCCGCCGCCTGGTGGCCCTCGTGGACGGGCACCGCTCGGTGGGCGAGATCGCCGCCCGGCTGGGCGAGGAGCTGGGCCGGCCGGTGAGCGCGGCGCAGCTCAGCGGGCTGCTGCACGACAAGCTGGCGCCGCTGGGGGTGCTGGAGCCGGATGCGCGCGGCGAGGGCGGGGAGGACGAGTCGGGCATGACCGACATCCTCATCCGCTGCTACGAGCCACACGACCGGCTGCGGGCGCTGCTCGACAACCTCACCCGTGTCACCCGCAGCCCGTACAACTTGATCCTGTGCGTGGGCAAGCGCTCGGCGGTGCTGAACCAGAACGTGGGGCTGGACCGCGCCCGCACCCGCTACGCCGTCTTCCTCGATGACGACGTGATCCTCACCGAGGGCTGGCTGGAGCGCCTGCGCGAGACCATGGACCGCACCGGCGCCGGCATCGTGTTCGCGCGACAGCTCCGCATGGACGGCTCGCTGCTCTCCACGTCGGCCACCTGCCCGCACGGCGAGATCGCGGAGGCGCTCAGCGGCGGCGCCTGCTTCATGTTCCGCAACGACCTCGGCCTGCGCTTCGACGAGCACTACGTGAAGAGCCAGTGGGACGACATCGACTTCGCGTTCGAGTTCTACGCGCGCGGCTACAAGTCGTACCTGGACGGCCGCGCCGATTTCTACCACCACAACGACCCGAAGATCTGGCGCGCCCAGAATCTCTGTTACTTCGTCGACAAATGGACCCGCAGAGGCCTGTTGCGCGGCTGGACGATGTACAAGTACGAGAACGGCTCGGCAATCTGGCCGTGTTTCGGCCCCGATGTCTGGGCGCCGTAGGGAGCGACGACCCATGGTCATGGAGCAGGAGCGCCCAACTGCGGCAACGCCGCAAGCGCCGACGACGGGCGAGCAACAACCGATCACGCTGGAGATCGACGGCCAGCGGGTGTACGCCATGTATCACCCGCCCACCGGCGCGCCGCCGCGCGGCCCGCGCGTGGCCGTGCTGGTGCTGGAGCAGCTTGGCCCGCACCGCATGAACTTCCGGCTTGCCCGCGCGCTGGCGGCCGCCGGCTATCCGGTGCTGACGGTCGACTTCCGCGGCCGCGGCGAGAGCGAGGGCGAGGGCGACCCCTACGGTCAGCGGCACACGGTGACGGACGACATGATCGCGGACGCGCGAGCGGCGCTGGCCGAGCTGCGACGCCTCGCCGCGCCCGAGCGCGTGGTGCTCTTCGGCTCCTGCCAGGCCGGCCACGTGGCCGCGCAATGCGCCGTGCACGACCAGGTCGACGGGCTGATGCTCGCCGGCACGATCATCTTCGACGACTTCTTCCGCGAGCACTTCCGCGGCATCCTGCCCGGCATGCCGCGCACCAGCGACGTGCCGACGCTGGACTTGTTCGAGACGCTCAAGTCGTGGCAGGGCGCGCTGCTGCTGATCCAGGGTGGCTCGGACCCGTACATCGAGCACACGCGGCTGCTGGAGCTGGCCGAGGCGTGGCAGGGTAAGGCGCCCGGCCGCCACCTGGAGATGCGCATCGTCGACGGCGGCGACCACACCTTCAGCTCGCACCCGCGCGAGCAGGTGCTGATCCGCGAGGCCGTCACCTGGCTGGAGCGGCGCTACGGCCCCGGCTACCCGCGGGCGTGGCAGGGCCCGCCGCCGAGCCAGGCCTTGCCTGCGCGGCCTGAGCGCGACGCCAGCCCAGCCGCCCAGGTGCCGCTGCTCACCACCGGCGCGCTCCTCCACCCCCCGGACCCGCTCGGCGAGCCGGAGCATAGCGGCTGGCGGCTGGAGCTGCCGGATGGGCGGGCGTTCGCGCTCACCGAGCCGCTCCGCCGCCTGGTAGCCCTCGTGGACGGGCACCGCTCGGTGGGCGAGATCGCCGCCCGGCTGGGCGAGGAGCTGGGCCGGCCGGTGAGCGCGGCGCAGCTCAGCGCCTTGCTGCACGACAAGCTGGCGCCGCTGGGGGTGCTGGAGCCGGATGCGCGCGGCGAGGGCGGGGAGGACGAGTCGGGCATGACCGACATCCTCATCCGCTGCTACGAGCCGAACAGCGACCGCGTGCGCGCGCTGCTCGACAACCTCACCCGCGTCACCCGCAGCCCGTACAACCTCATTTTCGTCGCGGGCAAGCGCTCCTGCGTGCGCAACCAGAACCTGGCGCTCGACCGCGCCCGCACGCGCTACGCGGTGTTCCTCGACGACGACATCCTGCTCACCGAGGGCTGGCTGGAGCGCCTGCGCGAGACGATGGACCGCACCGGCGCGGGCGCGGTCTCGGCGCGGCAGCTGCGCATGGACGGCTCGCCGCTCGCCAGCGGCGCGGCCGTGGAGAAAGGCGAGATCGCGGAGATCTGCTTTGGCGGCGCCTGCTTCATGTTCCGCAACGACCTGGGCCTGCGCTTCGACGAGCGCTTCGTGCGCAGCCAGTGGGACGATTTCGACTTCATCTTCCAGTTCTACGAGCTGGGCTACAAGTGCTACATCGACGGCCGCGTCGAGTTTTACCATCACGCCGATCCCAAACACTGCGTGGACCAGAACTATCACTACTTCGCGCAGAAGTGGACGCGGAAGGGCCTGTATCGAGGCTTGATGTTCTGCCGCTATCCGAACGGGCACCGCGGTTATCTGCCCAACTTCGGCGCCTAAGCACTCGGCCAGGGGTCGTGTGTAGGTTTGGCAAAGCCAAACCTACACGGCAACCTGAGCCGGCAGCTTAGGGCGCCCGCCGGAGGCGGGGGGATGCTCGCAATTCCCGCTCCGTCGGACCGGGAACGGGTAGACTGTTCGGGAGTAGCACAAGCGATTCGCCAGCAACGTTCACGGAGTCACAATGCTGACCAGCCAGAGCCAGCCCGCGCCCCTCCCCCGGCTGCTACCGGGGGTCGAGCTGGGCGAGCTCGATAGCGGCTCCACCGAGCAAGCGTACCTCCTGACGCTGCCCGACGGCCGCAACTACCAGCTCGCGCGGCCGCTCTACTACCTGGCAAGCTTGCTCGACGGCGAGCGCACGACGGCCGAGGTAGCGGAGACGCTCTCCGACCGCATCGGGCGACCGATCAGCGCCGAAGAAGTTACCGCTATCGTCGAGCAGAAGCTGGCGCCTCTCGGGATCCTGGCGCCGCCCGAGGACGCGGCGACGTGGGGCTTCGACACCCCGTTTGGCGCGCCGTCGTTCGGCGCGCCGGGCTTCGGCGGCTTCCCGGGCTTCGGCGGGCCGAGCGGCCACGGCGCCGACGCCTCGCTCGGCATCATGGGGCGGCTGCCCGTCTTGCCTGCGCGCTATCTCGAGCCCCTGGCCAACACCGTGAAGTACTTGTATGCGCCCGCGGTGGCCATCCCGGTGCTCGCGCTGATCGCGCTGGCCCACATCTACGCCTATCGCGCGCTGGCGCCGCGCCTCGCCGAGTTCAATCCCCTCACCATCCCACTGGCCGTGCTGCTCCTTGGCCCGCTGGCGGCGCAGCTCACGACGCCCTGGCACGAGCTGGGTCACGCCGCGGCCGCGCGCTACTTCCGCGCCCGCCACGGCCCGCTGGGCGTGGGCCTCATGGGCCTGATGCTGGTCGCCTACGTGGAGGTTACGGGGATCTGGCGCCTGCCGCGCCGCCAGCGGCTCGTCGTCGACCTGGGCGGCGTCTACTTTCAGTCGATGGCAGTCATCCTGCTCGCGGCGTTCGCCTGGGCCACGGGCGACCACACCGCGCTCTGGATCGTCCTGTTTCTGGACTTCGCCATGCTGCTCAACGTGAACCCGCTGTTCAAGCTGGACGGCTACTGGGCCGTGTCCGACGCCACGGGCATCCCGAACCTGCACCAGCGGGTGGGCGAGCAGCTCCGCAAGGCCACGGCGAACGCGCTGCTCCAGCTCGCCACGTGGTTCCACATCAGCCACCTGCGCGATAGTCCGCGCCTCCACGAGGCCGCCGCCGGCAGCCGCGCGCTCGACGCCTATGGCGCGGGCGGACGCGCCGCCATCGCCATCTACTCGACGCTGTTCCTGCTCTCGGCGGTGTATTTCTCGTTCTTGCTCATCATGTTCGTGCCCATGTTGGTCATCTCGTACCCGATGCTGGCCGGGCTGGCGCTGATGGCCGTGATGGGCCTGTTGAGCGGCGGCACCGATCCGGGCATGAGCGTGATGGTCCTGCTGCAGTTCGCCTTCGCCACTCTCATGCTCGTGGCGCTGGTCGGGATGCTGTGGCCGCTGCTGCTGATGGCGCTGCGACGCGGGCCGCGCCCGCCGGGCTTCGGCGATCCTGGCCCGTGGGGCCGCGGCTAGCGCGGGGCCGCATGGGACGCCTCGCCGGCAAGGTCGCGCTCATCACGGGCGGCGCCTCAGGCATCGGCCGCGCGGCCGCGCTGCTGTTCGCGCGCGAGGGCGCGCGCGTGATGATCGCGACCGCCCACAACGCCGCCGGCGCCCAGGAGGCCGTCGCGCAGATCACGGCGGCTGGCGGCACCGCGACGTTCGCGCTCGGCGACGTGACGCGCCCCGACGACGCGCGCCGCCTGGTCGCCGCCACCGTCGACGCTCACGGCAAGCTGGACGTGCTGCTGAACAACGCCGGCATCACGATCCCCGGCAGCTACACCCACGACGTGCGGGACGACGACTGGGCCCGGATCATCGCCGTGGACCTCACCGGCGCCTTCCTGATGATGAAGCACGCCATCCCCGCCATGCTTCAGGGCGGTGGCGGCTCCATCGTCAACGTGTCCTCGGTGCTGGCGCTGGCCGGCATCCCCGGCTGCAGCGCCTACGCGGCGGCGAAGGCGGGCCTGATCGGCCTGACCCGCACGGCCGCCATCGAGTACGCCCAGCAGGGCATCCGCGTGAACGTGCTGCTGCCGGGCTTCATCTGGACGCCGCTGCACCAGGCCGCCGACCCGGCCGCCGCCGATCCCAGCCAGCCGCCCAGTAGCGACTACTACGCCTTCGTGGCGAACACCGTCGAGCCGATGGGGCGCTGGGGCACCGCCGAGGAGGTCGCGCAGACGGCGCTCTTCCTGGCCGCCGACGAGTCGTCGTACGTCACGGGCAGCACGCTGGCCGTGGACGGCGGCCTGCTCGCCCGGTGACGCCATGGCGATGATCCTGCCCAGCCTCCGCGTGGACGGCAAGGTGGCGCTGGTCACCGGCTGCGGGCCGGGCATCGGCCGCGCCGTGGCGCTCGGACTGGCGGCCGCCGGCGCCGACGTGGCGGCCACCGAGCTAGAGGACCGCCTGTGGCTGGCCGAAGAGAACGCCGCGGCCGTGCGCGCGCTGGGGCGTGAGGCACTGACCGTGCCGCTCGACGTAACGAGCCTGGACAGCATCGCGGCGGGCGTGCAGGCCGTCGAGCGCCACTTCGGCCATATCGACGTGCTGGTGAACAACGCGGGCGTGAACGTGGTGAAGCCCGCCTTTGACATCACGCCCGAGGACTGGGACCTCACGCACAACATCAACCTGCGCGGCCTGTTCTTCGTCTCCCAGGCCGTCGGCCGCGTCATGGCCGCGCAGGGGCAGGGCAAGATCGTGAACGTGGCGTCGCAGTTCGGGCTGGTCGGCTATCCCAACCGGGCGACCTACGGTGCCAGCAAGGGCGGCGTCGTCGCGCTCACGAAGACGCTGGCCGTGGAGTGGGCCGCGTATCACATCACCGTGAACGCCATCGCGCCCACCTACACGGCGACGGTTCACAACGACGCGCTGCGCGAGGATCCCGCGTTCGTGCGCGAGTACGTCGAGCGCATCCCCCTCGGCCGCCTGGGCATCCCCGAGGACCTCGTCGGCACGGTGGTCTACCTGGCGAGCCCCAGCGCCGACATGGTCACCGGCCAGACCATCGCCATCGACGGCGGGTGGACCGCATGGTAGATCGGGGGGCCAGGGGCGAGGGCTGGAGAATGGGGATTACGGATGGGGAGCTGTCCCCCGCCCCCGATCCTCGATCGCCCAGCCCCTACACCTGGCGGCTCGCGCCTGGCGTGAGCCTGCTAGCTGGCACGCTGGTCGGCGGCGACCAGAGCGGCGTGCAGGTGTACGCGCTGGTGCTGCCCAACGGGCAGCGCTTCCAGGTGAGCGAGCCGCTCTACCGCCTGGCCGAGCTGCTGCGCAGCCGCCTCCCGCCTGAGGAGATCGCCGCGCGCCTGAGCGCGCGGCTCGGCCGGCCGCTCGGCGTCGCCGAGGTGGCAAGCCTCGTCGCCACGCGCCTGGCGCCGCGGGGTGTGGTCGCGGATGCCGGACCGGTGCTAGAACAGTAACCAGTGCCCGCGCACGCGTGGGCAAGCGAAGCGCACCCACGAAGAACAGCGTAGGGGAGACGACCGTGCAAGGTCCGCCGCCAGGCAGTATCAAGGTCTCGGTGATCAACGCGCCGGCCGACCAGCTCGAAACAAGCCTCCGCGACTGGATGCAGCAGAATAAGGCGCGCATCATGGGCACGTCGCAGTCGAGCGCCTCGCACAACGGGCAATTGATCGTCACGATGACGATCTTCCACCAGTAGCGCGCGTCGCCCCGCTCCCCAAGCACAACAAGCGAGCCCCTGCCGTGTCCGGCAGGGGCTCGCTTGTTGTGCTCTCGCGCCAGCCGCGCCGTGGCTCAAGCCGGCGGGCGGCGCCTTACGGGTTGCCCTGCGGGGGCGGGTAGCGGGCGGCCATCTCTTGCTGCCAGCTCTGGAGCGCCTGGTTGGCCAGCGTGAGATCGGCCGCGCCCGCCTGCCACCAATTCGGGTCGCCCGCCTGCAACGCCGCGAGCCAGGCCTTGGCCGCGCGCTGCGTGGCCTCGCGCTGCTGCACGGCCAGCGACCGTAGCGGCTGCAGCGAGGGCGGCGCCTCGGGCGCGGCCTCGGGGTCGAGCGCGATGAGGCGCTGCAGCACGGCCTCGAGGGCGGGCTGCATGGTGCTGTCCGGCAGGCCGGCGTTCGGGCCGCCCAGCGCGACCACTTGCATGAGCGCCGTGCTCCATTGCTGACCGATGGGCTGGTCCGCATCGAGATAGGCAGCCTCCGCATCGGTCAGCGTGTAGCCCGCCTGGCGAATGAGCTGGCTGGGCGACATGGTAGTGACCGTCGCGTTGTCCGCCCCTTGGTTTTGGCCGCTAGCCCAGGCCGTGGGCTGGGTGACGAACACCGCCGCGAGCAGCGCGGCGGCAAGACCGAGCTTCCGCATATACCCTTGCTTCTTCCTCTCCCATGGTGGGGAGCCAGCGACCGTCCGCCAACTACCCTCCGGAAGCAGCTTACCGGCCCGAGAGCGCAGCAGACAAGGTATTGTCCGCACCGGGCCAGCCGTTGATATGGGTCCGCGCACCGCTTCTTGGTGGCTCGCCGCGCGCCACGTACCGCCTCGAACGGGTGCGCCGCGCCCCGCGCGGCACCTCCCCGGATCACAACCACGAGATATTAACCGCTCGTTCTGGCGCAGCGTAAGCAGAAAGTATAGACACTTCGCCGCCGCTCTGGTAGTCTTATAGTGGTCGTAGGGTGTGCTTCCCCATAAAGGGATTACCCGGCCATGGGGAGTCCCCACCGGGGGTGGGGGCGGGTAGCCGCGCACAACTCGGCCCGGGGGGGCGCGGCGTCCGAGCGCTTCCAACACGCCAACCGACCTTTGGGATCTTTGGAAGGAGGGGCAGTTGCACGAAGAGTTCGACCTCGACCAGGCGTTTGAGATCGTCGAGCTAGAGCCGCGGCGCGCGGCCTCGCCGGACGCTCAGGGCAGCGGCGGCAGTGGTGGCAGCGGCGGCGGCAGTGGTGGCAGCGGCGGCAGCGGCGGCAGCGGCGGCGGCAGCGGCACGTAAGCCACTATCTGCGTCAGCGCGTGTCTTAGCTAACCCTGGGCCAGCAGGCATTCCACAGCACCGGGCCCACTTCCGCAAGGGATGGGCCCGGTGCTGGCGTTTCGGCCCCCTGCGAACGCTTCCCTCCGGGGGCGCAGGAGCTTTTTCCCCCGCACATCCGCCTGGGAGTCAGCCGATGATCACGCTCAGCGGCGTGAGCCATGCCTATCGCATGGGGCGCGGCGCGGTCCGCGCTCTCGATCGCGTCGCGCTGAGCATCCCCAGCGGGAGCGTGACAGCGCTGCTCGGCCCCTCGGGCTCGGGCAAGAGCACCCTGCTCCATCTGATCGGCGGTATCGAGCGCTGCCAGGCCGGGCAGGTTGTCGTGGACGAGTGGCCCGTGTCCAGCCTCGGGGCTGCCGACCTCGCGCGCTATCGGCGCGCCTACGTGGGCTTCGTCTTCCAGGCGTTTCACCTCCTCCCGACGCTCACCGCCATCGAAAACGTGGAGGTGCCGTTGGTGCTGGCGGGCCGGCCGCCCGCCGAGCGCCGTCGCCAGGCTCTGGCGCTGCTCGAGCGCGTGGGCTTGGCCGAGCGCGCCGCCCACCGCCCCGACCAGCTTTCGGGCGGCGAGCAGCAACGGGTCGCCGTGGCCCGTGCGCTCGTACACGGCCCCCGCCTGCTGCTCGCCGACGAGCCCACCGGCAACCTGGACAGCGAGACGGGCGCGCGGATCGTCGAGCTGTTGTTGGCGAGCCAGCGCGAGCAGGGCTGTACCGTCGTCATCGCCACCCACAACGAGGGCCTGGCCGCCCTCGCCGATCAGCGCATCGGCTTGCGCGACGGCCGGCTCGTCGCGGGAGACGGCGATTCGGGGCCAGGCGCCCGCGCGGGGGCCAGGGCTCAGGGGCCAGGCGACGGGGAGAGCGCCGACGCGGGCGCCGCCCCCAACCCCGCGGCGCGGATCACGGCGAGCGAGGCTCCTCCGCCCTCCAGCGGAGGCTCCCTGTGAGGTTCGCCGACTACCTCGACTACACCCGGCGCAACCTCACGCGGGCGCAGCTGCGGGTGATCCTGACCGTGCTCGCGGTGGTCATCGGCGCGACGCTGATCGTCGTCATGACCTCCGTCGGTGGCGGCATCCAGCGCAACGTGCTGGAGAACGTCCGCGCCTCCGGCGGCCTGAACGAGATTCTGGTTTCGTCCACGGGCCGGGCGCCGACCGCGCCGGGCGCCGGCGCGACGCCCGGCGGCATCCTCGACCAGCCGGCGATCGAGGCGATCGAGACGCTGCCGGGCGTGATCGCCGTGCTGCCCGAGCAGCTCCTGCTGTTCTTCCCCGCGGAGGTGCAGGCCGACGGCCATAGCGCGCGCGCGCTGCTCGTCGGCGTGCCGCCCGACCGCCTGGCCGCCTACGGCTTCACGCCCGTCCAGGGCAGCGCCGCGCCCGAGCCGGGCCAGATCGTCCTCGGCGCCCGCGTGCCCGAGAGCTTCTTCGACCAGCAAGGCCAGCGCGTCCCCCTGGAAGACCCGCTGGGGCAAACGCTCAACCTGGTGGCGCGGCGAGTTCAACAGACGCCGTCGGGGCCGGGCGGCGGGCTGCCGGGCCTCAGCGGCCCGGCCGCGCCGCAGATCCAGCAGCGCGAGCTGCCGGTGACCGTCGCGGGCATCCTCGCGCCGCTCGGCACGCAGGACGATTTCACCATCTGGCTGAACCAGAACGACGTGCTGGACACCCAGGAGTGGGTCACCAACCGCCGACCCGACTTGGCGACCGACGGCTACCAGGCCCTCCGCGTGAAGACGGCCTCCACCGACCTGGTGCGCTCGGTCCAAGACCGGATCACCGCCATGAACCTGCAAGCCACCTCGCCGCTCAGCGTGCTCGACGAGGTGAACCGCGGCATGCTGATCTTGCAGCTCTTGCTCGGCACCATCGGGCTCATCGCCCTGATCGTCTCCGGCCTCGGCATCGCCAACACGATGCTCATGGCCACCTTCGAGCGCACCCGCGAGATCGGCATCCTCAAGGCGGTCGGCGCCACCGAGCCGCAGATCGTTCGCCTGTTCTTGCTGGAGGCGAGCCTGATCGGCCTGGTCGGCGCGCTGCTGGGCCTCGCCGTTGGCTGGCTGGCGGTCCAGCTAGGCAACGCGGTGCTGCTCTCTATGCTGGCCAGCCAGCCCGCCGCGGGCCTCATGCCGCCGGCCGCCGTGCTGGCCACCCCCGGCTGGGTGCCCGCCGTGGTCGTCGTTTTCGCCTGGCTCATCGCCGTCGGCGCCGGCCTCTACCCGGCGCTCCGCGCTGCGCGCCTCAACATCGCCACCGCCCTCCGCGCCGACTAGCCGCCCTACCCCCGGGCCCCCCTCCCAATGTGGGAAGGGGGAGTGGGACGAGGCCGGGTGGCGCCCCCCTTCCCTGATAGGGAAGGGGGGCCGGGGGGGTTAGGTTTCTGTGCTACACTGCGCTTACGGGAGCCGCCGCGCCCGCGGGGTGGGGCGCGGGCGCGTTCGGCGAAGGAGGAGCACCATGGTCGCGCAGGCGACGCCCAGCACGCAGTTCAACGTCGGCGGGATCCTACTCCAGCAGCCGTTCAAGATCCGGCGCCTAGGGCACTTCGGCTTCAACGTGGTCGACATGGAGGGCGCCCTCCACTTCTACACCGACTTGCTCGGGTTCCGCATCTCGGACGAGCTGGACTTCTCCAAGCGCGTCGAGGACCCGTCGGTTCTGGCGGGCATGGGCGACCCGAAGGGCTATTTCACTCGCTACGGTGGCGACCACCACGCCTTCGTGCTATTCAACCGCCGGGTGCGCGAGGCGCTGGACAAGACGCGCCGCTTCAAGCCGGGCGTCACGACGAACCAGATCACCTGGCAGTGCGGCAGCCTGGGCGAGGTCGTGCGGGCGACCAAGTGGTTCACCGAGCAGGGCATTCCCCTCCAGCGGTCGGGCCGCGACATGCCCGGCTCCAACTGGCACACCTATCTGTACGACCCCGACGGCCATACCAACGAGCTGTACTACGGCATCGAGCAGATCGGCTGGGACGGCTACAGCAAGCCGAAGCCGATGTACGAGCGCGGCTTCCACCACACCCCCGACCTGCCCCAGATCTCCGAGTTCGCCGAGGTGCAGCAGGCGATCGAGCGCGGCGTCGACCTGGAGTCGGGCTACCGCTACGTCGAGAAGTTGCCGGCCACCTACGACGTGGACGGGGTGCTGCTGCCGCGGCCGTTCAAGATCACCAAGATCGGCCCGGTTAGCCTGTTCGTGCAGGACCTGGAGGCCGCCG
>Ga0209062_1004327_pt1 | contig 15002 bp, 13 predicted proteins | sample Coa_R2_2_FD_187158 | JGI IMG/M metagenome (GOLD analysis project Ga0209062, IMG submission 187158) | Surface soil microbial communities from Centralia Pennsylvania, which are recovering from an underground coalmine fire - Coalmine... | ecosystem: Environmental > Terrestrial > Soil > Unclassified... | reverse complement strand
GTAGCGTTATTTCTGACTACGATTGTGGCGCCGGGAACGGTCGCACCACTCGGATCAAAAATCGTCCCCGTCAAATTTCCACTAGTAGCTTGTGCATAGAGCCTAAGGTTTAGGGGGATTAATGTTATCAGGATGGCAGCTAAAGCCGCCCGTTTTAATGGCATTCTTTGCTTCTTCTCCTCAACATAGGGGTCTGTTTTTAAGATTGCACTTTGGCGTAGGCAATTTAAGATCCAACACCCAGAATCGATGCAAGTTCTTTATAAACAATGAATTGTAAAACTGAGAGGAACGCTATTTCTCCGTAATTTCAGAGATAATCTACTTACAATTCCATTATCGGGAGAAAAGCAGAAGGATGCAATTTTTCAGGGAAAAGGTTGTCTAAATTTAACGGAATCGAAGGGAAATTTCGGTTCGAAAAGAGGGGAAGTTAGTTGCTCTAGCGCGCAGCCAGCAGAGCTCGCAGATGTCGTGCTCGTTCGGGCGAACGTAATTGTCGCAGGGCTTTGGCCTCGATCTGGCGGATACGCTCGCGCGTGACGTCGAATTCCTGACCAATCTCTTCGAGGGTATGTTCGCGCTCGCAACCAATACCGAAACGCAGACGGATCACCTTTTCCTCTTTGGGTGACAGGGTCTTAAGGATGTTTGCCGTCTCGTCGCGCACGTTGGAATCAATCACCGCATCGACGGGCGAACCGATCCAGCGGTCTTCGATCAGATCACCCAAGGCAGACTCGCCGTCCCTGCCCACCGGAGTTTCGAGCGATACAGGATCGCGAGAAATGGTTTTGAGTTTTTGCACTTTCTCGACCGGAATATCCATGCGCCGGCTGATCTCTTCGTTGGTGGGAACCCGGCCCAGTTCCTTTTCGAGCTCGCGTGTTGCGCGCAGGAACTTGTTCATGCTCTCATTCATGTGCACCGGGATGCGAATAGTGCGGGATTGATCGGCAATCGCGCGCGTAATTGCCTGGCGGATCCACCAGGTGGCATAGGTGGAAAATTTATATCCGCGGCGATACTCAAACTTGTCGGCAGCACGCATCAGGCCGATATTGCCTTCCTGAATCAGATCCAGCAAGTGCAAGCCGCGATTGACATACTTTTTGGCGACCGAAACGACCAGCCGGAGATTCGCCTCCACCAAGTCTTTTTTGGCGCGTTCGGCTTCCGCCTCGCCCTGGCGGATCACGCTCAGACTATGCCGCAGATCCGGTAGAGAGGCCCCTGCCTCGGTTTCTTTCTTTTTGAGATCTCGCCGGAGCTCCTTGATGCGAGTCTGAGCTGAGGAGGAATCGCGGCTCTCTAGCTTTTTGATCTCGCCATCGAGAGCAGCCATTTCTTCGGCGGTCTGCTCAATTGCCTGCACGAATTCCTTCCAGCGCGCCAGATTGAAGGGAATGGCGCGCAGAGCCCGGGACAATTCGACCTTTGCCCGCGCCACTTTGCCAGCCCAGCGCTTGCGAAGTTTCTTATTGCCAGGAGCAGTGGCCGCAAACTTTTCCTGCGTCTGTTGCAGCTTTTTGTAAGCTGCCAGATAGGCCACAAACAGATTTTGGATTTCACCGCGCCTTTTGGCCTCGGCCGGGCTGCCTTCCTCGATGTCGGAGGGCCCAAAGTCTACGTAGCTGTCCACATCCTCGGCCCCTTTTCGTACCAGCTCCGCGAATTCGAAGACCATGGACTGAATGAGCGGCGAGCGGCTGATCGCCTTTTGCATGCGGAGCTTGCCGCGTTCCATCTTACGCGCCAGGCTGACTTCCCCCTCTCGGGTGAGCAAGGGAACCGAGCCCATCTCGCGCAGATACACGCGCACCGGGTCGTCGGTATAGATTGACTCTTCGGCCTGAGCGACGCCGTGCAGGTCTTCATCCTGCACCTCTTCTGGATGGAAAAAGGTCGCATCCTCGTCAAAGGGGAGCCCAAGCTCCGGCTCGTCGGTTAAATATTGATCTTCGAAATGATCCACCTTACCTAGTCACCTCTATTCGCACACCCCCGGCAAGCACCTGGCGTCCTCAGTCCGGCAACAGCCGAGGGACCCAAGAAATACTTGTCAGTCGGATTGAAACGATATTTCGCTAGGTTTGTCCCGCCGCGGGATGCAAGCGCCACGCCTCTAATTCTTGCGCGCATTCATTATACCCGGTCCGTGCTGCGAAGTTAAGATCCTAATATCAAGATGTCCAGCAAAGTGATTGGTTACAAAAAAGATAACAATTTTGAAACTCTTGTGACCGAATCGCCAGCGCGGTGCAGAAGCACCCCTCGGCGGGTCTTTAAACACCCGAATCTTCGGATTGCCTCCCTCATTTTAGACTTTTCTTGTCAACATTAAGTTTTTCAATTCGCCGAGAAATTCTTCGAGATCCTGGAAATCCCGATATACGGAGGCGAACCGCACATAGGCAATCTTATCCAAGCCTCGCAAGCGGTCCATGAGATGCTCTCCGATGAGCGTGGTGGGCAACTCGCGGTCGGGACTCTCCAAAAGCATGGATTCCACTTCGTCGACGAGCTCGGCCAGCTTGGCCATGCTGACAGGGCGCTTTTCGCAGGCTCTTAGGAGTCCATTCAGCACCTTCTGGCGGTCGAACTTCTCACGCCGGTTATCTTTTTTGACCACCATATAAGGGATCTCATCGCAGCGCTCATAGGTGGTGAACCGCCGTTCGCAGGCGACACACTGCCTGCGTCTGCGAATGGAATCGCCTTCTTTGCTTTCTCGCGAATCGATTACCTTATCTTCCCGGTGGCCACAGAACGGACAGGTCATACAGGATCTCCGCGATTCGATCTCGGTGATTGGTCACGGGCAGCCGGCCGGTTCCCCCCTGGCCCGGGATTGAGGAGCGCAAAGGGAGGCAGGTGGCTGTTCGATACCCATCGCTTTGGGCCGAACTTTTCGGGCATATTTAACGTTTATCAAGATGTTGGGCCACGCATGTCAATCGCTGTCATCGCGGGAGTTTCCCTACCCTCAAGAATTTCGATAAGCTCAAAGGCGATTGCCATACCGCCTAACAGGGCGGGAGTGGCCGCTGGGGAGAGAAACTGGCGGTTGGATGCTGAAACCAATTTGGTCGAGCGCTGCCTGAAGGGAGAACAGGGAGCCTGGGATGATCTTGTCAAGATATACACGAAACGTGTCTACTCACTCTGTTACCGCTTCACCAACAGCGCGAGCGAAGCAGAGGATCTCACGCAAGAGGTCTTTCTGCGAGTTTTCCGCACCCTGAGCACGTTTCGCTCGGGTGAGGGTTCCTTTACGGTGTGGCTTACCAGACTGACTCGTAACCTCCTGGTCGATCATTATCGCCGTACCAAGCATGATCGTGTCACGGACACTCTCGAAGACAGGTTGGGCATGCTGGAGGAGAAGACAGCGCAGCAGGGCCGCGCAGACGGGCTGCTGACGGGTCGCGAATTCAATGAGCTTTTACAGGCCGCGCTGCAGAAGCTCTCACCTGAGTTGCGGGAGGCGGTCATTCTGCGTGACATTCAGGAGCTTGAATATAGAGAAATCGCGCTGGCGCTCAATATTCCGGAAGGCACCGTGAAATCCAGATTGAACCGCGGGCGGGCTGAGTTGGCGCGAGTCATGAGGCGCAGCAAGATTGCTGTCTAGGAGCAGTTATGAAATGCCTCGAGTTTGAAACACGGTTGGCCGACTATCTGGATGGGGCTCTTGCCCCCGAGGATCGCGCCACATTCGAGGACCATGCCGCCCGGTGTGCGGCCTGCCGCAGCTTTCTAGCTGACGCTGCTGCGGGCGCCGCATTGGTCCGCCGGGCGGAGCCGGTGTTGCCTCCTGATGAGCTGCTGACCCGCATTGCTCACCAGGCGCCCTGCGGCCGCGTGCAGCAACCCTGGCAACGTCAGACTCTCATCAGAAAATTAATTGCGCAATGGTTTCAGCCTCTGCTTCAACCACGCTTGGTCATGGGCATGGCAATGACCGTGCTCTCTTTTGCGATGCTGGAGCGCTGTACGGGCGTGCGTGTGCAGCACATTGAAGCATCGGACCTGAATCCGGTTCGCATTTGGACTGGCGTAGAGGAGAAGGCCATTCGCGTGAAGGATCGAGTAGTGAAGTATTACGATAATCTCCGATTTGTTTATCAAATCGAGAGCCGGCTCAGCGAGCTGCAGGAACAGGCGTCTGAGGAGCAGACACCGCAGTCTGGCGGCAAGGAGTCCGGCTTGAGCAAAACAGAACCGCAACCTTCAGGGAGCGGCTCGAATGGGAGAACGAAATGAACTGTTATCTCCATCCTGATGCGCCTGCCGTCGCCTATTGCCGGATGTGCGGCAGGGCACTCTGCACGGTCTGTACGAGACCGGCTGAGGGAACCATCTTCTGCCCGGAACATGTGCCTTTGAACCCGTACACGGCTCCTGTGGGAAGCGCGGTAGCGAGTCCACTGGCAGCGCCGGTGCAGACCTCGCCCGGTCTGGCGTTCCTTCTCGGCCTGATTCCCGGTGTGGGAGCGATTTATAACGGCCAGTACATCAAGGGTCTGGTGCATGCCATCATCTTCGGCCTGCTGATCAGCCTGACCAGCGCGTCGGACGGCTCGGCTGGACAGCCTTTGCTCGGCATGCTGATAGCCGTCTTCTATTGCTACATGCCATTTGAGGCTTACCATACGGCGAAGAAGCGCCAAATTGGCGTTCCGGTGGATGAATGGTCGAGCCTGCTATCACAGCGGGGTTATGCGGGGCGCGCACCGGTTGGTCCGATTCTTTTGATCGTAATCGGCGTGCTTTTCCTGCTCGATACCTTGCACCTGATCGATTTTCGCGACATCGCTCGCTTTTGGCCCGTAATTCTGATTGTCCTGGGCGCGTATATGCTCTACTCCCGGCTCAGCGGACCCACACCACACCGACCTCCGGAACCCCAAGCTCCGCCGCCTTCGCGTCCTTCTGAGGATGCTTTGGAGGCGAGAAATGAACACTAGAGTAGCGCTTTTTGTGCGGGCGGTCCGCGATCCCATCCTTCTGATCGTGATCGGGGTATTATTTGCGGTTCAGCAAGCCGGCATTCTGCCTGTCTCCCGCACATGGCCCTTGCTGATTATCGTGATCGGCTTTCTCAAGCTGATCGAAAGGCTGGCTGCTCCTCGGCCACCTTATCCCAATCCGAATTGGGGAGCCCAGTCCCGATGAACTCCCGATCTTCTCTTGCCGGACCGCTGATTTTAATCGCGATTGGCGGTCTTTTTCTCGCACACACGATCTCACCCGGATTCGATTTGGAACGCTGGATTGCCGATTACTGGCCTTACATACTGGTCGCCTGGGGAGGCATTCTGCTACTTGAGATTGGAATACGTTTTCTGCGCGGCGCGCCGCTGCCTTTGAAACCCGTCTCGGCAGGCGGCTGGCTCGCTGTTATTGTGATCTGCATCGCGGGTTCCCTGACTCATTTCGCTCATCGTCATGATTTCTGGTGGCATCACGCTGGCTGGGTGGAAGGCGTGCAGATTTTTGGTCAGGAGCACGATTATGTGATCGCTCCCTTGCAGAAGACTGTAGGCCCGGCGCCACGCGTCATTCTCGAGAGTTTTCACGGGAGCGCCAAAGTGGCTGGCATCGACGGCAACACGGTCACGGTTACGGGTCATAAGGCCATCCGTTCGTTCGATGCTCATCAGGCGGATGCGGCGAATGCGGCTACGCCGGTTTCTCTGGCGCTTGATGGGAATACGGTTGTCATTCGTTGCAATCAGGAGCGCTTTCAGGCGCATACGCCCGTACGGGCAGATCTTGAAATCGAAGTTCCGAGAGCGGCGAGCGTGGAGGCGGCCGGGGCTCAAGGCGATTTCGATATTTCCTCCCTTACCGGTGATGTGGATCTGAAGAACCGCGGCGGCAGCATGCATATCGACAACATTGGAGGCGGTGTCTCGATAGAGGGGCATCATAGCGATATCATTCGCTGCTCGGGCGTGAAAGGACCGATGACGGTGCGCGGGGATGGCAACGACTTAGAATTAGACGGGATTTCCGGGCCGGTCAGCGTCGCTGGCCGATATCTGGGAACGTTTTTGCTGCATCAGCTTTCACAGCCAGTCGAGATTTCTAATTTTCATACAAACTTTCATGCCCAGAGAGTGGATGGTGAGATGCGGCTCACGAGCGGAGATCTGAACGCCGTAGACCTTGTCGGTCCCGTGAGACTTGCCACACACGCAACGGACGTCAAGTTGAACGGCTTTACCGGCACTCTGGATCTTAGCGTTGACAGCGGGGATGTGGAGCTCACACCGCGGCACTTGCCGCTGGCCGGCATGACGGTTCATACGCGATCTGGCGATATTGAACTCACCCTTCCAGCGGGCGCAAGTTTCACCTTGTCAGCGTTTGCCGCCCGAGGTGACGTACGGAACGAATTCGGCGCTGCCTTGCACGAGCATAGCGAGGGCCGCGGGACGCGGTTGGAAGGAAGCATCGGAGGCGGCCCGCCGATCACGTTGATGACGGGCTCCGGCAACATTACGGTGCGCAGAGCAGACGTCGCCACGCCCGCTGGTGCGCCAGGGACGGAACGCGCCGTTGGGTTTTTCCGGCGATAGCCCAGTTGGAGGGCTCAAAAGCGGCCGGAAGTCTTATCGCATCTCTCCAGCGCTTCGGATCCACTCCCCGGAACGTTTCCCGCCGTCTTATTTTAGTGGTGTGATCGCGTCTCAGCCCGTACCGGAAGTCATACAGGATCCGCATGGATATTGGCTGACCCGTTTGTTACTCTACCGCGGTCTAGGCTTCATTTGCCTGATCGCTTTTTTGGTGGCGCTGAATCAGTTTAAGCCTCTGCTCGGGGAGCGCGGCTTGCTGCCGGTGCCGATCTTTGTGAAGGAAGTTTCGTTTCGGCGCACGCCCAGCCTCTTTTTTCTTTGGCCGCGAGATATCGCATTCACAACGGCTGCCTGGATAGGCATTGTGCTCTCCTGTCTGGTGATCGCCGGCATACCGCAGCGCATCTCAACCGGCCTGATTGCGGGTGTCTGGCTCGCTATTTATGTGCTCTATTTGTCATTTGTCAACGTCGGCCAGACGTTTTATGCCTTCGGCTGGGAATCGATTCTGCTCGAAGCCTGTTTTTTCGCCATGTTTTTGGGAAGTTCAAAGATTGCGCCGCCTGCCATCAGTATCTGGTTATTTCGCTGGCTGCTCTTTCGCGTGATGTTTGGGGCCGGGCTGATCAAATTGCGGGGGGATCCGTGCTGGCGTGATCTGACCTGTCTTGATTATTATTACGAAACCCAGCCCATGCCGAACCCGCTGAGCTGGTATTTCCATTGGGCGCCGCGCTGGATCAACCGTGGCGGCGTGCTGTTCAACCATTTCGCCGAAGTGGTGATCCCGTTTCTGTATTTCTTGCCGCAGCCCGCCGCAGGCATCGCTGGTCTGATTACGATCCTTTTTCAGTTCACGATTCTCATCAGTGGCAATCTCTCCTGGCTCAACTGGCTCACCATTGTGCTTGCGTTCTCCACGCTTGATGGCGAATTTTTCCGCATCTCCGCTCCAGCGCTGAGCTCGGCTGGAGCTACGCTGCGGTTCGCCAACATCGGCATGCTGGTGCTCACCGTGCTGATGAGCATTCCCGTAGTTCAAAACATGATCTCGCGGCGGCAGATCATGAATACCAGCTTCAATCCGCTTCATCTGGTGGGCTCATATGGAGCATTTGGCAGCATTACGCGCCCACGCTACGAGGTGATTGTGGAAGGAACTTCCGACGCTGTCATCACTCCGGCAACTCGGTGGCGTGAATATGAATTTAAGGGAAAGCCGGGAGATCAGAACTACCGTCCGCCCCAGATTGCGCCGTATCATCTCCGGCTCGACTGGCTGATGTGGTTTGCCGCCATGAGCAGCTATCAGGACTATCCGTGGTTCGTGAACTTCATGGCCAAGCTGCTTGAAAATGACCAAGCTGTGCTCAGCCTGCTGCGTAAAAACCCCTTTGCGCAAGCGCCTCCGAAGTATGTGCGGGCCATGCTGTACGAATATCACTTCACGACGCCTGAAGAACGGAAACGGACCGGCGCCTGGTGGAAACGGACGCTAATCGGCCCCTACTTCCCTGCTGTTTCGATGGACACGCCGGGCTTCCGTCGCGTTCTTGAGGCGCAAGGGTGGCTGGCCGAGAGCCGGTAGGAAACCGCTAGCTTTGCTCAGCAAGCGATTGGGCGCGGGTGAATCGCCGTTTACTGAAACATATTGACAGGAGAGCGGGGTCACCCTTATCATGGACCATATTAGTCCTATATCGGGGCTGACTAATAGGCAACTTAAGGAACGCTAAAGACCAAGCTCCAGGCGCGGAAACTCTTGGCGGAGCAGCGCCTGGGCTTGGGCTATCGACAGCGCGCTCGCTGGCGACGTATCGATTTTAGGCCGCCAGCTCGCGTTTTTGCAATCGTGCACAAGGCATTGGGAAAGAAAGGAGATCGCGAGTGGCTGTTCAGCGAATTAAGAAAAACCGGCGCAAGCTGCGCCTTTCGAAATCGCGCCGCTGGGTGGCAATGGGTACATTGGCGGCATATGCCGCCACGGGAACCGGAAGGATGGCCCTGGCGCAGAAGAGTCTGTCGGCGGGAGAGCGGCCGCCGAGTTCAAGTCAAATACAGTCGCTTCCGGTGCGGCGTTACCAGATCCCTGCGGGGATGTTTGAGGATGTAATTCCTGCCTTTGAAGCCGTAAGCGGAGTGAAGATCTCGGTAGCGCAGGAAGGCATCTTGCATCTGTACTCGCCGGGGGTTTCTGGAGTTTTTACGGTCGACGAGGCATTAAAGAAGCTGCTTTCGAACACGGGAGTCACCTGCCGCTTCCTTGCAGCAGACCGAGTGCGGCTGGAGCTTGAAGCGACCTCGACCTCGGTCACCGTAACAACAAGCGTGGAGGAGCTGTCTGCGTCAATTCCGAAGTTTCCCCAGCCGCTTACGGACATTCCGCAAACGATCAACGTCGTGCCGCAGCAGGTAATGCAACAGCAAGCGACTACGACGCTACGCGACGTGCTGCGCAACGTGGCTGGGATCAGTCTGGCGGCGGGTGAAGGCGGTTCGCAGGGCGATAACCTTACGATTCGCGGCTTCACGGCTCGCAACGATTTATTCATCGACGGCATGCGCGATTTTGGCTCGTATTATCGCGATCCGTTCGACACCCAGGAAGTGGAAGTGCTCCAGGGGCCATCTTCAGTAGTGTTCGGAAGAGGTTCGACCGGCGGCGTGGTGAATCAGGCCAGCAAGACGCCGGGACTGAGCCAATTTATTTCAGGTGATCTCGAATTTGGAACGGATAACACGCGCCGGGCTACGGTAGACCTGAACATCCCGGTACCGGCGCTTGGCTCGGGCGCTGCGTTTCGTCTGAATGCAATGGGAGACATTGGGGATGTTGCTGGAAGAGACGTAGCTGAAGATCGCCGCGACGGCTTTGCACCTTCGCTCGCTTTGGGTCTTGGAACGCCAACACGCGCCATTTTTAGCTATTTTCATCAGAACGAGGACGACATTCCCGATTATGGAATTCCGTGGTTATTCAACGGACCTGCACCGGTAGATCGTCACAATTATTACGGGTTAAAAAATGGTAACTACCTGAGGACATATGACGATATTGGCACCGTCAGAGTAGAGCATGACGTCAATGCCCATGTCACTCTGCGTGATCAAGTTCGATATGCCAACTACGTACGAGACGTTTTGGTCACAGAGCCGCAATTGTTGACGACCGGACCTACGGCGGTCACGCCTTCCACGCCGCTCAGCGCGATGCTAGTGAACCGGCATGAAATTGGCGTCAATAGCACGGAAACATTTCTTGACGATCAGCTCGATGTTACAGCGAGATTTGATACCGGCTTTCTGCATCACACGTTTGTAGCCGGTGCCGAAGGTGGAAGAGAGACTTCCGATCCCACGCGTCCCAACTATACGGCACCTCCCACAAGCTTACTCCATCCGAATCCGAACGACCTGCTCAATCCAAACCCAACGATCTCTTCGAAGGTGAATGACACAGCGCTTACAGCAGGAGCCTACGCGATTGACACCGTCAGTTTCGGACAGAGATGGGAACTAACAGGCGGCTTACGATATGACCGCTTCGACGACACGTATAAGCAAACCATCCCTTCGATTGTGAGTTTTCGAAGAGTAGATGAAATGCCGTCCTGGCGAACCGCCATTGTTTATAAGCCGGTTCCCATTGGCAGCCTGTACTTTGATGCTGGCACGTCTTTCAATCCGTCGGCGGAGTCGCTTTCTTTAAGTGCGGGGACAGCCAATCTACCGCCAGAGCACAACCGCACCTACGAGTTCGGCACCAAATGGGACATGAACCAGGGCAAACTAACCATCAACGGTTCTTGGTTCCGTACGGTAAAAGAAAATGCCCGGGAGCAAGCTCCGAATAATTCCTTGCTCTATGTGCTGGCAGGTAACCAGCGTGTAAGCGGAGTTGAAGTTACGGTTCGCGGACAAGTAACAAGCCGCTGGGAAATTCTATCGAGTTATGCCTATTTAGACAGCAGGGTTGTCAGTTCACAGTTTTATCCGGGCGCTATTGGTTATCCGCTGGCTAATGTTCCGAAAAACAGTTTCAATTTCTGGAGTGATTATCACTTGCCTCATCATTTCGAACTAGGCGCGGGTACAAACTATGAATCGAGCCGGACTGCAAGCTCCACTGTGCCGCTTGATCCCACCACAGGCCTGCTTAAAGAAGTTCCCGGATACTGGGTGTTCAATGCCATGGCGGCGCATCCGTTGAACGAGCATGTGGATATTCAGGTGAATGTCTATAACTTGACAAACCGATATTACTATGACGAGCTGCATCCGGGACATATTGTGCTGGGACCAGGCCGTTCCGCGCTGATTGGTTTCAAATTTAAATTTTGATTGTTGATTGTGAGGAGAAACTGAAGTGTTATTAGCGATACCAGACGTACTTACCTCGGAGCAAGTGAAGCAGGCACGGCAAACACTCGAAGAAGCCGAATGGGTAGATGGCCGGGTTACAGCGGGTCATCAATCTGCCCGCGCGAAGGACAATATGCAGGTTCCGGAGGATCATCCGGCGGCACGGCAGGTTGGCGAAGTGATCTTACATGCCTTGGGACAGAACGCATTGTTCATTTCGGCGGCCTTACCTTCGCGGGTCTTTCCACCTCTATTTAATCGATACCAAGGCGGGCAATCCTTCGGCACGCATGTTGATAATGCCATTCGGCAGGTTACCGGCACCGCCCACCGCATCCGCACCGATCTTTCGGCAACTCTGTTTCTCTCAAGCCCGGAGGAGTATGACGGCGGTGAACTCATGATAGAGGATACTTACGGCACGCATAGCGTCAAGCTACCAGCGGGACACATGGTGTTGTATCCGGCAACGAGTCTGCATCATGTGCGGCCGGTTACGCGTGGTGCAAGGATCTGTTCCTTCTTCTGGATCCAAAGCATGATTCGCGAGGACAGCCAGCGCGCGTTGCTTTTTGATCTGGACTTGGCGATCCAGCGTCTCAATCGTGATCTTCCGCAGCATCCATCGGCGGTGCAACTTACCGGCGTATACCACAACCTGCTGCGGCAATGGGCGGAGGTGTGATCACAGCTCTAATTTACCGTGATACATCATGTCTTTTAAATGAAAACGCTTGACAATTCTCATGGGACCGAAGTTGGTTTCAAAGATGACGTCTTTATCGGCGGCGGTGATGTTCTGCTTACGGGGAAAGAAGAAGTGCAGGGCGCCGGTATCGGCATCGAGCCTGACGTTTTCCGGATGCAGTGCGATGCCAGAGGGCGTGGCAAGCATCGAATCCGCCATTAATCCTTCTAACATCAGTTCCGGATTACGGGCATCTACCGGATCGGAATTGTCATCGCTTTCATCCGTAGAAGATTGAGAGGGAATCTTCCCCTCGGCGTGGTAACTGCGGGCGGGTACTAAACCGAGGACCGTAATGATGTAATAGTTTTGCGCATCGGTTTCGCTGAACGCGCTGTTCTTCATCGCCAGCCGGACCGGCAAGGCGCTATCCCAGCGCACGAGGACGGAAAGATCTGGCTGGCCGGGGACATTTCTTGGGTTTTTTGCAACTCCCCACCATTTCCCATCGGTGACATTGCCTCTTCCGCCCATGCCGGCTTGTGCTGGACCGGGCAACGGCATCGGAGGAGGCTGATCGTCTTCGGGTGTCTTAAAGTTCACGGTTGCCCGCTGTGCCCAGGGCGACGCGTTCAAGATCCGTTCGATATCGGTATCCGTCCACTTGCCTGGATCCTTGGTCCATACTTGGCCTGCAGCCGCGATCCAGGCAAGGAGGAAGGTACAGGCTACAACTTTCATTGCTAGTCAAACATACCTTCAAACAAGGGCGAGCTCAGATAGCGCTCAGCAGCATCGGGATGGATAACAACGATAGTTTTTCCCGCCATTTCTGGCTCTTTTGCGATGCGCACGGCTGCTACTGTGGCGGCCCCGCAGGATATACCGCTTGGAAGGCCCTCTTCGCGAGCCAGGCGCCGCGCCATCTCGAAGGCTTCTTCGTTAGTGACCTGCTCGACACGGTCAACGATCTCCAGATCGAGTGTATCCGGAATAAAGCCGGCTCCGATGCCCTGAATCTTATGCGGTCCAGGACGCAAAGGTTCACGCCGTTTGGCCTGCGTAATGACCGGACTGGAGCTCGGCTCAACTGCGACAGAGATCAAAGGATGCTTTTTCTCTCGTTTGATGAAGTGTGAGACGCCGGTAATCGTGCCTCCGGTTCCCACGCCCGCCACAAAGACGTCGATGTTTCCGCCTGTGTCATTCCAAATCTCTGGTCCAGTAGTTTCAAAATGAATGCGGGGATTTGCCGGATTTGTAAATTGCTGCGGCATGAAATAGTGAGACGGATCAGATGCGATCAGTTCCTCAGCCTTTACGATTGAGCCTGCCATACCTAGCGCGCCATCCGTCAAAATGACATTTGCCCCCAGCACTTTCAGCAATTTTCGGCGTTCCAAACTCATGGTGTCGGGCATGGTCAGAGTAACGCGATACCCGCGCGCGGCGCCCACAAAGGCCAAAGCAATGCCGGTGTTGCCGCTCGTGGCTTCTACGATTTCCATCCCCGGCTTCAGCACGCCCCGTTTCTCCGCGTCCCAAACCATGGACGCGCCGATACGGCATTTGACAGAGAAGGAAGGATTGCGCCCTTCGATCTTAGCCAGCACGGTGGCCTTCGCGCCATCTACTACGCGATTCAGCTTAACCAGGGGTGTGCGGCCGATACTGAACGAGTTATCTTGAAAAATCAAAGCTTCCTTTCAGATTTCCCAGTTGGGGACGTATTGCATCTGCTGCTCGTGCCATTCCCGCGCGAGATCGCCAAATGTGGTCTGGTCCAGCACGCTCGAGACAGCCTGATCTACCCGCTCCCAAATTTTGGCAAACGGGTCTCCGGCCTGCGGACGTGTGCTCTTTATATTCTCCACACTGCGCAAAACCTCTCCTATGGTGATGGAGTCGGGCGGGCGGGCCAGGATATAGCCGCCCTCGGCGCCACGCCGGGAATCGACGAAACCGCTCTGCTTAAGCCCGGCAAGAATGAGTTCCAGAAACTTTTGCGGAATTTTCTGGCGCCTGGCGATATCGGCGATCTTCACCGGCGTCATGGGCGTTGAGCCCCGCTGCGGAACAACATACTGCGAAGCGAGATCGAAAACTGCCTTTAACGCGTATTCGCTCTTGACAGATATGTTCATTCCTTTCCCTTCCGATTCTATCCTTTGAAAGTACGGGGTTCAGAAGTTAATATGAGAGTTCGACAGTATCAGGAAGAGGATCGTTGAGACAGCTATTCGGTACCGACGGAATTCGAGGCATCGCCGGGGAGCCGCCTTTAGATGCCCGGACCGCGCATGCGCTGGGAGTAGCGCTTGGCACTTGGGCTCAAAAGTCTGCTCCGCGGGGGAAGGACAGCGCCGAGGTGCTGATCGGGATGGACACGCGCGAAAGCGGCCCCTGGCTGGCAGAGCAAGTAGCGGGCGGCTTGGCCCGCCAGGGAATCAAGGCGCGGTTTGCGGGGGTTATTACCACCCCGGGAATTGCGTATCTGACACGTACCGGACCATTTATCGCCGGTGTGATGATCTCGGCCTCGCACAATCCGTATCAAGACAACGGCCTGAAGGTGATCGGCCATGCAGGCTATAAGCTGCCGGATGAGGTGGAGCTGGAGATCGAGTCTATCATCCGCGACTGGCTCAATCGCAATGAACCTGCGGTACCGGCCAGGCTGCAACCCGATACGACGCTCGATCGCCTGTATACGGACTATTTAGCTGGAACGGTGTCCGGATCCTTTCCTTTCCGTATTGCAGTCGATTGTGCAAATGGCTCTGCCGTGCAGATCGCGCCGAAGCTGTTTGAACGACTGGGGGCACGTGTCGATTGGCTGGCGGTTGAGCCGAATGGCCGCAACATCAACCTCAACTGTGGCTCGCTGCATATGGAGGGCCTGCAAAAAAGAGTGCAGGAGACAGGCGCCGATTTGGGAATCGCCTTTGATGGCGATGCGGACCGCGCGCTTTTTGTTGCTAAAAGCGGCGCCATCGTTGATGGCGATGCTGTGATGTTTATGGCGGCGACTGCGCTCAAACGCGTTGGAAAACTTGCCGGAGATGTGGTGGTTGCGACCATCATGTCGAACCTCGGGCTTGAAAAGGCGCTCGAAGCCCATGGCATTTCGCTGGTCCGTACGCCGGTCGGCGACAAATACGTGCTCGAAGAGATGCTGCGGCGAGGTGCAACTTTAGGCGGCGAACAATCGGGCCACATCATCTTCTCTGCGTATGCGACCACAGGGGATGGGTTGCTGACTGCGCTGCGCGTCCTCGAGTTGGTACGTGATTCGGGCATGCCGCTGGAGCACCTGGCCTCAGAGATCAAGACGTTTCCCCAGAAGCTCATCAATGTGCGCGTAA
>Ga0209062_1004323_pt1 | contig 15018 bp, 12 predicted proteins | sample Coa_R2_2_FD_187158 | JGI IMG/M metagenome (GOLD analysis project Ga0209062, IMG submission 187158) | Surface soil microbial communities from Centralia Pennsylvania, which are recovering from an underground coalmine fire - Coalmine... | ecosystem: Environmental > Terrestrial > Soil > Unclassified... | reverse complement strand
CGCCGTTCGTTTCTGCGCTCCGGATTGGCAGCGCCGGCCGTGATCGGCGCAAGCGTTGCGATCCATCCGTCGACAATGGCCTTTGCCGATGCTGACGGGCCGACATATGGAGACATCAGCATTCTGCGCTTCCTTGCAGCGCTCGAAATCCTCGAAACCGATCTGTGGGAGCAGTATAACGAGCTTGGCGGAATTCAGGACAGCGAAGAGCTGCTGGGGAGCGGAAACAAGCCGTACAGCGCGCGGCTTGCAGATATCGACGGCGATATGTCGCAATATATCCACGACAACACCGAAGACGAATTCACCCATTTCAACTTCATCAACGAATACCTGGAATCAAAGGGCGCGGCTCCGGTCAACCTCGACAAGTTTCGCACCCTCCCGGGCAGCACGGCCGACGGTTCCTCGGGCAAGAAGCGCCTGACCAATCTCATGCAGCTCACGGTGGATGCGTCCTGGTGGGGCCGGTACCGCAGCCGTACCGGCAATCCCGATCTCGGCGACAACAACTTTGCAAACCCGGTGCCGGGCTTGCTCAAGGGCAGGTTTCCAGCGATCCCGAGAAACAACGAGGATACCAAGGACCCGATGCACCTGCTCGCCATTGTCAATACCGCCGCATTTCATTTCGGCACCATCGAGCAGGGCGGCAGCAGCCTCTATCCTTCGCTCGCCCAGCGCGTCACCAATGTCGAGGTGCTGCGCATCCTGCTCAGCATCGGCCCGACGGAGACGATGCATTTCCAGGTGTGGCACGACAAGGCCGGCAACATCACCAAGGTGACGGATCCGACCAACGGGCTCACGTTCCCGGATATGAACTCGTTCCAGGGCAACGAGGATCTGCAGCTCAACCTGATCATGCCGGAGCCAACGCACTTCCTGAGCCGGCAGCTCCCGGTCTGTTCGATCATTCGCCCGACCGCGACACAAGGCGCAGCGGCGGGAGCGGTGCGGGCGCTCACTGACGACGGTCTGTTCAGGGGCCAGTCAGCGGCCTTCTTTGCGGAGCTCAACGAACTGGCGGCGCAGGCCGATATGGCGCAACGCCGGATCTAGCCGATCGCTGCCTGTTGTCTCGAACGGTCTCGGCGCGCTGGTTTCGATCGGGATCAGCGCGCTCGGACCGTCTGGGCGGGAATGTCGTGCGGCGATGCGCAAAGTCCGTGCGCGCCGGCCTCAATCAATTCGTCCCGGCTGCCGTAGCCATAGAGCACGCCGATCGCGCGCAGGCCGTTGTTCCGCGCGCCGATGATGTCATAGCTGCGGTCGCCGATCATCAGCGCCTCGGCCGGATCGACGCCGGTCGTCTCGATCGCGTATTTCAACAACTCGGTCTTGTCGACGCGCGTGCCATCGAGCTCCGCGCCGAATACCTGCTCGAAATAGCTGTCGAGCTTGAAATGCGCGATGATGCGCGCGGCATAGACATGGGCCTTGCTGGTCGCGACGAACAGCCGGCGGCTGCCATCGGCCAGCGACGCAAGCGTTGCCTCGATACCGGCATAGACAGCGTTCTCGAACATCCCGATATCGCCGAAGCGCTCGCGGTATAGCAGCAGCGCGCGATCGGCGAGACCGATATCGCCCAGAAGCTTCACGAAGCTCGCATGCAGGGGCGGTCCGATGCACCAGGTCAGCGCGTCCTCATGCGGGACCTCGCGGCCGAGGCTTTCCAGCGCGTACTGGATCGATCGCGTGATGCCGATCTTCGGGTCGGTCAACGTTCCGTCGAGGTCGAAGAAGATGGTTTTCATGTCAGTCGCGCCGAGCGCGGGAGGCGCCCTTCTGGCCATCTCCTCGCATGACCGGCACAGGACGGCAATGGGGAGCGCGTGCCGCCGGGTCACCTCTCCCGAAGGGAGAGGTCGGATCGCACCGACAGATGCGATCCGGGTGAGGGGTTAAGTCCCTCGCGAGCGCTGCGGTCCCTCCCCCGATTTGCTGCGCAAATCGACCTCTCCCCGCTGGGGAGAGGCGAGGAGAGAGCGAGCCGGACGAAGACTGTGTCGCGTTACCCCCGCGCCTGCTCCACATTTGCGATCCTTTCCGGCACGCCGAATTCACGCCGGCAGACGTCGGCGAGCACGGCGATGCCTTCGCGGATCTGCTCATGCGAGGGGCTGGCGAAGCAGAGCCGCAGCCGGCTCCTGGAATGGCCGCTATTGGTCGACCATTCCGGACCCGGATTGATCGAGACGCCGCTCGCCAACGCGGCCTGATAGAGTTTTGCCGTATCGACATTGTCGGGCAGCTTGACCCAGAGGAAGATGCCGCCCTTGGGCGTCTCGAACTCGGCCGAGGTGCCGAACTGCTCGTTCAGCGCCTCCATCAGCGTATCGAGCTTCCCGCGAAGCGCGCGCGTCAGCTCCGGCACATGGGTGGCAAAATGTGGCGCGCAATATTCGGCCAGCACCATCTGCTCCAGCGCGCCGGAGCCGGCATCGGTCTTCAGCGCAAGCATGCGCGACATGATCTCCCACGGCGCCACCACGAAGCCGATGCGGAGCGCCGGCGCAATCGACTTGGAGAAGGAGCCGATATGGATGACGCCGCCATTCGTCGCCATGGCGTGGATCGCGGGCGGCCGCTTGCCGTCCCAGATCAGGTCGGCATAGCAGTCGTCCTCGAAGATCGGCACGCCGTAGGCTTGCGACAGTCGCAGCAGCTCGGCGCGCCGCGCCTCCGGCATGATCGAGCCGGTCGGGTTCTGCACGGTCGGGATGGTGTAGATATATTTCGGCCGGATGCCGCGGGTCTCGAGGTCGGCGAGCGCGGCCGCCAGCGCGTCCATCCGCATGCCGTCGCCGTCGAGCGGAATGCCGACTGCGTTGACGCCGAGCCGGCTCAGCCGGTTCAGCGCGCCCTGATAGCTCTCCTGCTCCACGATCACGGTGTCGCCGCGCGCAAGCAGCGTCTGGTTGACGAGGTCGAGCGCCTGCAGCGAGCCGGAGACGATCATGATGTCGTCCGCGTTGCAGCGAATCCCGGCATCGCGGTCGAGTTTCGCGGCAAGGAATTCGCGCAAGGGGCGGTAGCCCTGCGGGCCGTGGGCAAGGTTATAGGTGGCAAGCCCGCGGCCTTCGCGGCGGAGCGCGGCATCGGCCGCTGCGATCAGTTCGTCCACAGGCACCTGGTCGGGGTCGTTATTGCCGCCGACAAAGGAGAATTTGGCAAGCCCGGTCCACCTCGCCGCAGGCGCCGGCAGGCCGGCGGGGAGCAAGGGCGTGAAATCGAAGGCGGCTGAGGTCATGGACGGGCGGTCTCCCTGTGCTCTTGGTTTGAGGCGAGCTTGGCGAGGGAGGGCGGAGCTCGTCAATGATTTTTCCAAAATCGAGCTCCGGCAGCATAGACATTCTGCAGGGACATTAGGCCCTGCATCATTGGACTGGCATAGGGGTTCCAATCCGGCTAATCCTGCCGTCCAACAGACACGGATTTTGCTGACCATGGCCGACACGATTGGGGAAGTTCTGGAAGCCTTTGCCAGGGGCGAGCTGGTCGTCGTGACCGACGACGACGATCGCGAGGGCGAGGGCGATCTGATCGTCGCCGCCTCGCTGTGCACCCCGGAAAAGATGGCGTTCATCATACGTCACACCTCGGGCATCGTCTGCGCGCCCATTACCGGCGAGGAGGCGCGGCGGCTGCGGCTCGACCCGATGGTGGCGCATAACGATTCCGCGCACACGACGGCCTTTACCGTCTCGATCGATTACAAGCCCGACGGCGGCACCGGCATATCGGCGGAGGAGCGCGCCTCCTGCTGCCGGGCGCTGGCCAATCCCAACGTCGGCGCCGACGATTTCGCGCGCCCCGGCCACGTGTTTCCGCTGATCGCCCGCGAGGGCGGGGTGCTGTTCCGCTCCGGCCACACCGAAGCCGCCGTCGATCTCTGCAGGCTTTCGGGATTGCCGCCGGTCGGCGTCATCAGCGAATTGATGAACGACGACGGCACGGTGATGAAAGGCGAGCAGGTCGCCCGCTTCGCGAGCGCGAACAAATTGAAGCATGTCACCATCGCCGACCTCATCGCCTACCGCCAGGCGCGCGAGAAGCTGATCGAGCGGGTCTCGACCTTCACCATGGAGAGCCCGATCGGCCCGTTGCAGGGCTATGCCTACCGCTCGCCCTTCGACGAGATCACGCACGCGGCCTTCGTCTATAACGGCATCGGCGACGGCAAGAAGGTGCTGACGCGGCTGCACAAGCCCAACATCATGAAGGACCTGTTCACGGGCTCGGTGCGGATGCAGGCGGTGCTGGAGCACTTCAGGAAAGCCGGCCGCGGCGTGCTGGTCTATTTGCGCGACGGCGCCGCCGGTGTTCCCGTCGAGCCGGTGGGCAAGTCTGCGGAAGCCGACCGCCACACGCAGTGGCGCGAGGTCGGCGTCGGCGCGCAGATCCTGCGCGATCTCGGCGTTACCTCCATCGTCAATCTCACCTCCTCGGTGCACGACTACAAGGGCCTGTCCGGTTTCGGCATCGAGATCGTCGCCAATGAGCGGTTGGAAGTGTGAGCATCGTTGCCCTTGGCACCGTCATTCCGCGGCGCTCGCAAGGCGAGCGAACCCGGAATCTCGAAGTTGTGGCGCGAGATTCCGGGTTCGATGCTAACGCATCGCCCCGGAATGACGTTCCAGATGGCTACATGCAACGCAATTGCGCTTGGGCCGCTGGCGTTCTAGTTTAAATGTCAATTCCGTTAAGGTTTGGAGCGAAAGGATAACCCATGAGTGTACGCCCTCAGGCGAAGGACAAGCCGGCTGCGGCCTCTTTCAAGTGGGACGATCCGTTCCTGCTCGACGAGCAGCTCACCGAGGACGAGCGCATGATCCGCGACACCGCGCGCGCCTATGCGCAGGAGAAGCTGTTGCCGCGCGTGATCAAGGCCTATCTGGAGGAGAAGACCGATCGCGAGATCTTCAACGAGATGGGCGAGCTCGGCCTGATCGGCGTGACGCTGCCGGAGGAATATGGCTGCGCCAACGCGAGCTATGTGGCCTATGGCCTGGTGGCGCGCGAGATCGAGCGGGTCGATAGCGGCTACCGCTCGATGAACTCGGTGCAGTCCTCGCTCGTGATGTATCCGATCTACGCCTATGGCGACGACAGCCAGCGCAAGAAATATTTGCCGAAGCTCGCGACCGGCGAATGGGTCGGCTGCTTCGGCCTCACCGAGCCTGATGCCGGTTCCGATCCGGCCGGCATGAAGACCCGCGCCGAGAAGGTCGCCGACGGGTATCGGCTGACCGGTGCCAAGATGTGGATCTCCAACGCCCCGATCGCCGACGTGTTCGTGGTCTGGGCCAAGTCCGCCGCGCATGACAACCAGATCCGCGGCTTCATCCTGGAGAAAGGCATGAAGGGCCTGTCCGCGCCGAAGATCGGCGGCAAGCTCAGCTTGCGTGCCTCGATCACGGGCGAGGTGGTGATGGACGGCGTGGTGGTGCCGGAAAGCGCGCTGCTGCCGAACGTCTCGGGGCTCAAGGGCCCGTTCGGCTGCCTCAACCGTGCCCGCTACGGCATCTCCTGGGGGGCGCTGGGTGCGGCCGAGGACTGCATGCACCGCGCGCGGCAATATACGCTCGACCGCAAGCAGTTCGGCAAGCCGCTCGCCGCCACGCAGCTGGTGCAGAAGAAGCTCGCGGACATGGAGACCGAGATTGCGCTCGGCCTGCAGGCGAGCTTGCGCGTCGGCCGCCTGATGGACGAGGGCAAGATGGCGCCCGAAATGATCTCCATCGTCAAGCGCAACAATTGCGGCAAGGCGCTCGACATTGCCCGGATGGCCCGCGACATGCACGGCGGCAACGGCATCCAGATCGAGTACCACGTGATGCGCCATGCCGCGAACCTGGAAACCGTCAACACCTATGAAGGCGCCCACGACGTACACGCGTTGATCCTGGGCCGCGCGATCACCGGCATCCAGGCGTTTTTCTAGACCCTCGCTCCGTCATTCCGGGGCGAGCCGATCAGGCGCGAGCCCGGAATCTAGAGGTTGTGGCACGAGAATGTTTCACGGTTTGCGGATCGAGATTCCGGGTTCGCGCTTCGCGCGCCCCGGAATGACGGCAGAACAAGACGCACATGGCCGATAACGACGACCTCCCGTTCAACCGCAATTTCCCGCTTCAGCCCGGCGTGGTCGAGGAGGTGCGGCCGGACGTGCGGCGCGTGCTGTGCGACAATCCGAGCCCGTTCACCTTCACCGGCACGGTCAGCTACATCGTGGGTCGAGGCAAGGTCGCCGTCATCGATCCCGGCCCGGACAGCGAAGCGCACGCCAAGGCGCTGCTCGATGCGGTCAAAGGCGAGACGGTGACGCATATCGTCGTCACCCATACCCATCGCGACCATTCGCCCAACACTGCGCGCATCAAGCAGGCGACCGGTGCGACCGTCTATGCCGAGGGCGTGCACCGCGCCTCGCGTCCGCGCTATGAAAGCGAGAAGCACAATCCGGAATCCGGCGCCGACCGCGATTTCGCCCCCGACGTCGAGGTTGCCCATGGCGACGTGATCGAGGGCGACGGCTGGCGGCTGGAGGCGATCGCGACGCCCGGCCATACCGCCAACCACATGGCCTTCGCCTGGCCCGAGCGGACGCTCACCTTCGTCGGCGACCACGTGATGGGCTGGTCGACCTCGATCGTGGCGCCGCCCGACGGCTCCATGGTCGACTACATGGCCTCGCTCGACCGCCTCGCGGCGCGCGAGGAGGACCTCTATCTCTCCGGCCACGGCCCGGAGATATTGGAAGGCCCGCGCTATACGCGGTTCCTGATCCGCCACCGCAAGGCGCGCGAGGCCTCGATCCTGCATCGCCTGGCCAAGGGCGCGGCGGACATCCCGACCCTGGTGCGCGCCATCTATATCGGCATCGATCCGCGCCTGATGACCGCCGCCGGCTACTCGGTGCTGGCGCATCTGGAGGACCTGGTCGCGCGCGGCGTGGTCGCAACCGAGGGCGACCCGGTGATCGGCGGGACCTATCGCCTGGCCGCGTGATCGTCATTCCGGGGCGCGCCAGCGGCAAGCTGCATCCCCGTAATGACGAGCTACTTCTTCACCGTCTTGGCCGGCGCCTTCGGGGCCGGCGCCGGTGGGGTCTTCCTTACGGGCTTGAGCGCGTCGGCTTCAGCGGCCGCGTTGAGGTCGTCGATCAGCTTGGAGATCCGCGCGGCGTTGCTGCCGAGGTCGCTGTCGAAATAGCGCGAGGAGGAGCGGATATCGACCCGGGAGCCGTCGCCATCGGCCTGCACGCGGATGGCGACATCCTCGCGGAAGCCCATGATCGGCGTGCGCGCGACCGCCTCGATCAGGCCGATGCGGCGCGGCGGCTGCGGCGGCCGCTCGTCGATGACGAGCCATTTGCGCTTGTTGGCGAGCCGCAGCGTGATGTCGAAGGCGCGCTCCGGCGTAATCTCGAGTTCGACCGGCTCGATGTCGGGATAGGCCTTGCGCTGCAGCTCGGCCGAACGCAGCCCGGCATAGATCGCGGTGTTGGTGCCGTCGCCGGTGCGCAGCCGGCTCAAGGCGTCGAAGCGGGGCGGGTCGATCGGGTCAGTCGTGATGTCGTAGATATGCGGCAGCCTCTGATACTGGATCGCGAGATAGGCGGGATAGGCGAGCACCACGGCGTCGATGACGAAGGCCATCAGGATGCGGCCCATGCCGCGGGTGCCGTTCTGCCAGATCGCGGCAAAGCCCAGAAAGCCGATCAGGATGGAGAGGCAGGCGAGGCCCAGCGCGCCGAAAAAGGTCGCGATCGCCGGCTTCACTTCCAGGAAGCCGAAGCGGACGATGATGATGGAGACCGCAACGGCAACGACCGAGAAGACCGCGAGATTCCGCGCCCATGTGGCGAGCCCCGAGACGGGCTCCGAAAGATAGGGCGCGGAAAACCTGCGGGCCATCGTGACATCCAGTTGCGGACAAGGCCGCCACTAGGTGCAACAGGCGGCCGCGCGCAAGCTGGGTAGCGCATTTTCTGGTCCGCTGTGAAGGCTTTATGCCGGCCTTTTAACGTCCCAAAACGATGCTTGAGAAGGTGCTTGAGGATGGGCGCGCGCCCGGCCCGTCGCCGGGCGCGCTGCCGTTCTCGATAGCAGGTCTCAACGGGACGCGGCCGCGACCAGGGGGCAGGCCGATTCGGACAGCTTGCCGAAGGCTTCCTCGCCGGACATGGTCTGGACCAGCTTGTAATAATCCCAGGGAGCCTTTGACTCCTCCGGCTTCTTCACCTGCATGACGTACATCTCATGCTCCATCAGCCCGTCGGCGCGGATATGGCCGTCGGAGGTGAACATGTCGTCGATCTTCATCTTCTTCAGCTCGGCCATCACCTTGTCGGAATCGGTGGTGCCGGCCGCCTTGACCGCGTTCAGATAGGTCATGGTCGCCGAGTAGTAGCCGGCCTGGTTCATGGTCGGCTCGCGCTTGGTCTTTTCATAATAGCGCTTGGCGAAGGCGCGGGTCTTGTCGTTGAGGTCCCAGTACCATCCGGTGGTAAGGTAGAGGCCCTGCGCGGTCTTCAGGCCGAGGCTGTGGATGTCGCTGATGAAGGCGAGCAGCGCCGCGGGCTTCATGGTCTTGGCAATGCCGAACTCGTCGGCCGCCTTGATCGAGTTGGTGAAGTCGTTGCCGGCATTGGCAAGTCCCAGGATCTGGGCGCCGGAGTTCTGGGCCTGCAACAGGTAGCTGGAGAAGTCGGAGGTCGACAGCGGCACACGCACCGCGCCGACGACCTTGCCGCCATTGGCTTCGACCACCTTGGAGGCGGATTCCTGCAACTGGGTGCCGAAGGCGTAGTCGGCGGTGAGGAAGAACCAGGTCTTGCCGCCCTGCTTCACCATGGTCTTGGCCGTGCCGTTGCCGAGCGCGGTGGTGTCGTAGACATAGTGGACGGTATAGGGCGTGCAGTCCTTGCCGGTCAGCGAGGCGCCGGCCGCGCCGATGGCGATGAACGGGACCTTCTTTTCCTTGGCCACATTGTTCATGGCGAGGCTGACGCCGGTGTTGGAGCCGCCGAGGATCATGGTGACGCCGTCGCGGTCGGCCCATTCGCGGAATTTCTGCGCGCCGACGTCGGGCTTGTTCTGGTGGTCGGAGACCATGAACTCGATCTTGTTGCCGAGCACGCTGCCGCCGAAATCCTCGATCGCCATCTTGGCGGCCTCGACCCCGCCCGGGCCGATCACATCGGCATAGAGGCCCGACATGTCGTCGATATCGCCGATCACCACCTTGTTGCCGCCCGCCTGTGCGGCCGTGGCGCTCAACGAGGCCACGACCAGCCAGGGCAGGGTCCGGGTTGCGAATTTGTTCATCAGGGCGCTCCTCGATTGTGTCGTTCTAATTGAAAGCGGCCGCAAATTAGGGAGGCGAAGGCTTTGTTCCTATTCGCCTTTCGTCGCTGTTTGGCCGATGGCTCGGAACCTGGGTTAACGGCCGGCGAGAGTTTTCGCGTCAAATGCAACGGCCTCCGCCGGGAGGGCGGAGGCCGGCCTCTCCGGTCGTCATTCCGGGGCGGTCCGCAGGACCGAACCCGGAATCTCTAAACTCCGGGTCCGATGCTTCGCAGCGCCCCGGAATGACGGTCAAACCTCGGGCCTTGCGGCGATCCTTACGCCGCCGCGTTCGGGAAGCTGTAGGTCTTGAACTGGTCGCGCAGTGCCGTCTTCAGGATCTTGCCGGTAGCGGTATGGGGAATGCCCTCGACGAAGGCGACGTCGTCGGGCATCCACCATTTGGCGATCTTGCCTTCCATGAATTTGAGGATGTCCTCGCGGCTCGCCTGCTGGCCCTCCTTGAGCTGCACGATCAGAAGCGGCCGCTCGTCCCACTTGGGATGATGCACGCCGATCACCGCGGCTTCCGCCACCGCGGGGTGGGCGACCGCGAGGTTTTCCAGGTCGATGGAGGAGATCCACTCGCCGCCGGACTTGATCACGTCCTTTGAGCGGTCGGTGATGCGCATGTAGCCGTGCTGGTCGATGGTGGCGACGTCGCCGGTGTCGAAGAAGCCGTTCTCGTCGAGGATGTTCTTGTCGACCTTGTAATAGGCCTTGGACACCGCGGGTCCGGCGACCTTGAGCCGGCCGAAGGTCTTGCCGTCCCAGGGCAGCTCCTTGCCGGCATCATCGGTGATCTTCATCTGCACGCCGAACGGCGGATAGCCCTGCAGCTGCAGCACGTCGAGCCGCTCCTCGCCAGTGGCGTTCGCGAACGGCGGCTTCAGCGCCGCCAGCGTGCCGAGCGGGCTCATCTCGGTCATGCCCCAGGCATGGCGCACGGTGATGCCCATGTCGACAAAGGCCTGGATCATCGAGCGCGGCATGGCCGAGCCGCCGCACACCACGAATTTCAGATGCGGCAGCTTCAGATTGTTCTGCGACATGTAGTTGAGCAGCATCAGCCACACCGTCGGCACGCCGGCGGTGCAGGTGACCTTCTCGGTGTCCAGGAGCTCATAGACCGAGGCGCCGTCGAGCTTCGGGCCGGGCATCACGAGCTTGGTGCCCATCGCGGGCGCGGAGAAGGCGATGCCCCAGCTGTTGGCATGGAACAGCGGCACCACGGGAAGCATTGTGTCGGAGGCCGACGTGCCCAGCGCGTCCTTGCAATTGGCCATCAGCGAATGAATGACGTTGGAGCGGTGCGAATACAACACGCCCTTGGGATCGCCCGTGGTACCCGAGGTGTAGCACATCGCGGCTGCGGTGTTCTCGTCGAAGGTTTTCCAGGTGAAGTTGCCGTCGACTTCGCCGATCCAGTCCTCATAGGCGATCGCGTTCTTCAGCTTCGTCTCCGGCATGTGCGCCTTGTCGGTCAGGATCACATAGCGCTCCACGCTCGGCAGCTTGGCCGCAATCTGCTCCAGCATCGGCACGAAGGTCAGGTCGGTGATGACGATGCGGTCCTGCGCATGGTTGACGATCCAGGCGATCTGGTCCGGAAACAGCCGGGGATTGACGGTGTGGCAGATCGCGCCGATGCCCATGATGCCGTACCAGCATTCGAGGTGGCGTGCGGTATTCCAGGCGATGGTGCCGATGCGGTCGCCGAGCTTGATGCCGGCGCGGTCCAGGGCCTGCGAGACCTTCAGCGCACGTTCATGGATCTGTTTATAGGTGGTGCGGACGATGGGCCCTTCGACCGATCGCGTGACGACCTCCTGGTTGCCATGAATTGCCGCCGCGTGTTCGATAATGCGGTGGCAGAGCAGGGGCCAGTCTTGCATCAATCCAAGCATACGGACGCTCCTCCAGTGTTTCCCGTAAACGTATCGGTGTTTCCTTGCGTCAAGGAATTGCCATGAACTTTAGCCCGCGCCAAGAGGCACGCAAATGGCATGGACTGGGCGAAATGGTTACCGCCGTAGCCCTGCTGGGCCTGGTCGGCGCGGTACCGCAGTCCGCGCAGGCACGCAGGGCCGGCGGCTTTGGCCTCGAGCAGCTTTTCGGCGTCCCGCACAGCACCGGCGCGCACCGGCCGCTCCGTGCCGCCGCCGTGCCCCTGCCGCGGCCGCGTCCGCCGGAGGCGCCGCCACGCGAGGTGGACGAAGAGGCCAAAGGTGAGCCGGAAATTCCGCCGGTCACCGCGGCGCCGGCGAGGCCCGCCGGGCAGGAGCCCGCCGAGCAGGCCGCGCCTGCGGCGCCGGCTGCGCCCGCGCCGCCGCCCGTGCCTGCCGTCTCGGCCTGCCGGCAGGCGCTGACCGAGGAGATTGCGATTGCGCCGTCCATACCCTCCGTGCACGGGCCCGGCGGCTGCGGCGGCGATGATCTGGTGCTGCTCTCGGCGATCGTGCTGCCGGACAAGCACCGCGTATCGGTGAGTCCTCCCGCGACCCTGCGCTGTCCGATGGCCTCCGAGGTCGCCGACTGGGTCCGCTCCGACATCGCTCCGCTGACCCAGGCGCTCGGCAGCGAGATCACCTCGCTCGACAATTTCGATTCCTTCGAATGCCGTGGCCGCAACCGCGTCAAGGGCGCGCCGCTCTCCGAGCACGGCAAGGCCAATGCGCTCGACGTGCGCGGCTTCAAGCTCGCCGACGGCCGGGAGATCGGCCTGACCGACCGCAGCGCGCCGCGGTCCTTGCGCGAGGACGTGCTGCATTCGGTCTGTGCGCGCTTCATGACCGTGCTCGGTCCCGACTCCGACTGGTATCACGAGGACCACATCCATCTCGACCTGATGGAGCGGCACAACAACTACAAGATCTGCCAATGGGACGTGCTCGATCCCTTGCCGCATGTCGCGCCGCTGATGCCGGAACAGCGCCCGGCCGAGGCGCCGCCGCGCGAGGTGGCGAAGGAAGAGGGAGCCAAGGAGGCGGGAGCGAAGGAAGACGGAGCGAAGGCGGAGGCACCGGCCGCCGACGCAGATCAGCAGGAGGATGAGGCGAAGCCCGCGGGTGCGTCGCCGGCGCCAGAGCCGCAGCCTGCAAGCAAACCACGCCGGCCGGCGAAGCCAGGCAGCAAGGGAAGGCGCGACTGACGTTCATCCGCCCCTGGGGGGCCGGCAAGGAGCGGCCAATAAAAAAGCGCCGGTCGAACCGGCGCTTTTTCACCCCAAGCCCCCGCTACCGGAGTCCCCAAACTCCGGCGTAAGGCGTCGCTTACTGCATCATCGGCGAGTTGCCGCCGCCCTGCAGCGCAATGGTCGAGTTGTAGGGCGAGTCGCCCTTGTGCGGCTCGAGCACCACCACGATGGTGCCGATCTTGACCCGGTTGTAGAGGTCGATCGCGTCCTCGTTGGTCAGGCGGATGCAGCCCGACGAGATCGAGGCGCCGATATATTCCGGCTGGTTGGTGCCGTGGATGCGGAACAGCGTGTCCTTGCCATTGGCATAGAGATACATCGCCCGCGAGCCCATCGGATTGTCGGGACCCGGCGCCACGAAGGTCGGCACGCCGAGCCGCTCGATCTCGCCCGGGGTCGGATGCCAGGCCGGCCACTCGGTCATGGCGCCGACCTTGGCGATGCCGGACCACGCCATGGCCTCTTCGCCGACGGTGATGCCGTAACGGATCGCCTTGCCGCCATCCAGCACGTAATAAAGGTAGTGGTTGTCGGAATCGACCACGATGGAGCCGGGCGCTTCCTTGCGGTGATATTCGACAATCGCGCGCCGGAAGGGCTCCGCCACCGGAACGTTGGTGTAGCGGATCTTCGCCAGCAATTCCTTGTCGCGCGGCTTGAACGCGGCCGTATTGGTGGCCTCATACGTCGTGGCCTGCATGCAGCCCGACAGCAGGAGACCGGAGGCCAGAATGGCCAGTTTCACTCTCAGCGACGACATCATGTTCTTCCGATTAGTCTGAAAGACAAAAGCGTCCCAAGGCGCCAACTTTACGCCTCAACCGCCACGATTCAGTAAAGGCATTATCGTTGGAATACCGCCACAATTCCAGCATTGAGAGCACACTGCCGCGCTGCGGAAGGCAACCTGTGGCATTTCTGCCGCAAGTACGTTCCCGGCCGTCGTGTTTTTAGGCAAACCGGGACACAGGCGCTCAGAATCGCCACGCTTCGGTCGCCTCCACGCCACAAATGGGCGTGGATGGTTAACGCCGCTGTCATTTGCTAGCAGGCATAGTGGGGATAAGTCGCGCCATTCGTCTGCCTCGCATCGCTCGTCTGGTGCCGTCTGGCCAGTTCCGGAGTTCCTGCCGCATGTTTTCGGTATTCGTTCCAACCGAGTCCTCCCTGAAGAAGGCCGTGATCGAGGATCTCGCCCATCTGCCCGAAAGCGCGGTGTGGATCGACCTCGTCAACCCCTCGGCGGTGGAGGATCGCGCGGTGGAGCGGCTCGCAGGCATCGCGGTGCCGACGCGGGAGGACATGCAGGAAATCGAGATCTCCAGCCGTCTCTATATCGAGAACGGCGCCCGCTACATGACCGCGACCCTGATGTGCCAGTCCGACACCGACATGCCGCGCACCACGGCGGTGACCTTCATCCTGGTCGGCCATCGCCTCGTCACGGTGCGCTACGACACGCCGAAGCCGTTTCCGCAGGTCGAGCACAAGCTCGGCCGCTCCTGCTCGCCCGCGATTACCGGCGAGCAGGTGCTGATGGAGCTGCTGGACGCCGTGATCGACCGCTGCGCCGACATCCTGGAGCGGGTCGGCACCGATCTCGACCAGGTCTCGCACGACATCTTCGAGCCGGAGAGCGAGCGCCACGGCAACGCCAAGCGCTATTCGCAGATCCTGGCCGCCATCGGCCGCAAGGGCGACCTCACCTCCAAGGTGCGGGAATCCCTGGTCTCGATCGGCCGCCTCGTCGCCTTCCTGTCGGCGGTGGTGGAGGGCGTGAAATGGTCCAAGGACATGCGCGAGCAGCTCAAGACCATGCAGCGTGACGTGGCCTCGCTGTCCGACCACGCCTCCTATCTCTCGGGCAAGATCACCTTCGTGCTCGATGCCATGCTCGGCGTCGTCAATCTCGAGCAGAACAACATCATCAAGCTGTTCTCGGTGATGGCGGTGGTGCTGATGCCGCCGACCCTGATCGCGTCCATCTACGGCATGAACTTCAAGGACATGCCCGAGCTCGAATGGGCCCACGGCTATCCGCTGGCGCTGATCGCCATGGTCGCGGCGGCGATCGTCCCGTACTACATCTTCAAGATCAAGAAGTGGTTGTAGTCCGCTCAGCGCCGAGCCGATATGAAAGTCAGAGAGATCATTCGGCTGTTGGAAGATGACGGATGGTGCGCTCAATCAATGCGAGCAGACCGCCTAGCGGTGGTGGCGTTTCCGCACGCTCGGGCCGGCATAATAGGGATTGACCAGGCATTGCGCCGCGCGGCCTGACGCCGAGGCCTGGCATTGCGCCATCGACGTGAAGCCGCAGGCAATGTAGCCGCCGCCTCTCTGATAGACCTGCATGCAAACCGGGTAGTTCGGATCGTAGGTCTGGGCGCGCGCCGGCGCAGCCATCGACACCATTGCGACCGCAACGATCGTCCAGGCAAGTCCACGCATCGAAGCACCTTCTTT
>Ga0209062_1004322_pt1 | contig 15027 bp, 11 predicted proteins | sample Coa_R2_2_FD_187158 | JGI IMG/M metagenome (GOLD analysis project Ga0209062, IMG submission 187158) | Surface soil microbial communities from Centralia Pennsylvania, which are recovering from an underground coalmine fire - Coalmine... | ecosystem: Environmental > Terrestrial > Soil > Unclassified... | reverse complement strand
GCAGCGGCTGGACGAGGCGCGCGAGCGTATCCGCAGGCTCTGGCGAAATGACGCGCAAGAGGGTGGCAAGCCCCCGCCGAAGCGGGGCCGGAGTTCGGCCAAGCCGGCGCTCGAGGCTCTCGCCCCACACGTGGCGATTGTAGCCTCCGAACAGCTCGTCGCCGCCATCGCCCGACAAGGCCACGGTGACATGCTGACGGGCCATCGACGACACCAGATGGGTCGGAATTTGCGAAGAGTCCGCGAAAGGCTCATCATATATCCGCGGCAGCTGCGGAATGACATCCATGGCCGTTTTGGGATCGACGTAGAATTCCGTATGCGCCGTACCGAGATGTGCGGCGACCTTGCCTGCGTCTTCGGCCTCGTCAAAGGCGCTTTCCCGAAAACCGATCGAGAAGGTTCGGACGGGCCGGCTCGCCTGCGCCTGCATCAACGCCACGACGGTGGAAGAATCAATCCCGCCCGACAGGAACGCGCCGATCGGCACATCGGACAGGCATTGGCGCTTGACCGCGATCGACAATACCCGCTGCAACTCGGCAGTCGCCTCGCGTTCATCCGTGATCCGCTGCGCCTGAGCAGCGACGACCTGCTCGCGCATCGACCAATAAGCCACGGTCTGCGGCATCGTGCCCGGCGCGACATCAAGGGCAAAGTTCACGAAAGACGCCGGCGGCAGCTTTCTGACCCCGCTCCAGATCGAGAATGGTGCCGGCACGTAGGAATAGCGCATGAACGAGGTCAGCGCAGCACGATCGAGCGATCCTGACCACGCCGGATGCGCAGCGAGCGCCTTCAGCTCGGAGCCGAATAGGAGATCGCCTCCGCTCCAGCCGTAGTAGAGTGGCTTCTCGCCGAAGCGATCGCGGCCCAGCGTCAGCATCCGCGTTTCCTCGTCCCATACGGCAAAGACAAACATGCCGGAGGCGCGCTTAAGCGCCGCCGCCACGCCCCATTGCCGGATGGCATAAATGAGCGTTTCAGTATCCGAGTGTCCGCGCCAATTTGGCGCGCCGCCAGCGGCCTCGAGCTCGGCCCGAATATTGAGGTGGTTGTAAATCTCGCCGTTATAAGTGATCGCAAGCCGCCCGCAATCGCTGCGCATCGGCTGGGCGCCGGCTTCCGACAGCTCGATAATGGCGAGACGCCGGTGGCCGAAACCGATCCCCGCCGCCGGATGGGTCCAGATGCCGCTGCCGTCGGGTCCGCGGTGCGCCAGCGCATCCGACATGCGTTTTGCGAGAGCGGACAGCATGCTGTCGTCAGCTCCCCCCGGTCGGAACAGGCCCGTTATGCCGCACATATGCCAAATGCCGATGGTTTCAAGTTAGTCCGAATAAACGTTGCCGTCGATCTCCTGACACCGCGCATACCGTTGTTTCCCGACTTTGTCCAACCGGCCCAAGTTTGACGAGAAAACTCTTCGTCGAAAAGCTTGCACTCATCGACGCAGAGCCAGTAATTTGGGGCCCCAATCGGCTCAGAAATAAGGATCGCCCTGTGAAATCAGCGTGCCCCTACTTCGATCTACCCGACACGAGTCGATGGGATCGATCTATGGCAAGTCGACCGACCATCGAGATCAACCCACATATCTCGTCGTGCCTGAAAATCACGTCGGCAACACGGGTTGGCTCCGGTGGAAGCTGCTTCGCTCAAAATATCTCCGCCGGCCTTCGCACGCGTGGATACCAGTATTTCGTCACAGAAGCAGCTCCGCCGTTCATGTCGGAGGAGACCGCCAAAGAAAACAACTATGGCATCTTTTCAGCGCGATATGGAAATCTCTACACGCCCCTTCAATGGCTGCAGCTGATGCAGCGAACCATTGGCTTGTTTTCGCCGGAGGATCAATTCTGGCATAACGGCAAGGGCCGATATTTCGACCTGCTGCGACCGCGCATAAACCCGCGAGGATTCGCTTCGCTCACCGAACTTAAAGCCGACGTCCGGCATCATCTGCGCTCCGTCAGAACTCTTTTTGAAAAAGTAGAAGTGTTCGTGTTCACGCTCGGTCTTACCGAGGGCTGGCAATCGCGGCTGGACGGCACAGTCTACCCTACGTGCCCCGGCTGCGGAAGCGCAGGCGAATTTGATTGGACAAGTACGTGTTTCGCAATTTCAACGTGTCCGAGACAACCGAGCATCTCGCTCAAGCGGTAAAGATCGTAGCTTCGTTGAATCCGGCCGCAAACATCATTCTGACGGTATCTCCAGTCCCTTTGATCGCAACGATGGAGCCTCGTCACGTCCTACAGGCAACCACTTATTCAAAGAGCGTACTTAGAGTAGCGGCCGAGCAAACTGCACTCGCATTCAGGAACGTCCACTACTTCGCATCTTACGAAATCATCGCGGGAACAGGCGCCTATTTCGCCGAAGACAGGCGTTCGGTGACTCAAGAGGGGATCGACCATGTGATGAACTCCTTTTTTAAGCTGTATGCGGATAGCACGGGACTCCAGCCCGTTTCAGCCAAGATGACAGGCCCTGACAAGTTTACCGGTATCGAAACTCAACCAGTCGTTTGCGATGAAGAAGAGTTCTTCAAAGCCCTGGCCGCAGCAGAGATGTGAGGATGCATTGATGTTTGACCCGGCCCAAACAACGCTGCCCATCTATGTTATTGGCGACAGTTTCGGGACTAACAACGCACGATTTTTTCAACCGAAAGACCCAGGAATTTCTCCCGTCCATCATTGAGTGCCTAGAATACGAGCAGCTGGTTCGGGACGGCATGGCGACGCACCTTTCGAAGGACGAGATCGACTTTGCCATTGCTAAGACTTCGGGGCTGCCAATGATCCCACCGCTAATTCTGTTTACGGCGGGCGACATCGATGTTCGCGGCGTGCTACTGCCGAAGCTCGCAGATCAATACGATTTCGTCCCTCCTTTTGACCTGCCCTACCCCGTACTCGACCGCCAGATTATACCATGGGACGTGATCGCCGAAATTATTGAGCAACGGCTAGCCCCGTTCGTCGAGGGACTGAAGCAGTTGCGAACTGCAGGCTTCAACAGAATTTATGTGCAGCCGGTTGTACCTCCCACAACAGACGACAATAGAAGCACGCAGATTAACGGCGTTTCATGTCCGCTGTCGGTCCGCAGCAAGCTCGTTGCTTCGTTCAATTGCCTTCTCGCTGACAAGGTAAGCGCGCTGGACGTTCCGGTTATCGATATTTGGCCGCAACTCACCAGCGCGGACGGGTATCTCCTCAATGAATATGAACTCGATGGTGTTCATCTGAGGCCGAGTGCCGCGAAAATGCACCTCGAGCAACTGTTGGAGCATGCCATCAACCGAGCATGGGAGTCCGTCAATCACGTTCGTCACGAGATGTTCTATCGAATGGCATGCGGCCTAGCTCCGCTTGAAACCCGACCTGCGAATGCATCATGAAATTGAAGAGAGTTATCAGTAAATTGCTCGATCGATTTGGCTACGTTATCGTGCGCACGCCCGTCAAAGGGGGCGACCAATCCGTGGCCCAGGCCGATTCATCAACCGTGAGGGGCGATCGGCCCGCCAGGAAATCCTACTCGCTCCGTGCCGCAAAAAATGAACCACCTCGGCGCTGCAATTTGTTTGCCGATCAGCGCGAGCAGCAAACAGGTTTGGCGGCACAGAAAGTCGCCGAATTTCATCGGAAGGGAGTAGTCGTCTTGCCAACGGACTCCGGTCGCGCGCTTTACTGGCGCCAAACTGAAAAGTTCGACCGCGACGTCGGCAATCGGCACTCGAGCTGGGACTGGGCTGGAAACTCCGTCGAGCCCTATAGCAGCGTGCTTAGAACGGGAATTCCATCCGAAGAGCTGAAAGCCGAGCTGCTAAGCTTGATCACAAGTCCGTATCACGAATCCTTCTTCAAAGGTGTCCTTGGCTGTTCCGTTTCGATCGGCAATTGCCGTCTTGTGCAATCGTTGCCTCATGCGACGGCGGGCATCGGCCCGCAATCCTGGCATGAGGACGGCTGTCCACCCGGGATCATCCGCGGCGTCTTGTATCTCACGGATGTTCGCGAGACCGACGGCCCCTTCCAATACAAGGATGATGATGCCACAATCCATACGGTTACCGGCAAGACAGGGGACCTTCTGGTGTTCGACGCCATGAGGCTGCCACACCGAGCCATGCCTCCAACTTCGGGTACCCGAATGGCAATCGATCTCGTGTTTATGCCTCGGCTGCCAGAAAGCCAATCTGAAGTGATAGTGGCGGGGATGAACCACTGGCCAGCCGACCCCTTCGCCTTCTCAATCCCGACAGACAAGTCTCAATTCAGACGAGACGGCTTTACTTTGTAAGGGCATTGGCAGCGGTTCGCTCGCCATCTCGATCAAGCTATCATTTGGCATGAAGGATATAAGCCGCCCCACACCATCCATAGGTGAGCCAAGGGGTAGCCGTAAATTCGTTCTGCCCTTCAAGGAATTCGCGGAAGGCGCGCCGCTCGCCGAAGTTCGGATTTGCTTTGTTGCAATTCCAATCGTCGAATAGCAAGACAGTGCCGTCCTGTAGACAATCGCCGCGGTGCAGTCCTTCTAAAACCTCGACCGTTGACTGGTACAGATCGCAATCTATGTGCGCCACTGAAACCTTTTCTCGTGGCGGTTGCCGCAGCGTCTCCGAGTAAAATCCCTTTCGAACGATGATACGTTCGGGCCTGATCACTTCCGACAGCCGATCGCGTATGTGCCACTCATGAGGTTGGCCGAATTGTTCGAGAAAGTTCGCCGGAAACTTCATCTTGTCCGACCACACGTTGCGACCGCCTACCTCGTAGCTCTCACGGTCAACCGAGGACGTGTATTCGGGCAACCCCTCGAACGAATCGAATAGATAGATGTTGTTGAGGTTGAAGATATCCCGCATGATTTCGCAGAATATCCTCGCCGACCAGCCTCCGAGCACACCGAATTCCATTACGGCGCCGGGAATACCCCCGATGGTCACGAATTCAAGTGCGCGCTTGTAAGCTTCTTCGTGGATACGTCGCGCCCGCTCGGCGTCATAAAATACAAAGCACATCTGGGTTAGGTCGGAGCCACCTTGCCGATCCTTCAAAAATCTCTCGATCTCTCTCCGGACCTCAGCGTTGAGAGGATTCATTTCAAGCGCTCTGACGAGCAGGTTCAGCTTCTCAATTCCCTGGGCACCTACTGACCGCTCAACGCATTCGTTGGACATCGTGATCAGGGCGTCTCGAGCAGGCTCAAATCTCGGAATCAGCGAAATCGAAATCGCGAAATTTTTGAAGGCCGCTTCTTCGTCGCCACGTTGTCTTGCAGATTCGCCTAGCTCGAAATAATGCTGGGCCGACAGAGTGGGACCCTTGGCCTTGCTGTTGTATCCGATTGATCGAGCCGCGGTCGCGATAAGTTGCTTTAGCATCTATAAATCTGTCTGTTGAAAGGTTTCGACGTTCGAGCGGCCGCGATCAAAGCGATCCGCCGCAAACTATATTTTGGTCACTTATTTCGCCTTCGTCGCCGGCTTTGCTCCCAGAAAAAATACTCCATCGGGCCTGGACTAACCATTCATCACGCGCTGCAGAGCGTTATCGCCCCGGTCGATCTGTTCATCCCCATCCGCCAGGAATTCGATTTCATACTTTTTGAGATAATAGAGACTAGGCCTGCTGGTGCCATAAAAATGTGGCAGCGCGAGCTGCTTGGTCCAGCGCGACAGCAGGGTCTTGGTGGCAAATTCGCGCTCGAACTCGGCCGACCGCCCACTCGCCAAGGCATCCACCTCCTTTACGGTGGCAGCGATCTCGTCGGGGGTGTTGATACCCGGTTGTGCGCCACTACGGCTAAGAACTGCGGCATCAAAGACACGCCAACGCCAAGGGGCTGACGTCAGTTGGGACTGCGTCACCATCTTTTCGCCTGTGAGGCGCACCGGCTTGAGCGCGAAACGCACATTGCTATTCCAGAGTTGCGCGTCCGTCGTAATACAGTTCACAATCGCGCTGGGGACGCCGAAGCTAATGGCCACGTTTGTCAGCCCGGAGGTGGTGCCGAGGAACGCCTTGGCGTTCCGGATCAGTGAAATGTCCATCAGCTCCGATCTAAACTCGCTCAACGCGTAATCGATGGTATGCTCGAGCGCGGGGAGCTTCGGCGAGTTTGGCCCGCCAAGCTTGATCACCCAACCGCCCCGGTCGGTGACCGAGCGAATGGCGTCAAAATAGGATTCGATCGGCGAGTTGCGATGGGTCTGACCGGTGCCGGCCAGTTCGAAATAGTGGGACGCGTCACGGGTATGTAGGCACACATACCAATCGTCAGGCTTCATTCCGAAATTCTCGCGAAAGCGCCGCATCTCCCCCGCCGGTTCTGCCGACGGACCGTAGACGCGGTCGTATTCGTCACGGAGCGGATGACCGCGGTCTTCCCGCTCCCATTGAGCGATAGCCTGCGCCCCCGCCTCCTGCCATGGAACAATTTCGCCGCTCGGCATGCGGAATGCATTAAAGTTCATGCCGCACCAGCGCTGCAGCGAGAGAAGTTCTTCTGAAACCCCTTCGGAAACATCCTCACCGATCAGCACAATCCTCCCGTAACGCTCAAACAGGCGGAAGAACGCCTGATTGGCGATCAGCTTGCGTCGAGTAACCAGAACCGGCGTTCCCGACCACCAACCGAGTTCGCGCATTCGAAAGAGAATATCGAGCATACCGAGATGGCCAATCTGGGTCGTCCACTCTTCCGGAATGAGCCGCAATTGATCAAACGGGATTTCGAGTTCCTCGAGGAGCCGTCCGAGTTCTGCGGAGAGAGGTGGGGGCGGCAAATGGCGCAACTTCTGTTGAGCCGCAAGCGCTCGCGCGTAAAGACGAACGCCGATGTCGCCGCAGCCGACATGCGTGGTCCGCTGTCCCGTGAAATTGCAGAGATCGTACAGTCTTCCTTCCGCCCCGCAGAGAAAATCCAGATAATTCGGAACGTAGTGCGATGTCGGCCGCGCAGCCAAGTTCTGGTGCGGGCGCAGGAAACGAAATTCCGCCCTGCTGGCAGCCGTGACGCTGGCGAGCGCCGCGGACTCATCCCCATCGATGATATCGAGCATACTTTTAAGAAAGGCAAGACGAGGCTCCTTGCTCAAATCGACCTCCGCAGCACGCGCCGAAACCCCTGCCCGGGCTACCTCGAATTGTCCCAATTCGAATTGAGCACTGGCGATGGCCACGGCCGACTCGACCGAACTGAAATCCTTGTCAAGGAATAGACTACCGGCCTCTCGATAGGCGCCAATTCTAAACAAAACCTGGACTGACGCCACCGGGAATAGGCGCGCGATTCGTCGAGCAAATCGCCAAGATGGGTTCTTGGCCAGAAAGGAGACCGCATAAGGCTGATATGCCACTGCCAAACGGCCATGCCCCTTGAGCTTCAGCGCTTCAAAAATGACCAACAGCAAAAACACCAGCCGCTTGGGCAAAAGATTAAGTGCCGCGCCGACGTAGACAAAGCACAAATGGACCAGCCGCCGTCGCTCCAGCCAGGAGAACTCCCGTTTGGCCACTCTTCGAGATCTCGTGTGGTCGTTTTTCATGTCAGGTCAATAACAGACTGCGCGACAAAACGCAGGTCAAACACTGCAGCTGATTGAACGACATTTCCGAACTGTGGATAGCTTGCAGCCGACACCAGCAACGGAAAAATATCTTCTTGGATCCCTTTCAACTTTAGGTCATGTACCATGAGGCTTCAGAAGTGGGCAAGACAAACTCGGTTCGCGGCAGTTCTAATTCAGTACCATATGCGAGTTCGCCATAACCAGTGGTGCTTCCAAATGATCGATCGGCCTGTTAATCCCGCAACGGTCCTGACCTCGATCGGGACGGAATCTTCTTGAAGATGTGAGCTTTTCCGGCGATACACCTGCCAGTGCGCGAACGGCGCGTGCCACTTGGCAGCCACGGAAAAGCGCGCACTATGGCTCGGCTGTTCCGTGCGGAAGAACGAGGCGGCATCAAATGCTCTTCACCCAATTTGAGTTCCTGTTCTTGTTCCTTCCGCTGACGTTCGCGGGATATTTTCTCATTGCCTACCTGTTCGACGCGCCCATCGCCCGCTTGGGATGGCTGGCGGCGGCGTCGCTGGTGTTCTACAGCTATTGGGACGTGCGCTTCGTTCCGATCATCGTCGTATCGATATTGTTCAACTACGTGATGGGCCTCCTGATCGCGCGGCAATCAGGTCGCACGGCCAGGAGATGGGTGTTTGCCGCCGCCGTGAGTGCCAATCTCCTTGCGCTTGGCTTCTTCAAATACACCAACTTCTCCATACAGATTTTCGATGCGGTCACCCGATCGAAATATCCTGCGCTGGCGATCGTGCTTCCGCTCGGGATCTCCTTCTTCACTTTCACCCAGATCGCCTATCTTGCCGACGTCTACGGCGGTTATCCCAACGAAAAGAACTTCACCAAATATGCGCTCTTCGTCACCTATTTCCCGCACCTGATCGCCGGCCCCATCCTTCACCATCGCGAGATGATGCCGCAGTTTGGATCCAAGTCCAGTCGGACCATTTCGGCGGAAAACGTCGCGATCGGGCTTACCATCCTCGCCATTGGCCTGTTCAAGAAATCGTTCATTGCGGACGGCTTTGCGCTGATCGCCAACCCGGTATTCCTGAGCGCAAAAGCAGCTCATCTTCACGTTCTGGACGCCTGGGCAGGGGCGTTCGCCTATTCGCTGCAGATCTATTTCGATTTCTCCGGCTATTCGGACATGGCGATCGGGCTGTCGCTCCTGTTCGGCATCCGACTGCCCTTCAATTTCGATGCGCCCTATAAATCGCTGAGTATCGTGGAGTTCTGGCGTCGCTGGCACATTTCGCTCTCGCGCTTTCTCCGCGACTACCTCTACATCCCGCTCGGCGGGAACCGGCACGGTGACCGACGGCGCAATATCAACCTCGCCATCACGATGGTGCTCGGCGGCTTGTGGCACGGCGCAGGCTGGACCTTCCTGCTATGGGGCGCGCTGCACGGCTTATTCCTCACTATCAACCACCGCTGGACCGAGCGCACGAAGAAGCAGCCTGCACTTGAGAAAATGACAAAGGCCTGGTGGTATCCCATCGCTGCGCTCGGCCTGACCCAGATGGCCGTCGTCTTCGCCTGGATTTTCTTCCGCGCCGACAATTTCTATGACGCCGTCCGCGTGATCCAATCGATGGCCGGCTTCGCCGACCAGCACCGGGTGGGCCCCCGCCTCGTCGATGCGTACGGAGGTGTATCGATCGCTCTGGGTTACGTTGCCTGCCTCATCCTGCCCAATGTGAACGCGATGTTTTCGCGCTGGAATGTCGGACTTGAGACTTACAAGAACGAGCGCCCCTGGAGCATTCTCAATTTCACCTGGCGGCCATCCGCTGCCTGGGCAATCGTAACCTCGTTCGCTCTGTTTATTGCGGTCGTGATCAATCTCGTGGCCGGCGACAGCTCGCAATTCCTGTATTTCCAGTTCTAACCGACAAACCTCCGCCCAGGCGGCGGAGGTGAGCGTCAGAGGTCCCAGCGATGGACGCGACATCCGAAGTGGTTTCGTCCTTACAGCCGTTGCAGGCCGGAATGGTTCAGCCGCTGCGGCGGTACCTAACCATCGTAGGCGTTATTTTTGCCGTTTTGGCCGTGCCGCTGGTAAGCTTCATCGAATGGGCGGGCTGGCGCTTCGGGGCGACAATTTCGCTGTCTACCATCGCTGGTGAGCAAGAGGATCGCCAAAATGCGCTTTGGCTTGGCGCATTCAAGGATTACGCGCCCTACAAGCTCGAGCGGATCAAGCTGGTGCAGCCGGAAGTGCTGCTGGTGGGTAGCTCGCGCTGCGGACAGGCCCGCGCGCAGATGTTCCGGCCCTACAAGACCTACAATGGTTGCCTGACCGCCTGGCCGCTCGAACATGTCGTTGATTTCATCGATCGTACGACGCGCGTGAGCAGGCCCCGAGTCGTCATCGTGGCGCTCGACTACTTTCTGTTCGGCGATGCGCTCGCCGAGGCTTGGCGAAGAGAACGCACCATGGACTACCGTCAGGGACTCGACTCCCACCGCAGGAAGCTGCACGACGTCATCGATTTCGCCTACCGGACCCACTGGAATCTGCACGAATTCCTGGCGTCGATGGAGCGGGATCAATTCGAGCCGATCGACCATAATCGCCTGCTTGGAACCGAGGCAACTCGCGGGCAGTTCGGATTTCGCGGCGACGGCTCGATCCTTGTCGCTCCCGTTTATCGGAGGATCGCCGACGAGCAGCTCGCCGAGGGCGTCGAAAATGTCACAGGGGCCTTCCCCGGTGCGCCACACCTGAGCGAGAGACAGTTCGGGTATGTCGAGAAGCTGTCGCAGCTCGCGAGGGAGCGCCATTTTACCATGGTGGCCATTCAGTTCCCCATCCTGAAGGCCGCCACCGATTTCATGGATACCGATAAGTCCTATTGGCAATATGCCGGGCTCTGGCGTGAACTAAGAAGCGAGGCGACCGCCCAGCGATTTGCAAGCCTCGGCATCCGCTTTTTCGACATGAGCCGCGCCCCGTTGAATGCGGATCCTAACAACTTTTTCGATCCGGCCCACCCCACGGAACGCGGCGTCCTGCGCACGATCATCGATCTGCTTGATCAAAAGGATTTCCGGGAGCTTTTTCCTCAAATCGACAAGTCCGTCCTGGAAGACGATCTCCAGAAAAATCTGAAGAGCGGAGAGAGGTTCGACCTCTATCACTGATTCGATAAGGCCACGCCCTTATTTCTCAATCGCCCAACCTGCCGGCAAAGGCACGCTTGAATGCAGCCGACTTTACGAGCTCGCGGGTGAGATACGTCGTGAATATTCGCGCGCCATTCTTGTCGAGGTGCCCTCCCCCATCGACGGTCGTCAAGCCATCGAAGGGCGGCGCGATCAGTTCCACATTCAATGCATCCGCCAATTCCCTCGCCTGCTGAACGCAGGACTGGCTGTGCGGCACAAGCGTCAAAACAACGTTGCCCCCGACCTCCTTGAGGAACTTGCGAGCGTAGTCGACCACCGCCGCATCAGTATGGCAATTCGGGTCGCGTGCAGATCGCATGGGCTTGTTGCTGCTGGCAACATAGGCGGGATTCGCGTCGAGCAGCATGTCGCCATTGGAGACCCTGCGGTAAAGACCGAAGAAAGGAGGAACGATCGAATAGTTTCCCTGCTGGTAAGCGGCCTCGATGTCCTCCATGCGCCATCTGAGGTCGCGGCCGATCACAGTGAGCCAGCCTCGCATCCGGTTGCGCTGAACGGCGGTGATAGGCATCTTTTCGGGCCCGATCGTGAGGTCCAGATCGTTGCTGAAGAAATGCACGAACTGGTCGTCAGCATTGATGATCCAGAGCGGCGGCCGGATGCCCCAGCGCTTGATGACGAGGCGGGAAAACTCGCCGCCGCGAATGCCGACGAAGGCCATATTGTAAATTTTCAATCCGCCGAGCTGCGGGGCCGATTGCAGCGTCTGGCGATCGACGGCATAACTCACAAAGGACGGTCCGAGAAGCACGATATCAGCTGCTTTAGCCGCCGCAACCGAATGCCCGACATTGTTGTAGAATATGTCCTCGTCCTGGATCTGCGGAAGGCGACGCCCGCCGAAATTGCGGTACCAGTCGGCATCGCCGTTCTTCACGATCTCCGAAAAGAAGTCATGCCTCGCGCCCTGGTCGTTGCAGAGAACGGCGAACGCCGCGACAATCATTGATGCTCCAACAACGATCGCGTAAGCAAGCGCGCGCAAATAGCGGCGCATAGCGCCCGACGTCAGCTTGACATCGGGCCCGTCCCCGGGAACTGCCGTGATAGCTGTGTGCTGCATTTCCTGAAGGCGCCCCCGAGCGATTGAACGAGATTTCCGGCTACTTGCTTGCCCAGCTCTTGCTATTCCAAGTCATACGTCAACTGCAATGGCCTGGCCCGCAGACTTTATGTGGCGCGAAGCACATCCCGCGGGGCGCTGGTACCCATTACCCGGCGCAGCCATGCGCGGGACGGCGCTTCAACCAGCGAATAGGCCCCCCAGGCTACGGCGGTCGTCACGGCGACGAACAGGCAAAGCCGAAGCACAAACTCGGGAACCGTTACGATGTCCGAAGTTCCAACCATCGCGATTCGCATCAGGAACGGATGCAGCAGATAGACCGAATAGCTGCATTCGCCGCCGATGATCATCGCCCGCCATGAAAGAAATCGTGCGAGCCCGTACCGACTTGCGCCCAGCATAATGACTGAGAAGAAGGCGACTTCACCGAGGCGCACGGCGATCTCGATCGCGAGATAGTCGTGCGGCAGCCTCGGCTGAAAGAACAGCAAGACCGGCAGCAGCGCGAGCCCAACCACCGACAGCCAGAACAGGACTGTAACCCCGCCCTGCTCGCCGCGGCTGACAGGCTTCGCAGCGCGCTCAAGATAGGCCATTGCCACGAGGCAGCCAGCTAAGAATTGCGCGACATGCAGGTATGGCGCGTAGTAGGTGAGCCACTGCATTCCGTTGTCAGCAGGCAGTGGAAACACGGATTCCAGGAAGGTACTTCCGTAGCGAAAGAACACGAAGATCGCGACCGCAAAGGCAAGCATGTTTACAATCGCGAGCAACATCACCGTTGTCAGACGTCGCACGCCAGCAAGCCCGATGCAGATGAACGGAAACAAAAGATAGAAGAAGAATTCGACGCTGATCGACCACAAATGCTGGATCGAAGGAATCACCGCCACCAGCATTTTGTCGTCCAGCGCCGGGAACCAGGCCTGCGTCATCGTGAGCACGAAGCCAAGCGCACGCGGGTCGCCGCCCTTTAAGCCCACAATGCCCAGGACCACCACGGCATACATCGGATACAGGCGCGCGATTCGCGCGATTGCAAAGCTGCGCATGGCTCCCGTGAAGGGCTTCGTGCTAAAGCTTTCCGCATAATTCAGCCAGAGCACAAACCCGCTTAGCACAAAGAACAGCGTCATCCCGATGCTGCTGATTTGGGCCACGAGTTGCGCCAGCCAGTCATGGCGCAGCGCGAGCGCGCCGTGCCCGACAGCAACCGTGGCAGCAGCTACAAATCTGAGCCCCGTCAGGGAGCCGATGAACCGACCATCTTTGCGCACCCCCAGTAGCCCCATGGTTTCTCGAGCGTCCCACATCTCCCTGTGCTTCATGCTCAAATTATTCGCAGCCGCCAAGGAAAAAGATTTTATCGTAGGCCCGCCAGTTACCCACACCTTCAGGTGGAACTTGAACGGAGCTGATGCTAATAGAGAGGAAAAACTCCAATTATTTCAATGACCGCCTCGAAGCTGTCACAAATCTCAGCACTGTCGGGTAGGATTGCTGCTTCTCTCTGCGCGTGAGTTGGGCTATCCGGTCAGCTGAGGTGAGCCCCATTGGGGTTCAACGTGGTGGCCCAGAATGGGCCGAGGGGGAATTCTTGCACCAACTTGTCGACCCTTCGCACGGCGATGTCGCCTGCCGGGAGATTCGGGCGTCCTGCCGCGCTGACCAGACCATCGCGTTTGTCTCCGGAAACTTCAACGTAGTCCATCCGGGCCATCTGCGTCTTCTGAAGTTTGCAGCAGAGCAAGCCGACGTTCTCGTGGTCGGGGTCAATTCGGATTCTACGCCGGGCGTCACAGTTGCGCAGGAGATGCGGCTCGAGAACGTCCGCTCGATCGCCTTCGTCCAACACGTCGTGCGGTTGGACAAATCCGCTTCCGACTTCATCGCTCGGCTGAAGCCAACGGTCGTGGTCAAGGGCAAGGAATTCGAGGACCGCTCCAATCCCGAACAGGAAGTTGTCGAAGCCTATGGCGGCCGGCTGATCTTTTCCTCGGGCGAATTGCGATTCACCTCGCTCGCGCTCCTGGAGCGCGATGCCAATGTCGACATCTCTAACGTACGCAAGCCGCTGGAGTTTCCCAAGCGCCACGGCTTCGAAATCTCGGGCCTGAAGCGACTGCTTGGCAAGCTGGCCGGCATGCGGGTCACGGTTATCGGCGATCTCATCGTGGATGAATATGTGACATGTGATCCGGTGGGCATGTCGCAGGAGGACCCAACGATTGTTGTCACCCCACTGATGACCCAGACCTTTGTTGGTGGGGCGGGCGCCGTCGCTTCCCATGCGCATGGCCTTGGGGCTGACGTCCAATTTTTCACCTTAGTCGGCAATGACGAGGCCTCAAGCTTCGCCCGCGATACGCTGGGACGGCATGGCGTTGACTGCAAGACCTTCGTGGACGAAACCCGCCCGACCACACGCAAGCAGCGCTTCCGTGCACTGAACAAGACCCTGCTGCGGGTCAATCATCTGCGCCAGCACGCGGCTGATGCCGACATCCAGCGGCAGATGCTGAACGCGGTGGAAACCGCTCTGAAGACCAGCGATCTTTTGCTGTTTTCATGCTTCAATTATGGCTGCCTGCCCCAGGACCTGGTTGACGCCATCGGCGATCTCGCGCGCGCCAAGGGCGTGATGATGGGCGCCGACAGCCAGGTCTCCTCGCAGACGGGCGACGTCTCTCGCTTCAAAGGGATGACTTTGCTCACGCCCACCGAACGCGAGGCGCGCGTGGCGCTCAATGATTTCATGTCAGGACTTGCCGTCATCAGCGAGCGGTTGATCGAGAAGGCGCGCACCAAAAACCTCGTCATTACGCTTGGCGCTGAAGGCGCGCTGATCAACACAATGACCGATGGCATCCACAAGTCCGACCGCCTGCCCGCCTTCAACCCGTCGCCGAAGGACGTCTCCGGCGCCGGCGACAGCCTGTTCATGGCCGCGTCGATGGCCCTGCGGGCCGGCGCTGACATCTGGCAGGCGTCCTATCTCGGCTCGCTCGCGGCGGCGCTTCAGGTATCCCGCGTCGGCAACCTACCGCTGACCACGACCGAACTCGTCACGGAGATCGACGAGTCCGGTTTCACCCACGAATAACGGACGGGCGATGCGCGCGCTGCTGCTTGCGGCCGGAATCGGAAGCCGACTGCGTCCTTTGAC
>Ga0209062_1004317_pt1 | contig 15048 bp, 10 predicted proteins | sample Coa_R2_2_FD_187158 | JGI IMG/M metagenome (GOLD analysis project Ga0209062, IMG submission 187158) | Surface soil microbial communities from Centralia Pennsylvania, which are recovering from an underground coalmine fire - Coalmine... | ecosystem: Environmental > Terrestrial > Soil > Unclassified... | reverse complement strand
CGCTACCGGCACTGGCATGGGAGCCGCGACAATGGCGCAAACGGCTCCGGGCAGCACTGCCGTTCCACCCGGTGGCACAAGAGGGCCAGGTGGCCCCGGCGGCCCGGCTAAGAGCAATAGGGGTCGAAACTGGCTCATCGCTGGCGGTCTGGCCATACTGACGTTGCTGCTCATTTTCGGTACCATCGCTTATGCCGCCCCAGGTATGTTGAACCATTTCGCCATCCCCGGCGTGGCCAATACATCTACCGCTACGGTGACGATCACGCCCGCCACGAAGACGCTGAAAAATACCTATGTCATCACCGCCATTACCGGCAAGCCCAGCGCGTCCCAGCGGCAGGTGCAGGCTCGTATCCTCTCCACCAGTCCGTCACAAACCCAGACCGTCAAAGCGACCGGCGTGAAACAAACGCCCGGCGCTCGTGCCACCGGCTCTTTGACGTTTTACAATGGCTCGACCTCCCCGTTTACCGTTGCTGCTAATACCCTTTTCGCTACTGGTAGTGGGATACAATTAGTGAACAATATTGCTGCCAGTATTCCTGCTGCTAACCCTCCCAATTTTGGAACTGTGACAGTTCCTGCGCACGCTGTAAATGTTGGCACAAGCGGCAATATTCCGGCTTTAGCCATCAATGGAACGTGTTGCGCCTCTGGTAATTTTATTACCGTTAAAAATCTGAGCGCCTTTAGCGGCGGGCAAGACCCGCAGAACTACACCTTTTTGCAGCAGAGCGATGTCGATGCTGTTGCTAACCCCCTGGAGCAGCGGTTGATGTCGAGCGCGCAGGCTAACCTGAAGGGGCAGAAACATAGCGGGGAGCAGTTTGTCAATACGACGAATCCGATCACATGCAACCCGACGGTGACGGCCAATCCGCCGGTGGGCAGTAAGGCGACGAGTGCAACGGTGACGGTGCAGGTGGCCTGTTCAGGCGAGGTCTACGATCAGCAGGGGGCGCTGGCGATGGCGGCCAACCTCTACAAGAATGATTCGACCATCAATCCGGGGCCGGGTTTTGCGCTGGCAGGCTCTGTCAGCACCAGTTTGACGCAGGCCAGTGTAGTGGATAATAAGGGAACGGTTTCGCTGCTGGTGGCGGCACAGGGAACCTGGGTCTATCAGACGGCGAAGCTGGTAGCGCAAGAGAAGACATGGGCGAAGCAAATTGCGGGCAAGAGCAAGCAGCAGGCGATTGCGTATCTGCAAAGCCAGCCGGGGGTGGGCAAGGTCAGCATCACGCTCTCCGGCAGTACGCTGCCGACCGATCCTAACCAGATCAGCTTTACCATCCAGAATGTTCCTGTATCCAGTACGCCGACGCCGAGTTCTTCGCCTGGCTCTGGAACCCCTTCCGGCGGCACGCCCGTGTCTACTCCCACGTCGCAGAACGGCCTGGGCAGCAAGTAGTTTCAATCCCGGATGGGAAGTCGGGAAAGGGTCTGATTTCAGGCGCTTCTCAGGGAAAGGTATACCCGTTAAACTCGAAAAAGCCAGGCATAATGGCATAAGGTAGGAAAGGATACATCGATCGATGCTGTCTCTGGAAGGCAGGCAGCTTGGCAACTATGATATCGTCCGGCGTATCCGCGTCGGCGGCATGGGGGCCGTTTATGAGGGGCGGCAGCGCACGGCTTTTGACCGCCGCGTCGCTATCAAGGTCATTCTCGGCAACTACGCGGTTGATCGCGAGATGCGGCGGCGCTTTGCCCGCGAAGCGCGCACCATTGCCCGCCTGCATCACCCGCACATCCTACCGTTGATCGAGTTTGGCGATGAGCGCGGCCTGCTCTACCTGGTGATGCCCTTCATTGAGGATGGCACGCTGACCGGCTACCTGCAGCGCGAACTGCCCGCCCTGGATGATGTGGCCTCCATCTACCAGCAACTGCTTGATGCCGTTGAGTATGCGCACGAGCAGGGGCTGATTCATCGTGATATCAAATCCTCCAATGTGCTGCTCGAAGAACGGCGTAACGGCCCTCCTTATGTCTACCTGGCTGATTTCGGTCTGGTGCGCACAGCACAGCAGAGTGATAACGAGCCGGTGGGCGTACCCATCCCTCTCGATCAGGTGCCGGGAACGCCCCACTACATGGCTCCCGAACAGACAGTGGGTATCGTCACTCCGCTGACCGATATCTACGCGCTCGGCGTGCTGCTCTATCAGCTGCTCACCGGTGAATTGCCCTACGACGACCCCGACGAGATCGAGGTTATCCAGATGCATCTCCATGCGCCTGTTCCCTCGCCCTGCGAGCGCGACCCCTCGCTCCCGGCTGCCCTCGATGAGGTGGTGCGCATCGCGATGGCGAAGCAGCCTGAGAACCGCTACCAGAGTATCGCGGAATTGCGCCGCGCCTTTTCAGCCGCGCTTTCCGAGCAGCCAGAGTTGAGAGACATTCCTGACGATGACGCGCTGACTGAAGAGGATGACTTTATCATCACCGAACATCCGCAAAGACCGGTGCCGCAGTCACCGGCGCCGCTGACTCTGGAACTGGAGCCACAACCACAGCCGATCCGGTTGCCTCAACCGCAACCCGCGCGTCCGAGAGTGCGGGTTCAGCAGGCGGCGGCTCAAACTCCCTTACAGGCGCAGCAGCGCGTTACCGGCTCGATTGTCGGCAGGAAGCCTGTCACCGATTCTGTCCCATTTTATCCACCTGGTCGGCGCAGGCAGCTCACCCGTCCCATGCTCGCGGCCATGCTGGTTCCCGTTGTGTTATTACTCCTGCTCATTTTGCCGCGCTTTTTTGGCGTCAGTCCCTTTCCTTCCGGTTTCCCGATCTTTGGCCCGCCGCCGGTCGCGGTGGTTTCTCTCACCACACAAACGAAAACGTTGCAGGAGAATTATATTCTCACGGCCTCACCATCGGTGAAAACGCCAGACCTCTCAACGCGCTTCATCCCCGATCGCGTCATACAAAGCTCGGCTACGGGCAGTGAGACCACGCAGGCGACGGGAACGCGCTCAATTGCAGGCGCGCAGGCGAGCGGTTCGCTGCGTTTTGAAAACAGCAGCCACATGCCTGTGACGGTAGCGGCGGGTACCACATTTTCCACCGCCACCGGTATTGCTGTGCAGACAACACAGACGGCGGAGGTGCCAGCCGCGCAGAATGGGCAGAACGGTACGCTTGCAATTCCGGCTGTCGCGGTCAATGCTGGCTCTGCCGGAAACATTCCCGCGCATGCTATTGCAACCTCCTGCTGTGATGGCCTCTTCGTCAGCAATCCAAAGCCCTTTAGCAATGGAGTCGATGCGCGCACGGTGCGTGTTGTTCTGCAGGCCGATCTGGCGAGAGTCTCAAGCCAGCTTGTACCGGGCCTGGAACGGCAGGCGCTCAAACTGCTTCAAAAGCAATTACGGACGGACGAGGTTATGGCGAATCAGCCCGCCTATAGCACAAGGGTTACGTCGAATAGCCAGCCCGGGGCGGTGGCGAATCAGGTCACGGTGCAGGTGCTGGTAGTTAGCACAGCGACCGTCTATAACAGCGAGCAGGCCCGCCATGTTGCCGCGCAATTGCTCAATGCTGAGGCCGAGCAAACATTTGGCGCGGCCTACCAGTTGCGTGGGGTACCGACGACCATGTCACCGCATATCGTGCAGCAGGGGCAAAATGGCATCCTCTATTTGAGCGTAGAGACGAAAGGCATCTGGGCATACAGCCTTTCCGCTCAACAACTTGCGCAATGGGCTTCGGAGATCAAGGGCGCGACCCCGGCTGTTGCTATCTCTTTTCTCAATAGCCAGAAGGGAGTAGCAGGCGTACAGATACAACTCCCTTTTGGTACAGATCATCTTCCCTCAACCAGCGACCAGATCAAGATTGTTGTTGTAGGGCAATAGCAATATCCACAGATATACCTTTCTTCGCCCGCTGCTCAGACACCTGTTCAGGTTCCTCGCCGGGGCAGTGTTTATACAGGGTAGCTATGCCTCTATGGCGGCATATGCTATACTGGTGCTGTCAATGGAATGCCTGGCAATGGTGCCTGGCCGGTGGACACAGGAAATAGCGAAACGACGAGGAAAGATAGATGGCCGAGAAGACAGAACCCGCGATGGGTGAGATGCAGTATTATGATTCTGTGCTTGAGTTGATGGGCAATACGCCACTGGTGCGCCTGCGCCGCGTGGCAAGCGATGTGCCGCCCCTGATGCTGGCAAAGCTGGAGATGTTCAACCCCGGCGGCAGCGTGAAGGATCGCATTGGCCCGGCGATGATTGAATATTGCGAGAAAAAGGGGCTGTTGCGTCCGGGCGGTACGATTGTAGAGCCGACCAGCGGCAATACCGGGCATGGCCTGGCGCTGGCTGCCGCGCAGAAGGGCTACCACTGTATCTTTGTCATGACCGATAAAGTCAGCGAGGAGAAACGCAGTCTGCTGCGCGCTTATGGCGCTGAAGTGGTCATTTGCCCCAGCAGTGTCACCCATGATTCGCCGGAACACTATAAAAATGTGGCGCACCGGCTGGCCGATGAGATTCCGGGCGCGGTCTGTCCCGACCAGTATTCCAATCCGGCCAATCCGACCACGCACTATGCCACAACCGGCCCGGAGATCTGGCGCGATACCAACGGGCGCATCTCCGCCTTCGTCGCCGGTATCGGCACCGGCGGCACTATCAGCGGCACCGCTCGCTACCTCAAAGAGCAGAATCCGAATATCAAAATCATCGGCGCAGACCCGCCCGGCTCCGTCTACTCCGGCGATATACCCGGCCCGTATAAGGTTGAGGGCATCGGTATGGAGTTGTTCCCCAAGAACTATGACCCCTCAGTTGTCGATGAGGTGATTCGTATCGATGATCGCACCTCTTTCTACTGGGCGCGTCGTCTGGCGCGAGAAGAGGGCATTCTGGTCGGCGGCTCGTCCGGCACGGCGCTGGGGGCGGCGCTGACCTACGCGCGCCGCCTGACACCGCAGGATGTGGTCGTTGTCCTCTTCCCCGATACCGGACGTGGCTACCTGAGCAAGCAGTTTAACGATACCTGGATGCGTGAGAACAACCTGCTTGTGCAGGCGGAAGCCGAGCAGCCCACGCTGCACGATGTCCTCACCTACCGGCGCACGCACACACGCAGCATGCCGCTTGTCGTCAGCGTCAGCCCGGAAGATTCTATTGCCCATGCGGTCGAGCTATTGAAACGCTACGGTATCAGCCAGATGCCCGTGCTGGACAATGGCAACATCGTGGGCAGCCTGACCGAAGACCTGCTGCTGCGCCGCCTTGCCAGTGGGGAGCCATTAGCCTCAACCACCGTTGGCAACCTGCAAGGCCCGCCCTTCCCACAGATCGAGGCCGAGGCCCTTGCCCGCGAAGCCTACACCCTCTTCAGTAGCGGCCAGTCGGCAGTCGCCGTCATGAACGGTTCCACCCTCGAAGGCATCGTCACCAAAAGCGACCTGCTCGAATTCTGGGCGCAGACACGCGGGGAATAGAGCTTTCGCCCGGGCTTCAGTTAGAAGCGCGCGCAGATTTTGCGCCTCTGCTGAAACTCAGCGAAAAACATATTGACAAACAGCAAACTATCTGTTACTCTGTCAATAGAAAAAATGCTTCACAGGGAAAGGAGAGTGCAGCCATGCAAGCCACAGAATCCACATCCCCATTTATGATGATCCGTAGCAGTCGGCGGCCCTAAGCTCGTGACGGCGCAGGTACCCTATGAAGCATTTGACCACACCGCAGATATCGGCTTGCACGCATATGGCAGTACGTTAGCAGAGCTATTCGCCAACGCGGCGCTGGGCATGGAGAGTTTGATGGTTGCGCCCGATCAGGTGCGCCCGCTTGCCAGCAGAGAGATCACTGCGCGCGGCCATGATCTCGTTTCCCTGCTGGTCGACTGGCTCGATAAGCTGATTTTCCTCTTCGACACCGAGTTTTTGCTCGTGTGCGCGTGTGAAATTCAGGCTATCTCTGAGACACAGCTCACGGCAAGCGTTTCCGGCGAACCTTACGACCCGCAGCGTCACGAATTGAGCAGCGCCATCAAAGCCGTCACCTGGCACGAGGCAGCCGTTGAGCGCACCGCCGCTGGCTACAAAGCCACCATCATCTTCGACATTTAGTTTCAAACCGAGCGGGAGATCGGGAGAGGGCCTGGTTCCTGCCACTTCTCCACAGGGAAGCATGCCACAGGCCCGAAGAGGAGCAAAATAGATGAGCAACGCAAAGGAAAAGATTCCGCTTGAACGCATAGATAGCAATCGCTGGCGCATCCCGCAGCATTACAGTACAGAAATGCGCGTCCCTGGCATGGTCTACGCCGATGACGAACTGATCGAGCAGATAGTGCAGGATAACGCTTTGCAGCAGGTTGCCAATGTTGCTACCTTGCCGGGCATCGTTGGTTACTCGCTTGGCATGCCCGATATTCACTGGGGCTATGGCTTCCCCGTCGGCGGCGTCGCGGCCACCCATGCCGACTACGGCGTCGTTTCGCCAGGCGGCATCGGCTTCGATATCAACTGTGGCGTGCGCCTGCTCGCCACCGATCTGCTCTACGATCAGGTGCGGGGCAAGTCCGATAAGCTGGCCGATGAGTTGTTCAACAACCTGCCGTCAGGCGTTGGCGGGACTGGTATGAGGCAGTTGAGTTCCGGGGAGATGCGCGCCGTCATGACGCACGGGGCTGCCTGGGCAATCGAAGAGGGCTACGGCTTTGCCGAAGACCTTGAGACCACCGAAGAGCATGGCTGCCTTGCCGGGGCTGACCCCGATATTGTGAGCGATAACGCCATCCAGCGCGGTATGAAGCAACTCGGCAGCCTGGGTTCGGGCAACCACTTTGCCGAGGTGCAGGTAGTGGATCACATCTACGACGCGCAGGCTGCATCCGCGCTGGGGCTAGAGCGGACGGGGCAGGTCGTTGTCACCATCCACTGCGGCTCGCGCGGCTTCGGACATCAGATTGCCGAGGACTATATCCGACTGGCGGAGGCGAAGCAGCAGGATTACGGTTTCAAGCTGGTCGACCGCCAGCTTGCCTGCCTGCCCTTGCAGTCCAACGCGGGCAAGTCCTATCTGGCCGCGATGGCCTGCGGCGCGAACTTCGCCTGGGCCAATCGCCAGATGCTCATGCACGGCGTGCGGCAGGCGTTTGCCAGCGTCTTCGGTCGCCGCGCACGCCCGAAGGACATGCCGCTGGTCTACGATGTCTGCCACAATATCGCCAAGATGGAGGAGTACGAGGTCGATGGGCAGGTACAGCGTGTCTGCGTTCATCGTAAAGGGGCAACTCGCGCCTTCCCGGCGAACCACCCCGCCGTGCCGGAGAAATACCGCGCCGTCGGCCAGCCTGTCCTCATCCCCGGCGATATGGGCCGCTATTCGTTCGTGCTGGTGGGCGCGCAAGGCTCGATGGAGCAGAGCTTCGGCTCCTGCTGTCACGGCGCGGGCCGTCGCCAGAGCCGCACCGCCGCCAAAAAGTCCATCAGCAGCCAGCAACTGCTCGACCACCTCGCCGCTCGCGGCGTCACCGTGCGCGTCCATAGCAAAAACCTGCTGCCCGAAGAGGCCCCGCAGGCGTACAAAGACGCGCAGCAAGTTGTGAACGTCGTTCACAACGCCGGTCTGGCAAGCCTGGTAGCCCGCCTGAAGCCGGTGATTGTGGTGAAGGGGTAGCAAAGGGTTTAGCCCCTTACCGCCGCCAGCGCGATGCCCGGAACCTTCCATGGCGAGGGCGCGGCCTCCATTTCGGTCAGTTTCGGGAAGAGCTTGCTGGCTATAGAGCCGCGCGTGGCAAACCAGGGCGGTGTGGGGAGAGTGCGGAAGGGGGCGCGAATGACGCTCTTCTGCGGCTGTGAGAACATCAGAGTATTGTGGACGACGCCGGTGCCGGACTGGATGTCGTAGATGTTGTGGCCGGGGAAGGCTCCCCATGTGGTTACGGCCAGTGGGAAGCCGGTTCCGGCCCAGTAGTTGAGGCCGATAGTGCCGTAGCGCAGACCGGCGATAGCCTCTTCGATGGCGGCGGCAATGGCCGGGTCTTTGAGCGAGGATGGATGAACGATCAGCGTGACGTTCAGTGTTCCCCAGAGCCGGTCGTTGGCAAAAGTGACGGCGCGCTCAATATAGTCGGTGACGCTGGCTGCATCTAAGGCTGTTTCGGAGAAGAGGCTACAGAACGCTTCGGTGGTGAAGCAGAGGTCGTCCGCTTTCTCAGAGTCGACGCCTGCAATCAGCGTCCAGGGTAGCTTGCCCTCTTCGGCGGAGCCGTATAGTTCGGCCTCTGGATGGGCGTCGAGGAACATGCGCTGGCGATCCTGCGCGCCGGGGTAGTAGGCGACACGCGGGGGCAATTTGCTCATGATATCACGCATGTGTTGCAGGAAAGCGGGTCGCTGCGGCCAGTCGGCGTGGGTGATAATGACGCGGGTCGCGTTGCAGTTGAACCCGGCGTTGTTGGTGAGCATGGAGACGACGTGTTCGGCGTGGTAGGTCAGATCAGCCTCGCTCCATGGGCCGGGGACGATGATGACCGGGCTGACATTACCAAGCTCGCCTGTCACGCGCTTTGCCAGCAGTCGCTGTCCTGCCGCCTTGCGTTTCGCTCCCTCGGACCCGGAGCCAAACACGATGGCATCAAACGTCTTATCTGACCCTGTAATGTGAACCTCGTCTACGTCTGTATGGTTGCAAAGATATGCTCCCTCTGAAGCGCCGCCGTAGACAAGGCGCAGAAAGCCCGGTTCAATCAGCGCCTGGAAGCTCTCTTCAATCAACGGCCCCAGATATTCGTTGACGGGGTTGAGTTTGAGGATAACCACCTGATCTTCGACAAACATCTTATAGAGAATGTCCATCGGGCCGATGCTCGAAACGTTGCCTGCGCCAAGCACCAGCGCGACCCTTCCCTTGTGGTGTTCATCATGGTAGGCGACGGCCTGCGTCTCCGCTAAATTTTCGACTGTCACCCCCGGCTCCATCCAGATTTCCGCCGTGATGCCGGTGAAAAAGAGACGATCATAGATGTTCTGCGGGAAGACTTGCGCCACGACCTGCCCATCCGGGCGCGTCTTCACCGGCCCCGGAATGCGTGGATGTCCGATAGCCTCGATATCGAGCAGCGACTGGCGCAGCTGGCGCAGATTTTTCAGCACGGGCCAGGGACCGAGCGCCCATTCTTCACCGGCAAGCGGAGAATCGGCGGCAATCCCTTTTGCCCGCTGGCATGTTTCTACCCAGCGCGGGGCAATGGCCGCGAAATCACGAATCAAGCGATCGAGCAGGGCAACGCGCTCAGCGGGAGTTACTGCCACCCAGGCATCTTTCTGCTCCTGGAGGGCCTGCACTGCCGCGTCCATTTCCTGCTGAGTGGACGGCGGTATGCTCACGCGAAACGTGGGAAACTGCGGAGAACCGCTCCGGGTAGCAATAGACATCAATCACACCTCCGGCTCTATGCCATACTGCTTTCTTTGACTGTAGCCTATTGTATAAGAAACAGGGCCGGATTACAAATATTTTGCTGATCCTGACTGCCAATAGTCTTATTCTGTTGCCAGGCATTGCCGGGCTTGCTATACTCGCTGTAGATCATACAAGTTATCTGTAAAGGAGTTATTTTTCATGGTGAAGGTATTAGTAACGGGGGCCGCCGGTTTTCTGGGCGGTCACGTAGTCGATATGCTGGCGGAGCGTGGCGACGAGGTGCGGGCAATGGCGCTGCCGACAGAGAACGCGAGCCGCCTGCGCGCGCTGCCGGGCGTTGAGGTCGTTCAGGGAGATTTGACCGATGCGGAGTCGCTCAAACGGGCCGTGCAGGGAGTTGAGCGTGTCTATAATGTCGCGGCGAAAACGGGTCCATGGGGGCTGGAAGAGATTTACCGGGCGATTAATGTGCAGGGGCTGGCGAACCTGATTCATGCCTCGCTGGATGCCGGGGTGAAGCGCATTGTGCATACCAGCTCGATCACCGTGTATGGGCATCACCTGCATGGTATTGTGACCGAGGAGCATCCCTATCACGCCGAAGACAACCCCTATAGCCGCACGAAGATCGCGGGCGAGAAGCTGATTGCCAACCTGGTCAAAGATCAGCACGCGCCCGTCGTCATCGTGCGCCCCGGCTGGATCTATGGACCGCGTGACACTGCCAGTTTTGGCCGCTTCGTCGCGCTTGTTGAGTCTGGTAAGGGCTTTCTTATCGGCTCCGGCAAGAATATCGTACCGGTAGTTTATGTGCGCGACGTGGCGCAGGGTCTTATCAAAGCCGGTGAGGCGGGTGATGAGGTTATTGGCCGAGCTTACACCATTGCCGATGATCGCCGTGTCACTCAGGCCGAATATTTAAATACGATTGCCGATAAGTTGCACGTGCCGCACCTCTCCCGCCACTATCCCTACATGGCCCTCTACAGTGCCGGGCGCGTGGCCGAACTGCTCTGGACGGCGCTGGGACGCCGCAAGGCTGCGCCCCCGCCCGTAACTACCTACGGTATAACTCTACTAGGCGGAGATCAGCAATTCTCCATTGACAGGGCGCGGCGCGAACTTGGTTATGAACCCGCCTACGATATCCAGCGCGGCCTTGAGGAAGGCGTGCGCTGGTATCTCGAGGCGAAAGAGGGCAGGGCCGCGCCGCAGCAAGAGCGCGAAACGGTTCAGGCCGACTAGAGATCCGGCTGCGTCTTCGCCGGGCGCCGGGTACCCCAGACTGTCACCATGTCCCAGGAAGCGGTGAAACCGGGCTGTTGTGTCTCGTGTTCAATTTTTTTGCAGAGTTCATCATAATTTTCGGGCAACTGGGCCCACTTACGAATAAATGGGGCGAGTGTTCGAGAAGCAAGCCGCATATCCTGGGCAAGGCTTTCACCGGCGGGCGTCCCCTGGGGAAACTCTAGCGTGGTGCGATAGACCTGAACGTTCTGGACTCCATACTGGCTCATCAGGCGGGGCAGCTCGTCGGCGATGCCTGCGGTGCCTTCGGCAGAGAATTCATCGGTTTTGCCCGGCTTGAAGAGGTGGCCTGAGTTGTAGAGGGCGTCTCCTACTGCCTTTGCTATGAGCGTGGCGGACGAAATACTGGTAAAGGTACGTGCGACCTCGCTGATGCGAATGATGGCATCGGGGCGCGCGATGCGCTGTATCTCGTCAAGCAGTTTGGGCCAGTCCCAGGTGCGCATAAAGCCGGTGAGCAAACGGGCATTCACCAGGTCGAAGTAGTCTTTCGGAAATTCGAGAGCGAGCAGGGCGTCCATCACGTGAAACTCAACGCGATCACTTACTCCCTCCGCCCGGGCCTGCTTGCGTGCGTGTTCGACCATGTTGTGGTTGACATCGATGCCGACCAGTTGTACCGCGCCGGGGTAGGTTTTTGCCACTTCGATAAGCCAGCCACCGGTACCGCAGGCAATATCAAGAATGCGCTTGAAACGGGCTGCATCGGGCTGCTCTGGTAATGGCCCACCCATGCCCGCTGTTATCATCCTGTCTTGAACGGCCAGGCGGCTCATTTCCTCTTGATTGGAGCGATCCACGGCATAGGTGCTGGAATACTGACGCGCCGGATCATTAGAACGATTCGTAGTCATACCGGTTCTCTTTGTCCTTTCTGGCGTTCCTGCTTGCTCATCTACTTTCGATGAGCAACATCTGAGCTGTGACGTGATCGGTAATCAGAATGCTGATGATGCGGGCTTTGATGGCCGCGCGGATAGCGGGAAGATAGCGGGCGCTTCCTCCCACAATAAGAATCACCTTTGTATTGCCACGCTGAATTCTGTCTTTCAAACCCGGAAAATCCAGCCCTGAGAGATAGAATGGAGGCGGCTCAATCAAATGATTGATGCATCTGCCCTCGGAGTCAAAGATCCAGTGGTTGATATCAACAACCGGCCTGTAGGAGTCGAATACATCGAGCTGTGCTTGCGAGGTAATGCCGCTGTTCACCAGACTTGGGTCTTTATAATTCGTAAAGAGGCTGGTGATGACAACGGAGGCATGGTTCATCAGGTCGTGAGCGAGCTTGATGGTGGGAATCTCAAGTACGCTCTTTAACATCTGCTGATCTGAGAAGAAAGCGGGACAGGGAAACCAGACATGTTCAGCGCCATACGCTTCAGCGAGGTCAAAGGCGACCAGGTTGGCATCTCCATAGCCGGTGCGTGGCTGGACGAAACCGATGGTTGCCACCACCTGCAACCGGGACAGCAGCCTGGTGGGCTTGAGGTGTCTGACAAAGCCGCGCATAAAGCGTTTGCCGCCCGATACTGCTACGATATCTTCATCGGTGAGCAGTTGATCAATGTATTCGGATGCCGTTGTGCTAATATCTGTGACCACATCCTCCAGCGTGTCTTCAGCAGAAATCTCGTTGAGATTGCGGCCCGCGACCAGTACCACATCATCCAGCCCAAGTTCGACGCGCAGATCGCGAGAAAGGTTGCGCAGGTAGCCGCTACGCACATCAGGCAAGACGGAAATACGGACGATGCCCCGCTCCCTGGCTTTTTGCAGGGCTTTGCCAACGGCCTGCCTGGAACAATTTTCTAGCTCGGCGATGACCTCCTGAGAGTTGCCGTCTTCATAGTAGAGATATGCGATCCTGCGTAAAAAGCGTTCATCCGTCAGAAGCCTTGCTTCTGCACTGGCTCCCTGAAGAATCTCTGGCATCAAGCCACTCCTTTCGATGGATTGAGGGGCGTGACCGGGACAGGCACCGAGAAAAACGGCTCGCCGCATTCACCTGGACAACGCACCTGAGATTCAGTCCTCCGGCCCGGATAACTGTCCGGTTTTAGTATACGCGATTTTTAGCATGCTGTCCATACCCTCCGATATTGAAGCATCGGTAAGAAAAAGAGAGAAATGTGAGCAACTATTCCAGATTAGCCATCGTTGTAGCAAATGCTACAATTTACGACAATCCTCTCAATTGTCTTGACTTTAACATATATTTTGTTATACTTGTTTTAACAACTGGTTACTCTACGCGCCAGAAGCAAATCAGGTAAAGATATCTGTGCTGGCGCAGGCGCGATATCTCTTTTTCGCGTTTGATACTCATATTCGGGTAAATGGAGGACTGGCATGCGTCAGCGAATCGCGTTCAAAGTGGAAAAAAGGCGTGTGCTTGTCCCGGTTGGCGAGCCATGCCCCTTTGGCTGCCGCTATTGCTATACACGAGGCGGTGAAGTTGGCCTTGCGCGTGTTGAGATGGAAGAGATTCTCTCCCATTTCCGTGAATTTGCGCTGGAAACCTCGTTTGATACGATTCAGCTAGGCTATGACGGCGATCCTTTTGCGCGCCCGGCGCGCGGCCTGGCTATGCTGCGCGAGTTAGCATCGCTGGGCAAGCACGTGAATTTTAGTACCAAGGCGCTGATTGAGGGGGCAAACCTGGCCACACTGCAAGACATCAATCATCTGATGGAAGAGCGTGCTGTCGTGTTGAGCGCGCTGGTCTCCCTCAGTTGCTGGGATTCGGCTGCGGCGGTAGAGCCGCACACACCGACACCCGCCGAGCGTATGCGCACAGTTGCCAATCTTACCGGCATCGGTATTCCTGTATTTATCACTTTACGTCCCATTCTGCCCCATATTCCCGACGCGGAATACGAGCGCATTGTGATGGAGGGAGTGCGTGCCGGCTGTGAAGGGTTTGTTGTCGGGCCGCTTTACGCCGACAGACGCGGACGGTTTGTGCGTTTTATTCCGCAGGAGATACTCGCCGCCATCCCCAGCCGAACAAGCAGTGTGTCCTGGTCACCTCATGCGCCCACCTGGACACGCTACGAAGACACGGAGCGTCTCCAGCGGCTGATTTCCCTCATTGAGCAATGTGGAGGACGCGCTTTCGAGTCTTCCGCCGATGTGATGGCACTGGTGCAACGCATAGTCGTGGGTTGATTGAAATTGCGTCTGTTCGCAAAGCAAAGGAGCGCGCATGGACAGGGGAGCATCATTCTTTGTGCGATTCCTGGCCCTCTCCGCCAGGAAACGCCTGGCGCTGGTTCTCGTTGTCTTCGTTGTATGTATGGCTTGCTATCAACTGGCATATGTAACATCTTCGGAGGCGTATTTCGGTTGTCTGCTGATCCTACCCCCTGTCTGTGCAACCTGGCTTTTTGGATGGCGGGCAGGCCTGCTGAGTCTGGCGGGTGTGGCCCTGTCAACAGGCTTTTACTCTATGCTGGCGCCCACCGGTGCGTTCTGGCATGACACATCGTTTGCGGTCTTCATTACAGCGATGTTGTTCGGGCTGGTCGTGTGCCTGGTAGTAGGAGTGTTGCGCCGCGTGACTGTTACATTGCTCGATGAACGGCAACGTGTAGAGCGTCTCCAGCAAACGTATCAACAGGAACACATGCTCAGTGAGTGGAAAGAGCGAATTTTCCAGGACCTCAGCCATGAATTGCGCGTCCCCTTGACACAGACCAATGGCTACCTGGATCTGCTGGAAACGTATCAGGATAGCCTTGACGAGGCCACGCGCACCCAGTTTCTCTCGCTGGCGCGCAGTGGCTGTGATGAACTGCTCAATTTGACCAGAATCGCCATAGAGACGCTTCGTGCCTCAGATATGCGCCGTCCTCTCACTATGAGCCTCTTCTCGCTGCGTCAGGAGGTTCAGTCGGTCCTGTCTCTGTATGAGGCGCGCCTGCTGCAGGAGCATCATGTTGATCTGGAGATCCCTGATTCGATATATGTCTACGCCGACTCCGGTTTTGTGCGCCAGATTATGCGCAATTTGCTGACAAATGCCTGCAAATATACGCCTGCCTGGACGCCTGTTGTGGTAAGCGCCGACCCCGCCGACAGAGCAGAGCAGGCTGGCATAGTTTGTGTGCATGTGCGGGATTATGGACCCGGCATCCCTCCTGAACAGCAAGATTCTCTGTTTCAGCGTTTTGTGCGCCTGCCAAACGCTACAAAAGGGAAGCAGCCGGGAAGCGGTCTGGGTCTGGCGATCTGCAAGCAGCTGGTCGAGGCAATGGGCGGAACAATTCGCGTGGAGAGTAGTGGGAAAGATGGTGAGGGATGTTGTTTCACATTCACCCTGGTCAGCGGATCAGTGGCGTGC
>Ga0209062_1004315_pt1 | contig 15049 bp, 14 predicted proteins | sample Coa_R2_2_FD_187158 | JGI IMG/M metagenome (GOLD analysis project Ga0209062, IMG submission 187158) | Surface soil microbial communities from Centralia Pennsylvania, which are recovering from an underground coalmine fire - Coalmine... | ecosystem: Environmental > Terrestrial > Soil > Unclassified... | reverse complement strand
TTCGGAAACGGTGAGAGTGATAGTGCGTGTTGCCATAGCAGCTCCGCTTCACTGTATCCGGCCAACAACTCATCTTAGCATGGTAGCATCTCACATGGCCGGACGCAACTCAGCCGTCATGCTGGCCGTTCTGTATCGCTCGACAGGCTGACCTTGTGGTGTTAGGACGGAGAACACACCCACATGCAGGGCACGGCGGCCTGACAAAACGCCGCTGGCAACCGAGATCCGTATTGCGGGGAAGGTGAACCGGCTCAGGGTGCAGCCGCACGAGTGCCAGCCTGGTAAAGTGGTACTCTGTGTAATTTGTCGCGATCTCCAAGCGCGTAGCTTTCCGCTGCCAGAGCATCACGTGCCTCGATAGTTCTGCGCTCACCGACAACGGCGGGATGTTCGATGGCTTCTCAGCCCCCGGCAATCGGCGAGCGTTGTACCAGCTCGATCAGCGGGTTGGCGAAGATGCCGAGCAGCACGGAGCCGGCCACGCTGATGGCCAGGGTGAGCACCCAGGCCGGCGGCGTGAAGGGGCGCGGCGCGTCGCCGGCGCCCTCGCGCATGTACATGTAGTAGACCACGCGCAGGTAGTAGAAGACCGAGACCAGCGAGCACAGCACGCCGATCACCGCCAGTTCCGCGTGTCCGGCGGCTACCGCGGCCCGGAAGACGAACAGCTTGGCCAGGAAGCCGCCGGTCGGCGGGAAGCCGGCCAGCGAAAACATGAACACGGCCATCGCCGCCGCCAGCCAGGGGCTGCGCGAGGCCAGGCCGGCGAAGTCGGACAGGTTCTCGTGGCGCTCGCCGCGCTGGGCCACGGCCATCACCACGGCAAAGGCGCCGATATTCATGAACGTGTACATGGCGAAATAGAAGAGCAGGCTGGGCAGGGCGTCGCCCTTGTTGATGCCCGATTCGTTAAACGAGGCAACCGCCACCAGCAGGTAGCCGGCATGGGCGATACTGGAGTAGCCCAGCATGCGCTTGACGTTGGTCTGCACGATGGCCGCCACGTTGCCGAAAATCATGGTCAGCACCGCCAGGCACCAGACCACGCCCATCCAGGTGCCGGCTAGGGCGGGCAGGGCGGCGCCGAAGATGCGCACGAAGGCGGCAAAAGCCGCCAGCTTGGTGCCGACCGACATGAAGGCGGTGACCGGCCCGGGCGATCCCTCGTAGACGTCGGGCGTCCAGAAGTGGAACGGCACGGCGGCCATCTTGAAGGCCAGACCCACCAGCATCAGGCCCATGCCGATGAGCAGCACCGCGTCGGTGCGGGTACCCTGGTTCAGCAGGAAGGTGTAGATGGTGGAGAGCTGTGTCGATCCGGTCTCGCCGTAGGTCAGGGCCATGCCGTAGAGCAGGAAGGCCGAGGCGAAGGCGCTCAGCAGGAAGTACTTAAGGGCCGCCTCCTGCGAGCGCGCGCGGGTGCGGGCGAAGCCGGCCAGCACGTAGAGGCAGATCGAGAACAATTCCAGGGCCAGGAAGATGGTCATGAGCGACGCGCTCGCGCCCATCAGCATCATGCCGGCGATGCCGGCCAGCACCAGCACGTAGTATTCGCTGAAGTTAAGGTTCTCCCGGCGCAGGTAGTCCGGTGAGAGCAAGAGGACCAGCACGCCCACGGCCAGGAAGATCAGGTTGGTGAAGAGCGTGAATCCGTCGAGGATGATCGCGCCGTTGAAGGCGGCGAGGGCGCTATGCCCGTCGGCCCAGACTTTGGCGTCGACCACCCCCGCCGCGATCAGCCCCAGGATGCTGACGTAGCCCAGGTAATCGCGGCGATCGCGGTTGACGACGAGGTCGAGCAGGATCACCAGGATGGCTGTCAGCCCCACGATGATCTCGGGCAGCACGGTGGTCAAATTGGTGTCGGACGGCACCGCGTTTCCTCCATGACGTATCTGGCTTTACTCATATTCTCCAACTCTAGTTAGTTCGCCCCTCCGACGGCGCTGACGATGGCCTGCGCGGCCGCCGCGGCGGGCTGCAGCCAGCCCCCGGGCACGATGCCGATCCAGACGATGAGGGCGACCAGCGGCAGCAAGGCGACGAGCTCGTTGGTGCGCAGGGCCACGCCGTGTGCCGGCGTATCACCGCCCTCGATGGTGGGACCGTGCATGGTGTCCTGGTAGAGGCGCAGCATGTACCAGGCGGCCAGGATGACGCCCAGCGTGCCCAGGATGCCGTAGACGCCGGCGCTGCGATAGGCCCCCAGGAGGATCAGGAACTCGGCCGGGAAGGAGTTCAGGCCCGGTAGGCCCAGCGCGGACAGGGTGACGACCATGAAAATGGCGGCCAGCACCAGCGCCTTGCTGCCCAGCCCGCCCAACTGCCGCAGATCGGTCGTGCCCCACCGCCAGGCGATGGCGGCCACGATGGCGAAGAGCGCGGCGGTGGTCACGCCGTGGTTGACCATCTGCAGCGTGGCCCCCTGCACGCCCTGCATGTTCAGCGCGAAAACGCCCAGCAGGATGAAACACATGTGGCTGATGCTGGAGCAGGCCACCAGGCGCTTGGCATCGTATTGCGTCAGGGCCAGCATGGCGCCATAGAGAATACCCACGACGGCCAGGGCCGAGGCGACGCTCTGCACCGAGTGCATGGCCGAGGGGAAGAACGGCAGTCCGATGCGCAAGAATCCGTAGGCGCCCATCTTGGAGACCACGCCGGCTAGGACTATCGTCGTCGGCGTGGCGGCCTCGGTGTAGACATCGGGCACCCAGCTATGGAACGGCCACAGGGCCGACTTGATGGCAAAGGCCAGCCCGAAGGCGATCAGCAGCGGCATTTGCAGAGAGGCCGAGACCGGATGGGCCGCCAGCGCCGCGATGTCGAAGCTGTGGGCGGAAGAATAGACGTAGACGCCGACCACGCCGACCAGCATCAGCAGCGAGCCGAGCATTGTGTAGATCACGTACTTCAGGGCCGCGTAGACGCGCCGCTGTCCGCCCCAGATGCCGATCAGCAGATAGGCGGGGATCAGCACCGCCTCCCAGAAGATGTAGAAGAGCAGCAGATCGCGCGACACGAAGAGGCCCAGCAGGCTGGTCTCCAGCAGCAGCATCAGGCTCATGTAAAGCGGCACGCGCTCGGTCAGCGTCTGGTGGCTCATCAGGATCGCCACCGGCACCACGACCACCGTGAGGATGACCAGCAGCAGGCTAAGCCCGTCGAGGCCCACGTGATAGCTGGCGCCGAGGTAGGAGAGCCAGTTTGTGTTCTGGTCTTCAAACTGTAGGCCCGGCGCGTGGAAGTCGAAGCGCACCACGAGGTAGACCGTCAGGGCGGCGGTCAGCAGCGACCCGGTCAGCGCGATGTAACGGCTGATGAGCGCATCGTCGCGCGAGATCAGCACGATGACGACGGCGAAGAAGAGGGGCATGAAGACCAGCAGCGATAGCATAGAACTCCTATTTTAGCAATGTCCCAAACACAACCGGCACCAGCGCAACCAGCACGATGCCGGCGAATATCGACAGCGCGTAGGTACGGACGTAGCCGGTCTCCACCGGGCTGACGCCGCGGCTGACGACGGCGACCAGGCGGGCCACGCCGTTCACGGCGGCGTCCACGCCCGAGCGGTCCACCAGGCTGTAGAGCGCGGAGGCGGTTGCGCGCACCGGCTGCACGATCCCCGCGTCGTAGATCTCGTCCACGTAGTACTTGTTGTAGAGCAGATTGTACAGCCACTCCGGGGCGCGGTAGGGGCGCCGCTCGGCTCCGCCATACATGACATAGGCCACGTAGATGCCGGCCAGGGCCACCACGACGATGAATATCAGGGCCGGCACGTTGCCGACGAGCGGCGCCTTGGCGGCGTGGACCAGCGGGTAGCGCGAGAAGACCGGCGCTAGGAAGTCGTCGAAGGCATTCCAGCCCCACGGCGTCTGCACGAAGCCGCCGACGATGGACAGGACGCCCAGGATGCCGACCGGCACCACCATCACGTTGGGCGCTTCGTGGGCCAGTTCATACACGTCGGGCGGGCCGTTGTAGCGGCCGTGGAAGGTCAGGAAGAAGAGCCGGAACATATAGAAGGCGGTCATGCCGGCCGTGATCACGCCCAGGATCCACAGGATGATGTACCAGTTGCCGGCGGCCAGGACGCGGCCCAGGATCTCGTCCTTGCTGAAGAAGCCGGAGAGCGGTGGGATGCCGGAGATGGCCAGGCAGCCGATGCCCATCAACAGGTAGGTCCGCGGCAGCTTGTCGCGCAGCCCGCCCATCTTGCGCAGGTCCTGCTCGTTGAGCAGGGCGTGGATCACGCTGCCGGCGCCGAGGAAGAGCACGGCCTTGAAGAAGGCATGGGTCATCAGGTGGAACATGCCCGCGCCGAAGGCGCCGACGCCGCAGCCCAGGAACATGTAGGCGATCTGGCTCATGGTCGAGTAGGCCAGCACGCGCTTGATGTCGGTCTGCACCAGGGCGATCGAGGCGGCGTAGATCGCGCCGACCGCGCCGATGATGGCCACCAGGGAGAGTGTGAACGGCGCCAGCAGGTAGAGCACGTGCGAGCGGGCCAGCAGGTAGACGCCCGCCGTCACCATGGTCGCGGCGTGAATCAGCGCGCTGACCGATGTGGGGCCCTCCATGGCGTCGGGCAACCAGGTGTAGAGGGGGATCTGCGCCGACTTGGCCACGGCGCCGACCAGCAGCATCAGGCAGATCACATTCAACAGCGCGCTGTCCGGCTTCATCGACTGCGCCTTGCTGAAGACCCCGTCGTAGCCGAGCGTGCCGAACTGCACGAACATCATGTAGCCGGCGATCATCATGCCCACGTCGCCGATCACGTTCATCACGAAGGCCTTGCGCGCGGCGGCGACGGCCGAGGGCCGGTCGAACCAGAAGCCGATCAGCAGGTAGGAGGAGAGGCCGACCATGCCCCAGCCGATAATCAGGATCAGGTAGTTGTCGGCCAGCACCAGCAGCAGCATCGAGAAGATGAAGAGGTTGAGATAGCTGAAGAAGCGCGAGAAGTTGGCGTCGTGCGCCATGTAGCCGATGGAATAGACGTGGATCAGGAAGCCGACCCCGGTGACGATGAGCAGCATCACGCAGGTCAGCGGATCGACAAGCAGGTTCATGCCCACGTGGAAGCTGCCGGCGTCGAGCCAGTTGTAGTAGTGCAGGTCATTGTAGGTGTGCTGGCCTGTCTGGCCTCTGACCTGCAGGAAGATAGCCAGGGCGACCAGGAAGGCCACGCCGATCACCCCCGAGCCGATGGCGCCGGTCAGCGTGCGCGGCAGGCGACGGCCGAGCCCGCCGGTGATGACAAAGCCCAGCATGGGCAGGGCAAGCAACGTCCAGGCGTAATTCTGCATCTGTCTTCATCGCAACCGGCCGAGCTCCGGGCCCGGCAGACGGCTGCGTGCTTCATCCTTTCATCGAGTTCAGGAGATCGACGTCGATATTCTCGCGCGTGCGGAAGATAGAGACGATGATGGCCAGGCCGACCACGACCTCGGCCGCCGCCACCGTCATGACGAAGAAGACAAAGATCTGCCCCTCCATGCTGCTCAGGTGCTTGGCATAGGCCACCAGCGTCAGGTTCACGGCGTTGAGCATCATCTCAATTGACATAAAGATGACGAGCGGATTGCGGCGAATCAGCACGCCGAGCGCGCCGATGAAGAACAGGATGGCGCCAACCAGGAGATAGCTCTGCGTCTGCATGCTTAATCGACCTTCCGCTTGGCCAGCACGACCGCCCCCAGCATCGCCGCGAGCAACAGCAGCGAGGTGAGCTCGAAGGGGAAAAGGAAATTGTGGAACAACTGATCGCCTACCACCTGCACGGTGCCCAACTGCGGCAGATTGGCCGGCTGCCCCTGGATGTCGTTGAGCAGCAAGGTCGCGGCAACAGAACCGCCGAGGATCAGGGCCAGCAGGATAGCCGGCCATTGCAGCGGGCGCAGGCGATCCTGGGCCACTTCTTCGCGCCCCGGCGAGAGCAGCGTGATCACGAAGAGGAACAGCACCATGATGGCGCCGGCATAGACGAGGATCTGCACGGCGGCCAGGAACTGGGCGTCGAGCAGCAGGTAGTAGACGGCCAGGGCGAAGAAGTTGGCGATCAGGAAGAGCGCGCTGTGCACCGGGTTGGGCTGCAGCAGCACGTTCATGGCCGAGAAGATGGCGATCAGCGTGTTGATGGCGAAGATCACCGCTTCCGGCGACGACAGCAGCGCAATCTGCAAGCCCAGGGCAGGATGCAAGGCTTCCATCGCTACGCCCCCACCGCCGCCGTCTCCCGCTTCACCGGAAGCGGCACCAGCAACTGCTCTTTCGTATAGATCTGGCTCGGGATATCGTAGTCCGATAGCTCGAAATCGTGGCGCAGCACGATGGCGCCGGTCGGACAGGCCTCCTCGCACAGGCCGCAGAAGATGCAACGGCTCATGTTGATCTCATAGCGCTTGGCGTAGCGCTCGCCCGGCGAAAACGGGTGATCGGGCGGATTCTCGGCCCCTTCCACCAGGATACAATTGGCCGGGCAGGCCCCCGCGCACAGCTCGCAGCCGATGCAGCGCTCCATGCCGTTATCGTAGCGCTCCAGGACGTGGCGGCCGCGGAAGCGCGGGAACATCGGGCGCTTCTCTTCGGGGTACTGCACCGTCACCGGCTTGGCGAACATCGTCTTGAAGGTGAAGGCCATGGCCTTCACGATGGCGCCTACACCGGAGGTAAAGTCACTCACAAAACTCATTATGCTATGCACCTCCCGGCGTCTATCGAGATGCCTGACACTAAAGTGTCATGGCAGGGTACGGGCACTGAAGTGCCTGAGGACGTCTCGTATCCGACTTCAGTCGCCGGCCCCGCCCGCCCCTCTCTACAGTTGCCATTACTCCATAACCTCTAGACATTGCCCCAGACGACGACCACGGCCGTCAGCATCATGTTGATCAGCGAGAGGGGCAGCAGCCAGTACCAACCCAGCTTCATCAGCTTATCGTAGCGCACGCGCGGCAGCGTGGCGCGCAGCCAGACGAAGAAATACAGGAACAGCACGACTTTGATCAGGAACCACGGCAGGCCGCCGATCCCGTCGAGGTAACGCGACGGTGCCGACCAGCCGCCCAGGAAGAGCGTCGTCGCGATAGCACTGACCGTGATCATGTTGATGTACTCGGCCATGAAGAACATGGCGAAGCGCATCGAGCTGTACTCGATATGGTAGCCGGCGATGAGCTCCTGCTCCGCCTCGGGCAGGTCGAAGGGAGCGCGGTTGGTCTCGGCCAGCGCCGAGATCACGTAGATGACAAAGGCGAGCGGCTGCACGAAGATGTTCCAGGCCGGCAGGAAGCCGAACCAGATGGCGCGCTGGTGCAGCACGATGTCGTTCATGGAGAGCGAGCCGGTCAGGATCAGCACGCCGAGCACCGCCATGGTCATGGCCAGCTCGTAAGAGATAACCTGGGCCGAGGAGCGGATGCCGCCCAGCAGCGAGTACCTGTTATTGGAGGACCACCCCGCCAGCACGATGCCGTAGACGCCCAGCGAGGTGATGCCGAAGATGTAGAGGATGCCGACGTTGATATCGGTGACGCGCAGCGGCACGTTCATGCCGAAGATAGTGATGTTGCTGCCAAACGGGATGACTGCGAAGGCCGCCAGCGCGACCACCAGCGAGATCATCGGTGCCAGCGTGAAAACGGGGCGGTCCGCATGGGCCGGGATGATGTCCTCTTTCAGAGCCAGCTTGATGCCGTCGGCCAGCGGCTGGAAGAAGCCGCCGGGACCGACGCGGTTGGGGCCGAGGCGCACCTGGATGCGCGCCACCACCTTGCGCTCGAACAGGGTCATGTAGGCGAAGCCCGTGACCAGCGCAAAGGCCACGATGGCGGCCATGATGATGCTGCCGATGATCGACCCTATATCCATCAGACGGCCTCCCCGGCCGCGGCCAGAGCGCGCCTGGGATAGCGGCCCAGCACCCGCCAGGCCGGCAGGTCCAGCACGTCGATGATCTCCTGCGTGACCTCCGCCGCCGAGCCATAGGTCTGCGCGACGTCGGTCATGCCAGAGAGCAGGGACAGGATCTCCCAGCCGTCGCGCGCCTCGCCGGGGATGGCCACGGCGCGCCCGAGGCTCTGCACGCGTCCCTCTAGATTGGTCAGCGTGCCGCTCACCTCGCCGAATCCGGCCGAGGGCAGGATGACGTGGGCGAGCTCCGCCGTTGGCGTGAGCAGCGGCGTCTGCACCACCAGGAACGGCACCGACTGCAGCGCCTTGCGCGCCACGCCCTCGTCCGGCCATACGGCCAGCGGGTCGCAATCGAGCAGGAAGAGGCCGTCCAGCTCGCCCTGCGCGCCGGCCTTCAGGATACCCGCCGCGTCCAGGCCGGCCTGGCGCTGCATCGGCAGCCCCCAGGCCGAGGACAGCGTGTTGAACCACTCGACGTCGTCCATGGGGCGTCCGCCGGCCAGAAGCGCGGGCGCCACGCCCATCTCGGCGGCGCCGCGGCTGTTGGTGTCCTTGGCCAGGGCCAGCAGGCGCGCGGTGGGCAGATCGTCGAGGTTGGCCAGCAGGGCTTCCAGGGCGCGCAGCGCGGACAGCACGTCGGACCCGTCGGGCTCGTCCAGCACGCGCTCGTCGTAGATCACCAGGCCGCGCTTGGCGGTGGCCAGCAGACGTGCGGCCTGGGCCACCGGTGCCGGTACCGTGTCCAGGGAGGCGTTCTGGCGCGCCGCCGTGATGGCCCGAGCCAGGTCGCGCAGCGTCGTGGAAAGGCGGGCGGCGTCATAACCCAGGCGAGCCGAGGCATATTTGTCCATGCCCGTGGGGTCGTTGCTGATCACCACCGGATGGACGTCGCGGCGTTTGGCCGCCTTGACCAGGCGCAGGTGCAGCACCATCTGGCGGGCGATGGGATCGGCGTCGACCAGCACGATGGCGTCGGCATCCTCGATGGCCTCGATCGGCGCGCCGCCCAGGCGCTCCGTGCCGGCGCGCGAACCGTCGATCGTATCCAGGTGCGGCGTGCGCAGGCCCCCGCGCAGCAAGCGCCCGAAGAGATACAGCTCCTCGTTGGTCGAGCGCGCCGAGGCCAGGCCGGCCAGCATGCCGTTGGCGCGGCTGGCCCGCAGTCCCGTGATAGCCGTTTCCAGGGCCTCGTCCCAGGAGACGGGCAGGAACTGGCCGTTCTTCTTGACCATCGGCGTGGTGACGCGCTCGTAGCGCGCCCAGGACAGGGTGCCATAGCGGCCGATGTCGCAGAGCCAGCCGTCGTCGACCGAGGCATTCTCGCGCGGCGTCAGGCGCATCAACTGGCCGCGCCGCGTGTTTATGTCAATATTGCAGCCGACCGGGCAGGTGGGGCAGACGCTGGGCGTGTGCTCCAGGTCCCAGGGCCGCGACAGGAAGCGGTACGACTTGCTGGTCAGCGCGCCGACCGGGCAGATATCGGTCACATTGCCGGAGAAGACCGAGTCGAAGGGCCGTCCGGGGTAGGTGCCGATCTCCGTGCTATCGCCGCGGTTGATCATCACCAACTGCGCGTCGTCGGCGATAATGTCCATGAAGCGCACGCAGAGCTGGCACATAATGCATCGCTCGCGGTCGAGCACGATCTGCGGCCCGATCTGCAAACTCTTGGCGAAGTGCCGTTTGTCCTCGACGAAACGGGTGACGCCGGGGCCGAACTTGAAGGTGTGGTTCTGCAAGGGGCATTCGCCGCCCTTGTCGCAGATCGGGCAATCCAGCGGATGGTTGATGAGCAGGAACTCCAGGATGCCGCGCCGCGTCTTCTCCACCGCCTCCGACTTGGTGGTGACCACCATGCCCTCGGCAACGGGGGTGGCGCAGGCCGGGGGAAAGCCTTTGGCCCGCTCGATGGAGACCAGGCACATGCGGCAGGCGCCCAGCGGCTCCATCTTCTCGTGATAACAAAAGATGGGAATATCGATGCCCAGCTTCTTGGCGGCGTCGAGGACCAGGGTGCCCTTGGGCACGCTGACCTGCTTGCCGTCGATGGTGAGCGTCACCTGGTCAGATTGCTGCATCTATAGTCTTGACCTTTCGCCCCTTAACTGGCGACCAGCACCGGTTGCGCCGCGCCGGCATGCCGTTCGAAGGACGAGCGGCGCAACTGGCAGGTGCCGGTTCGAATGTGCTCTTCATAATGGTCACGGAAGTGTTTAATTGAACTGAGAATCGGGCCGGTTGAGAACTCGCCCAGGGCGCACAGGCTCTTGCCGGCGATATTGTCGCAGATATCCAGCAGCAGGTCGATGTCTTCGCGCCGCCCCAGGCCGTTCGCGATGCGATCGACGATCTTGTGCATCCAGCCGGTGCCTTCGCGGCAGGGCGTGCACTTGCCGCACGACTCGTGGTGGAAGAAACTGGCGGCGCGCAGTGTCACGTCGATCATGCACCACGAATCGTCGATGTAGATAACGGAGCCGGAGCCAAGCTGGCTGCCCACCTTCTGCACCGAGTCTATGTCGGCGTTGACGTCGAGCTGGTCGCCGTTGAGCATCGGCGGCGCGGCGCCGAGCATGATGGCCTGCACCTTGCGCCCATTCGGCACGCCGCCGCCGATCTCCAGAAGTTGGCGGAACGTCGTGCCCATCGGCATCTCGTAATTGCCCGGTTTGGCCACGTTGCCGCTGAGGGAGAAGAACTTGGTGCCGGGGCAGGATGGCGCGCCGATGCCGGCGAACCACTCCGCGCCGTTGAGCAGGATATGCGGCGCGTTACAGAGCGTCTCCACGTTGTTGACCACGGTGGGCTTTTGATACAGCCCCTTGATGGCGGGGAAGGGAGGGCGCGTGCGCGGGTTGCCGCGGCTGCCCTCCATGCACTCGATCAGCGCGGTTTCCTCGCCCACCTCGTACGACCCGGCGCCACGTTGCAACAGGATATGCAGTTCCTTGCCCGAGCCCATCGCATTCGACCCGGCGATGCCCTTGGCGTAGGCCTCGGCGATGGCATCTTCCAGGACGTTCGCCGGCAGGCGATACTCGCCGCGGATCAGGATGAAGGCCCGCGTGGCGCCGATGGCGTAGGCCGCGATCAGGCAGCCCTCGATCAACTGGTGTGGGTTGCGCTCCATCAGCTCGCGGTTGTTAAAGGTGCCCGGCTCGCCCTCGTCGGCGTTGCACAGCACGTACTTCTCCAGGCTGGGATCTTTGGGGATGAAGCTCCACTTGCGGCCGGCGGGGAAGCCGGCACCACCGCGACCGCGTAGATTGGCCTTGATGACCTCGTCGATGATCTCCTGCGGCGACATGTCGAAGAGCGCCTTGCGCAGCCCCTCGTAGCCGCCGTGCGAGATATACGACTCGATATGGTGAAGATCGGGATCGTCCCAGTACTTTGTCAGTATTTTTGTATCATCAGCCATACTCTATGCTCCTGATGCGCCGCCGGCCTTGCCGGCCGTACGGGTTTGCGGCCCGGATGTGCTATCGGGCTGGCCGGCCGCACTTGCCGGCGGCGGGAAATGGCGTGTGCTCGATAGGTCCAGGTTGGCCGCGGTCTGGCCGTCCTCCAGCGCGGCATTCTCGGGCAGCAGCTTCTCCTGGTGCAGGATCATGTCCACCGTCTCCTTGGTCAGCGGGCCAAAGGGACGGTAGTCGATCTGCATGACCGGGGCGCGCTCGCAGTAGCCCAGGCACTCCACGTGGTGCAGGGTGCAGCGGCCATCGGCGCTGGTGCCGCCGACGGGAGTTTGCAGGCGCTCGCTGACGTACTCCAGCAGGTCGTCGGCGCCGTTGACCATGCAGGCCAGGTTGGTGCAGATGTCGACCACTTTCTTGCCGACTGGTTCCTTGAAAAACATGGTGTAGAAGCTGGCCACCGACAGCACGTCGGCCGGCACCAGCTCCAGCAACTCGGCCACCTCGACCATGCCGTCTTCCGAACAATAGCCCTGCTCCGCCTGCAACAGGTAGAGGGACGGGCCGAGCGCGGAGCGCCGCTCGGGGTAGCGCGTCTTCAGCGCCAGGATCTTCTGCCGTGTCTCTTCGCTCAGCATGGCCGCCCTATCTATCCACTTCGCCCAGGACGGTATCAAAGGAGCCGATGATGGCGATCATATCGGCCACCAGGTGCCCCTTGGCCGCCATGTTCAGCCCTTGCAGCGCCACGAACGAGGGCGCGCGCACCGAGCAGCGGTGGGGCTTGTTGGAGCCGTCGCTGACCAGGTAGATGCCCAGCTCGCCCCGCGGCGACTCCACCGCCTGGTAGACCTCGCCCACCGGCGGGTGCAGCCCCTCGGTCACCAGCTTGAAGTGGTGGATCACCGCCTCCATCGAGGAGGCCAGCTCCTCCTTGGGCGGCGGCACGATCTTGCGGTCGTTGATCAGTACCGGGCCGCCGGGCATCCGGTCCAGCACCTGGTTGACGATCTTGACGCTCTCGCGCATCTCGCGGATGCGCACCAAGTAGCGCGCGTAGCAGTCGCCCTCGGTAAAGGTCGGTACGTCGAACTCGAATTCCTCGTACGAGGAATAGGGCATCGTCTTGCGCAGGTCCCAGGCCAGGCCGCAGGCGCGCAGCGGCGGTCCTGTCAGCCCGATGTCGATGGCGTCTTCCAGCGACACCCTGCCGACGTGGCGCAGGCGCTCTTTCCAGATGGGGTTATGGGTCAGCAGGCCCTCGTACTCGTCGATGCGCTTGGGCATCTCGGCCATCAGCGAGCGCACGCCGTCGAACCAGCCGTCGGGTGGCTGCTGCTCGATGCCGCCGATGCGGATATAGCTGGTCATCATACGGGCGCCCGAGGCCCACTCGAACAGGTCCAGGATCTTCTCGCGCTCGCGGAAGCAATACAGGAAGACCGACATGGAGCCGATCTCCATGGCGCTGGTGCCCAGGAAGACCAGGTGGCTGGAGATGCGTTGCAGCTCGGCCAGCAGGATGCGCAGATACTGCGCGCGCTTGGGGATCTCGTTGGTGATGCCCAGGATCTTCTCCACGGCCAGGCAGTAGACCAGGTTATTGCCGAGCGGGTTGAGGTAATCCATGCGGTCGGTGCAGGTGATGGCCGCCTCGTAGCGCTTGTCCTCGATGGTCTTCTCGATGCCCGTGTGCAGGTAGCCAATATCGGGCCGGGCGTCGATTACCCGTTCGCCGTCGAGGTCGAGGACCACGCGCAGCACGCCGTGCGTGCTGGGGTGCTGCGGCCCCATATTGATGGTCATCAGCCCTTCGATCTCCGCGGGCCGCTCGATCTCCACGAGTTCTTGATGCCGCCGGCCGGGCTCGGTCGCCCGCGCGGCACCGGGCACGTCTTCCGCTATGGTGAGGCCTTCTGGATAGCTCATGATGTAAACGCGACCTCCTCGCCGCCGATGGGTTCATCGCGGCGCAACGGGTGGCCCTCCCAATCGTCGGGCATCAAGATGCGCCGCAGATCGGGGTGGCCGACGAATGTAATGCCGAACATATCGAAGATCTCGCGCTCGAACCAGTTGGCGGTGCTCCAGACCGTGGTCATGGTGGGGACCGTCAGGTCGGTCTCGGGGACGCCGACCTTGATGCGCAGGCGGTCGCGCCGCTCCATCGACAGCAGGTGGTAAACGACCTCGAAGCGCGGCTCGTGGCCCAGCCAATCGCAGCATTGCACGGCGGAGAGGAAGTTGAAGCGCAGCTCCGGGTCCTGGCGTAGGAACGCGCAGACCTCGACCACGCTCTCCCTCTCCACCAAAATGGTGGTCTCGCCGCGGAAGGTCACCATGGCGATAATCTGGTCGCCGAAGCGCTCGCGCAGGCGCGCCACGGCGGGATGGTCGGCCACGACCGCCGTCTCGGTCGCGGCCTCCACTCCGGCATCGGTTACCACATCTCTCTCCTTAAAGCCGGACCAACCGGCAGGCGCCATGATTTACCCATCAGCATCCCTTTTCATCGCGTGGCGATGCTGATAGGTGGGCGCCGACGAATCTAAACGGTCGCGGAGCTACGCCGACGTAATGATACGTTCGCGCTCGATCTTATCTTGCAGCTTCATGATGGCGTCGATCAGCGCTTCGGGGCGCGGGGGGCAGCCGGGCACGTAGACGTCCACCGGCACGATCTTATCGACGCCTTGAATCACCGCATAGTTATTGTAGACGCCGCCGGACGAGGCGCAGGCGCCCATCGAGATGACCCACTTGGGGTCGGGCATCTGATCGTAGATCTGGCGCAACACCGGCGCCATCTTCTGACAGACGCGTCCCGAGACAATCAGCAGATCGGATTGGCGGGGCGAGGCGCGGAACAACTCCGAGCCGAAGCGGGCCAGGTCGTAGCGACTGGCCGCGGTGGCCATCATCTCGATGGCGCAGCAGGCCAGGCCGAACTGGGCGGGCCAGAGCGAAGACTTGCGCCCCCAGTCGGCCACCTTACTGATGGTGGTGGTGATAATGGAATCGCCGAACTGGCTCTCTAGTCCCAATTGAGAACTCCTTTGCGCCAGATATAGAGCAGGCCGATGAACAGCACGGCCACGAAGGTAAACATCTCTATCAGGCCGAATCCCCGCAGCGCCCGCAGTTGCACGGCCCAGGGATAGAGGAAGATCGCTTCGATGTCGAAGACGATGAACATCATGGCCATCAGGTAGAACTTCACCGGGAAGCGCTGGCGGGTCGCGGTGGGTGCGACGATGATGCCGCACTCATACGGCGCCAGCTTGGCCGGCGTGGGCCGCTTCGGCCCCAGATACATCGAGACGAAGGTCAGCAGGACCGCTAGCCCCACCGCCAAAATGATCAGGATCAGTATCGGAACGTAGGCTGATAGCATAACTCTTCGTGCCTTACAAGCGTGATGTTAAGATGCTGGTTGGGGCGGACTTAGCGTCATTGCTAATCTAACTACCCGCAGTATATCACGGTGGCGGGGACCTCTCCAAAGCGGCGGGCGCGGTGGAAGGCCTGAGGCTAAAGCCTCATGGCAAGAGACGGCGGCTAAAGCCGGGGCCGTGCCCAGATCGTACGCATCCGGCGCATTCGATCCACTACGGCAGGCCGCCGTTGCTGAGCAGCAACTGGCCGTTGATCCAGCCGCCCTGCTCGGAGCACAGGAAGTTGACGAGGTTGGCGCAGTCCTCGGGCCG
>Ga0209062_1004313_pt1 | contig 15051 bp, 14 predicted proteins | sample Coa_R2_2_FD_187158 | JGI IMG/M metagenome (GOLD analysis project Ga0209062, IMG submission 187158) | Surface soil microbial communities from Centralia Pennsylvania, which are recovering from an underground coalmine fire - Coalmine... | ecosystem: Environmental > Terrestrial > Soil > Unclassified... | reverse complement strand
ATGGCGGCCGCGCCCAGAAACGCGTTCAGCTCGTCGACGGTGCCATAGGACTCGATGCGCGCCGAATCCTTGGCGACGCGCTGCCCGCCGGCCAGGCTCGTCTCGCCGGAATCGCCGCGGCGCGTGTAGATTCGATTCAGCGCCAGCCGCGGATCGTCGAAAATTTTCTCAGCCACGTTCTCATCTTACTCGCAACGCGGCGCGAATCGGCTATGGAGCTGAAGCCCCGCGCGGGATAAATGCCGCCGTCCAATCCAACCGCGCATCGGGGCTAGTAGGCGCCGCGGGCTAGCAGGACGGCGGAGACGGTGCGCGCCAGGATGTACAGATCCAGCCACGGGGACCAGTTGCGGATGTAATAGGTATCCAGCGTTTCCTGCACGTGAACGTCGCCGTCGCTGCGCGCCGAGATCTGCCACAGTCCGGTGAGGCCGGGCAGCACGCGCGTGCGCAGCGCGCGAAATTCGGCCGGGAACCGATCGAGATGATAATCCGGCAGAGGACGCGGGCCCACCAGGCTCATTTCCCCCTTGAGGACGCTCCAGAGCTGCGGCAGCTCGTCCAAACTGGTGCGGCGAAGCATTTTGCCGATGACCGGAAGAATACGGGGATCGCGGCGCAGCTTGAAATAGCGCGACCATTCCTGGCGGTCCTCGGGGTGTTGGTCAAGCCAGCGTTCGAGCAGACGGTCGCTTTCCGGATGCATCGTGCGAAGTTTCCAGACGGGGATGCGGCGGCCGTCGAGACCTTCGCGCATCTGGCGGTAAAACGCAGGGCCGGGGCTGGTGATCTTGATCCAAACGGCGGCGAGAGCCATCAGCGGAAGGCCCGCGAGAAACAGCGGAAACGCGATCGCCTGATCCATGAATCGTTTGAGGATGGTATTGCGGCGGATCAGAAGATTTTTCTTGATCTCCAGGCCCAGGCAGCCGCCCAGGTCGCGCGCGGTGATCCACAGGCTGGCGATGCCGGAGAGATCGGGGACGACGATGACGCGCGGAAAATTCAAATCCTGAACCAGAGCGGAGACATCATCGCGTCCGAGGTCGCGCAGCGAAACGATCGCGGCGTCGGCGCGGCTTTCGAAGTTTCCGGCCAGTGCGGTGGGACCGCTTACCGGCAATCCTTCGATAAAGGAGTTCCAATTCGCCGGGCGATTATCGAGGAACGCGATGGGCCGCAAGCCGAGCTGCGGCTGCTCGATCAGGGTGCGGGCGATGGCGCGTCCGGTATCGCCGGCGCCCAGCAGGACCACCTGAAGCCCCCAGTGCTGTTTTCGAACCAGCGCGGCGCGAGTGAACGATTCGGCGAGCGGCGGCAGCACGAGCGCGAAAACAAAAGTCGCCAGCAGCACGCCGCGCGAGAGCACGCCGCGCGCAACGATGTTATCCCAGGCGGTGAGCCCGCCGAAAACCGCGAAGGCGGCAAGAGTGCGGCGGCGCAGCCGCTCGACCGGTCCGAGGAGATAGCCGGGATAAAGCCCGAGCTGATAATGGACAAGCGGTAACAGCAGAATCGCGACGGCGACGGCGAAATATTGATTCGGTCCGATATAGGCGAGAAACCACGCGCCGAGCGTGCGGCGAGCGGTGAGTCCGGCGAGGAATGCAGCTTCGAGCGCGGCGATATCGGCGGCGGCGATGGCGCAGGTGGTCCAGTCCAGGCGGCGGGCGGGGGCGGCGAGAGCTGGCTGCGCGGCGGTGCTCATTGAGACGTCAGGTTAGCTGCCGCGACCTGTGAGAGCCTAGCTTCGAGGTAGCGTTCGAAGTTCGTAAGAATACTTTCTTGCTCAAAAAACTCTAACGCCCGGCGCCGCGCAACCTGACCACGGTGAATTCGTTCAATCGGATTCGCGGCCAGAGTTAAGACGGCGGCGGCGAAGTCCTCCACGTGATTCGGGGCAACCAGCAGACCACAGCCATCGATTAAGTCCGCAATTTCGCCGTGCGCGCGGGCGGCAGCAACAACAGGTTTCCCGCTGGCCATCATGCCGATTAATTTAGACGGCAGCACGGAGTCAGCTGCCGCCGCAACTTGAGTCAACAGATGAATATCTGCCAGATTCAAGAGGTCGTTCAACCGGTTCGCCGGAAACAATGGCAGAAATCGCACGTTATTCAGCCCGGCCGACTGCTTCTGAAGTTCTTCGCCGGAGGGACCTTCGCCGCAAATCACAAAAAGGAGGCGGGGGTGATTTTCCAGCAGCCGCGCGGCTTTGATAATCGTTTCGACTCCCTGCTTCACACCGAGAGTTCCCGCGAACAATGCCACGAGGGTGTCGGCCGGGATTCCGAGTTCGTCGCGCAGGGGACTCGCCAGCGGACGAATTGCCGAACTTTCGAACCAATTGGGCAAAAGAAATAGTTTGTCGCAGAGTACACCCTTTTCTCTCGCGCGGGTGAGAAGGCGCCGGGAAATAGAAGAAATCACGTCGAAACGATTGAGAATGGCGCGCTCGACTCGTTCCGTTAACCTGCGGGCTGCGCGAAGCTGGCCGAGGTTATATGCGAGGTCGATTTCAAAATCCTGGATATGCAGCCAGGCTCGCGCGCCGCAGATCGCCGCTGCGGGAAGAGCAAGAAATGCATTAACGAAGGACGGTTCGACGACAAAGATGACATCGGGAGCTTGGATAGTCTCACGGATTAATACAGGGACACTCGTCAGCGCGAAGCTGAGCGAGTGAAGAAGTCGTTTCATTCCCGAAGGGCGACGTGGTACCCAAATCGGAGTGCGGTGCACCCGGACACCATTGAGATTCTCCGTGGCGTACCGCCACGCGTTGTACTCAGGCTTGACCCGCCATTGTGGATAGTAGGGAGGGGGAGCGATAACGCTGACCCGATGACCGCGTCTCGCGAGCCACTCGCAAAGCTCCGCAGTGTATTTCGCGATACCAGTCAGATCCGGCGCGTAGAAAATCGTGTGTACTAGAATTCGCATTTTACGGCTTCTGACTCGAAGACATAGCTGTTGTCGTCGACTAAGGCGTGCGAAATTTCTCCGTTAAGCGCGCGGCAAGGAATCGAATAGCCGATTCCGTGAAGATATCGCAGGATTCCGTCTCGATCGACGCCACGATGAAATTCAACGACTAACTTAGGTGCGAAGCAACGCAAGACCTGACTCATCCCCTGCAAAACTTCGAACTCCATTCCCTGCACGTCTATTTTGATTCCGTGAATTACCGAATAGGAGGAAGACAGCAGCGGCCAGAGGACGTCGAGCGAGAGGGTGAGGATGCGCTCGGTTACTCCTGCGAGGGAAATTGTAGAGTCCGCCATGCCGCGAACCTTCGGCAACGTTAGCGTATACATTTTGGGCACACCGCCGAGCGCGAACGGTAGGATCGTGAGTTGGTTTAATCCATTGAGTTCACGGGTACGCTCAAGGTGGGCAGCGGTGCTCAGTACGGGCTCAAAAGCGAAGACACGCCCGAAAGGCCCGACCAGCCGCGATAGCGCTACGGCGGTATAACCATAGTGCGCGCCGACATCGAGCCAAGTCTCGCCGAACGAGACGTTCTGGAAAAACCAATTGAGGAGTTGAGATTCAGTGCGTCCAAGGATTGCGCCAGGGTAGTCGTGCCAGGAGGTGATTATTTGTGCACCTTTCAATAGGCCGTGCTTAACCGAATATGGCCGCACGCGCCTCGGTAGAGCCTTACGAATGATCTCCTTAACGCGCGGTGATGGCATGAGCCGATCCGTAAATCGCCCGCGAAAGAATACCACCCAAACGTCGAGCGAAGGAATCAAGCTCGAAGTGCTGCAGGTAGCATGTTCTCGCGTTTAACGCAAGTGAGTCTCGACGCTGGTTATTAGCTTCCAACCAGCGACGAAAGAGGTTGGTGGCCCCGTTCAGGTCATCTTTCTCGACAAAACCGGCGTCACATTTTGCAATTGTCGGCCAGGTGTGCACCTTATTCGATATAAGAACCGGAACGCCGCATGCTAGTGCCTCAACCACGGCGTGGCCATAACTTTCCGTGTGGGATGGTAAGATGAAAGCTTCAGCCATGGTTAGGGCGGCCCATTTCGACGCGCTATCGAGGTTTCCGGTCCAGGTGACTCGCTCGGCAAGTCCGAATTCGCCGGCCATCTTCTCCAGATCAGCTCGCCAGCCGGTTTCATCCGGCCCCGCCATAAGAAGGTGAAGTCGGGGATCAATACGTGAAGCCCGCGCGAACGCCTTTATTACCAAGTCGCATCCTTTGACCGCGTGAATCCGTCCGAGAAAGACAATCATACGTTGTGCACAGATCTTCGGAAAGCGCTGCACAAACTTTGTGACGTATGCTTCACGCTGTGGAGGCGGGGGAGCGGTTCCCATGCCAACCACGTATTCGCGCCGGCCGTAGTTCCGGAAGCGCAGACAAGACAAATCCCTTTCTTTTTCCGATGTGAACAGGACCCCCGCCGCGTCCATGGCGACTCGATGCTCGAACAATAACCAAAACAAACTTTTCTTTGCGTGTTTCATGGGATATTGGCGTGCGAACCATGGATCTAACATTCCATGCGTAAAGAGAAAATATGGTGTTGAAGTCCCGCGCAGGGCACGCCAAGTGCCGACACTCGCATATCTCCAAACGCCGTGAACTACAATGGCATCATAGCGCCGGTGGTTACTTTTAAGCCAAGAAACCAACTTGGACGAGTATTGATAATATGTAAACGTCTTCCCCAGTGAGTGAAGCGGTACCGGCCACTCCCTCTCAATCTCACAGGAGGGCGTCTGAAGGCTTAGCACATCCGAAGATACCCCGAGACGGAGCATGGAAGCGGCGATCGCGCGGGCACTCTCAACGGGGCCGCCAATGCGCGGATCCAGTGTTGGAAGGACGTGTAGAAGCTTCAACCGGCTATTCTCACCTATTATCGAGTCACCGACCAACGCATCGTCGGTCTGAAATCAACAAGAATATCCATACTAAGACGGAAACGGGATTGCCCATATTTAGAAAAAGGCGCTCGAATGCGGCTATGACCAAGTATCCCAGTACGAAGCTGATCCCGATGGTCGCAACCTCGTCGCGAGCAAGCGCTCTTCTGGCAAGGCGCCAGATTAATGCAATTAGCAAAATGGTGATCGGAACGACGCCAATCAACCCGACTTCCGCGAGCAATGATAGGTAGCCGTTGTGCGCTGAAGACAGCATCGTCATATAACGCTCATGCATTCGGAATCCTACACCGAAGATTGGATTTGCGGCGAATAGATCAATGGCCTCCTCCCAAGCCGCGACGCGGCCCGTGAAACCAGTACCCAGTCCACGGTACCGGTCATTCAAGAAAAATAGGTGGCTAATCCAGACTTGTGTGGCATCGTAAAAAACAAGCAAAACGACCGTGCTGATGATTCCGGCACCGCCCAGCGCGGCCGCGACCTTAGGCCTGTGCATTTTGTATGCAGCTAGCATCCCGTATGTACCCAACCCGAGCAGCGCGGCCGCCAGTGCGCTTCTCGACTCGGTTTCGACGATTATAAACAGATTCAGCCCGATCAAGATGGCGCCAATGAGTCTCGGCTGTACAGACAGGGCACAAACGAGAATTCCAAATGAGACTACGCCTAGATAGTTTGGATGTGCAACTCCGATAGTAAGCCGCCCTTGAATCCGGGAGCCGATGAAGTAGCACGAAGTGACTAATGCGCTGCCAACATAGGCGTAGATTGTTAGAGCTTTCAGCATCTTTGCACCCATCAGCTCCCAGATCCCCGCACATGCGAACAACCCGATCGAAGCAGTTAGTACAAATCCGAACGAACGGGACGGCTCCTCTGAAAGCAGCGCGCTTGAAGTGAAAGCCAAAATTATCGCCAGGACAAGGCCCAGAATCGCCAAGTGCCGGCGAAAGATTGCAGCGACACCAAATTTGGAAGCTCCGATAATTAGCCCGAAGAGCGGCAGCCAAGCGAACGCGATAAATTGAAGAGCGACCATGCTCTCCGATTCAATGGTAGGTGGAATTACAATGCCAAACAGCCACGTAGGCAGCAAGATCGTGAATAGCGTTGAGTTCGCTGAATGAGATCGGACTGTCCCTCTACTGTGAGCGCTTAGTGTAATATTTATTGTAGTGCCCATAATAGTAGTAATACCCGGCGCTTACTTCGCGGTGGACCTCGTTTAACACGACGCCAACTAAATTTGCTCGCAATCGGGCGAGCGTAGTGATTACCGTACTCAGAGCCTTGCGGCTGGTATCTCCCGCCCGCGCGACGATGATTACACCGTCCACGGCCGTCGCCATTTGCAAAGGCTCCGCGAATCCCAACAGCGGCGGGGCGTCGAGCACCACCAGATCATACTCGCGCGCGGCTTCCTCGATCAGCTCCGCCAAACCCATGCCCATCAAATCCGACGCCCGGCGCGTCGCCGGACCCGCGGGCAAAATATCCAAACCCTTCGGTGAGTCCGTCATAATCACCGCGTCGAGCCAGGAGATCTGCTTCAGCAACACGTCGCAAAGGCCCACGTTATTGGGAACCTGAAACAGCCGATGAACGCTGGGGCGGCGGAGGTCGCCGTCGATCAGCAGAGTTCGCTTGTGCTGCTGCGCGTGCGTAGCGGCCAGATGCGCGGCCACCGTCGATTTGCCTTCCGAAGGCGAGGCGCTGGTCATCAGAACGCTGCGCAGGCGCCGGTCAAAGTCGGTCAGCAGGATCGAATTGCGCAAGGTGCGGATCGCCTCTTCGTAATTGGAAAGCATCTGCTCGTTTTCGACCACCTCCGCCAGAGCGGCCGGATGGCCGTGCCCGTTGCCGTTTCCGTTGTGGCCGGTGCCGATTTGCCCCTGCATCTGGATGGGGCTAAGGCGGCGGCGCCAATCCTTCACGGCGGGAAGCGAGCCGATTACGTCGGCGTTGAGCAGCCGCGCGACTTGGTCGGGATCGCGAATGGTGTTGTCTAACACATCGCTCAGAACGGCGGCCCCCACGCCGAAGAACGCCGCGAAGAGAAACGCCAGAAGAACATTGAGCCGGGTTTTGGGAAATACCGGCTTCAGCCCCGGGCGCGCCGCGTCCGCCACGCGAATCATGTTGTTTTGAAAACTCGCGTTGATGCCGGCTTCCTTGATCTTACGGACTAACTCCTCATACAAACCCTTGTCGCTTTCGGCCTCGCGCTTCAGAGTCTGATACTCGAAAGAGCGCGCGTTCAGGCGATCGAACTCGGCTTTCGTGTCTTTCACCGCGGAGGCGAGCATGGCTTCGCGATTTACCGCTTCCTGATACTCGATCCCGATGCGTTGGCCAATGCTGGCCTTCGTCGCCTCGATTTGAGACTCGAGCTCGCTAACCCTGGTCTGCGCTTTCTTATATTCCGGATGATTTATGCCGTAGTGATTCTTGATTTCCGCGAACTTTTCCTGAGCGTCGTTCAGGTTTTCGGTAAGTTTCTTCAGAGCTTCGCCCTGAGTGGAAACTTGCGCCGCCGCGAGAGTGCCGTCCTTTATGGAGTTATAGGCTGCTTCCTTTTTCACCCGGTCCGCTTGAGCCTTGGTGTACTCTTCGTTAAGTTGAAGCAGGCGCGCGGAGATGATGTTGGTCTTTTCCTCGGGATTGATGACGTTTAACTCACGCTCGAAGGTCGCCAGCGCAAGGCTGGATTTTTCCATTTGCGCCTTTAATTCTTCTAACTGGCGCTCCATGAAGTCACTCAAGCCTTCGGTAGCCTTATACCGGATCTTATAAGTGTGCTGTAAGTAAGAAAGCGCGATCTCATTGGCCACATCCGCCGCGAGCTGACGATTCTGCGACCGGTAACTGACCAGCAAAAGATACGTATTCGGCGGGCGAGTTACCTTGAGGTTTTTCAAAATCACCGGAGCTTCCATGCTGGCTGGCGACTTATCGACGGCTTCCTCCAGCGCGTCCTTTTCAACCTCGCGCAGATGAAATTTTTCGACCACCGGGCGCAGCACCGAATCGGACTGAATAATCTTGACTTGCGTCGCCAAAAACTGATCGGCGTCGTTGGTGGTGTTCTGGGCGGCCTCCTGGCCGAGTACGCCGGTGGGCATCTGGCGATCGATATCGATCGTGACTGTCGATTCGTACACCGGGGTGAGCCGCAGGGAAACGATCAACGTGGCCAGAACGCTCGCCAGCACGAATCCGCCGATTTTCCAGCCTTGCCGCCGCAGGATCCACAGATAGTGCGCCAGCGGAATATGCGCGGGCCGCGGTTCAGAATCGGCGTCGAAGACCGGAGCCGCAGGGACGCGAATCGCCTCCGGCAAGGATGGTAAAGCCTCAAATTTGCTCATCGATTAATGCCAGATGACGATGTTCGCCATCGTGTAGCCCCCGAAATTAGCCAGCCGGTCGAGCGTAGTCATCGCCGCGCGCCGGTTCTTGTTATCCGGGATATAGAGAAGATCGCCGGCCTGAAGCTGAAAATCGGGAGCTTTGCGCTCCATCATCTTCGCCAGCTCCACCGGAATTTCTTTTCGTTGGCCGGCAGCATCGCGGCGATAAATGTAGGCGGTTTTTGAGGCGTAAGGAGTGAGTCCTTCGGAAAGCGCGATCATTTTCAATACGGATTCGTCGGCGGAATCGCGAACCGGGAAAGCTCCCGGCTTGCGAACATTGCCGACGACGAAAACCTTCCCCGCTTCGGGGACGCGAATCTCTTCACCGCCATGAAGCTGATAGTTAATGGACGGATCGGCGTCTTTCAGCAGGCGCTTGACGGAAATACGCTCCACCTGATCGGATCGCGTAAGAAGAATTTCCGTTCCGGCGTCGCTGGTAAGTCCTTCAGCCTTGGCAAGCGCGTCGAGAACCGTCACCACTCCGACGGCTTGGAAGGTCAGCGGCTGCTTTACCGCTCCCATCACCGCGATGGGCCGGCTGTGATACTCCGCTACCGTGACTTTCACCACCGGATCGACCAGGATCTGTTCCTCTTTGAGCGCATCGGCGATGGCGGACTCTAGCTGGCCAGGGTAAATTCCCGTCGCCGTGATTCCATTCTTGAGCAGCGGCAGGTGAATCGTGCCGTCGGTCTCCACGCGAACCGTGCGCGTCAGCTCCGGCGCATCGTAGACCGAGACGGCGATCAGATCGTCGACGCCAAGGCGCTGCGATGGCAGGTTCGCCTTGCCGGCGTCTTCCATCAGGTTGGGGCGATACTGGGCGAAGCACAGCGCCGCCCCGAAAAAAAGAAAAATTCGCATCAGGGCTTCTCCAACAGGTCCGCAAGACGGGCCACAGTGGTCTTAATTTCGTCAAGCTGCTGATCGATTTTCGACGGCGCGGCCGGAGCGAGCAGCCGCGCGCGAGCGTACTCCGACAAGCTGCGCGCGCCGGAAGAAGCGATTTGCAGCGCTTCGTATTCATCCTGCGTCAGCCGAAAGATCAGGACGCGGTTTCGAGGTTTTGTGACGGCCATTCAGGAAAGAGGACAGATCATATCGCGGTCCACTTCAACCGCAATCGAGCGTTGCAGCGCATTCACGCTTACGGCTACGCGCCACGCGTCGGAATCGCGAACCAGCGTTCCTTCGATGCCCGCCAGAGCGCCGCGCCTGATACGGACGCGTTGGCCGGCCTTCAGAAACGGCCACGGCCCCAGCGGTAATCCCGAGTCTATGGCGCGGCGCAGCGCGACGATCTCCTCATCGGGAATCACGGCTGGCGTGCGATCGAAGCTCACCACGCATTCCACGCCCGGCTGGCGCATCACCGCGTGCCGCTGATCAAAGCTCGATCGGCAGAAGAGATATCCCGGGAAAAGATTCTGGTCTACAACTTTAACGCGATCCGACCAGCGCCGCCTCACGCCGTGCCACGGCACGAAGGTTTCCAGGCCCACCTGCGTAAGTCCGGCCTGAACTCTTCGTTCCGCTCTCGGCCGCGTGACAACGGCTACCCACGAAACGCGCGAATCTCCCGGCGGGGCAACAACAACGGAATCCATTGCATCGGCGGGGGAGAAACGGGCAAAGCTTCCGCTACGAAGAGTCCCATGAACCTCTCCGGCGGCGTCTCGGGGAGTTTCACAATTCTATATACAAACGTAATCGAAGTCAAGAAAATTCGCCAGGGCAGAAGTTTCTTAGCGTGGATTTGGCGCGGAGACAATGAGCGATTCGACAACTCACTCCACGGCAGAGCTGCAACGCCTAGTCGGGAGGCATGAGCCGGCCGTGCATGCGCTGCTTCATCTGCCACGCCCCCACCGCCGCCAAGCTGATCGAGATGAGCACCAGTGTCAATGAAGACGCCGCGGGCGCGGTTTGAACCGACGTAGTCCGGAACGCGGCAGGCCCGGCGACGGAGCCGGAAATATCAAGGCTATTCGGTGAACCCGTATCGCGCGCCATGCCCGTCGTCGCAAAAGAAACCGTGCCGTTAAGCCCCGTCGGAGCAGTAATTGTAAAGCCGAAAACGTGCTTCGCGACGGGGAAGTTGCCCGTGCCGCAGGTAGGATTGCTCCAGACGACCTTCGTTCCGCTATTCAGTACCGAAGGAGTAAAAGCGCGATTATTCGTGTCCAGCGGACCCGGCGGGAAATCGGAGGAAGTGGGCGCGCCCGCCGCGGTCACGCCGGTGAGCCCGCTTACGGTGATCGTCGTCGGGCTCACAAAGAGGTTGCAGTTGTCCTCCGGATCGAACGTGAGCGTGTACGTCCAGGTGGGCGGTCCGGCCGAGGTAAGCGTCCATTGGACCGCCTGCGCCTGCCAGGCTGACGCCAGCAGGACGGCGGGAAGCCACATGTTTAACCGAAAATGTTTCGGGCGGCGAGTAAGCTTGAGCATGTCTCCAGGTAGAATACATCGCCGCAATGCAAAAAAACAAGCTCAGAATTTCGCTACCCGCGAAGATTCAAGCCGCAATAGGCGCAAACCTCGCCGGCTTAGGCACCCTAGGATCTCGCTTTCCGAACTTCTTCAACCAGCGCGGGCACGACTTCAAACAAATCGCCAACGATGCCGTAATCGGCGACCTCGAAAATCGGCGCATTGGCGTCCTTATTAATCGCCACGATCGTTTTGGCGCCCTTCATTCCCACCAGATGCTGGATCGCGCCGGAAATCCCGACCGCCATATAGACCTTCGGCGCCACCGTCTGGCCGGAGCTTCCAACCTGGCGCTCCATCGGGAGCCAGCCGGCGTCGCAGATCGGCCGTGATGCCGCCAGTTCCGCGCCCAGCGCCTTCGCCAGCTCCTCCACCACCGGAATATTCTCTTTTTCCTTGATCCCGCGCCCCACCGAAACGATAATTTCCGCCGCTGTCAGATCCACCGCGCGCGCCGATTCGCGGAACGGAGCCTCCGGTTTTTGCCGGATTTTTGTCGGATCAAGCTGCGGCGAAAATGTTTCCACCGCCGCCGACCCGGATTCGAGCGATTCCGCCCTCCAGGCGCCCGCCTGAATCGACGCAAAGCACGGACCCGCGCCCGTCACCCGCACGTCGCCGTTCAGCTTCCCTTGAAACAGCAGGCGCACAAACACCGGCGCGCCCGATTCGAAACGCGCCGCGATCACGTCGCTGATCAGAACCTGATGGAAGCGTGTCGCAAGCTTTGGCGCGAAATCGCGCACCTGATACGTGTGCGGAAACAGAACTATTTTCGGATTCGCCTTGCGGATCAGCTCTTCGATCGCGGCGGTGTATCCGTCGGCGGTGTAGTCTTGGAGCAACGCGTGATCGATCGCGTAAACCTTCGCGGCCTTCTTCGTCGCCGCTTCCCGCGCCAGCGCTTCGATTCCCGATCCGGCCACCGCCGCTTCGACGGGTAACCCCAGGGACGCGCCGAACTGCTGCCCGGCCGCCAGCGTTTCCCACGACATGCGGTGCCATTTGCCGCCCTGCTGTTCTAAAATCACCAGGACGCTCATATCACCCTCACCTCGAACTTCAGCTTCTCGACCAGTTTCGCCGCCGCCGCTTTCGCGTCCCCTTCGAAGATCTGCGCCTGCTTGGTTTTCTGCGGCATGTAGATTTTTTCGATCACTGCGTTTGACGCCGGAGCGACGCCAAGCCCGGCCGCCGTCACGCGTTTGATCTCCTTGGTCTTCGCTTTCTTGATCCCCATCAGCGTCGCGTAGCGAAGCTTGTTGATGCCGCTCTGGATCGTTAACACCGCCGGTAGCGGCATCCCGATGTTCTGAAACCAGCCATCCTCCAGCTCGCGCTTCACCCGGATTCTTGGGCCGTCCACCTCCACGTGCATGATGATCGTCGAATGCGGCAGCCCGAGCAGTTCCGCCACGACCACGCCGGTTTGCCCGTATCCCAGATCGTCGGACTGCAAACCGGTGAGAAACAGATCCGGATTTTCGCTGCTGGCCGCGGCGGCCAGAAGTCTGGCGACGCCCAGAGTATCGAGCGTCTGTAAATTTTCCTCTTCAATATGAATCGCGCGATCGGCGCCCTTGGCCAGCGCTTCGCGAATGGTCTGCGCCGCGCGCGCCGGACCCGCGCACAGCGCGATCACCTCGCCGCCGTGCTTTTCCTTTAATTGCAGAGCTTCTTCGAGCGCGTACGCGTCGGGCTCGTTAATTTCAAAGTTCAGGTCCGCTTCCTGAATCCACTTCCCGCCGGCGTCGACGCGAAGTTGCGAGTCGCGGACCGGGACTTGTTTGATGGCTACGATGATTTTCATTTCTTACTGGCCGGCGGCCGGGGTGGGGTCACCGGCCGCTTCTTTTAAAAATCAAACATCCGTTCGTCCCGCCAAAGCCGAACGAGTTCGACAGCGCGTATTCAATCTCCATCGGACGCGCGCGATTGGGAACATAATCCAGATCGCACTCCGGATCGGGACACTCGTAATTGATGGTCGGCGGAGCGATTTGGTCGCGAATTGCCAGCACCGAAATCCCCGCCTCCAGCCCGCCGGCTCCGCCCAGTAAATGCCCGGTCATCGACTTGGTCGAACTCACCGCAATCTGTTTGGCGTGTTCGCCAAAAACCCGCTTGATGGCGATGGTCTCGATGCGATCGCCGATATCGGTCGAGGTTCCGTGCGCGTTGATATAAGCGATTTGCCGCGGCTCGATGCCGGCGTCGCGAATCGCGTTCCGCATCACGCGATAGGCGCCGTCGCCGTCCTCCGACGGCGATGTAATATGATGCGCGTCGGCGCTCATCCCGTAGCCGGCAAGCTCCGCCAGAATCGGCGCTCCGCGGCGCTCGGCATGGCCCATTTCCTCCAGAATCAAAATGCCCGCGCCCTCGCCGACCACGAATCCGTCGCGCATCTTGTCCCACGGCCGCGAGGCGCGGTGCGGCTCGTCGTTGCGCTGCGAAAGCGCGCGCATCGCGGCGAATCCGCCGACGCCCATCGGCGTGATGCACGCTTCCGCCCCGCCGCAGATCATCACGTCGGCTTCATCGCGCTGGATGAGCCGGAAGGAATCGCCAATGGCGTGCGCGCTGGTGGTGCAGGCCGTCGCCGTCGCCGAATTCGGCCCCTTGGCGCCGGTGCGGATCGAAACATAGCCGGAGGCCAGATTGATAATCGTCGCCGGAATAAAGAACGGCGACATTCGCGAGGGTCCTTTTTCGAGCAGAATTTTGTGCTCCCGCTCGATCACCTCGAATCCGCCGATCCCGCTGCCGATGTACACCCCGGTCCGCTCGGCATCCTCGGGCTTGACCGAAAAGCCGGAATTTTTGAGCGCGAACTCCGTCGCCGCGATGGCGAACTGGATAAAGCGCCCCATCTTCTTGATCTCTTTTTTCTCGATGTACTCGGCGGGATCGAAGCCCTTCACCTCCCCGGCGATGCGGCAATTGAACTGGCTCGCGTCGAACGCGGTGATGGGACCGATGCCGTTTTGGCCGCTCTTGATAGCTTCCCAAACCGCTTCGGTGCCGATTCCCACCGAAGTCAGCAATCCAACCCCGGTAACTACAACTCTGCGTGGCAAGCGAAAACCTACGACTTCTTCTTCGACTCGATGTAGTCGATAGCGTCCTTGACGGTCTGGATCTTTTCCGCGTCTTCGTCGGGGATGTCCAGGTCGAATGCTTCCTCAAACGCCATCACCAACTCGACGATATCGAGCGAGTCCGCGCCGAGGTCATCGACGAAGCTCGCCGTGGGGTCGACCTGCGCCTCATCGACGCCAAGCTGCTCGACGATGATCTGCTTGACCTTCTGCTCAACAGACATGCATCCTCCACAGATGTTTTAGAAACGTAATGATTCTAGCGAGATTAGGCGGGGGATAGCAAGTATCGTTGCGGCCCGCCGGCCGCGTCGAGTCCCCGGCGGACTTGCGCGGCCCCAAATGCGCCAAAAACGTCAGAAAACACAAATATTCGATCGATTTTCGCGCAATTATCGCAGCATTGCGCGCCCCCCGGTGCTATGCTAATTCGCAATGCCGCGTCCGGAGGGCGGGATGTATCCCGCGCGGAGCTTCCGCTCCGCAACCCCGCGCGTCAGTGCACCCCGCGCTCCGCCGCCCGGCCGAGGTCATAATAATCATGCTCTTGCCGATCTGCGCGGGCATTCTGGTGATCTGCTCGTGTTGGTCCGCCGGCAGGCTTCTGGCGGGCGCGCGGCCCGTTCCGCACTCGGCCGCCTTCGCCCTTGGGTTGGCCGTGCTTGGGACCGCGCTCTTCGGCCTGGCGTGGGCGGGCTGCGCCTCGGCGAGTCGCGATGCCAAGGCTCAAACTCCACCGGTTCGCGTCCCCGTTGCTGGCGCCAGTGTGCGCCTTTCTCGGCTATTGGGCGATCTACGCGCTCGCGCCGAAAACCTCTACGATTCGAGCGGATATCATCTCGGGCCGCCGATTCTGTTCCACATCGCGAACTCCTGGGTCGCTGCCGCGCCGCGCTCCGTCACCGTAACGCCGCTCGACGAGGATTTTCGCCACGAAGTGGCGGATCAGTTCAAGAGCCTCGGCATCCGGTACTTGACGATCCCGATCCAGCAAGGCGTGACCATCCCCTGGTCCGCTGACCTGATGCGCGATCCTAGCCGGTGGGGATTCCGGCTCATGGGCGGCGCAAGCGGCGACCTGTTATTTGAGATCAGCGAATGTTCAGACCGGCAGGCTTGCGACAAATCCCAGAACG
>Ga0209062_1004310_pt1 | contig 15057 bp, 17 predicted proteins | sample Coa_R2_2_FD_187158 | JGI IMG/M metagenome (GOLD analysis project Ga0209062, IMG submission 187158) | Surface soil microbial communities from Centralia Pennsylvania, which are recovering from an underground coalmine fire - Coalmine... | ecosystem: Environmental > Terrestrial > Soil > Unclassified... | reverse complement strand
ACAGTTTTCTTTCCGCGCTCCTCAGCGAACGGATTGCCCGCCAGGTGGACTACTTCGAGAAAGAACAAGCCTATCTCGGAGGTTTGCTCCATGACATCGGGCAGCTCCCGATGTGGATGCTTGTCGCCGAAGAGGCTGCCAAAGGGCGCGAAGGGCCTCGAGCGGGCTGGGTGGACAATCCGGAACTCGAGCGCGACTACTTCGGCATGGATCATTGCAAGACCGGACGCCACATGGCCGTTGCCTGGAACTTCATGCCCTCATTCATCGACGTTTTCGAGAGCCATCACGCTCCCGATAGGGCGCAACACGACCCTTACTTGGTCGGCATCGTCGCCGCCGCGGACCAGTTCCTGCAGACGCAAGAAGAATTGGTTACCTCCGCCTCGGAGGAATCCGCCGCTACGGCTGACTCTGCGTCCGGTCCTCACGCTGTCGCCGACCAGCATCCGCCGGCCGATCCGCCCTTTCTGCAAAAGTGTCTTCCGCTTCTCGCCGAAGCCGACCGCGCCTCGATCATGGAAATGCTTCAAACCGAGTACATTCATCTCTTGCCTCTCGTGCAACTTGGTCTTGCCGCGGCGACTGGCGGTGGCTCACCCGACGCAAAATAAGTGTGCCAGTCCGGCAGCGCAAGCCGCCGATGGAAGCGTTCTTGCGCCTTCCTGAGGACCGGGCAAACTCCCGGCTTGGCGCGCATTTCCGTTGCGTGCTGCCGTGGCCGCGCCTCGGCCCAGCCCGGCAAACTTTGCCTCCCGCCGTTTTCTCTCCGGCAAATTCCGCCGGCTTATCGCCAGCGCGCGGCCTCCAACTGCAATATTTGCAACGGCTGTCGCACTGGTTACAGACGTCTGATTTGGCCACTCATATGCTGCGTCTTCAGCGGAGGTGCTCGTGGACAGCGGTTTTTATTCGAGCTTTGCGGGCTTCGCCGCGCGCCTGGATGCGCTCGACGTTGTGGCCAACAATCTCGCCAACGTAAGCACGGCGGGGTTCAAGGCGCAGCGCGAGTTTTATCGTTCGTTTGCCGCCTGGCTTCAGCCGTCGCTCACAACGCCGATCAATCAAGCCGTGAACCAGTACGGGGTGCTCGGCGGTTCGCGTCTCGACCTTTCCCAGGGCACGGTCACACCCACCGGGAGCGACACCGATTTCGCCCTCGAAGGGGCCGGCTTCTTCGCCGTGCAAACGAAAAACGGCCTGCGCTACACGCGTGACGGCAACTTTCATCTGGATAGCAACCGTAATCTCATCACCCAGCAAGGCGACAAGGTTCTGAGCCAGCAGCCCGGCGGCCGCATCCAGGCGATCCAGATTCCCTCCGGGCAGATCAGTGTCAGCGCGGATGGTTCGCTCTCGGTTGATGGCGCATTGGTCGCGAAGCTGCGTATCGAGGACTTTCCCGCTGGCACGCCCCTGGCGCAGGAAGGCAACTCATACTTCATCGCTCCACCCAACTCCGGCAAACCCGCAGCCAATATCACTGTGCGCCAGGGCGCGCTCGAATCTTCCAACAGCGACCCTGTCCGCACGACGGTCGCTCTGATCGATCTCCAGCGCACGGCCCAAATGATGGAGCGAGCGCTTTCCATCTTTAACAACGATTTCAATAAGACCGCGGCGCAGGATATCGCTCGCGTGTAAATTCCAGGAGGAGACTGAAAATGGACCGCGCTATGTACACCGCCGCCAGCGGTATGGAAACGCAGCAAACCAATCTCGACAACATCGCCAACAATCTGGCAAACGCCAACACCTCCGGCTTTCGCCGGCGCCGCGTTCAGTTTCAGGACCTCATTTACCAGAGCATCGTTGCGCCCGGCGCGGCCGCAACCCAGCAAACCACGTATCCAACTGGCCTCCAGATCGGACTCGGCGCGCGCTCGGCCGCAACCGAAATTATCGGGCAACAGGGCGATTTGAATCAGACCGGCAATCCGCTCGATCTCGCCATTCAAGGCCAGGGATTCTTCCAGATCCAGTTGCCCAGCGGCGAGATCGCCTACACGCGTTCCGGCGAATTTCATCTGGATCAGACCGGCATCATCGTTGACGCGCAGGGCAACCAGCTTCAACCGGCCATTACCATTCCTCCGAGCGCCACCAACATCACCATCGGTTCGGACGGCACCGTGAGCGTTCAACTTCCCGGCCAGCAGCAAGCGCAACAGGTTGGCTCGCTTCAGCTCGCCACCTTCGCCAATCCCGGCGGACTCAGCAGCGCCGGGAACAACTACTTCCTCGAGACCACAGCCTCCGGCAATCCCATCGTAGGCGTACCCGGCGGCGCGGAGGGTCTCGGCACGCTGCAGCAGGGCTTCCTTGAAAATTCCAATGTGGATGTGGTCGGCGAATTCATCCAGATGATCCTGGCGCAGCGCTCCTACGAAGCCAATTCCCGCGTGGTCCACGCCGCGGATCAGATGTTCCAGACCATCAACGGCCTCACGACCTGATCCGGAATGGCTGACAGGAACCATGACCGCCGAGACTGAACTTCACGGCACCGCGGAAATGAGGAGATCCTCGCTCGGAGCTGCCCGGCACTGCTCCGCGCCAGGCTCGTCCGTTGCCGGCAATCGTCTCTCGACACCCTCTCTGAACTCCGGTCGCTGCTCCTCTGCTTACTGCTCCTTTTTTGTCTGCGTGCTCTCTCTGGTCATATTCCTGCCTTTCGTTTCGCCCGCGGCTCGGGGCGGCTCTCGCTTTCTCACCCGCGCTGACGTGCTGCGCGCCATTCGCGTCTCTCTCCAGAACAACCCCCGCCTCGACTCCTCCTCGATTGACTTTTCCACGCTCGAAATGTCCGCGCAAATCGCGGTCCCGTCCGCTGACCCGCAACTCGAAGTCACCGCAATCAGCTATGACCGAGCCCTGCGCCGCGTGCGCTTTCGCCTGTGGCCCAGAGCCGTTCCATCCGCCGTTCCCTTCTTCGCCACTGCGCGCCTGGCCGATTCTGGAGTGCCTCCGCGCGCCGGTGCGCCGTCGCGGGGCGGCGTCGCCAAGTCCCTGAATCCGCAAAGCGCGGGTCCCGTTTTCATCCAAGCCGGGCGCCCTGCTCATCTTCATCTTCACTCCCGCGACGCGGAGATCCTGCTCCTGGTGAAGCCGCTTCAGCGCGGCCATCTCGGCGATACCGTTCGCGTTCACATCCCAGCCACTGGCGCCACGCTGCAAGCTCGCGTTGTCGCCCCCGGATACCTCGATGCCTCGTTCTAAGTTCTCTCGCCGTATTTTTGCAGCATGTCTTGGCTGGCTTTTTTTCACGACCGCCATTTTCGCTGCTCGTGACAAAAAGCCAAAGTCCTACGAACCTTCCGCCTCGCTCGAGGCTTATCTTCAACGCGTCCGGTCGATGAATCTCCCCGCGCCGTCAAGCACCGGCAGCCTGTGGGTTCCCTCTTCGCCTATCGCTGTTCTTGCAGCCGACTACAAAGCGCGCAATCCCGGCGACCTCGTCATCATCCATCTGGTGGACAATTTCTCGGCCGCGACCGCCGGCGAAAACAATCAGTCGCGAAAATTCTCCACCAACTCCGCCGTCACCGGCCTGCTCGGCCAGATTGGCGCGCGCAACCGCCTGCAGAATCTCTTCAATGCCAATTCCGCCACCAGCCTTGACGGCAAAGGCCAATCCACCATGAGCTCGAACGTGTCGCTCAACCTTGCCGCTCAAGTCCTCGAAACTCTTCCCAATGGCGTCCTGGTCATCCAAGCCGCGCGCGACATCACCGTTGGCAATGACCGCCAGACCGTTTTCCTCCGCGGTCTCGTCCGGCCAGGCGATCTCGCTCCCGACAATTCCGTCGCCTCGACCGCCATCTCCCAGCTCGAAGTCGAAATCAAAGGCAAGGGCGCCGTCGCCGATGTCACGCGCCAGCCCAATTTCGTCGTGCGCCTTCTACTGAAACTTTTCTCGTTCTAAGGACGCCTCCAATGCTGATTCGCACCCTTCGTACTCTTAGCGCTCTGACTGGTGGTTCCGCTCTCTTCGGCTGCGTGGCTGCCATGCTCGCCACGGCGCTCGTCTGCCCTTCTGCTTTCCCCGATGAACAGCCCGCTGCTCCTCCGCCCCACATCGCCCGCCTCAAAGACATCACCACCATTGAAGGCATCCGCGACAACATGCTTATTGGCTACGGCCTCGTCGTCGGCCTCAACGGGACCGGCGACAAACAACAAACCTTCTTCAGCGTCCAAACGCTCGCCAACATGCTGCAGCGCATGGGCGTCAACGTGTCGAGCCAAGTCCTCACGATTCAGGTCCGCAACATTGCCGCCGTCTTTGTCACGGCCAATTTGCCGCCTTTCGCTCGTCCCGGCACGAAGCTCGATGTGACGGTCTCCTCGATCGGTGATGCCAAGAGCCTCGCCGGCGGAACTCTGCTCATCACCCCGCTGCGCGCGCCGGACAATCAGGTTTATGCCGTCGCCCAAGGCTCTCTGGTTATCGGAGGCTATAGCGCCGGCTCGGCCGCCAACGCCAAGGTCGTCAATCAGCCGAATGTCGGGCGCATTCCCCTGGGCGCTCTGGTCGAGCGCGACGCTTCTGTCGACCTTGCCAGGATGAACTCGCTCTCCCTCCTCCTTCGCGATGCCGATTTCGATACCGCCCGGGAAGTTGCCACAGCGATCAACCGGGAGCTTGGCGGCGCGGCTGCGCGCGTCGTGGACAGTCGCCGGATCGAAATCCCCGACGTCAAGTCCGTTGCGTCCGACGTGCCAACTCTCATGGCGCGCATCGACGATCTCACCATCCACACCAAGCCCGCCGCTCGCGTGGTCGTCAATGAGCGCACCGGCACGGTCGTGATGGGTGGCAACGTCACCATCAGCGCGTGCTCGATCCTGCACGGCAATCTCTCGATTCAGGTCACGACCCAGTTCCAGGTCTCTCAGCCGCCACCTTTCTCCAAATCCGGCCAGACGACAGTCGTTCCGGAAACGCAAGTGCAGGCTCAGGAAAATCCGCTCCAGGTTGTTCAGCTAAAAGAAGGCGCCACCGTCGAAGAACTCATTCGAGGATTGCAAACCATAGGTGCCACCGCCCGCGATGTTGTCGCCATCCTCCAAGCCATTAAAGCCGCCGGCGCTCTTAACGCCGAGCTCGAGGTCCTCTGATGACTTCCAGTAGCACGGGCACCTTTGCCGCCGCAGCCTGGGCACAGCCCATTCTGCTGCAGAACCTATCAGCCGCCTCACTGACTTCGCGCCAGACTCAGAAGGCGGACTCGCCGGGTACGCCGCCGCGTGTGCAAAAACTCCGCCACGCCACCGCCGAATTTGAATCGCTCCTCATCACCAATCTCTGGAAATCCATGAAATCCACGATCGGCTCGGCGGAGGACGGTGACGATGAGTCGAGCGACCCCGCGCACGACACTCTCGATGACTGGGGCATCCGGGCCATGTCCCAGGCGGTCGCCAACGCCGGCGGCCTCGGTCTCGGGCGCATCCTCTTTCATCACCTCGCGCCCCTCATCTCCGCTCCCGAACGCTCCGCCTCGGGGTCCGAGGCAGCCTAGATGGAGAGCCCGCTGTGCACCGCGGTACAGAGGTGCTGCCTGCGGCATCGTTCCCAAAACGGGAATCCGGCCCACACCGGCAAGTCTCCATAAAGCTTCCCATTTCTCTGCCGATATCTCTCTCGTCAGTGGGATGCGTGCTTCCCCCTGATTAAAGTTTTCCGAGAATCGGCCGATAGGCACGCCAAGCGCTGTGATTTCCCCGGCGCGCCCTCGCATCTTCCGAGGCCGGGCTTCTGCCGGGGTCGGCAGCCTTGCAGAGAAGGGCTTAGCGAACGGAGGCCGCACGGATAGGAGCGGCGCCGATTTTTTAGGGGTCTTGGCTATGAAGATCGATTCGACGATTCAATTTCCCGGCGATTCTCAGCCGGAGCGTGTCAAGGACGCGCGCAGCGGCGCCGCGACCAAAGGTCCGTCCGGCGCTCGGGACGTTTCCGCGCCAGGCGCCGAAGATACCGTCAGCCTTTCCGGCAAACACGGTGAGGTACGGAATCTCGCGAGCCAGCTCGCGCAGGTGCCCGAGGTCCGCGCCGATCGCGTCAGCGCGCTTCAGCAACAAGTGCAAACCGGCAATTTCCGCCCCGACAGCGAAAAAGTCGCCGACGCGATGATCGCCGAACACCGCAAGTTCAACGGTCACGCCTGATGCCTGGGAGTGCTCATGGCCGGATTCAGCCCATCGCGTATCGAGCCGCTTTCCCCGAATCAGGAGAAAACCTTCGACGACTCGTCTCGCGGCAAGCGGGAAAAGCCGCCCGTGCCACAACCATCACCCGGACCCATGCCTCCGCTGGATGCCGATAACGAAACCAGCCACCAACTCGACGAGCGAGCCTGAATCGTGACCACTGCCGCCACCGACCTCCTCCAGCTCATCGAGCAGCGCATCGCTCTGCTCGCTTCTCTCGCCGAGACGTTTGCCGCCGCGCGGCTCGACGTTGCTCGCTTCGATGTGTCTGGCCTGGAACGCCGCATCGCGGAGCAAGACCGCCTCTGCTCGCAAATCCGCGCCGTGGATTCCACGCTCGACCAAATGCAGCGCCGCTGCTCCGCTTATCTCGCCGTCACGCCGGCCGACAATTCGCTCACGGCAAAGCAGGACCACCAGAAACTGCGCGAAGCTCTCGAGCGGCTGCAGTCCGTCCAGGAAACGGTGAAAAGGCTCAACAACGCGCATCAAATCCTGCTGCGCCGCTCGCGCCGCACGGTTTCCGCATTGCTTCAGTCCTATCAGTCGCTCGCGCAGGACCGCGCCCCGGCCGCCTATTCCGATCCGGCTTGCGCCGCCGGTGTTTCCGCAAGAAGCGTTCTCGCTGGAGAAAGGATTTAAGATGGGCAGCCTCTCCGCCAGCCTGAACATTGCGCTCCAATCCATGCTCACCGAGCAGAGTGCCATCGAGGTCACCAGCAACAACATCGCGAACGTCAATACGCCCGGCTATTCGCGCCAGCGCGCCGATCTCGCCGAAAATCCTCCGGTTAGCATTGGCGGCGTCCTCTTTGGAACCGGCGTGAAGCTTGAGGATGTCAGCAGCCTGCGCGATGCCATCCTCGACCTTCGGGTCAACCAGGAAACCCAGCAGCAAGGGCAGCTCAACGCCTTCATCAGCGGCGGCCAGCAGATTCAGGCCCTTTTCAATGAAACCGCCGGCACCGGCCTGCAAGCGCCGCTCACCGCCTTTTTCAACAGTATCTCCCAGCTCGCCGCGAATCCCAGCGACCTCAACTCGCGCCAGGCCGTTATCACCGCCGGTCAGAATCTCGCCCGCGCCTTCAACCAGTCTGCCGCGCGCTTGAGCACGCTTCAGCGCAACACCGATCTCGCCGTCGCGCAATCGGTCTCTCAGATTAATGCGCTCACCCAGCAGATCGCCGCGGTCAACACGCAAGTCTCCGCGGCACAAGCCTCCGGCCAGAACGCCGGGGCTTTCCTGGACCAGCGCCAGCAGCTCCTCAATCAGCTCTCGAACCTCGTTGACATCTCCGAAATCAACGCCGGTAACGGCAGCCTCACCATCACGACCTCGAACGGCGCTCCGCTTGTCGTCGCCGGCCAAAGCTTCCCGCTCTCCACGCAAACCAACGCCGCCGGCTTTCAAAGCATCTTCTCGCAAGGCACCGATATCACCGCGAAAATCACCGCTGGCCAGCTTGCCGGTCAACTGCAAATCCGCGATCAGGAAATCCCCAAGCTGCAAACCGAACTCGACACTCTCGCGTCCAGCCTCGCCAATGCCGTCAATGCCCAGCAAGCCGCTGGATTCGATCTGAATGGCGCCGCCGGCGGCAACTTCTTTGTTCCTCCGCCCGCGGGCGGAGCCGGCGCGGCAGCCTCTCTGTCCGTCTCCATTGCGGATCCTGCGAAAATCGCCGCCAGCCAGGACGGCTCTCCCGGCGACAACGCCAATGCCAACGCTCTTCTGGCGCTGCAGAATCAGCCTTTTATCAGCGGCCAGACACCACTCAATTTCTACTCGGGCCTTGTCTTCAATCTCGGCAACGACGTTTCCGCAGCGCAAGCCAACCAGCAATCCGGCAGCCTCGTCCTCCAGCAGATTCAAGACCTGCAAGGCGGCGTCTCCAACGTGGATATCAACGAGGAAGCCGCCAATCTCATCCGTTTCCAGAACGCCTATCAGGCCTCCGCCCAGGTCTCTTCCGTCATCAACTCCCTGCTCCAGACCACCATCAACATGGTGAGCTAATGTCCGACGATCCTCTCCTCCGGCCTTTTTGCGCAGGGGCGAGCCTTAGCGCGTCCCCCGCCGTGCCCGGTTGTCTGCGTTCCCGTGAGGTGCAACTCTAATGTCCATCCGCCTCAATCCCAATCTTCTGCCCGATCTCCTGGCGGCGATCTCTCAAAGCGAGCAAAACCAGAACGCCGCCACGCAGCAGCTCGCTTCCGGCCGCGCCGTCAATCAGCTCTCCGATAATCCCGCCGCCGTGGCCGCCCTTGTCGGCAATCATGATCAGTCCTCTCAGGACGCACAGTTCCTCCAAAATATCAGCACGCTTCAGTCAAAATTTCAGGTCGCCGACTCAGCAATGAGCAACGTCGTCACCGCTCTCACTCGCGCTGTTACTCTCGGCACCGAGGGGGCCACCGGCACGCTCAACGCCTCCGACCGCCAGGCCATCGCCGGCGAAGTCCAGGGCCTTATCTCGCAAATTCTCAGCCTCGCCAATACCACGTATCAGGGCGCTTATCTCTTCGCGGGAACCGCCGTCTCCACGCAGCCCTTCACGCAAAGCGGCAACACTGTCACTTACAACGGCAATGCCAACACCACTTCCGTCGAACTCTCGAACGGCAATTCCATCGGCGGCAACGTCCCGGGCGACCAGCTCTTCCTCAACGCTTCCGGCAGCGTCTTCGGCGCTCTCGAAAACCTCTACACCTCTCTCCAAAGCGGCACGAACATTCCTGCCGCCGTCTCTCAGGTCCAGGCCGCCCTCGGCACCATCAGCACCCAGCGCGTTTTCTTCGGCAATGCGCTCAACCAGATCGATCTCAGCGAGAATTTTCTCAATCAGGACAAGCTCAACCTCAGCTCCCAGGAAAACTCCCTCGTGGGCGCCGACCCCGCCAAAGCCGCCTCCGACCTCGTCCAGGCCCAGGTCGCCAACCAGTCCGTCCTCAGCGCCACTGCACGCGTCCTCAACCTCCCCATCCTCCTCGACTTCCTAAAGTAGTCACCGCCAATCGAACCTCGGCCCCCAGAAAGCTAAGTCACGCACAAGGTGCCGAAGACACTGTCTTACCGTACCTTTCCGAAGTGCTGTCAAAGAGGGAGGAATGGCGAATTGGAAGCCTCAAGAGGCCAAGCCTACGCCTTAGTTCCGCTCATTTGGGATCTTGCCAGCAAATCGGCTCAGTTTACGGTCTCCCGGCTTAGCCAGGATAAGAACGGAAGCGAATCCATCGAAGAGATGGAGCTCATCGACGTTGACGAAAAGCCCGCCACAACAAGCTCGGAGCCGTAACTTCAACTGCAAATCATCGTGATGGACCAGCCGATTGGGCGAGTCAGCAAATTGTCTTCGAGCATGGCGGAATCGTGGACACCATCGCAAAGGGACAAGTCCCGCCGGATTCCGATCCCGGTGGATGATGCCAAAGTATAGGGTGCCGCCAAGGACTGCCTTTGCTTTTGCCAGCCGCTCGATGAGGCCCGCACTCTCTGCTATTACACCTGCATATTGAACGAAGAAAACGCCGGCGGACTGGTGCGCTATCAGCGTTGCTGTGGCTGGAACGCAAGACCGCCGAGCTCGATACGACAGTGTTGAGGGCTATCTCGCCATGCGCGGAGACGGTTCCGGGACGTTGCTGGAATTTGGTGTCTCCACCGACTTCCCGCTTCGTGCCTGCGCAGCCTTCACGGGTACCGCCGGCTCCGGCTTGCGCGCGGGCAGCGCCAGATTCTCGCCTTCGCGAATAAACGTCAGGCGGTCCTGCTCCTTGTTCCAATCAATGCAAACCAAATCGCCGAGATGCACCTGTTCGGTGGCCAGCAGATTCGCCAGCGGATACACCACGTGCCGCTCGATCGCGCGCTTCAGGTGACGCGCACCATACCGCTGGTCCGTCCCTTCCAGCAGCAAAAACTCGCGCCCCGTGCTCGTCACGCGAAAAAGAAACTGGCCTTTTGCCGTCTCCAGCACCCGGCGCTGCACATGATTCAACTCAATTTCCAGCACTTCCTCGAGCTGCGCCCTCTTCAGAGGATGAAACACGACCACCTTGTCCAGCCGGTTCATGAACTCCGGCGAAAATTTCCGCCGCGCGGCTTCCACCGCCGTGCGCTCGACTTTTTCGTCCAGTTGCGCCGCCGGTTTGTCCTTCGGCTGCACGAAACCCATCCCGCCGGTCATCAGCTCCGTGATTTCGCCGCCGCCCAAATTCGACGTCAGGAAAATCACCGTCTGCGATAAATCCACGCGCCGGTTGTCTCCCAAAGTCAGCGTCGCCTTGTCCAACATGCCCAGCAGCAATTGCCACAGAGCGTCACTAGCCTTCTCAATTTCATCGAAAAGCAGAAAACTCAGTTTCAGCTTTTCCGTATGTGAAGCCGCCAGCGCTTCCTGCGTGATCAGCGGATGCGTTTCCCGATGCCCCAGGTATCCTGGCGGCGAACCAATCAACTTGGCGATTTCATGCGAGTGCTGGAACTCGGCGCAGTCGACCTTAATCACCGCGCGAGGATCCCCAAACAAAATCTCCGCCGCCGCTTCCACAATCCGCGTCTTGCCCGACCCCGTGGGACCCAAAAACAACAGGTTTCCCACCGGCCTCCCCGGCGAATTCAGCCCGGCGCAGAACACCTGATACATGTCCACCAGCGCCTGAATTCCCTCCGCTTGTCCCACAATCTTTGCCCGCAGCGCCGACTCAAACTCGCACGTATCGCTGCTGCGAATGTTGGGATCCAATTGATGCCGAGCCGCAGATCTCATACCCGCCGTTCCTTCTGCGTCCGTTCCCCCCAGACGCGAGGCGCGTCTCAGCAACGCGCCTGGCGGATTTTGAGCACCACGAGGGCCACTCGTATTTACCTTTGCGTGTCTGGAAAACCGATAATCCTCAACGAGATACAAAATACAAAATCCCTGCGACTGTCTCACACTGTGAGACACAGTTTCATTCGCGTACAAAATGCGACCGGCTGCCCACTTCCGTCCACAGGCGCCCGCCAAAAACCAGCTTCTCCTATGACCGTCGAGTCCGCAGTGGCCGGCCAGCCTAAAACTTCTCCAATCCAGAACGTCCCCTTGAACGTCCCCGTGGCGCCGCCACGCGTAATTTTTTCCAATCAATCCAAGTTACGCGCTGCTGCCTGTTCCAAGAGCAAGGGCAAGGGCAAGGCCAGGCAGCGCCGGGCTGGACGTCCTTTGTTTTGAAGCACTTGTCAAAAGAGAGAGGGACAGCCGCTCACCCGCCTAGGTCTTAGGCTCCGGCTTCTTCCGCGCCTGGGCGCCGGAGGGAGTTACCGTTATCGCTGTGCGCGACTTCCGCTCGGACGCAGGGATTTGGGAAGAGGATTCCGCCTGCTCGTTGCCGCCGGCACCAGCCGCAGCGGCCGCGGCCGCTGCCTCCACCTTGGGGGCCGGCTGCGCGATGGCCCCCTCCTCTTCGCGCACAAACATTAGTTCCGGATGCTCGCGATCCCAGTCGATTGAAATCAGGTCGCCCATGCGAACTTGTTCCGTCGCAAGCAGATTCGCGAGTGGGTAAACGACGTGGCGCTCAATGGCGCGCTTCAGGTGCCGCGCGCCGTAGCGCTGGTCGGTCCCTTCCTGAAGCAGGAAGTCCCGCGCGGCCTCCGTGAGATGAAAAAGAAACTGGCCTTTGGCGGTTTCGAGGACGCGCTGTTGCACGTGACCCAACTCGATATCGAGAACCTGCTGCAACTGCTCGCGCCGCAACGGGTGGAATACAACGATTTTGTCGAGGCGGTTCATGAACTCCGGCGAGAATTTTCGCCGCGCGGCCTCGACCGCAGTGCGCTCGACCTTCTGGTCCATCTGGTCGGCGGGCTTGTCCTTCGGCTGGATGAAGCCCATGCCGCCGGTCATCAGCTCGGTGATCTCACCGCCACCAAGGTTCGAAGTGAGAAAAATGACCGTTTGAGACAGGTCCACGCGGCGGTTATCGCCGAGGGTGAGCGTCGCTTTGTCCAACATCCCCAGCAGCAACTGCCACAACGAATCGCTTGCCTTTTCGATTTCGTCGAAGAGCAGGAAGCTCAGCTTCAGCTTGTCCGTGTGGCTCTTGGCCAGCTCTTCCTGTGTGATCAACGGATGGGTTTCGCGGTGCCCGAGATAACCCGGGGGCGAACCAATCAGCTTGGCAATTTCATGAGAATGCTGAAATTCCGCGCAATCCACCTTGATGAAGAGGCGCGGATCGCCGAAGAGAATTTCGGCCGACGCTTCCACGATGCGCGTCTTGCCCGAACCGGTGGGACCGAGGAAAAGCAGGTTGGCAATGGGCCGGTTCGGCGAATTCAGGCCTGCGGTAAACACCTGGTACATGTCCACGAGCGCCCGCACCGCCTCCTCCTGGCCGACGATCTTCCGGCTCAGCGCGGATTGGAAGTCCACGGTCGCATTGCTGCGCCGCGTTGGATCCAATGGAAGAAGGATATCGCTCATGGCTGCCTCCTAGCGCCCATGCCGAAACCTGGGCGTTTCACCAAATCGCCTTGCGGCTCCCTGGCTAAGCTGTTCCAGCTTCACCTGGAGGGTTGACTGCAGCAGCCGCAACTGCACGAGCAGCTCCCGCGCAACCACGGGCGATTGGGAAATTCGGAGGAAAGGCGGAAACAAGTCCGCCAACTCGAGATTGATGGCGCGAAGAGTGGCAATCAGCTTCTCCACGGCGGGAGAATGCGGATCAGCAAGGTTGATTCGGTCGTTGATTTGTTCGCGAAGGGCCTTCCAGTTGAGGCTCACGAACGGATGTTTCTTCGAGACCTGGCGGACGACGGCATCGGTGATTCGAGCGCGGTCTCCGAGCCGGGCAAGGTGAATTTGCCGGACTTTTCCGCCGCGGCGCACATTGTGCACCAGGTAGAACGCATTGCCTTTTCGGCGGACGAAGGCCATAGCATCACCTCAAAATACCGGGCGATTCCGTGTAGTGTACGCACCTTCCACTACGCCCGTCAATCATTAGATGCGTGCGGAGGCGCAACGTTTGCTGAATTTTGCTCAAATTGGCAACGCGCTCGCGCCGACGCACCCGCGCCCGAACTCCTCCTGATTTGATTTGCGACCACCGGCGCAGATTCAGAAAACTCCGTGCGTGCCGGTCCGCGCGGGAGTTTCCGCCAGTGGCGACTGCTTGCTGCTCGTTTCCGCCGGTCATTGTCTTTACTCTTCTGCTTTTGACTCTAGTCGATCAAACCCGGCGGCAGCGTTTTTCTCTTGCTCAGTGGAGCGGCCGCCGATACCATCGCGAATTTCCGATGGAGCAGCGCTGCCGTGTCTTGGATGCGCATCTACCAGCTTGTGAAACAAATTCCGCGGGGCCGGGTTCTAACGTATGGGGCGGTGGCGCGAATACTGCGCCTTCCAGGTGGCGCTCGGACAGCGGGCCGCGCGATGGCCGCCACTCCTTCCGGCAAAGGTATCCCCTGGCATCGGGTCGTGGGCGCGCGCGGCAAGTTGCTGGTCCGCGAGCCCTACGCTTCTCTGCAACGAAAGCTTCTCGAAACCGAGGGAGTAACCCTCGTGGAAGGCCGCGTGGACCTGGGACGGCACCTTTGGGCGCCGCCGAGCGCCAGAAAGAGCCTCGGCGGAAATTCAGTGAAAGAAACGAGCCGCCGCGCGCGTCATTCCGGGTAAGGGCTGGAATACCTCCGGGAATACGGTGTGTCCCGCAGGAAGGCCTGCGCATTTTTCAGCGCGCCGCGCTTCTGCGGTATCCTAAACGGTTGATCAACGGCACCCAAACGCGATGGCAAACCCTGTCCTAGAAGTCGAAAATCTGGTCAAGAGCTACGGCGATGTGCGTGCGGTGCGCGGAGTCAGCTTCAGCGTTTGCGAAGGTGAAGTCTTCGGTTTGCTTGGCCCGAACGGAGCGGGGAAAACCAGCACGGTGGAGATTCTCGAGGGCCTGCGGACGGCGGATTCCGGCAGAGTTTCGGTTTGCGGATTTGATCCGGCGGTCAGCCCAGAAGAACTGAAGCACGAGATCGGCGCTGCGTTGCAGTCCACTTCCCTGCCCGACAAGCTGCGCGTGATGGAAGCGCTGAAGCTCTTTGGCAGCTTTTACCGGCATCACCGGCGGCGCAATCCCGAGGACCTGCTGAGGCGCTTTGGACTCGAGGAAAAGCGCAACGCCTTCTACAGCCAGCTATCGGGGGGACAGAAGCAGCGGCTGGCGCTGGCCATGGCGCTGGTAAACGATCCGAAGGTTCTTTTTTTCGATGAGCCGACTTCCGGACTCGACCCACAGGTGCGGCGCGAAATCTACGACATCATCGAAGAGTTGCGGCGCGAGAACAAGACCATTGTTCTGACGACACACTACATCGAGGAAGCCGAACGGCTTTGCGACCGGGTGGCCATCATTGACCACGGCCAGGTCATCGCGCTGGGCAGCCCGCGCGAGCTTAAGGCGCATTCCGGCGGGGCGACGCGGATCGAAGTGCGGCTGGCGAAGCCCGAGGCGAATGGGGATCTAAAAACTCTCGAAGGCGTGGCGGACGCGAGGGAGGTGGATGGCGCGTACGTAATCCATTCGCATCGCCCGCCGCAAGCGATCGTTGCGATGGTGAAGCATCTCGAAGCGCGAGGCAATGAACTGGTCAGTCTGGAAATCGCCACTCCGTCGCTCGAGGACGTATTCATTGAACTTACGGGACGGAGGTTGCGCGATTGAGGAATTTTGGTTCGCTGACGCGGATGCGTATCGCGCTGACGCTGCGCAACCGCATGTTTCTCTTCTTCAGCGTGGTGATGCCCTTCGCTTTTTTCTTTTTGTACGCGGGCGTATTCGCGAAGAGCAATCCCTACGCGGTGCGCT
>Ga0209062_1004309_pt1 | contig 15060 bp, 7 predicted proteins | sample Coa_R2_2_FD_187158 | JGI IMG/M metagenome (GOLD analysis project Ga0209062, IMG submission 187158) | Surface soil microbial communities from Centralia Pennsylvania, which are recovering from an underground coalmine fire - Coalmine... | ecosystem: Environmental > Terrestrial > Soil > Unclassified ... | reverse complement strand
AAAGCCAGGTACGGACGCTCACCCAGAACATGACCATCATCCCTGAAGGCGACCGCGTACCGGTCGAAGAGGCACAGCAACGGCTGGCCCGGTTACAGGAGGAACACGCGCGGCAGAAGGAGGAATCGAAGAAAGCGGAGTCGCACGCGACGACACTGGCGAACCGGCTGCAACAGCGAGTTGACCTCGAGCGGCGTTGCGACGAGCAGTGTCGCCGGCGCGACGACTACAAAAACCTTGTCGACCTGTTGGGCCGGGACGGGCTGCAAGCCTGGCTGGTACAGGAGGCGCAGGCCGACATCGGCTACGTGGCCAACGAGTTCCTGGCCGGCATCTCCGAGGGCACGCTGCGGCTGATTATGCAGCCGCACGGCGACGACCTGGAGATCCTGGTCAGCGACTACTCCTCGGGCGACGCGCCGATGGACATCGCCTTCATCTCGGGCAGCCAGCGCTTCCGGGCCGCCGTGGCGCTGGCGCTGGCCATCGGCCGGTACTCGGGCAGCGGCTCGCGCCTCATCCGCTCCGTCATCATCGACGAGGGCTTCGGCAGCCTGGACGCCGGCGGGCGGCGCGAAATGATCGACCAGCTCAAGACCCTGCACGGCACGCTCGATCGCGTCATCCTGGTCTCCCACCAGGAAGAGTTCCACGACGCCTTCCCCAACGGCTATCACATCGAGAAGCGCGAGGGCGTCTCGCGCGCCATCTTGCGGGAAGCGCATGTGGAAGAGATGCAGCGGGAGCTGGTGGGAGCCGTGTAATGCAAGCAGAACATACCATTCGTGGATTGTCGGACGTGACACCTCTCTTTGCCAAGATCTCGCCTGACGGTGGGGCCGCGTCACTACGGGAAGCGTCTCGCGTCGTCGTTGAACGCCTGCTGGAACGCCCTGCTCCCCGTGCTCTGTGCGAGCTGCGAATCGGAGACGACGACTACATCTGGCTGCGTCGGTGGGCGCAGGCCCTGGAGAATCGCCTCGCACGCCGCTGCCTTGACCCTCTATGGAGTCGAGGGCTCATCGATAGCCGCTCCGCCGTGAGCGAGTACCAGGCCGCCGGCGCGCTCTTCCTGCTCCTTTTCGCCGAAGTCGCTCGACGGGAAGCCCGAGAAGGGTATGTGTGGTCGACCGTGCACGAGTGTTTCGCCCCACGGACGCGCTCGTCTCTGTTCGCAGCGGGCCAACCCAAAGAGGGTTTGAAGGATGCACTCGAGGCCGCGTGCCGGGGTTTGCACCTGCGCCATGTATTTGGCCAAGAGGGAACCCAAAGCTACTACGTCAGCGTGTATCTCCAATTTGGTTTTACACGCCGAGGCATCGTGCGTCTCCCTTTCTGGCTTTCCGGACACGGACAGTCCGAGGCGATAGGCTGGCTGCTGCAGCCAACCACCGGCAGCGTATCATTCCAGCGCCTGTGGACGACACTCCGCGATTATCGCCGCAAGAACGTCGTCGAAGAGCATGCGCGGCGGGTAATCGCGGATAGTCCCTGGGTACTGCCGTCCTGGGCGGATGAATTGCTCCAGCAAGCCCTGCAGCGGCTTGACCTAGGAACGGCGGACACGGCGGCGTCGGGCGATGTTGGAGGAGAGATCCCCTTCCTGGACGAGCCGCGCCTGGCATGGATGCCCCCTCAGCCTCCCCATTTCACCAGCCGTATCGTCAACCTGGCGGCGTTCGACCTCTCCGCCGACTCGTACGACATCGTTGTTGGGTCGGAAACCGTGGGGCGGCTCCTGGAGCAACCGGATGGCACCTATGCCGTCCCCGAGCAGATTGTCCTCCCCATCATCGGTGCCCGGCAGAGCGCATCCCTGGTTGAGGTGAACGGAAGAACGCCCGTCGCCACGCAGGAACTTGTGTTGTGGGATGCACAAAGCGACGTGACCGTGTACGAGCACGCCGCGGGCCGACGCCTCGATGCCTGGCGCGACGCCATGGCTCCGGCGCGTGCCTACGTGCTTCTTGCCGCGGCGGACTTGGAGTTATGGCCGGGACAGCAACAAACTCAGTGGTATCGCACGACAGATGGCGCTTGGCAGTTTAGAGAACTGCAAGCTGGCTGGTCGCCGGAGACGCGGCTGGTGCTCGATTCACAGGTACTCTGGACACCATATATCGGAACCGGCAAGCGCACCTTAGGTGGCGAGCCGGCCTGGGCCACCGGCATTCACGTATATGGTAGCCAGGGTCGCACCCTGAGGCTGGGAGAAACGCTAGAACCGCTCGTCACAGGACTCGGCACTGAGATTAAGCTGACCTTCGTGCGCCGAGGTGCTCAACCGATCAGGTTTGACCAGGTTGGCTCAAAGGCGATGCTCGACCCAGTGCCGCTGACACCGGAGATAGCAGCCGATGACTTCATCTTCACCCTGGCTGTGCAGTGTGGGAACGAATTCGCCCGCATTCGTCGTACCCTGTCGTTGGATATGCGGGGTGCGGCACTGCTGGGGCCAACTGGCTGGACTGCCCTCACTCCGGAAACAGTTCTGACGGTTCAGCAAGCTGCCAGCAAGCTTTGCCGGTTGTACTTTGGCCGTGAAGACGTCCACGACACCGGTGAGTTGGCGTTGATGGAAGGGACAACCTTTTCTCGCCGTGTCGGGACTGCACCCCGACCACTGGGCAGGCTCTCCGGCCTCGGAGCGCCGCTACAGATTCGGCGCGGTCCTTACAACGCCGATCGAGCTGTGCTCACGCTCGCCCGGTCGGTCATCGATCCGGGCCTTATCCGGTCCGTCATCCCTTCTGATAGCGGGATTGATCTGCACATGACCTACGGCATCGAGCCGGGCTGCGATCACACGATCATAGCGTGGCCGCTGAGCAGTACGCCAGAGATGGTTGCCGGTGAGCACATCGAGATGCTGAGCCCCACCTGCTGGAGGGTGCCGCTTGATAGCTGTAGGTTCGACGAGTTGGTTGTAGGGCTGGCCTACCGCGGCGTGAGACAGGGGACCTGGTGGCCGGAACAACCGGAGGAGAATGCCCTGGAGCGTGCGGTGATGGAAGGTCTCTCTCCTCTGACTGCCGCTGCCCTCGCTCGCTGGATGCACCTTCCACTTATCGGTGAGACGTACCGTGCTACGATACGTCGCCTGGCCCACACCTTTCCGGCGGAAACCCTCGATGCGTGGCTACACGATGAAGGGCTGCCGTACGGGCTACAGCCCGATGCCCGGAGCGAGGAGTGGATCTCAGCGGTTCGGCACGTTTTCATGACGTGGACACCGGCGCCCGGGCAGGCACGCGACGTGATTGCGATGCTCTCGCGCGATGAACAGGACGGCGACCGTCTTGGTGCCGCGACCCGGGGGCTCCTACGCATCGATCCACTCTTGATGCGGCGCGTCGTTTATCGCTGGCTTGAGACGGCAGTGCTCCCAGGAGACGGGCGTGCCGCCGCAATCGCGCAGGTACAGGCGCTGCGCCGTGCTGCCGCGAACCTTCCTGCCGATGCCTCGGAGTCTCGGCTGGATGCCCGCCGTAGAGAGTTGCTTGAACAGGCGGCGAGCGTGATGCAGGTGGATCAGCGATTCTTGACCGAGGGTATTGTCAAGCGCGCCGTCGCCAATATGTTGGAGAAAGTGGACCGCCTGAACCTTTACGTGGCGATGGGGGTGGCTGCTTTCCGGGAATATATCGGCCTGTGTCTGCTGGATGACCTGGAGAGGCGGTTGCGATGATCCCGGCACGGCAGCGAAGTCTGACATCGCAACGCGATGGCGCATCCCACGGCTTGTCGAACGCAGAGCGTACGGTTGTGAAGAGGAGATCGAGATGACTGAAGTCGCGGCGCATCTTGACGCGCTGGCCTTGACGGATGCCGTACTACAGCGTTTGGTCGATTTCTCCCTGGACACGAATCCGGTTCGCGACCAACGTTTGCGGCAAATCTGCCGAGATCTCTGGTCCGGGGCGCCGGAGCAGGGAGGCTTGATCAGCGAACTCTGGGTCGAGGGCGCGTTCCCCGCCGAGACGGCGGCCACAACGCTCACCGATCTGGTGGACGCCGGCGCTTTCGATTGCGACCTGTGCCTGCACCTGGATAAGCGGGGCGCCGTACCGCGGCATCGCCCGCTCTATACCCATCAGGAAGAAGCGATACTGAGCGCTCAGACTCTTGGACCGGGGGGTGAGCGGCCGGCAATCGTTATCACCGCCGGGACGGGTACCGGCAAGACGGAGTCGTTCCTGCTCCCACTCCTGAATGATCTGCAACAGCATCCCGGGTCTCCGGGTGGTGGCGCAAGCTGCCTCATCCTGTATCCGATGAACGCGTTGGTGAACGATCAGGTCGACCGCCTCTACACATGGCTACAAGGACAGGACCGTATGACGCTCTTCCACTTTACGAGTGAGACTCCCGAGAACAAGCGGCAGGCCGACCGTGATAGCGTGCCCCCATGGGATAGCTGCCGTATGCGTACGCGGCAGGAGGCGCGGGGCCTGGAGACGAAATCCGGGCTTGGCATCGATCCATCGAGGCGCGGCGAGGTACCGGATATCGTCATTACCAACTACTCCATGCTCGAATACATGCTGTGTCGCCCTCAGGACGCCGTCTTCTTCGGGCCAAATCTGCGCACCATCGTACTGGATGAAGCGCACCTGTACACGGGTACGCTCGCCGCCGAGATGGCGCTGCTGCTGCGGCGCGTGTTGACGCGCTGCGGTGTCACCCCGTCACATGTCCTGCACCTGGCAACATCCGCGACGCTGGGCAGCGGCCATGCGGAGGAACTGCGCGCCTTCGGTCAGCGGCTCTTCACCAAGGAAGACGTTCGGGTTATCCAGGGACGTTCGACGCACGCCGTGATGGCGTCGCCCGCACCCCCACGCGAAGAACCGCCCGCTCATCTGGTCGCGCGCTCGCCGTGGCTCGACCGGCCCCTCATTGTCGCGGGCGAGTTTGGCGAACAGAGCCTAGCGGTCGATGCCGCCCTCTGCACGCGGCTGCGGGCGCTCCTGCCCGCGCTGGTCGCGCCGGAGGTCGTGGATCGGGCATACGACGAGACTGTGCCGGCCAGGCTCCTGTATAGAACCCTCAGCGCCGCCCCAGGCGTGCAGCGCTTGGAAGCAGTGCTGTGGGAACGAAGACGCCTACCCTTACCCGAGCTTGCCAGGGCCTTGTGGGATGCGGACGACAACACCGCAGTACGCGCAACCGTGGCGCTGCTACAATTGGGCGCGGCGGCCCGCGCGCGCGTCGAAGACTATCCGCTCATCCCCCACCGTATTCACCTATTAGCACGGTCCAGCATCGGCCTATCGGTTTGTCTGAATGGCACGTGTCCCGGCCCTGAGCAGTACAGACTTCCACCGCTGGGAACAGTGGCCGCCACCGACGAGGACCGGTGCGCATACTGCGGAGGGGCGGTGGCGTCTCTATGCAGTTGCCCTAACTGCGGCGAGTGGTTACTGGCGGGCTTCTTCGAGGATAATCGCCTGCGGCCGGCGCTCGGCTTGCGGAGCGCGGTCTGGCTGACGCCGAGAGAATACGGCAATGGTAACCTGATCACACTACATCCACTGACAGGCGAGCGCTTCGGCGCCAGCGCTTCGGGCTTGCGGCTCAAGCAGGTGCGCGAGTGCCCGCACTGCCGGGGCGACACGTCGGAGTCCCGCTCATTCGAGGGGGGTGCCGCGCTGACCCTGTCGATCCTGGCCGAGACAATTCTCGCCGAGTTACCGCCCTATCCATCCGCTACGAATCGCTGGCTTCCGGCCCAGGGACGCCGCATGCTGGCATTCAGCGATAGCCGCCATCAGGCGGCACGCCTCGGGCCGTTGCTCACCCGCCAGCACGAAACGCAGCTGATCCGTGCCGCCATCGTGCGCCTGGTCGAGCAATCCCAGATGGTAGACGACGCCCTCCTGGAGGCGCTCACCGCGGAGATCGCGGACCTGCGGGAGCAGATCGCCGGTGGTGGCCTCTCCGGACCATTGCTCCAATACAGACAGCAGCAGTTGCGCGACAAAGAGCGGGATCTCCAGGCCTTCACGTCTGGCGGCTCGATCACGGACTGGAGCGCGGCCCTGGCGCGCGATGCATCGCTGGCACAGGTGCTTGATCAGGACCAGGCGGCGCGACAGCAGGCGCGCACCGGCACGCGTCCCTGGTCGCAGCAGGACTGGGAGAACAACTGGAAGCAGGTCCAGGCCCATGCCCGCGCCTATCTTGCGCGCGAGTTCGCGGCGCCGATCAGGCGCGCCAGCTCGGCGGAAACGCTCGGCCTGGTGGAGGTGACCTACCCGGGCCTTGACGCGCTGGAAGCTCCGCCGGGTCTGCTGGGGCGATTGCCGGCGGAGCGCGTGCGGCAGCAACTGGCAGCGTGCTGGGCCGATTTGCTCGCCGCCCTATGTGATACGCTGCGGGGCAATGGCGTGGTCACCCTCGGGAACGATGAGGAGGACGCGCGCTATCAGTTCAGCCCCCTGTTCATCGGACACTGGGCCGCCGCTCGACAGACGGGCCCAGCGCTGGAGTCATTTATCGGCGAGACACCCCGCCAACGGCGGCGTCGATTCGCGTCCGCCGTCCTCCGCTCCTGCGGCATGCCGGAGGATCAGTCGCAGGCCTGGGCGCCCGAACTCCTGCGTCACGCCTACGAACAATTGCTGGAGAAAGCCCACGCGCAGGGGCAAGCTGGGGACGCTGCGCTGCCGTGGCTGCAGCGCACGGTACGGGCCACCCGCCAGGGGCCGCCCGCGGATGCGCTGCGCATCGTGTTCCCCCAGCTCGGCTTGCGCCGCCCGAACAGGTTGTTCCGCTGCACGCAAACTGGGCACATCTGGTTCCGCAGCGTCCGGGGATGCGCTCCCGAGAATGGGTGCCAGGGGACGCTGGAGCCGGTTGATCCCGCCGACCTCGATGGCGATCCGCGTGCCGCCCGCCAGAGGCGCGAGTATCGCACTGCCCCCGTCTTCCAGATGGGATTGTGGGCGGAAGAGCACAGCGCGCAACTATCGCCGCGCGAGAACAGGCGGCTCCAGGACCTGTTCAAAGCCGGCATTCGCAACGTGCTTAGCGCCACGACGACCATGGAGCTGGGTATCGACATTGGCGGTCTGCACGCCGTGTTGATGAGCAACGTGCCGCCGGGCAAAGCCAACTACCTACAGCGCGCCGGACGTGCCGGCCGGCGCTCCGATGGCTCGTCGGTCGTCGTCACCTTCGCGCGGCCGCGCCCGTTCGACCGCGCCGTCTTCAACAGCGTCGGTGAGTACCTGGATAGCCCGCTACGGCGGCCTCTGGTGGCTTTGAATCGCTCACGCGTGGTGCGGCGGCATTTCCACTCGTTCCTAATCGGCCACTTCTTCCAGGAAGTCTATCCGCCGACCGCTATCGTCGGCGCGATGAGCGCGTTCGGCTCGATGGGCAGTTTTTGCGGGGTCGTCTTGCCGCCATATTGGACAAGCGGCGAACGGCCCGCCTTGGGCGACGCCGACCACTGGACGCGGCCGGGCCTGGGGGATTTGCCGTGGTGGGACGTAGCGGCGCCAACGCCGGGGCTGGAGACGCAGTTCCTGCATTTCCTGCGCTGGCTGCGAGACGGCAACGCACCGGAACTGCGGCCGGTGGTGGCCGACCTATTCCGGGGCACGGTGTTAGCGGATGAGGTCGCCGACTGGCCGGCACTGCTGCAGACGGCCATCGACGACTTCTCTCGCTCCGTCGATGACTGGAGACGAGACTATCAGGTGCTGCTTGCAGCCTGGGAAAAGACCGAACAGCGCGCCCAAGCCAACGCTATACGTTACCAACTCTGGGCGCTTCACGAGACAACACTGATCGAAGGATTGGCCGACCGGCAGTTCCTGCCGCGTTATGGCTTCCCGATCGGGGTGCACAAGCTGCGCGTCATTGCGCCCGACAATAGCGAAGGGTGGAAAGTGCGCGAGGAGGATCAGTATCGTCTCGAGCGCGGAAACCTGCTGGCCTTGCGCGATTACGTGCCCGGATCGCAACTCATCGTCGGCGGCAAGCTCATCACCTCCCACGGCTTGCTCAAACACTGGACCGGCGCCAACCTGGACACCTACCTGGGTCTGCGCGGCCAGTGTTGTAGCTGCGCTAACGACCATTTCTATTACTGGACGGCGGACGCGGCGGAATCATGCCCCATCTGCGGTGCGCCGCCGCGCGAGAACCCGCGCCAACTGCTATTTCCGAAGCATGGATTCAGCGGTGCAGCCTGGGACCCACCGAAGTGGAGCACCGACATCGAATTCGTGGGATCCGCCGAAACCGCCACCATGACGTTTACGCATCGTGCCGGCGGCACAAACGAGCTCATATACGACGATTTCGGCGGCGTACGCGGCCTCGTGGCGCGTTATCGCGAAGACGGCGAACTGCTCGTCTACAACCGTGGCGCCCATGAACGCGGGTTTGCCATCTGCCTCGCCTGCGGCTTTGCCGACAGTGAGAGATCGTACGGCGACGGTACCATGAATCTACACCAAAACTTCCGGAAACACGCTCCTCTGACGGCAACGTCGCACTGGAAAACCTGTTGGAGAGACAACGACGCGCCGGTGCTGCGCAACCAGATCCTGGCCGCGCGTGAAACGACCGACATCGTGCTCCTGGACCTCTCATGCTGTCTGATGGGCCACCCTCATGCTCAAGGCATCGCCACGACCCTGGGCTATGCACTGCAGCGCGCCGGGGCACAGATGCTCGAACTCGACGCGCGCGAGATAGGGGTGATGATTGTGCCAGCCGGGGAAGGGGGAATGGGTCAAGGCGTCGTGCTATACGACAGCGTCGCGGGCGGCGCCGGCCACGTGCCCGAGTTGCTCTCGTTCGGGCGCGCCTGGCTGGAGCAGGCGCGGGCAGTTATGTTCGTGAACGACCGTCACCACGCCCTCTGCGAAACCGCCTGCCTCAGTTGCCTGCTCTCGTTCGACGCGCAGTCGGCGATGCAGGATAACCTGCTGCAGCGCCGCCGGGCGATTGGGGTGCTGGACGGGCTGCTGCGCGGGGAGGAGCCCGCACCTACACCTACGTCGCGGACGATCACAACACCTTCGGGTACTGTGCTCTCCAACGTGGAGCGATTGGAGCGGGCGCGGCGGATGCGAGCTGGCCGGTAGCGGACGAACGTTGCCGAATGTATAGACCACGGGAGCGTACATCGCATTATGTTGTCGAAAGGCGCCGCCGAGACTCTACTATATCCACAGCATCCACAGCCGCTAAAGGTGGCGGCTTGGTAGCATATGCAGGGTTCAACGACACGCAGGGGGTAGTGTATCGATGATGTCGCAACAGCTTGGCTGGATTACCAACTTCATATGGGGCATCGCGGATGATGTCCTCCGCGATGTCTATGTGCGCGGCAAGTACCGCGATGTGATCCTGCCCATGGTGGTCATTCGCCGCCTCGACGCGGTGCTCGAACCGACCAAGCAGGCCGTCCTCGGCATGCAGCGCAGCCTGGACGCGGCAGGCATCGCCAACAAGGAGGCCGCACTGCGCCAGGCCGCCGGCCAGGCCTTCTACAATGCCTCACCCTACACGCTGCGCGACCTGCGCTCTCGCGCCAAGATCCAGCAGCTCAAAGCCGACTTCGAGGTCTACCTCGACGGATTCTCCCCCAACGTGCAGGAGATCCTGGAGAAGTTCAAGTTTCGCAACCAGATTCAAACCCTGGTCGATGCCGATATCCTGGGCAGCCTCATTGAGAAGTTCCTCGACCCCAGCATCAACCTCTCGCCCCAGCCGGTCTACGATGCCCACGGCACCATGCGCCTCGATGGGCTCGACAACCACGCCATGGGCACCATCTTCGAGGAGCTGATTCGGCGCTTCAACGAAGAGAACAACGAGGAGGCCGGCGAGCACTTCACCCCGCGCGACGTGGTGCGGCTGATGGCCGAGCTGATCTTCCGGCCCATCGCCGGAGAGATCAAGGACGGCACCTATACGGTCTACGACGGCGCCTGCGGCACCGGCGGCATGCTGACCGTGGCCGAGGAGCGCCTCAGGCAGCTCGCCGCCGAGCACGGCAAGCGCGTCTCCGTGCACCTCTTCGGCCAGGAGGTCCAGCCCGAGACTTACGCCATCACCAAGGCCGATCTGCTGCTCAAGGGTGAGGGCGAGGAGGCGGACAACTTCGCTTACGGGTCCACCCTCTCCGCCGACGGCTTCTCGTCCAGGGAGTTCGACTTCATGCTCTCCAACCCACCCTACGGGAAGAGCTGGAAGACGGACCTGGAGCGCATGGGCGGCAAGGGCGAGCTGAGCGACCCGCGCTTCGTGGTCGAGCACGCCGGCAATCCCGAGTTTGGCCTCATCACCCGCAGCAACGACGGCCAGATGATGTTCCTGGTCAATAAGCTGTCCAAGATGAAGCAACACACCCCTCTCGGCAGCCGCATCGCCGAGGTCCACAACGGCAGCGCGCTCTTCACCGGCGACGCCGGCCAGGGCGAGAGCAACATCCGCCGCTGGATCATCGAGAACGACTGGCTGGAGGCCATCATCGCGCTCCCGCTCAATATGTTCTACAACACGGACATCGCCACCTATATCTGGGTGCTCAGCAACCGCAAGCAAGCCCACCGCCGGGGCCACGTGCAGCTCATCGACGCCACACCCTGGTTCCGTCCGCTGCGCAAGAACCTGGGCAAGAAGAACTGCGAGCTTGGCCCCGAGGACATCCAGCGTGTGGTCGATACATTCCTGGCCTTCGAGGAGTCCGAGCACTCTAAAATCTTCCCCAACGCGGCCTTCGGCTACTGGAAAGTCACCGTGGAGCGTCCGCTGCGGCTCAAGGGAATCGCGCCGGACCGCGCCTACTCGCAAAAGGAGATCAAGGAACTGCGGACGCTGCATCCGGTCGACGAAACTGGCGTGCCGGTGATCCGCAAGATACACCGGGCCGGCAAGCTGGCCGCCGACCCGCTGCACGGGCTTGTCGAGGCCGTCATCGACGGCGCGCCCTGCCTGGTGGAGTACGAGCCGGACGCCGACCTGCGCGACACCGAGAACGTGCCTCTGGTCGAAGACGGCGGCATCGAGGCCTTCATCCGCCGCGAGGTCTGGCCCTATGTCCCTGACGCCTGGATTCAGGGCGACAAAATCCAGGTCGGCTATGAGATCAGCTTCACGCGCTACTTCTACAAGCCGAAGCCGATGCGCACCCTCGAAGAGATTCGCCGCGATATCGCGGCGCTTGAGAAGGAGACCGAAGGGCTACTCGACGAGGTGTTCGTGGAGGTCGCACTTACAAGATGAGCATCAAGCTTCAGTGCTTTCCTGAATATCGCTCAACAAGGATCGGGTGGCTTGATACTTGTCCCAGTCATTGGCATGACTCGCGTGTCAAGCTCCACTTTCGAGAGAAAGAGGCACGCAAAGGGAACGCTGATATCCCACTTCTGTCTCTTACACGCCAAAGGGGTCTGGTTGCCCACGCAAGTGTATCCAACAAGATGCCTTCAGCCGAAGACCTGTCGAATTACAAAGTGTGTGCACCAGGCGACCTGGTAATGAACCGCATGCAGGCATGGTCAGGAATGTTTGCTGCGTCAACAACCAACGGCGTCGTTAGTCCCGACTATAGCGTCTTTGAGATTACAAACGGCAATGTAGAGTACTTCGAGAAGCTGTTTCGTTCTCCAAGGCTCGTTGAACAATTCGCGCTGGCATCCAAGGGAATAGGTACCGGTTTCAACCGTCTTTATACTCCAGAGTTTGGGGCTATCCGAATTCCAGTCCCACCGCCCGAAGAACAGGAAGTTATAGTCCGCTTCATCCGCCATCTTGACCATCACGTCAACCGCCTTGTCCAGGCCAAGCGGCGGCTCATCGACCTACTGAACGAGCAGAGGCAAGCCATCATCCACCGTGCCGTCACGCGCGGCCTCGACCCCACCGTGCCGCTCAAACCATCGGGAGTCGATTGGCTGGGTGATATACCGGCGCACTGGCACATACATCGAATTGCCTCGTTGGCCTCAACATTACAGACTGGCCCATTTGGCAGCCAACTTCACTCGCATGAATATGTTGAGGGAGGTGTCCCGGTCATCAACCCATCTCATATGGCAAATGGCCGCATCGTGCCCGATCCGCGCTGCTCAGTCTCTATGCAAAAAGCCAAACAATTGGAACGGCATAGGTGCCTTGAAGGCGATGTTCTCTTCGCGCGGAGGGGCGAACTTGGGCGATGTGCCCTTGTCACATCACACGATGAAGGCTGCCTGTGCGGTACAGGCAGCCTCATGATGCGTGTGCTCGACACCAAGGTGGCCGGCGATTACCTGGTCCATTTGCTCCAGCTTGCAGGACCGCGCGAATGGCTGTCGCTAAGGTCCGTTGGATCCACAATGGAGAACCTGAACACACGAATACTTGCTAACCTGCCGCTACCAATACCCCCGAGATCGGAGCAAACAACGATTCTCAGGCACATCAGTAAGGAGCTGACAGCGGTAGAGACCGTCATTGGCAAGACGGAATCCGAGATCGACCTCATCCGCGAGTACCGTACTCGCCTCGTCTCCGATGTCGTGACCGGCCAGCTCGATGTGCGCCACCTTGACCTTCCGGATGTGGAGGAGGAGCCAGAGATGCTCGCCGACGAGGCCGAGGACGTAGAACTGGACGAGATGGCCGACGACGAACTCCTGGAGGACGTGGTATGACCACCGAAGAATCCCTTGCTGATCTCTGGAGCTACCTTGAGGCGGGACGCGGCCGAGATACCGCCTCCAGGCTCGTCCAATCATGGCTGCATGACCGCATCGATCGTCATATACAGATCTCGCCAGATCTGCTCTATGCCATCATCGACCTGCGATTGGAGTGGCCGGGCGACGAACACTGCACTCCAAAGCCCCTCACCCGCTTCATCGGCAGATTGGCAAGCGTACATCCTGCGCAGAGCGTCCTGGATCCCACCTGCGGTTTAGGGCTGATGCTCAGAGAGGTGGCCATATCTAGCCGCGCACAGGTGATTCACGGCATCGATATCAACGCCGAATGTTGTGAGGTGTCGCAGGCCATGCTCGGGGACAAAGCCACAATTCTCCGAGGTGACGCGCTCACATTATCTGAAGGCCTGCAAACGACCTACGACTTGATCGTGGCGAACCCACCTTTCGGATTAATGGTTCGCGGCACACCAATGCTCCCCTACCTGGGTGACCGTTTCGGTGGAGATATGGGCCATGCTCTGACGGCATGGGCTTGCGCCCGCCTCGGCGACAATGGCACGGCGATGGTTATCGTGACACCCGCATTTCTCTGGAACAAGCATGCGCTTCAGGCCCAAGAAGCGATTCGGAAATCTGGCTGCCGCATACGCGCACTCATCCACCTTCCGGGTGGCACCTTTCCATATACCCAGATCAGCACATACCTCGCCGTATTCGAGGGAGGTGAACAGCAAGAGGTATTCATCGGTGAGTACACCGAGGAACCCGAGCATCAGAAATCACTGATCAAGAACTACAGGCATCGCACGACTCAAGGGCAGCCAGCCCTCGGCCGGTTATGTCCGTTAGCAGACTTCCGCGGCTTCGACGCATTTGCCGCCCAAGAGCGCCTCAAACGTCTGGTTAGAACAACGGGGTGGCCGCAGCACGCTGCAGGCTCTGTGATCCTGGAGGCAGAGCGAGTGGATTCTTCGGCTGGAAGTAGTGAACAGGCTCCTAGTGGCCTCTTTCTGCGCTTATCGGGCCAGCCTACAGCAATACTTGACCCCAGAGAGCTCGGGCCTGCGGCCATGCGCGATTGTCTGCGCCTACGCATTAACCCGGAGATAGCTGACGCACGTTACCTGATGTACTGGTTCAACCAAAGCCTTGTTGGGCAAACTACCGTAGCATCCGTGCGCCAGGGTGGATTAGCTCCACGAATCGATCTGAACGCACTCATGACAGCGAGCCTCTACTTGCCTCCGCTACCTGAACAGCGCCATGCCATCCAGGGCGTTGAACATCTGAATCGCGTCCGCGCTGAGGCGATGGAATTGGAAAAGGCACTCTGGTCGGGCGTTGAGAAAACGGATGACGTGGTCCAGAGAATCCGAACCATCAATCAGGAGGACCGTTACGAAGATTGGGTTGAGACACTGCCGTTTCCGATGGCATCCATCTTGTGGCGGCATCGTGCTGGAGGCGGAACGACACGTGAGCGGTACGAAGCGCTCCTGCATTTCTTCGAAGCCACTGCTGCCTTTGCAGCAATCATTCACTTGAGCGCCTTCATGAGCGATGACTCGCTCTGGAGCGGGACTTCCAGGGGACTGTGTGATAGTCTTTCTCAACAGCACCTGTCACTAGAGCGTGCCACCTTTGGTACCTGGAAACTAGCGCTCGAATACCTCTCTGGGAAATGCAAGAGCCTCCGTGACGCTACAGGTTTGGAAACGTGCCAGCGCATCTATGGCACCACAAATCCCAACCACATTGCCATGATCTGTCACGCCGACCTCTTGGCAGCCCTTCAACGGGCCAACCGCATCCGCAACGATTGGAGCGGCCATACGGGTGCGATCGGGCCGGACACGGCGCAGAGCATCCATGACGAGTTGCTCGACCTGGTTCACAAGGTCCGCGGTGTATTTGGCAGATCCTGGCTCGATTACGAGTTGATCCAGCCTACCGAGAGTCGCTACCAGGGAGGCATTTACCACTACAGAGCCAGGCGCTTGATGGGCACGCGTAGCGCGCCCTTCGAGGTAGTCGAACGCGAATCAACGCAACCATTGGAGAGCGACCGCCTGTACCTCTTCGACGCTGTGGGCCAGCGGGGCATCCTGCTCCTGCCGTTCATACGGGTTATGCCATCACCAGAGAAGAAGGCGAATGCCTGCTTCATCTTCAGCCGACGCGAGGCAGAAGGCGCGCGCTTCGTGTCCTATCACTTCGAGGAAGAGTCGAGTATAGAGGGCTCATTTGCGGACGTTGATGAAGCCTTACAGCGCATTCACCTTTTCGACGGCGGAGCGAAGCCATGATCACCGATACCAGCGAGAAGGGCCTGGAGCTGCTGATCCTGCGCTCCTTGACCGGCCTCAGCGACGAGCAGATCCTCAGG
>Ga0209062_1004308_pt1 | contig 15069 bp, 13 predicted proteins | sample Coa_R2_2_FD_187158 | JGI IMG/M metagenome (GOLD analysis project Ga0209062, IMG submission 187158) | Surface soil microbial communities from Centralia Pennsylvania, which are recovering from an underground coalmine fire - Coalmine... | ecosystem: Environmental > Terrestrial > Soil > Unclassified... | reverse complement strand
TGGGCTTCGTGGTCTACGAGCTGCTGCTGGTGCGGATGAAGCCGGACGAGTTCGAGCGCAGCATCCTGGTCACGCTCGGCCTGTCGATCATCATCATCCACACGATGCAGTACCTGTTCACCGCGACGCCGCGCATGGTGGATTCGCAGTACGGCTTCGACGGCATCGAGATCGGCACCATCCGCATCACCTGGACGCGGGTGATCGGCGCCGGCGCCTCGGTCGCGGCCTTCGCCGGGCTCTACGTCGTGCTGCGCTTCACCCAGTTCGGCCGCGCCATGCGGGCGATCGCCCAGAACCGCGAGGCCGCGCTGATGGTCGGCATCCGCCCGCGGGTGGTGGCGCGCAACGCGGTGATCCTCGCCGCCGGGCTGTGCGGGCTGGCGGGTGCGGCGATCTCGCCGATCCAGCTGGTGACCCCCTACATGGGCCAGTTCCTGATCTTCAAGGCCTTCGCCCTGGTGATCATCGGCGGGCTGGGCAACATCCCGGGCGCGGTCGCGGCGGCGATCGGGCTCGGCCTGATCGAGAGCTGGATCGGCGGCTTCTTCGAGATCACCTGGCAGGAAGGTGCGGTGTTCGTGATCATGATCGTCGTGCTGTTCCTGCGGCCCGACGGCCTGTTCAAGCGCGGCGGCATGCGGGTCGGATGAGACTCTTCATTGCCCTCATTGCCGCGCTGGCCTTCGGCGCGCTGCCGCTGCTCACGTCGTCCAACTACATCGTCGGCGTCGGCATCTCGGCGCTCACGTTCACGGTGGCCGCGGCGGCGCTCAACCTGGTCTACGGCTTCACCGGCCTGCTGTCGTTCGCGCAGCTCGGCTTCTGGGGCATCGGCGGCTACGCGACGGCGCTCACGGTCGTGACGTTCGGCGGTAATTTCTGGATGGGCCTGCTCTACGCCGCCGTCCTGAACGGCGTGCTGGCTCTGGTGATCGGGTATCCGATCCTGCGCACCAACCGCCATGCCTTCGTGATCTCGACGCTCACCTTCGCGCTCCTCGCGGCGCTGATCGCGCGCGACTGGGTGAGCCTGACGCGCGGCCCCCTCGGCATCCCCAACCTGCCGTCGCCGCAGGCCTTCGGTGTCGTGTTCGACACCACGCACAAGTTCTACTGGATCGCCTGGGCCTTCTCGGTAGCGATGATCGCCTTCCTCTACGCGCTGTGCAGCTCGCGCATCGGCCGCACCCTGGTCGCGATCAAGCAGAACGAGCCGCTGGTGCGCGCCCAGGGCATCTCGCCCATGCCGTACAAGCTCGCGTCGTTCGCGATCAGCGCCGCCATCACCGGCGCGGCCGGCGGCGTCCTCACCTTCCACCTCGGCATCATCGATCCGTCGTTCCTCGATTTCTATTACATGCAGACCTTCCTGATCATCGTGATCATCGGCGGCGCCGGCAGTTTCTGGGCCGTGATCGCCGCGGGGATCGCCCTGTCGGCGCTGCCGGAAGTCCTGCGCTTCTCCGCCGACTTCCGCATGATCATCTACGGCGTGATCCTGGTGGCGGCGATGTTCGCGATGCCGTCCGGCGTCGCCGGCTGGCTGCGCGCGCGCGAGGTCGCCCGCATGCGGGAAGCGATCCGATGACCGCCCTGCTCACCGTCCGCGACCTGCGCAAGGCGTATGCGGGCGTGCATGCGCTGGACGGCGTGTCGTTCGAGGTCGCGGCCGGCAGCATCACCGGCCTGATCGGCCCCAACGGCTCGGGGAAGAGCACGGCGATCGACTGCCTGTCGGGCTTCCAGAAGCTCGACGGTGGCCGCGTCTCGCTCGACGGCACCGACATCACCGGTCGATCGGCGCACCTGATCGCCCGCGCGGGCCTGATGCGCACCTTCCAGACCGTGCGCATCTACGAGCGGCTCAGCCTGCGCGACAATCTCGCGATCGCCGCGCAGCAGTTCGACCCGGCCAACTGGGTCGACGAGTTCTTCCGCACGCGGCGCTACCGCGAGGCCGTCGAAGCCTCCGAGCTGCGCGCCAACCAGCTGGTCGACCTGATCGGCCTGAGCAAGTACTACGAGATCGAGACCGGCATCCTGTCCTATGGCCAGAAGAAGCTGGTGGCGCTGGCCGCCGCGCTGATGCCGCATCCCAAGATCGTCGTGCTCGACGAGCCGGTCGCCGGCGTGAACCCGAGCCGCATCCGCGAGATCGAGGTCGCGCTGCAGCAGCTCAACGGTGCCGGCGAGACCTTCCTGATCGTCGAGCACAATGTCGAGTTCATCACCACCCTCTGCCACCACGTGATCGTGCTGGAGCAGGGCCGCAAGCTGACGGAAGGCACCGCCGAAGCGATCCATACCGACCCGCGCGTGCTCGAAGCCTATCTCGGCCTGAGCCCGGAGATGGCCGAGGCCGAGATGCGGGGCGCCGCTTGACCGCGGCCCTGGATCTCGTCTCGGTGTCGGCCGGCTACGGCGACAATCCGATCGTGCGCGAGTTCTCCGCGACGCTCGAAGCGGGCACCATCACGACGCTCATCGGCGGCAACGGCGCCGGCAAGTCGACCTTGCTGCGCGCGATCTACGGCACCAACCGCTTCTTCGGCGGCCAGATCCTGTTCAAGGGCGAGGCGATCGAGCGGCTGCCGCCGTGGGAGCGATTGAAGCGCGGCGTCGGCTTCGTGCCGCAAGGCCGCTGCAACTTCCCGCACATGAGCGTGGACGAGAACCTCAAGATGGGCTGCTACACCCTGCCCGGGGCGAAGCACGACGCCGCGATCGCCCGCGTCACCGGCCTGTTCCCGATGCTGCGCCAGAAGGCGCGCACCGAAGCCGGCAACCTGTCGGGCGGCGAGCAGCAGATCCTGGAGATGGCGATGGTGCTGCTGCTCGAGCCGAGCCTCCTGCTGCTGGACGAGCCCTCGCTCGGCCTGTCGCCGCGCATGCAGGGCGACGTCTTCACCACCGTGCAGCAGATCGCGAAAACCGGCGTCACGGTCCTTGTCGTAGAGCAAAACGTGCGCGGCGCGCTCTTGATCTCCGACCGAGCGCTGGTCATGGAACAGGGGCGCAAATTCATGGAAGGCCCGGCGGCAGAGGTGCGGACCGATCCGCGCATCCGCCAGGCCTATCTGGGCGGCAACATCCAGCCAACAGCGGCGTAGGAATAGAGAGAGTCATGGCAGAACAAGCGCGTCTCGCAGTCGATATCGGCGGCACCTTCACCGACCTGTGCCTGGAATGGAACGGCAAGCGGACCAGCACCAAGGTGCTGACCACACCGCGCGCGCCCGAGGAAGGCGTGCTGACCGGCCTGGACGAGATCATGAAACTGTCGGGCGCCAAGCCGGGCGATCTCGGCATCATCATCCACGGCACGACGCTTGCCACCAACGCCATCATCGAGCGCAAGGGCGCCAAAACGGCGCTGATCGTCACCGAGGGCTTCCGCGATTCCATCGAGATCGCCTTCGAGCACCGCTTCGAGCAGTACGACATCTTCATGGTGAAGCCCTCGCCGCTGGTGCCGCGCGACCTGCGCTTCGGCATCCCCGAACGCATGGACGGCCGCGGCAACGTGCTGGTGCCGCTCGACGAGAACGCCGTGAAGGCGCTGGCGCCCAAGCTCAAGGCCAACGGCATCGAGGCGGTCGCCATCGGCTACATGCACGCCTATCTCGATGGCAAGCACGAGCGGCGGACGCGCGACATCCTGGCCGAGCTGCTGCCCGGCGTGTCGATCACGCTCTCCAGCGAGGTCTCGCCGGAGATTCGCGAGTACGAGCGCTGGTCGACCGCGGTCGCCAACGCCTACGTGCAGCCGGTGATGGACCGCTATCTCGGCCGGCTCGATGCGGCGCTGCGCCAGCGCGGCGTCAACTGCCCGCTGTTCCTGATCACCTCCGGTGGCGGCCTCGCCGCCCTCGAGACCGCGCGCAAGTTCCCGATCCGCCTCGTCGAATCCGGCCCGGCCGGCGGCGCCATCCTCGCGGCGGCGCTGGCGCGCCAATGCGGGCTCGACAAGGTTCTGTCGTTCGACATGGGCGGGACGACTGCCAAAATCTGCCTGATCGACAATGGCGAGCCGCAGCATTCGCGCACCTTCGAGGTTGCGCGGCAATATCGCTTCCTCAAGGGCTCGGGCCTGCCCTTGCGCATCCCGGTGATCGAGATGGTCGAGATCGGCGCGGGCGGCGGTTCGATTGCCCATGTCGACTCTCTGTCGCGCATCAATGTCGGCCCCGAGAGCGCCGGAGCCGAGCCGGGTCCCGCGAGCTACGGCCGCGGCGGCACCGAGCCGACCGTGACCGATGCCGACGTCGTGCTGGGCCGGCTCGATCCCGGCTACTTCGCCGGCGGCTCGATCAAGCTTTCGCCCGAGAAGGCCGGCGAAGCGGTCGACAAGGCGGTCGGCGCGGCGCTGCAGCTGAAGCGCCTCGATGCGGCGTTCGGCGTCAGCGAGATCGTCGAGGAGAACATGGCCAACGCCGCGCGGGTCCACGCCGTCGAGCGCGGCAAGGAGCTGCAGGACCGCACCATGATCGCCTTCGGCGGCGCCGCCCCCATCCATGCGGCACGGCTGGCCGAGAAGCTCGGCATCAGCCGCGTCATGGTGCCGTCGGGCGCGGGCGTGGGCTCGGCGGTCGGCTTCCTGATGGCGCCGGTCGCCTACGAGGTCGTGCGCAGCCGCTACGTGCAGCTCGATGCCGACAAGTTCGACCCGGCGTTCGTCAACAAGCTGTTCGCCGAGATGCGCGCCGAGGCCGAGGCCGTGGTGAAGGCCGGTGCGCCGACCGCCAAGCTGGTGGCGACCCGCACCGCCGACATGCGCTATCGCGGCCAGGGCCACGAGATCACCGTCAACCTGCCGGACGGCGAGTTCACCGCCGCCTCGGCCGCATCGCTGGTGAAGCTCTACGAGGAGGGCTACGCCGCGACCTTCGGCCGGACCATCCCGGGCCTGTCGGTCGAGATCATGAACTGGACGCTCCGGCTCGCCGCCGAGCAGCCGCCGATGCCCAAGGCGCCGCCTCAGCCCAAGGACATCCCGGCCAAGCCGCGCGGCCAGCGCGCGGTCTACGACCCGGCCGATCAGGACATGAAGGACGTGCCGGTCTATCATCGCGCCGACCTCCAGATCGGCAGCCACATCCCCGGCCCGGCGATCATCGCCGAGGACGAGACCACCACCATCGTGCCGAAGAGCTTCGCCGCTCGGCTGAGCCCGATCGGCGCCATCCTGTTGGAGAAGGTGCAATGAGCATCAACGATCCGCTGTCACCGATCCGCCTGCAGCTGATGTGGGACCGCCTGATCGCGGTCGTGGAGGAGCAGGCGCTGGCGCTGATGCGCACCGGCTTCTCGACCTCGACCCGCGAGGCGGGCGACCTCTCGGCCGGCGTGTTCGACCTCAAGGGCGACATGCTGGCCCAGGCGGTGACCGGGACGCCCGGCCACATCAACTCGATGGCGCGCTCGGTCCGCCACTTCCTCGAGAAGTTCCCGGCGCCGACCATGAAGGAAGGCGACATCTTCCTGACCAACGACCCGTGGAAGGGAACCGGCCACCTGCACGACTTCACCTTCGTCACGCCGACCTTCCGGCGCGGCAGGATGGTCGCGCTGTTCGCCTCGACCTGCCACGTCGTCGACATCGGCGGCCGCGGCATGACGACCGACGCCCGCAACAACTACGAGGAAGGTCTCTACATCCCGCTGATGCGCTTCGCGAAGGGCGGGACGGTCGACCAGACGCTGGTCGACATCGTCGCCGCCAACGTGCGCGAGCCGATCCAGGTGGTGGGCGATCTCTACTCGCTGGCGACCTGCAACGAGATCGGCTGCCGCCGCCTGATCGAGATGATGGATGAGTTCGCGATCGACGACCTCGACCGGCTGGGCAGCCACATCCTCGAGAAGTCGCGACACGCCTCGCTCGAAGCGATCCGCAAGATCAAGCCGGGCGAATACAGGTTCAAGATGACGGTCGATGGCTACGACAAGCCGGTCGATCTGGTCGCCACCATGAAGATCGGCCCGACCGGCATTGACGTCGACTTCGCCGGCACCTCGGGCGTCTCGGGCTACGGCATCAACGTGCCGCTCTGCTACACCGAGGCCTATGCGAGCTTCGGCGTGAAGTGCATCGTCGCCCCCAAGGTGCCGAACAACGAGGGCTCGCTGTCGGTGATCCGCGTCACGGCGCCCGAGAACACCATCCTCAACGCCAAGAAGCCGGCGCCGGTCGCCACCCGCCACGTCACCGGCCAGATGCTGCCCGACGTGATGTTCGGCTGCCTGCACCAGGCGCTGGGCGGCGAGGTGCCGGCCGAGGGCACTTCCTGCCTGTGGAACCTGATGGCGCTGGGCGGCCCCGGCAGCACCGACGGCGATCCCGCCGAGACGGTCAACGCGCATCCCTTCACGGTGATGAGCTTCCATTCGGGCGGCACCGGCGCACGGCCCGGCCGCGACGGCCTGTCGGCCACCGCCTTCCCGAGCGGCGTGCGCAACGTGCCGATCGAGGTCAACGAGGCCGTGTCGCCGCTGCTCGTCTGGAAGAAGGAATACCGTCAGGATTCCGGCGGTGCCGGCGAGTTCCGCGGCGGCCTCGGCCAGATCATGGAAGTGTCGTCGCTCGACAAGGCGCCGTTCTCGATCTCGGCCTACTACGACCGCGTCGACCATCCGCCGCGCGGCCGCGACGGCGGCCACAACGGCGCCAACGGCGTCGTCAGCCTCGCCTCGGGGAAGAAGCTGCGCGGCATGGGCGTGCAGACCGTGCCGAAGAACGACCGCGTGATCATCCAGATGCCGGGCGGCGGCGGGCTCGGCAATCCGCGGCGCCGGCCGGTCGCTGTCGTGGCGAACGACGTGAAGCTCGGCTTCATCTCGGCCGAAGCAGCGCGGCGCGACTACGGCGTCGCCGTCAACGACGACGGCTCGGTCGACGAGGCCGAGACGGCGAAGCTGCGGGCGATCGCGGCTGAGTAGTCTTGCGCTGGGGGCGCGCCACTCCAGTGGCGCGTCTTCCCGATGCAACAGCTCATGACGCGTCACTGGAGTGACGCGCCCCCAGCACAAGAGGGAGAACAACGATGCGCGTGAGTGCCGGCCTGCCGACCGGAATGGAAGGCCTGACCTATCCGATCCCGTTCTCCGATCCGGAGAACGTCATCAAGATCGCCCAAGCGGCCGAGAAATTCGGCTACGACTCGGTGTGGGGCAACGACCACATGACGACCCAGAACTACGTGCGCGCCGAGTTCCCGGTGCCGCCGCGCTTCTGGGAGCCGCTTGTCACCTACGCCTTCGTGCTGTCCGAGACGAAGACCATCAAGGTCGGCACCGGCATCCTGGTGCTGCCGATGCGCCACGACATCGTGGTGGCGGCCAAGCAGATCTGCACTCTCGACCATTTCGGCAAGGGCCGGCTTGAGCTCGGCATCGGCATCGGCGCCTATCGCGAGGAGTTCAAGGCGCTGCAGCCCGACGCCACAATCGACCGCGGCGACATCGTCGACGAGGGTCTGCAGGCGCTGAACCTCCTGTTCAAGGACCGCGTCGCCTCGTTCGACGGCCAGTACTACAAGTTCAAGGACGTCGAGCTCTTCCCCAAGCCGTTCCAGAAGAAGCTGCCGATCTACGTCAGCGGCAACCACGTGAACAACATCGAGCGCACGGTGAAGTGGGCCGACGGCTGGCTGCCCGCCGGCATGCATGTCGACCGCATCCGCTCGGGCGTGAAGACCCTGCGCGAGCAGGCCGACAAGGCGGGCCGCGACTGGCGCACGATCGAGGTTTGCCCGCAGTTCGTGGTGCATGTCGGCAAGACGCACGAGCAGGCGATCGAAAGCTTCCGCAAGAGCCAGATGAACAAGCACCTGGTCTCGCTGTCCAAGTCGACGCTGAAGGGCCAGGGTGCCGCGACCCACGAGGAGATCAACCTGATCGGCACGCCCGCCGAGGTGATCGACAAGGCGCTGGCCTTCAAGGAAGCCGGCGTCACCCACCTGCTCGGCCTCTACTTCGCCGCCAACTCCGTCCAGGAGCTGCTCGACCAGATGCAGCTCTTCGCCGAAGAGGTCATGCCGAAGGTGAAATAAGCGCCTTCGCAATCGCCTCGATCTCGTCGACCGCCTGGCGCAGCGACATGCCCGGCGGACGGGGTGTGAAGATCAGGTGGTCCATGCCGAGGCGCGGCTGCCATTGCGCCAGCTTGGCGGCGATGTCCTGTGGCGTGCCGAGCAGCCAGCGTTCCTGCATGAAGGCCTCGGACATGAAGTGCGGATGGTCGGAGGTGAGGGGCTTGCGCTCCTTCGTTTCCCTGTCGATGTAGGTGAGGCCGATCCGCTCGGGCTTGTATTGCACCCGATAGACCTCGTCGATGAAGGGCTGGTGCCGCTTCATCGCATCGGCCGCCGAATCGCCCACCAAAATCTCGCGCATGACAGCGCGCGGCAGTCGGCCCACGCCCTGCTTCGCCGCCTCGTCGTCGAACGACTTGAACTGGTATTCGACCAGGCCCCATTCGGCGAGCGGCGCCACCAGGAAACCGGCGCGGCGGCTGACCGCTCGGGCGCGCGCCTTGGGATGGGCGGCGCCGATCCAGAGCGGCGGCCGGCCCGGCATGACCGGCGGCGGGCGCAACAGGCCGCCCTTCACGTTGTAGATCTTGCCCGCATAGTCGAACGCCTCGCCGGTCCACGCCTTCTCGAGGATGTCGAGCGATTCCTCGAACGCGGTCGTGCGGCGCTTGTAGTTCCAGCCGAACATGCCGAACTCGGGCGGGCGATAGCCCTGCCCCAGACCGATCTCGATGCGGCCGCCGGAAAGGTTGTCGACCACCGACAGATCCTCGGCCATGCGCATCGGATGGCCGTAGAGCGGCGCCAGCGCCACGCCCTGGCCGATCCGGCAGTTCGGCGCCGCGACCGCGAGCGCGGCGCAGGCGACGACCGGCGAGGGGCAGTAGCCGTCGGGCTCGCCGTGGTGCTCGCTGGCCCAGATCGAATGGTAGCCGAGCCGGCTCGCCTCCGCCGCGAGCTCGAGCGCTTCGCGATAGGCCTTGTCGTACGGCTCGCCCAGGCCGCGATGGGCCTGGAAGCTGAAGGAGATGCCGAGCTTGAGAGTCATGGTGTCATCCCGAGCGCAGCGAGGGATCCAGGCAGCCACAGCATAGATCCCTCGCTTCGCTCGGGATGACAATGCTCACGCGAACGCCCGCGCGATGCGGCCCCAGTCCTCGATCGCCTTCTCCTGCCCGGGCACGAGCTGGATGGTGAACTGGCTGTAGCCCGCGGCGCGCAACGCCTCGATGCGCCTCTTGATCTCGGCCTCGGTCGCGGTGAACGAGGTCTCGGCGATCATCTTGGCGGTGACGAACTTCTTCTCCTCGGGCTTCACGAACATCAGGTGGCCGCGATGGTTCTCGAGGTAGCGCGCCTCCTCCGGCTTGAAGCCGCGCGCCAGCTCGACATAGCCGTCGATCTCGGGCGTGCTCAGCATCGCGACGCCGGGCTTGAGGCCTGCCAGCCGCTCGTCCGCGGCGCGATGCAGCATCACCGCCGCGCGCGGCCCCGCCTGCGCCATGGCGCGCTCGGAGTCGGCGGGCTCGCCGTCCTGCAGCACGCAGCCCAGCGCGAACGCCGTGGTGTAGAGATCGGACGGCGCGTGGCCCGCTTCCCGCCACGCCGCCTGCATCTCCCGAAGCTCCTTCACGCCGTTCTCGATCTTGCCGACGAAGTCGATCCAGCCGGCCTTGAACTTGGCCGTCAGCGCCCGCGTGCGCGGCCCGAAGGCGGAGAAGTGCAGCGCGATCGGGTCCTTGGTGTTGAACAGCGGCAGCTCGGGATTGAGGAAGCGGATCTTCCTCTTCTGCCCCTCCATCTCGAAGTCGACCGTCTCGCGGCGCAGCAGGCCATAGACCTGGTGCACGTAGGTCTCCATGTCCTTGACCTTCATCGCCGCGAAGCCCATCGCCCGCCGCGCCGTGAAGCCGGTGCCGACGCCGAAATCGATGCGGCCGGGCGCCAGCTGGTTCAAGGTCGCCAGCGCGTTGGCGGCCACCGGCGCGATGCGGTTGGACGGCACCAGCACGCCGGTGCCGAGGCGAATCTTCCTGGTGTGCACCGCCGCCGCGCCCATCGCCACGAAGCAGTCGGCGCTCAGCATCTGGGTGTCGTAGAACCAGGCGTGACTGAAGCCCAGCGCCTCGGCACGGGCCACGACCTTGTAGTTGTCCGCCGCCGTCGGCAGCGCGATGCCGAAGTCCATTGTGATTGCTCCTCCCCGAACGTGTCATCCCGAGCGAAGCGAGGGATCTATGCTGTCCACATAGATCCCTCGCTTCGCTCGGGATGACACTCTACACGTCTGCCAGCGTTTCGATGATCTTGTCGCGCTGGGCGGTGTTGCCCTCCTCGTGCACGGGCTGCAGGCAGACATGTGTGGCGCCGGCGTCGAAGTGCGCACGCAGGCCGCGCCGCACCGTGTCGGCGTCGCCCCACAGGCACATCGCGTCGATGAACCTGTCGCTGCCGCCGTTCGCGAGATCGGCTTCGCTGAAGCCCTCGCGCAGCCAGTTGTTGCGGTAGTTCTCCAGCACCATGTAGCGCGCCAGCTCCTTGCGGCCGAGCGCGCGCGCCTTCCTGGCGTCGGTCTCGATCGTCACCTTCTGCTCGACCGCCAGCACCTTGTTGGGACCGAGGATCTTCTTGGCGATCGCGGTGTGCTTGGGCGTCACATTGTACGGAACCGCCCCCATCGTCTTCTGGGCGCTGAGCTCCAGCATCTTCGGACCGAGGGCGGCGACCAGCACCGGCGCCTCGGTGCCGGTCGGCAGATCCTTGTGCACCCCGTCGAGATAGGCGCGCATGGTGGCGATCGGCTTGTCGTACTTCAGGCCGCGCAGGCCCTCGACCGTCAGGCGGTGGCTGACACCCAGGCCCAGCATGAAGCGGTCGCCGTAGAAGCTGTTGAGCATCAGCATCGCCTGCTTGGCCGCATAGGGCTCGCGCGCATAGATGTTGGCGATCGAGCTGCCGACCATCAGCTTGTCGCTCTTCGCCAGCAGGTAGCTGGCGAGTGCCATCGATTCGTAACCTCTGCCCTCCGGGTACCAATAGGCAGAGTAGCCGTTTCGTTCCACGACCCGCACCAGCTCGGCGACGCCCGCGCCATCGCACTTGTCGGCCGAATACCAGACACCCAAACGTCCAAGCTTCATGGCTGGAGACCTCCGTTGGATTGTGTGTAGCATAGGCCCATGAAAATCGGAGTCATCGGCCTTGGCCGCATGGGCGGCAACATCGTTCGGCGCCTGATGCGGGCCGGCCATTCGTGCGTCGTCTATGACGCCAATCCGGCGGCGGGACAGGCGTTGACCGGCGAGGGTGCGGTCGCCGCGACCTCGCTCGCGGACCTCGTCAAAGCGCTGGGCGAAAAGGAGCGCACCGTCTGGGTGATGCTGCCCGCCGGCAAGATCACCGAGGACACGATCCGCCAGCTGGCCGGCATGATGACGTCGGGCGACACGATCATCGACGGCGGCAACACGATGTTCAAGGACGACGTCCGCCGTGCCCGCGAGCTCAAGCCCAAGGGTATCCACTATCTCGATGTCGGCACGTCGGGCGGCGTATGGGGCCTGCAGCGCGGCTATTGCCTGATGATCGGCGGCGCCAAGGAAGCGGTCGACCGGCTCGATCCGATCTTCTCGGCGCTCGCGCCCGGCCTCGGCACGATCGAGCGCACCTCTGAACGACAGGACGGGGACCGCGGCAAGCTCGATCCGCGCGCGGAACGCGGCTACATCCACGCCGGGCCCGCGGGCGCCGGGCACTTCGTGAAGATGATCCATAACGGCATCGAGTACGGCATGATGCAGGCCTTCGCCGAGGGCTTCGACATCATGAAGAACCGTTCGTCGGACAAGCTGCCGGCCGACGAACGCTTCGACCTCAACCTCGCCGACATTGCCGAGGTGTGGCGACGCGGCAGCGTGGTCACGTCCTGGCTGCTCGATCTGACGGCGTCGGCGCTCGCCAAGGACAACCAGCTCGAGCACTTCTCGGGCCATGTCGACGATAGCGGCGAAGGGCGCTGGACGATCGAGGCGGCGATCGAGGAGGCGGTGCCGGCCGACGTGCTGGCGGCCTCGCTGTTCGTGCGCTTCCGCTCGCGCCAGCAGCATACCTTTGCGGAGAAAGTCCTGTCGGCGATGCGGCTGGGCTTCGGCGGCCACATCGAATCCAAGGACAAGAAGTAACCGACCAGAGCCAGGAGGACCGGCGATGAAGGTGGGCGTTTTCTATTTCCCGACCGACTACGGCATCAACATCGCCGAGCTGGCCAAGGCGCTGGAGGATCGCGGCTTCGATTCGCTGTTCGTCCCCGAGCACACGCATATTCCGCTCAGCCGCAAGTCGCCCTTCCCGGGCGGCGGCGAGCTGCCCAAACGCTACTCGCACACCCACGATCCGTTCGTGGCGCTGTCCTTCGCCGCGGCGGCCACCAAGAAGCTCAAGGTCGGCACCGGCATCCTGCTGGTGCCGCAGCACGATCCGATCGGCACCGCCAAGTCGATCGCCAGCCTCGACCAGCTCTCGGGCGGCCGCTTCGTGTTCGGCATCGGCGCCGGCTGGAACGAGGACGAGATGAACAATCACGGCGTCCAGTTCAAGGACCGCTTCAACCAGATGGGCGACTATGTGCTCGCCATGAAGGCGCTGTGGACCAAGGACGAGGCCGGCTACCACGGCAAGTTCGTCAACTTCGATCCGGTCTGGTCGTGGCCCAAGCCACACCAGAAGCCGCATCCGCCGATCATTCTGGGCGGCGAGAGCGATCACACGCTGCGCCGCATCGTCGACTATTGCGACGGCTGGCTGCCGCGCACGCGACAGGGGTTCGACGCCAGGCAATCGATCGAGCGCCTGCACAAGGCGGCTGAGAAGAAGGGCCGCGATCCCAAGTCGTTGACGGTCACGGTGTTCGGCGCGCCGGCCAAGGCCGAGGCGCTGGCCGACTATGCCAAGGCCGGCATCGACAGCGCGCTGCTGGCGATCAACGACGACAGCCGCGACGACATCCTGAAGTACCTCGACAAGATCGCGCCGCTCGCGAAGCCGTACAGCGCATGAGCGTCGCCATCGGCATCGGCCTGATGGATTACCCGTTCGCCCAGGCCGGCGACTACTGGCGCTGGGTGGACCTGTGCGAGGCAGGCGGGATCGATTCGATCTGGCAGACCGACCGGCTGGTCAGCAAGACACCGATCCTGGAATGCATGTCGGTGATGGCGGCGCTGGCCGGCCGCACGCGCCGCCTGCGGTTCGGCATGAACGTGGTGTCGCTGGCGCTGCGCGATCCGGTCCTGCTGGCCAAGCAGTGCGCCACCATCGACGTGCTGTCCGAGGGCCGCCTGCTCCCCGCGTTCGGCATCGGAAGCCCGCTCGGCCCCGAATGGACCGCGCTCGACATCGACACCAAGACGCGCGGTCGGCGCACCGACGAGAGTTTGGAGATCATCGCCCGGCTGTGGCGCGAGGAGAGCGTCGACTTCCAGGGCCGGCACTACAAGCTCAGCGGCGCATCGATTTCACCCAAACCGGTGCAGCCCGACCTGCCGATGTGGATCGGCGGCTCGTCCGAGGCCGCGGTGCGCCGCACGGCGAAGTACGGCACCGGCTGGCAGGGCGGCGGCGAGACCATCGAGGACGCGATCCGCACCGTCGCTGCCATCAAGAAGGCATTGCCCGAGGCCGGCCGCTCGATCGACGAGGATCATTACGGCGCGAGCTTCCCCTACTATTTCGGCGCCGCGAGCGACCCGGTGGTCGGCCGCGCGATGGACGCCTACGCCAAGCGCACCGGCCGCGATCCCAAGCGGCAGTTCGCCGTGGGCGACGCCAACACGATCCTCGACCGCGTCGGCGAATACGTGGCGGGCGGCGTCCAGAAGTTCATCCTGCGGCCGATCGGCCCGGGCGAGCAGGTGCTGGCGCAGACCAGGCTTCTGATCGAGCAGGTGCTGCCGCAGGTCGGCACGCGCTGGCCGAAGACGGCGAAGGCCGCGTGACCTCCCGTCGTCTCGACCGGAGCGCGAAGCGCGGAGTGGAGAGACCTTTTCTCCATGCGCAAGCGCTTTGCCCCTGGATAAAAGGCCCCTCGGCTTCGCTCGGGGCGACGGATGATGCAGGGAGGAACACAGAATGAAGATCGGCGTCGCGATGTTCTTCACCGACTATTCGATGACGCCGCAGGAGCTGGGCGTCGCGGCTGAAGAGCGCGGCTTCGATTCGCTGTGGTCGCCCGAGCACAGCCACATCCCTCTGTCGCGCGAATCGGCCTTCCCGAGCGGCGGCGAGCTGCCGAAGAAATACTACGACGCGATGGATCCGTTCGTGGCGCTGATGGCGGCGGCCGCGGTCACGCGGCACATCAAGGTCGGCACGGGCGTCTGCCTGGTGGCGCAGCGCGACCCGATCCAGACGGCCAAGCAGGTGGCGTCGATCGACCAGCTCTCCAACGGCCGCTTCCTGTTCGGCATCGGCAACGGCTGGAACAAGGACGAGATGCGCAACCACGGCACCGTGTTCGAGACGCGCCACAAGCTGGCCCGCGAGCGCGTCGAGGCGATGAAGGTGATCTGGAGCAAGTCCAAGCCCGAGTATCACGGCGAGCTAGTCAACTTCGATCCAATGATGACCTGGCCCAAGCCGGTGCAGAAGCCGCACCCGCCGATCTGGGTCGGCGGCGCCTTCCCCTACGGCGCGCGCCGCGCGATCCGCTACGGCGACGGCTGGATGCCGCACCGGTCGCGCCCGCACTACGCCAACGTGCGCGATTTCCTGCCCGAGTTCCGCAAGCTCGCGGCCGATGCCAATCGCGACATTCCGGTGACGATCTGGGGCGGCAAGGACGAGGACATGCTGAAGCAGGATCGCGACGCCGGCGTAGTGCGGGTGGTCATCAGCCTCGAGTCGGCCAAGTCCGACGACATCCTGCCCGAACTCGACCGCTGGTCGAAGATCGCGGAGAAGGTGGCTTAGCCTCTTGCCGGACCGCGGGCGTCCCGCCGCTCATGAGTCTGAGGCGGGCGAGACGCCCGCGGTCCGG
>Ga0209062_1004304_pt1 | contig 15078 bp, 13 predicted proteins | sample Coa_R2_2_FD_187158 | JGI IMG/M metagenome (GOLD analysis project Ga0209062, IMG submission 187158) | Surface soil microbial communities from Centralia Pennsylvania, which are recovering from an underground coalmine fire - Coalmine... | ecosystem: Environmental > Terrestrial > Soil > Unclassified... | reverse complement strand
CGACATGACGGCCGAGCTCGCCCACGCATCGGGCGATCCGCGCAGCGGCGAACGGCTGCAAAGCGAGCATCGTCGGTCGGTGCGCGAAACCATCGAGCGGGCGAGGGACCAACTCGACGCGGTGGGCGCTGGCCAATCCGGGAGCGAAGGTGTCGAGCTTGCGCGGGCGCTCGACAGCGGCGACCAGATTTTTGCGGGACTGATCGCGCTCTCGCACGGCGCTGACCGCGTGCGAGCGAGCGAGGGCTGTTTGCAGCGCGAGCTGCTGCGCGACCTTGACGCCGCGCTTGCGGCGGTGCGGCGGCTCCTGCTGAGGCCGGGGAGGCATCGCTCCCGCCTTGGCCCGACGACTGAATGTCTTCGCAGATGGCGGTCAGCTTCGGATCCGCTAGTGGCGAGCGTAGCGGATGCGTGGACCGGCGCGCTCGAGCGACTGGCCGACGGGATCCACATCGATCCCGCCTTGGTCTCCACCACGGAGCAGGCCCCTCGCGCTTCGATGCCGGCCTCCGCTGTGGTGGCGGCTCACAGCCTGCGCCGTGCGGCCATCGTGCTGCTCGCTTACCTGATCGGCCACATGCTTGCACTGCCCTATCCGTATTGGGCCACGATGGCGGCTGTCGTGGTCACGCACCCGGATGCGTCCGTGTCCTGGCCGCGCATGATTGAGCGGATCCTCGGCAGCCTGGCCGGCGGCCTCGCTGCGGCCGTGCTCGCGTCGGTCCTGGTGCAGCCCTGGGAGCAGGTGGGAATCCTTTTCCCGCTCGCAGCGGCGACGCTCGCCCTTCGCTCGGTGAACTACACGCTGTTTGTCGTCTTCCTGACCCCGCTCTTTGTCATGGCGACGGCTGTGTTCAGCCCGGGCGGCGGTGAAGCGGCGGCTGCGGCCAGGGCAGCCGATAATGTGCTCGGCAGCATTCTCGCGCTGCTGGGCTGCCTGCTGCTTTGGCCGAAATCCCCGGTCCGGGCCCTGAACGAAAGGCTTGCCGAGGCCGTCGACGCAAATCGCAGCTATGCGCTGGCGGTGATCGGGCCGGACTTTGACCGCGAGGCGGTGGATGCCGTCCGGAGGCGGGCTGGATCGTGTAGCACGGCGGCCGAGCAAGCCCTTCACCGGATCATGCCGTCCGCCAGCTGCAGGCGTTGCGCACTGGCCGAAGCAGGGGCGCTTCTCGGAACGCTACGCCAGCTCGCGGGCATAGCCACCGCCATCCAGTTCGCAGGCGATCCGCGCGCAGCCAGCGATCTTGCTCCCACCCTGGCGAAGGTGGCGGAGCAATATCACGCCTATGCAATCGCTGCCGACGGGGTAAGCGAGCAATCGTAGCTATTCCATTATCTACAGTCGGCCCATCCAGCATCGGAACCGCATCGCGACCGCCGATGAGGACTATGGCCTAATCCCAGCTGCCTCCGCGATCAGCTCGAACGAGAGCAGTCGCGTGGCGTGGTCGTAGACATCGGACACGATGATGAGTTCGTCGGCACCGGTTTCCTTGACCAGCGCCTCTAAGCCTCCGCGAACAGTGTCCGGAGAGCCGACGATGGAGCGCGCGAGCATGCGCATGGCCTGCGCCTTTTCCGCTGGCGACCAGTAGGTTTCGATGTCGTCGATCGGCGGTCGGCTGAGGCCCCGCGCGCCGCGGAAGATGTTGGCAAACGACATCTGCTGTGTCGTGGCAAGCCGCCGTGCCTCGGCGTCGCTGCCGGCCGCGATGATGTTGACCCCGACCATGGCATAGGGCCGGTCGAGCTGTTCGGAGGGCTTGAAGCGGCTGCGATAGATCTCTAGCGCCGGGATGAGTTCGTCCGGCGCGAAGTGCGAGGCGAAGGCATAGGGAAGCCCGAGCTCGGCGGCCAGCATGGCGCCGAAATGGCTTGATCCGAGAATCCAGAGCGGCACCTCCGTTCCCGCCGCAGGCACCGCCTGGATGCGCTGGTTTGGGCCGGCCGGCGCCAGGAAAGCCTGCACTTCCAGGACGTCATCGGGGAAGTTGTCGGCCGCTTCGGGCGAGCGGCGCAGGGCGCGCAGCGTCAGCTGGTCGGTGCCCGGTGCCCGCCCGAGGCCAAGATCGACCCGGCCCGGAAACAAACGCGCCAACGTTCCGAACTGCTCGGCGATCACATAGGGCGCGTGGTTGGGCAGCATGATGCCGCCGGCGCCGATCCGGATCTTGCTTGTGCCACCGCCGATATGGGCGAGCACGACCGACGTCGCTGCGCTGGCTATTCCCGGCATGTTGTGATGCTCGGCGACCCAGATGCGGCGATAGCCCCAGCGCTCGGCATGTACAGCGAGATCGCGCGCGTTGTCGAGCGCGCCCCGCGCATCCGTCTCCTCGGTCACGCGGACGAGATCGAGGATGGACAGAGGCGTCATGACGTACTCCCGTAAAGAAGCCCACGGCAGATCGGGCGATTGGCGCTAGCAAGCCGCGCACCCGTCGGACAGCGGACAGGGTCTCCGCCTGCCGCGATGGGTATATGGAGACTATCTCGGGCGGGTCAATGCATTTGCATCGATGTGGCGGTGGAATATGCTTTGCTGATCCGCGCCTCACGATCTCCCCGACACCTCTCAAACCGTTTTATCAACCGCTCGCGCTTGAGACGGGAGAGCCGGTTGATCCAGAACAGGCCGTTGAGCTGGTCGATTTCGTGCTGGTGGCAGACGGCGCGCAAATCCTCCGACTCCTCCGTCTGCATGTTGCCGTCGAGATCCTGATAGCTGATCCGGACGCGCGCATGACGCAGGATCTCGTCATTGATCCCAGGCATCGAGACGCTGCCTTCCCGGTGCATGATCATCTCGGACGATGCCCATGTGATCTCCGGATTGACGTAGGTGCGGGCGCCATCGCTGGGGCCGAGGTCGAGCAGGACGACCCGCAAGGAAACCCCGATGTGCGGCGCCGTGATCCCGATTCCGGGAGCCGCATGCATTGTCTCGAGGAGATCCTTGGCAAGCTCCCGCAGCGCCTCGTCGATTTCGGTCACGGGCCGTGCCGGAATCGCGAGCCGCAGGTCGGGGTAGCGGACGATGGGGCGGATGGTCATAGTCGCTGAGAATCTGCAGGTGAGCTTTGCCGCGGTCTGATGCAATGTCCGATGCTTTCAGGACGATCATGACGGTCAGCGCTGCTATAGTCCATCACAACTCACCACCTCCAGATCGGCACGCAAGGGTACGCGCCACGTCTGCAACTCGCGCATCCGGATCACGCGGCTGCCTCCTGTTCCGGGATCATATCGGCTCCGTTCGGTTCGCTCCGATGCAGGATGCGGACACGCGCTTCTGCAAAACTGATGAACCCCGTTGCCGCGAGGCGTTGCAGCGCGTCCCAGGCCGCGGAGTCGATTACCTCGGTCGGCATTGTCGCAGAAGCAAGGCGCGATCGCTCCGCGGCAATAAGTGACGGTTCCCCATCAAGGACCAGAACGAGATGCTCGGCGCGGAGCTCGGCATGAACGAGCCGGGTGCCATGACGCGCCCTGACGTCTTCAACGAGAGCTTCCTCGGGCGGAACGCTTCGGATCGGAATCGGTTTGCTGCCATTAAGCACCGACTGCATGCGCTCGATCAGCGCGGCGCGCCCCGAGGGCAGCGCGATCTCCGCAAAACCCCCGGCTCCATCGAGCACGCCATCGGCCAGCGTCTGCTTGTGCGACAGAAGGTGCAGGATCGAGTGTTCGATCGAGTTTTCAGTGACGAAATTGATCACGCTGACTACGCTTTTCTGGCCCTTCCGCCAGGCGCGCGCGATGCGCTGTTCGAGTTTGGCCGGATTCCAGGGCAGATCGAGATTGATGACGGTGTTTGCCACCTGCAGGTTCAGGCCGGTTGCGCCGGCGTCCGAGCTGAGTAACAAGCGACAGGCCGGGTCCTCGCGAAACCGGGCGATTTCGGCACGACGGTTGAGCTGCGGTACGTCGCCGGTATGCCAGGCGCAGTCCACGCCCATTTCGCCTGCCAGCTCTCGCACCAGCGCCAGCATCCTCACCCATTCTGAAAAGACCACAATCTTGCGCGTAGGATCTTCCAGCAGTTCGGAAAGCACGCCTTCGAGTTCTTCAAGCTTGGGGCAGACTCGGCACTCGGGATCGAGGATGGCTGGTGTATCGCAGATCATGCGCATGCAAGCCAAGAGTCGCTGCATGCGGTCGAACTCCTCCTTGGTCAGCGGACGGCGATGCCCGATGGCGGCGAGCTTTCGTACCTGATATTCGTAGTCGCCATAGCGCTGCGCTTGCTCCTCGACCATCGGCACGAAGAAGGTCTTGTCCGTGCGGCCCGGCAGCTCATTTTCGACATCGCGCTTTCTCCGACGCAACATAACCCCCGACAGGCGCCGGTGCAGCTCGTCGAGGTTCTTGTATCCGACGGGCCGACCGCGCCCGTCGAGGGCGTAGAAATCACGGTTGAAACGAAACAGCGGGCCGAATATTTCGGGGTCGAGATACTGCACGATGGAATAAGTCTCATCGATGCGATTCTCGAGCGGCGTTCCGGTGAGGACGAAAGCGTAGGGCGAGACGAGCGATTTCACCCGCCGCGCGGTCTTGGTTTGCCAATTCTTGATGCGCTGGGCTTCGTCGAGGATCACGACATCCGGCTTGAGGAGGCGGTTGATGTCATCGGCATCGCGTACCACCTGCTCATAATTGACGAGGGTGAAGAAGGCCGGCGACTGATAGAATTTCAACCGGTCCTGATAAAGACCGGCGACGAATTGGGCCTTCCGGTCAGTGAAGCGCGCGATCTGATCTTCCCATTCTGCCTTGACCGAGGTGGGAGAAACGACGAGCACGCGCGCGACGGCTTTTTCCCGCGCCAGAAGCTCGCAGGCGGCGATGGCCTGCACCGTCTTGCCAAGCCCCATTTCGTCGGCGAGCAGTGCGCGTTGATGAAAGGCGAGGTGCGCTGCCCCCTCGCGCTGATAGGACAGCAGCGGCAGTTTGACCACGTCGAAATCGATCCGTCCGGCTCTGACCCCCGCCAGGAATTTCGTCCGCGATTTTTCCCGCGCCGCGAGCCGCTTCTCGCGCTCGATCGAAGGTGCGAGGTGGCGTGATATTCGCAAGCCGTCCGGCGCGGCAGCTGCGACATCGAGCAGCCGTGCGATCGCCTCGGGATCGGCGACCAGTGCACCGGTTTTACCGAGGAACGGTTTGAGAAAGCGGCGGTGCTCTGAGCTCAACCTCGCGCCATCAAGGATCGGTCCCGGCTCGCCAGTGCGACGGAAGAAAATTTCAACACGCGGCGAGCCCGCTTTTGCGGCAGCGGCAAATGCTCGTGCGCCCATTTTCTTCTTCAGGGCCGAAAGCACGCCTTCGATATGCTTGCAGGTGCCAAGACCGTTGACGCGATGGTCGATGCAGCCGCAGGAATTGTTGCGGCCGCCGAGATCGCGAATTTCGACGTCGTAGAGTCCGCCGGTTCCCGATCGCACCCGAAATGTCCCGTAGGGTCCGAATTGCGGCTCCAGCGCTTCAATTTTGGCGGTTTCCGTACGTCCGCGCCATTGCCGGATCTGGATCTCGTCCGTGTCGCTGGTGTTCCAGCCCAATACGAGCGGTTTTTGCAGAACCTTGCGAGCCTTGGTCGTTCGTTTCGTCATGCTGGCACCGGCGCGAATCAGTGAGAGGACCGAGCCCAAGGATGGCCAAAACCGTTCGCCGTCGCGAGGGCCTCCAGCATGAAAGTTGTTATTCGGCTTCGCCGACGCGAGCCGTGATGTCGCGATCGATGTGCGGGAGTCCAAGCTGCTTGAGCGGTGGTCGCAAAGCGTGCCACCGGGCTGCGGAGTGTCGGGGCAGAAAATTGCCGGCGGCCAAATAAGCTTGTCGGTTCCAGCTTGCGTCATTCGTCTTCTAGCCGGCAAAAACCGCACAGGAGACCAGGAATGACCGCTTCTCGCTACCGCTGGGTGATCGTCGCGGCCGGAGGGCTGCTTGGCTGTGTCGCCATCGGCGGCATGTTCTCGCTCCCCGTGCTGCTGCAGCCGATTGCGCGGGACACCGGCTGGTCCGTGACGGGGGTGTCCAGCGCCATGACCATCGGTTTTCTCGCGATGGCGCTGACCAGCATGGTCTGGGGCACCTTGTCCGACCGGGTGGGGCCGCTGCCGGTGGTGTTGACCGGCTCCGTGGTCATTGCGGCGAGCCTTGCGCTGGCCAGCCGGGCGACGTCGCTTCTAGCATTTCAATTCGCCTTCGGCGTGATGGTCGGCGGCGCCACCGCAGCAATCTTTGCGCCGATGATGGCGACCGTCACCGGATGGTTCGACACCCATCGCAGCCTTGCGGTGTCGCTGGTCTCGGCCGGGATGGGAATGGCGCCGATGACCATGTCGCCTCTCGTTGCATGGCTCGTCTCGCATCACGACTGGCGGACGTCGATGCAGATCCTCGCCATGGTCGTCGCCGCGATCATGATCCCCGTCTCCTTGTTTGTTCGCCGCGCGCCGGCGCTCGAGGCCGCGCTTGCCGCCCCAAGCAATGGGGCTGCGCCACAAGCAGAGATGTCGCTTTCGCAGGCGCTGCGCTCGCCTCAGTTCGCGACCTTGCTCGCCACCAACTTTTTCTGCTGCGCGACCCATTCGGGCCCGATCATCCATACGGTCAGCTATGCCGTCACCTGCGGAATCCCGATGATTGCCGCCGTGACGATCTACAGCGTGGAGGGCCTCTCCGGCATGGGCGGGCGCATCGTGTTCGGCCTGCTGGGCGACCGTTTCGGTGCCAAGCGGACGCTGGTCGCGGGCCTCTTGGTGCAGGCGTTCGGCGCGCTGGCTTACGTCTTCGCCCGCGAGCTCGCCGCTTTCTATGCCGTGGCGGCGCTGTTCGGCTTCGTCTATGCCGGCACCATGCCGCTCTATTCGGCGCTCGCGCGCGAGAATTTTCCGCTGCGCATGATGGGTACGGTGATCGGCGGCCTCGCAATGGCCGGCAGCCTCGGCATGGCCTCAGGCCCCGTGGCCGGTGGTTTGATCTACGACACCTTTGCCAGCTACGCTTGGCTCTATATCGGCTCCTGGGCGGTCGGACTGGGCGCGTTCCTGATCGCGACGACGTTCAGGCCATTCCCCAAGGTCGAGGCCGAGCCCGTGGCTGCACCGGCATAGGAGGTATGCCCGGCGCTCTGCGGCCAAAGCGAGGGCGCTGTGGCAGCATCGCCCTCGTTCCAACCATGTCAGGACATCGCAATGGCACGCATGCGCTGTATCACCGAGATGGGCATGGGCGTCGACGTCCACGGCAAGGACGCGACCAAGGCGGCGAAGCGCGCGGTATCCGACGCCATCAGGCACTCCAGCCTCGGCTTCTTCCGCATGCTCGGCAAGACCGCGAATGACATGTTCGTCGATGTCACGATCGGCGTGCCGGACCCGAGCGGAGTCGACACCACTGCGGTGGCCAAAGAGCTGCCTTACGGCACCGTGACCGTCACTGCAGTGAAGGGTGGGTTGGAAATTCCGGCCGAGAGTGGAGGGGACTCCATCATTATCGCCAATGCCGCCGTCATTGTGAGCCTCGAGAACGGCTAAGGCCGGCTAAGCCCATCAAGGCCGCACGGTCGAGGGAACGCCGAATTCCGTTTCAACAACGGACCCGCGCTCGTCCGAATGGCGAGAGGCGGTCGCCGGGCCGTCCTCCAGGAGCAGGGCGAAAATCTTCCTCGCCTCGCGCACTCCGCGCAGCGTGTGGCGGCCGAGCGACTCGAGCCGGCCAGCATCGGCGGCAGCTGCAGCGAATTCCGCAGACACCAGCACCTTCCGGTCGAGCGGCTCGCACAACGCTTCGATGCGCGCGACCTCGTTGACGGCCGGACCGATCACGGTGAAGTCCAGCCGGTCCACCGCGCCGACGTTGCCGTACAGCACTTCGCCGCAATGCAAGGCGAGATCGACCGCGGCGGTTGGCTTGCCGGCCTCGCTCCGCCCGAGATTGAGAGCCTCCAGCGCCGCCATTGCCTCGGCGGCTGCATCGAGGGCATGCCGGCAGGTCTCACGCTGCGACTGCGGCTCGAAGGGCAGGATGGCGAGCATGCCATCGCCGAGGAATTTGAGCACCTGGCCGCCGCGCGGACGCAATGACGCCGCCAGTGTTTCAAACACGCCGTCGAGCAGATCGATGACGACCGGACCGGGCCAGGCGTCGGCAATCGGCGTGAAGCCGCGGATGTCCGCAAACCACAGCACCGCGCGGATGGTTTCGACCGAGCCGCGTTCGATCGCACCGGCATGGACCCGCTGTCCGGGATCGGCGCCCAGATAGGCGCCGAGCAGGCTCGCAGCGATGGTATGGCTCGCCTGCGCCATCACCGCCAGCGAAATGGCGGGCAGCACGGAATGCAGCACGACGAGGTCGTTCTCAGAGAAGCCGTCCAGCCGGTCCGTCGCAAAGGAATAGACGACGCCGGACCCTCGCGAGGCGTCACCGTCCACTCCGAAGCCGCGGAGATAGGCCAAGTAGTCGGTGGCTCCCGCTGCCGCAAGCGTTTTCAGAATCGGAAAATCGAGCCGTGCCTCGGGTCCTGCGAGACGCCGACGCAGGCTTACCTCGTCGGGTACGTCCGGCAGCTTGGTCTGCTCGACGAGATACGCGAAGGGAGTGGTCAGCCAATCTTGATCGATCAGGTGGCTGCGCTCGACCTGGGTCAGCTCCATGGCGTTGAGGTGGCGCTGCCAAGTATAGCCGTAGGCACCCCACTGGGGATGCAGCGTGCGCATGCCGGCGAAGGCGTGCCACAGCGGTACGCCGGCAATGATCAGGCGACGACAGAGCTCATCGAACAGCCGCTCAACCGCGGTGCCCTGCAAGCCTTCTTTCACTGCCCAGACATTCAGGTCGACGATGTGCTGCATCACCATGGGATCAAGAGTCCTCAGGCGGGACGACACGTTGAGGATCGGCTCCGTCATGGGGAAAGCTCCGGTGCATATGGCTCGCGCGTCACCGGCCCGGGCAGGACCGGCGTGCCAGCGGATGAGATCAGCATAGCAGGACCGCCGCTCCAGCGCACTTGGACGGGGTACACTATGCGCGCGGAAACGATCACATCAACGGCGTCCGGCGGCGCAGGCGGGGAAAGATCGAGGAGGGGCGGCCGATCGTGAGTCTCGACGACGGCTAAAGCGGCTGCCGCCAGCCTAGCCGCCGTCTCCGCGTGCCACATCTCGCAGCAATGTGATCAGCTGCGGCGCGTCGCGGCGGATCTGGGCCAGATGCTCCGCCGAAAGTTTTTCGAGCAGCCGGTTGGCCTTCACGGTCAGCGAGAGCAAGACCCTGCGGCGGTCGACCTCGTCGCGCTCGCGCCGCACGAGGCCCGCGTCCTCCAGGCGGTCGACGAGCTCGACCGCGGTCTGCGGCTTCAAGAGAAGCTGCTCGGCGAGATCATTGACGGTCATGCCAGCCTCCGGCGCGAGGCCCCGGATGGCCAGAATCGCCTGATGCTGCTGCGAAGGCAGTCCGGCGTTGCGGGCCGCATCCTCGCTGAACGCCAGAAATATCCGCAGCGACCGCCGGAAAGAGGCCAGGGTCGCATAGTCCCGCTGGTCCAGCACATGGGTTGCGGGACGGCGGCGCTTTCGACTTTCGTTCATGATGCCCGTTGAATTAGTTCGTAATACGAGTTATTCGCAGTGCGACATAATTGGATATATGCAGGCTCCGCTTTCCGGGCGGCTGCCCGGGAGAGCTCGTCTTGCATCGTTCGCAATCCGCCAATGCTGCGCCGTCTCGGCTCGGCGACTTTACCACCGATCTTCGCGTCCTTGTGCTGGTTGCGATGGCCATCTTTGTCGGCACCGGCGGCGTGGCGGCGGCCTGGGTGCTGCTGCGGGCCATCGCGCTGGTGACCAATCTGGTCTGGTTCCAGACCATCGATGCGCACACGGTGTCGCTGGCCGGCGCCAGGGCGAATTGGTGGATGGTGGCCGCGCCCGCGCTCGGCGGCCTGATCATCGGACTGATGGCGCGCTTCGGCTCGGAGAAGATCCGGGGCCACGGCATCCCCGAGGCGATCGAGGCGATTTTGATCGGCGAAAGCCGGATGTCGCCCAAGGTCGCGCTGCTCAAGCCGCTATCCTCCGCGATTTCGATCGGCACCGGCGGGCCGTTCGGCGCCGAAGGCCCGATCATCATGACGGGCGGCGCGATCGGCTCGCTGTTCGCGCAATGTTTCAGCCTCAGCGCCGCTGAGCGCAAGACGCTCCTGGTGGCGGGCGCCGCGGCCGGCATGACCGCGGTGTTCGGCGCGCCGATCGCCGCCGTGCTGCTCGCGGTGGAACTGTTGCTGTTCGAGTGGAAGCCGCGCAGCATGATTCCCGTCATCACCGCCTGCGCGCTCGCCGCGGCGTTGCGGCCGCTCGCCATCGGATCGGGACCGCTGTTTCCGTTCACCGCTGCGCTCGATCCGTCCTGGTGGCGGCTTGTTGCGGCGATCGGCGTCGGCATGGTCGCGGGGCTGCAATCGGGCCTGCTGACGGGCGTCCTGTACAAGGCCGAGGACTTTTTCGGTGCGCTGCCGATCCACTGGATGTGGTGGCCTGCGATCGGCGGCATCGTGGTCGGGCTCGGCGGCCTGGTCGAGCCGCGCGCGCTCAGCGTCGGCTACGACGTGATCGGCGATCTGCTCGGCGGCCACATGACGGCCGCGCAGGTCGGCATGATTCTCATAGTAAAGTCGATCATCTGGATCATCGCGCTGGCTTCGGGCACCTCGGGCGGCGTGCTGGCGCCGTTGTTGATCTTCGGCGGCTGTCTCGGCTGGCTCGAGGGCCAGTTCCTGCCGGGCCAGGCGGGGACCTGGGCGCTGATCGGCATGGCCGCGATGATGGGCGGCACCATGCGCTCGCCGTTGACCGGCATCATGTTTGCCCTCGAGCTGACGGGCGATTTCGCGCTGCTCGGGCCGCTGCTTGCGGCAACCGGCGCCGCCTATGCGGTCACCGTGCTCCTGCTCAAGCGCTCGATCCTGACCGAGAAGATCGCGCGCCGTGGCCAGCATGTGGTGCGCGAATACAGCATCGATCCGTTCGAACTGCTGCGGGTCTCCGAGGTCATGGTGCGCGAGGTGGACACCCTGCCGGCCGACATGACCGTCGATCAGGCGATCGCCTTCTTCTCGGCCGACGCGCATCGCCATAAATCCTATCCGATCAAGAGCAAGGACGGCCGTGTCATCGGCATGGTTTCGCGCGCCGACATCCTGCGCTGGCGGACCGAGCCCGACGTGCACGCCGAGACCCTGTTCGAGCGCCACTCCGACGATTCACCCGTCGTCGGACATGCTGACGAGACCGTGGCGCGGCTGGCCGACCGGATGGCGGCGGAAGATATCGGCCGCGTGCCGATTGTCGAGCGCAGCACAATGCGCCTCGTCGGCCTCGTCTCACGCAAGGACCTGTTGCGCATCCGCCGCGAGGCCCGCGCCGCCGAGGAGACGCGGCGGAGCTATTTCGGCAGGACGCTTGCGGCGGAGGAGGAGCGGCCCGTCGGCGAAATTGCTAACGCAGGGGATTGAGTGTTTCGACGTCGGCAAAATGCTTTTCGTTGTCGGTGACGACGATGCACCCATTCGCTGCGGCCACAGCGGCGACAATGGTGTCGAGCGCGCTTCGCGGCTGACCGGCGGACGTGCCAGCGGCCATGAATCGCCCCCAGACCAAGGCGGCTTTCTCGTCAAGAGAGAGGATGCGACCAGCGAACAGGGATTGCGGCCCCTCGGGTCCGGAGAACCAGGCCTCCAGTTCGTCGCGGCGCTTGCCTGCTGGCTTTTGCCGCACGCTTCGCCAGATCTCGGCCACCGTCAGCGACGAGATGAAAAGATCTTCATCGGCCTGATCGGCCATCCAGGCAACAAGTGAGGCCGAAGGCTTTGGCTTGACGAGATTGCTGATGATGTTCGTGTCGAGAAGATAGCGCATCACAGATCGATGTCGCGTCCTTCATCGTGCCCGCGGGCCAAGTCCAGATCGGCACCGACCAGTGGCGAGCGCCGCAAAGCCGCGAGAATGCCACCCTTGCGAGGTGGCTCACCCGACACGGTTCGGTTCACGACAGCGCGCAAGCGCGCGGCGTCCGGATCGTCTTCGGCGAGACGGCGCGCGAGGGTGCGGATCAGGTCGCGATCAGAATCGAGGCCCAGCACCTCGAAGCGCGCGAGCCCACGCTTTTTCAGTCTGGCGCGATAGCTTTTGATGGCCCGGCGTTGGGAGGCGTTTGCCACCGGAGTCTCCCTGAGATATCCAGTAATATATCCGGATGTCCGGGAGAGGTCAAGGAGCCGCCAAGGCGTGGTTCTTCAACTTCGCTTCGGCCGCCTGACCGCGCGGACCTTGCCGCTGTTGCCGCCGCCGCAGAAGAACTGGTCGGCGCCGTCGGACTCCAGGCCCGATATGCCGATGCCGGGCGGCATATCGAGGCGCTCCAGCGTCTCACCGCTTTGCGGATCGATGCGGCGCAGGTCGCTCTCATCGCCCTCCCAGGTCGCGTGCCAGAGCTCACCGTCGATCCAGGTGACGCCGGTGACGAAGCGGCTGGATTCGATGGAGCGCAGGATCTTGCCGGTCTCGGGATCGACCTGGTGGATCTTGCGCGCGCGATATTCGCCGACCCAGAGCGAGCCTTCGGCCCACGCCATGCCGGAGTCGCCGCCATTGCCCGGCGCGGGAATGGTCGCCAGCACCTTGCCGGTCGCCGGATCGATCTTCTGGATGCGGTTCTCGGCGATTTGATAGAGATGGTGTCCGTCGAAGGCGGTGCCGGCATGGGCCGCGACATCGATCGCGCGCTGCACCTCGCCGCGCCCGGGATCGAGCGAATTGAGCTGCTCGCCGGAGGCGAACCACACATTCTGCCCGTCATAGGAAACGCCGGCGACGCGCTCGACGCCGGGAAACGGGCCATATTCCCGGATGATTTCGGCCGCCGCTCGTTTCATGCTTTCGCTCCCGCTTGCTTGCCCGTTACTCTCTCGATCCTAGCCGCCTGGCAAGGAGAGCGGGAGTAACAAGGTCGTCGCGAGTCCGCCGATCGGTGGCGTCATCCAGCGTCGGGCTCGGCCCCGGCCAATCCATTGCACCTTGCCGGCCGCGCCAAGCGCGTCGAGCGAGCGCTGCACCGTCCGCTGGCTGGCGCCACAGGCCAGCGCCAGCGCCGAGCTCGACCAGGATTCGCCGTCGGCGAGCAGGGCGAGCACCGCGGCGTGCTCTTCCTCTACGGGGAGCGTCAGTACCACGACATCGCGTTGGCGATGCGGAGCGAGTGCAAAGCCATCCCTGGTGGCGCTCACATCAGCCGAGAGCCGCAGCAGGCGGCGCAGCCGCCCGATCTCAACGCGCAGCCGCGCGCGATGCGATTCATCGGCGTGCTTGCCGCCAAAGGCGCGCGTGACCAGCGTGGTGCGGGAGACGTCGCTCGGCCAAGCCTCGGCCAAGGCGCGCGCGAGCGCGAACAGCACGGGACGCGTTGCGAGCGAGATCAGCTTGCCGGTGTCGTGTACGGCGTAGCGGCAGGCGTCCACCACCAACGCCTTCGAGGCGAGAAGCGCTTCGACCTCCTCCAATGTGACGAGCCGCTCCTCGCCGCGCGCGATCAGCCGGGCGGCGGGCGCATCCAAAGCCTGGGAGGCGTTAGCAACTTCAGTCAGGAGTTCGGCAATGCCGGCCCGATGGGCCGCGTGCCTGGCGCGGGCGAGCGCATCGCGGGCGGCCCTGGTGTGGAGGCGGCGCGTGGCAATGCCGGCAACCGCGAGCTCCTGGACAGCGCGCAGGGCCGGCGGAAGAGGGGTGGGGTCGAGTTGGGCAAGCTTGCGCTCGGCTTCATCGAGGCGTCCGACCAGGAGCAGGCGGCGGATTTCGAGCGTCCGCGCATGTGCGGCGTTGAGCCGGTCCTCGTGCTCATCCAGCGTCGCGCGCGCCGCCTCGAGCGCCTTGATGGGAAAGGCGAGGTCGCGCGAGGCGAGCGCAATCTCGGCCTCCGCCACCACGCATCGGGCCCGCGCGATCGGCTCTCGCGGACCGAAGGCGCGCGCCGCACTTTTCAACAGCACCTTGGCGCGCGCCAGATCGCCGAGCCGAGCCATCGCAATGCCGCGCAGCGCGAGCGCCGGCGCATCATCGCGAAGCGCGACGCGGTTCAGCGCCCCGAGCGGATCACCTCGCGCCAGCGCCAGCGCCGCTGCCGTGATCAGCGAGTCCATTTGAATCCCGCCACACTTGTCACTCTCACCGGTGGATGCCCGGTACTAGTCTATCTCTCGCCGACAAGCCAGTACGCTGGAGCCAGAAGGTCACCGCCATGGTCGATTGGACAATCCTCTCCCCAAGCTTTCTCACGCTCGTCGTGGAGTGGATCGCGGCGGTCGTCACCGCCTCTGCGTCTGAGCTGGTGCGGCCTACCAACACAGTCCAGAGGAATTATCCATGACGGCCCACATGACCGGAACACGCGACGAATGGCTGACTGCACGACTTGATCTCCTCGCGGCCGAGAAGGAACTGACCCGTCGCAGCGATGAAGTGGCGAGGCAGCGGCAGGCGCTGCCCTGGGTGCGCATCGACAAGGCCTACCGGTTCGCTACCGACGAGGGAGACGCTTCGCTTGCCGACCTGTTCAAGGGCTGCTCCCAGCTTTTGATCTATCACTTCATGTTTGGGCCCGATTACACGGCTGGTTGTCCGTCGTGCTCGTCGATCGCCGATGGGTTCAACGGCATCGCCGTGCACCTGGCGAACCATGACGTGATGCTCATGGCGGTGTCGCGTGCGCCGCTTCCGAAGCTGCAGGCCTTCAGGCAGCGGATGGGCTGGAGCTTTCCCTGGGCGTCATCGTTCGGCAGCGACTTCAACGCCGACTTCAGCGTCTTCTTCACCGAAGCGCAGCAACGCGATGGCGGCGCCGACTACAACTACCGCCCGCAGGCGCCGGCACCCCTGCAGGCGTGGCGGTCGGGAGGGGGCGAGGGGCCGGCCGCACAAAGCGCCGCGCAGTCCGGCACCGATGTCGCGACGTTTGCCCGCGAAAGGCCCGGCCTCAGCGCCTTCATCAAGCAGGATGGCATCGTCTATCACA
>Ga0209062_1004301_pt1 | contig 15088 bp, 12 predicted proteins | sample Coa_R2_2_FD_187158 | JGI IMG/M metagenome (GOLD analysis project Ga0209062, IMG submission 187158) | Surface soil microbial communities from Centralia Pennsylvania, which are recovering from an underground coalmine fire - Coalmine... | ecosystem: Environmental > Terrestrial > Soil > Unclassified... | reverse complement strand
ACAGAGGGCGCCGCGTCCGTCGAGAACGGGACTACCGCGGTAAGGGCGCGACTGGATCTCCATAGCCTCGCACCGGGTCAATACTTCTTCGGCATTCGTCAGCCGCCATGGGAATGGACGTACGTGGTCGTCAGGGTGCAATGATTGCGGTGATTATCGGCCACTGCCAAGTAAGGCAACTAAGTCAGGAAATCGCGTATATTTGTTCGCTTAAGTTTTTCCTCTACGTATCGCTCCGACTTCTCGTTAGGAAATAATGCACAGCGGGTGTAATCACCAAGGAAAGTACCATTGATGCTAGTAGACCACCAATTACTGCGATTGCCAGAGGTTGGAGCATTTGCGAGCCCGCGCCAAAAGCCAGCGCGAGGGGGATCATGCCAGCAATAGGGCGGGAGTGCACGCTTGATCCGCTCAATTTCGGCATGAACTTCATTCGCGACAGCCACCGTATTGCTTTCCGGTTGGCGGAAGATATTCAGCAAGACCGCCGGCTTACCCTTTGCGGTGACCGCTGTGTAGGCGGGTTGCATCGAAGCATACACTTTCGCTACATCGGCAATCTGTATGGGGCCCCCTTGATGCTAAATTATGCATTGCCGCTCGCCCGCAACCTTACGGGCTGGGAGGGTGTCGCGTTCAACGGCTGGCATGTCAATGCGATCGCCGTGTATCAAACGGGTTCGCCCTTCTCGGTAGTGAATTCTACTCCCATGAGTAACACAGGCGTGAGCAGTGATCGTCCCAACGTGGTTGGCAATCCATATCTGACAAATCCGACCATTCGAGAATGGTTCAATCCGGCTGCGTTCGCGCCGCAAGCAATTGGAACAATCGGTTCAGAAGGCCGCAACATACTTATCGGTCCGCCATTTCGACACTTAGATTGCTCTATCTTCAAGGATTTCAAAATCGAGGAGCGCTATACACTGCAGGCGCGTTTTGAGGCCTATAACATAACGAATACTCCAAATTTTGCCAATCCTTCCGCAACTTTGGGAACTACGACAATCGGAACCATCACAAGTACGCGGACCGGCAGTACACCGCGCGATCTGCAATTTGCGCTGCGGTTGGCCTTCTGAGCGCGATGACAGTTTGGGCGGTTGTTAAAGAAAGTGCATGAACTTTATCTGTTTCTTGACTGTTTTCCTTTTCTTTTCTTGTACTCTGACTCAGCCAACACAACCCACGCCCGAAGCGACAGGAACACCTCAAAACCCGTCGCCAATGGTTGAGCACACGCGCAAGCATTTGCGTCTTCCGCAAAGCACCCTAGAAGGCCGGCGAGCTAAACTCATGCTCGGGACGCTGTTCGTCCCCCAAAAATTGAAGCTAAAGTCACCAACCCCGTTACTCTTCTTTTTTCACGGTCCTCCATGGATACCGGAATTAGCTGCTGCGCACAATGGCAGGATTGCGGTTGTCAGCATTAATATTGGAGCTGGCTCTCGAGTCTACGCGAAGCCCTTTCTTAATCCTAAATTCTTCGGGAACCTTTTAGAAGAGGCGGAAAGTAAATCAGGAGTGCGATTCAACCCCATCACGCTAGCAGCTTGGAGCGCAGGTTGCGGCGCGATTCGCCAAATCATGAGTACGCCTGAGTATTACGACAGGGTCGTCAATACGATCATGATCGATGGCATTCATACGGGATATATAGGAGGAAAACCGGGTCCCGTCGAATCACAACTTGAACCTGGTCCTCTTGAGATATTCGTCAAGCTGGCGCGCGATGCTGTGGCCGGAAAGCGCCGCGTGATTATCACACATACGGAGATTTTTCCTGGTACATTCGCAAGCACGACCGAAACAGCAGACTACATCTTAAGGCAATTGGGATTACAACGGCGTGCGATTCTTAGATGGGGGCCTATGGGCACACAAGAGCTAAGCGAAGTCCGCTCCGGCAAATTCGTCTTGATTGGCTTTGCTGGCAACTCTGCACCGGATCACGTCGATCAGCTCCACTCGCTCACAGAATTTCTAAACTGGCTCAAATGAGCTGAACTTGCTGAGCGTGGACAAGCGCCGTGCAGAATACGCCGTACGGTCAGCCGCACACGCCGTTCGCAGGGTGATGCGAACTCTATCGGAGCCAGATTAGGCATTCCAGCATACCAACTCCGGGGCAGGAGACAACTTTCAAGTTCATCCGATCCGGCAAGATAATCTCGAAGACCTTGAAGCGCAGCCTCGATGCAATGAAGCTGAACACACGTTCCATAAAAAACGCCCATCCAATCGCATCCTGGATGCTTCCTGGAATGCTTCTTTCGATGAGGATGATCTACAAACGTTTGTGACGCTTAAAAACCTCCAGCGGGTCCTCGCCGCGAGCAAACTCGAGGCGTGCGTCCGTTTCAATTCCACTGATACGCTCACATTCCACCAGTACCGTTTCAATCATCTCCTTTGGAATGACAAGCACACCGTCGTAATCACCAAAAATGAAATCTCCGGGATTGACCTGGACGGTATCCGTCAACTGACCTGAGAGCAAGATAGGCACCTGATGCTCCAACATCGCCCACCTTCCGAAGGCCTCTACGGGCGTTCGATAGCGTGCAAACACCGGGAAATTCATCGACATCAGAAAGCTGGTATCTCGGACTCCTCCATCTACTAGCGCGCCCACAGCTCCATGAGCGGCGGCCGATGTGGCGCTGAGTTCACCGTATAAGGCCAACTGAAAGGGGGTGCCGCGATCGCGAACTTCAATACACGGTCGGCGCATTTGTTTAATCATTTGCAGGCGCCGGTACCGTAATGTTTCGTCGCGTTCCGAGCTTGTAGTGCCCTTTACGGTGAATGCAGGTCCTGCCAGCTTCATCTGTGGGAGGAGTGGAGCAAATTCCCGCGTCAGGACTTGGTTTGGATAGCCCAAGTGCTCTAGAACATCATAAATAACACCGGCATACAAGCGGCGATAACGTTCGCAGATTTCCTCCATATTGTTGTTATTAACTGAAGGTCCATTTTGTAACACTGTTTCCTCCTGAACACATTGTCGTAACTGATCTACTCTAGGAGCATTCCACCGTCGATGTATAGAGTCGCACCGGTCATATTGTTGGATTCTGAAGATGCTAGGAAAATTGGCTGCCTCTACTACGTTTTTCGTCTCTCCGATTCTTCCGATCGAAATTTTTGCGGTTTCGCTTGCAAAAAAGCTCGCGTATCTGGATACCGGCATTGTTCACGAGGATACGGAGCCTGCCGAATGCCTTAATGGCAGCTTCGATCGGTCCCCTGTGTGAAGAAAGATCGGCAATGTCCCACAGATAAGCGATCGCTGTGCCTCCAGTAGTAGCAGAGAAGACGCTAGCAGCCTGGTGTGCAGATTCGATATCCGGTCCGTCATTCACCACGATGGATGCGCCTTCCTGTGCCATCGCAAGTGCAATCGAGCCACCAATTGCAGCCCCGGATCCTGTACTCACAGCTACTTTGTTACGCAATCGCATGGGAATGCCAAATCGTGCTTGCCTGAGCCCGGTCCGCCCAACGTTTCGCGCCCGGCTTCGGATTCACGTCCCTTCCTGATCAAAAGGAGCGCGGCTAGTCCTGCCAGATGCAGAGAGCCTGCAATTGCGAACACGACCATGTACGATCCGCGATCGGCCAAAAATCCTATCAGCAGGGTAAACAGAACTCCTGCACCGCTGCCGGCCGACCCAATCAAACCTTGCACTGAGCCTACAACTTGCTCGATGCATACGTCCGAAACAAGGGCAGCGGTATTGATGAACCAAACGAAACAGATAAAGCTCGCGATCGCGATGAGAGCGATTGCCGCTGCCGGAGACTTCACCAAAGCAGTAAATGCTGCGGCAGGTGCTATTAGCGCCGTACAACCCAAAACAATCCGTCGCGCGTCGACGGGATACCGTCCTGCCTTTATCAACCGGTCAGAGGCGAATCCTCCGATGATCCCGCCCAAATCGGCAGCCAAAAACGGTATCCAGCCGTAGAGGCCGATGTCCGTCAGGCTAAATCTCCGCATTCTCTTGAGATATTCGGGAATCCAGAAAAGGTAGAAATACCAGACAGGATCTGCAAAAAAACGCGCGAGCGTTAATCCAACGACGTTGCGATTTGTGAGCAGCGTAAACCAGTTGCTTCGCTCAATCGAATTACTTGGCAGGGGATACAAGCCAAGTTGATCTGCCCCCGCGTAGTTCACTGGTCGTTTATAGGTTTTCAGCCAGATGGATACCCAAAGTAGTCCGAGGCTTCCGGGCACAAGGAATGCGTATCGCCAGCCGTAGCGAAGTGTGATCCAGGAAATCAGCGGCGGAGCAACGATAGCTCCTAGGGCGCTGCCCGAAGAATAAATCGCAATAGGAAGGCCACGTTCTTTTTTGGAAAACCACGCGGTTGTTGCCCTCAGTGCGGCGGGATAGTTCGCCGGTTCGCCAATCCCAAGCACGCAGCGAAAAATGCCCAAACTGATTGCGCCCGAAGCTAAACTATGCAGCATCGTCGCGATCGACCACCACGTGACGGAAACAGCCATTCCAACGCGTTCACCGATCCAGTCGACGAATCGTCCACCTAGCGTATACATGACCGTATAACTAATGAGAAAGGCAGAAACGATTCTGGAGTAATCTTCGTTTGTTAAATGGAACTGGTCGCGTAGGACTGGAGCGAGAATGGAAAGCGTCTGTCGATCAAGATAATTCAATACCGTAGATGCTGTGATCCACACTATAAGGAACCAGCGGATCTGATTCTGACCCATCACGATTGATTTACGCTTGCTTGTCGAAATACGCATCCCTATCTCGCCGGGAAGGAGATGGTTTTAATTTCAAATGGCTTTACGGGGATAGCTGCACTCAAGACCTTATTCTCTTGAACTTGTTCTAGCAGATTCATGCCTTGCCAGCTTGGGAAGTGACCGAGAAAACTGAGCGGAACGGCTGCCGGCGATCCTTCTATTTCATAAAAACGAGCTACGATTCTGCTATTGTCGTCCGCTTTCTTCAACGCGCTCAGGATTACATTATCTGCATTGAGGGAGAAAAATGATTGCGAAGGCGGCAAAGGTTTAGGAGAAATATCATCTACGACGCTGACGGGAAGCAGTGGATTATTGAAATTCATGCCAGAGCGATAAGAGCGGTTCGCCTTCCAATCGCCGGGACCCGAGGTGATTGAGTACTTGAATGTGTATCTTCCGGGCGGCGGATAGTCCATCGAAGTGATCGCATCGCCGCGAACTACTTTCACAGACGTAAACCGGGCACCACGCAACATCTCTCCGCGGATCACGCCGTCAGATAATTTCACAAATGCGGCGTTCGTCGATATGGTCGCGCCGGATTGCTGGTCGCCTACAAAGATCCAATTCTGGATGTGCCGTGATTGCAGCCAGGATTCCCTGCTGATTTCATCATGCTGGTGAGGTCCAGTCCCTGCCATCAAGTTATCCGCGGCATTCGATCCAAATGGCACGCCATATTGAATATGGCGCTGCCGGGCTCCATATGGGAACAGTTGTTCCACGCGGACCAGCCGCGGGGCCCTCCACTCGATTGTGTTTTCGATATCGAGGCGCTTTAAAGCTTTGTACAAAATGAGGTGTTGTGTGATGGGGATATCGATTACCTGCTCGTTGAGAGTCACGATGGCCCGCACGCCGTTGTTCTCCTCCACACGAATGTCATTCACGCTGGCGGGAAAAATGCGCCCGCTCAAGGGCTCGATACCGATGTAATTACCGCCTCGCTCCTCCGTGCCGATAATCTCCATATTCCGAAACAAATCGCGCTGCAACTGTTTATCGAATACTGTTACATTTCCCGTGGCTCGATCCAGAGAAATCCTGTAAAAATCGTTTTCGATCGTGTCCACTCCTAATGGTCGCCGTGGCTCTTTTAAATCGTTTTCCTTGTCCAAAATAATTTGCGCGGTATGCCCGAAGTCTGGCGTAGCTGCTGCGGGTACGAAATAAAAGGCCTTGTAGCCGACCGATGGTACGTCTTTCGCAACAAATGCGATATCGAACGCGCGAGACATGTTTTCGCTATATTGCTCAATGTGGAAAGGAATATCCTTCCCGCTTTCATCGAGCAGGCGGACGCCACGGCGATAATCCTGAATACGCCCGGGAACGACGTCCCCGTATACCGTAATATGAGCCTCAATTAAATCATCGCGAGTCCAGGCAAGCGGATTGAAAACAATCAACGCAGTACTTGGACGGATGGGAATCTGCACGCGCTCTGCGATGTTTCGCAGCATGTCGCGCAGAATTTCTCCGCCGTCAACGATTGCAAGCTCCGAGTAGCTGCGTTTCCTCTCATCACCGGCCCAGCCTCCCTGGCCGTCATGATTGTGATCAGTAGATTCAATCAGTTTTCGCCAAAGGTACTCGAGCTGCTGCTGAGGATAATCGCTGTATTTGAGCGCATAATTGATCGTGGCGAAGCGTTCAGCAGCGAGCAGAGTATTCGTAGCGGGAATGATCAGCGGCCAGAGATGAGGCAAGGAGGAGACAATATTAGGCCAGGAAGAAGGTATTTCGCCACTGAGCTCGGGAATGCCCGGCAAATGGCATACGTCATTGAAATATTGATCCGGGGTAGCGAAGCGGAAATGCGCGTTCGGAATCTCGCGATTCAATACGTTCAGATTTTCAGCGACCTGCGCGTTGGGAGCAAAGAGATCGCTTCCCCAATTCATGAAAATGGGGGCGGTGGTCGTAGATTCTACCTGCGCAAGCTCTTTCTCGACAAGACTGCGCCTGTTCTCATCGAGCGGTTCATGTAATCCGAGATGTGCACCCCATCCATATCCTTTTAAAGTGAACCAAGTCAAGACGCGCGATCCATCCGGCGCTTTCCAAAAGAAGAGCGAGTGATCGCTCGGGCCCATACGGGTCATCACCATATAGGGGATACCGGCTTCCTTCAGAATTTGCGGATATTGGGGTGTAAATCCGGGGATGTCGCCTAAATGGGCTGTTTTGGGCTCCACACCGAAAACCGAACGAGCATAGCGCAAGCCATAGATGAGGTTTCGGGCCAATACTTCGCCATCTTGGAGATCCTGAAAAATCGCAGCCCACTTCGGCGCGATTTCGATGCGTCCCTGCCGCACCAACCTCTTAAACTCGTCAGCTTCCGGAAGGCTCCTATGGCTCTCCATGAAATTGGCCACGAAATCGTCATCTTCCAGGAGGAACCGGAAATCCGGATACCTTTGCTCAAGCTCGATCGCACGGGCGATAATGCGGTTGCCTCTCGCCAGGCATTCTTCTCGCGTTCCACCCCAGAAATAATCGAGGTGCGAAAACGGTACTAGATAAATTTGCCGTGCCTCGGCATGCCCCGCAGATTGAGCAAACAGCGGTATACCAACAGTTGTAGCTAAAACTAAAGCGAGCTCATAAGCGTACCGAACCATTCTTTCCATATGCAGCTGATTTCTCGCGAGCTTCAAAATAGCAGCTTTAAAGCGAGCTGCGTAACTCTGGCATCACCTGCGGAGCTGATTACACCGAAGGTACTGGTGCCGAAGGTTGTGCCAGGCGGTCCGAAGTTCACATTATTCAAAAAGTTGAAAAACTCCGCTCGAAACTGAAGATTGAAGCGCTCGGTAATGGGTGTATTTTTCACGGCTGAGAAATCAAAATCCACAAGCCCCGGGGCGCGCACGTCGGGTAATGTGCGGGACACGTTGCCAAATGTAAACGCAGGCGGCTGAGAGAACACAGAAGTATTGAAGTACTCATTCAACCGACTCTCGATAGGACCACTTAGAGCAGCGCTCATTCCGTTGTTATTGGGCCGGGAGCCACCGCCCAACGAATTCGTCAGGTTTGTGGCCGTCGTCAGGCCGAGCGGAAGGCCTGACTGAACTGTCGTGATGCCGTTCACCTGCCATCCCCCGATAATCTTTGCGAGGACAGGCGCCGCTCCGCTTAAGAATGGTTTGCCTGGACCTAAGGGGAGTTCCCAGGTATAGCTCACAATAAACCGCTGAGGAACATCGATGTTTTCAAGTGAACGCTCCGCACGAAGATTATTGCTGTCCTGGATCCCAGGGTTGGCAAAGTTGATCGCAAGACGCGAACCGACGTCTCCAATGTCCTTTGAGAACGTATAAGCCGCCAGTACGCTGAATCCATTGTTGAAGCGTCGCTCCAGCTTCGCCTGCAAAGAATGGTAAATGGAATTGCCCTCATGGACAGCACGTATGTTGATGTTAGTAAATTCCGGAAAAGGTCGTAGCAACTGCTCTAGAGTCACTGTCTTTTGGCTTAGGATCCCCGCCTGAATTAGTCCGTAAAACGGATTCGCGACTTGCTGGAGAAGCGTCGGACCAAGCGATAGATATTGATCCGGAAGCTGATTGAGCTGAATGTCTATTGGAAGAGCCGTACCCTTTGAACCAGCGTATGCGATGTCAAAGAGAATTGTTGCCGGAAGCTGCTGCTGTATATCGAAATTCCACTCCTGAGAATAAGCGCTGTGATCATAGTGATATACGCTCACCAAATCCTGTCCAAGCAATGTCATAAGCCCTTGACTGCTTCCCGGGGGAATAGCAATTCCTTGTGGGAATGGATTGCTGAGTGTTCCGGCCGGAGTTAGGCCCCCATTTAGAGAACTGACAAACGCTGTAGTCGCAGAAAAACCAGCTTCTCCCAGATTTGTTCCTTGATCATCGCCGGTAGCAGGGAGATAAAACAAACCGTAACCGCCTCGCAGTACCGTCGAAGGAGTCGCGCTGTAAGCGAACCCAAAGCGGGGTCCCAGATTCTTCCAATTGGTGGCTTTCTGCCAAGACGAATTATTTCCGACTCCAACAAACTGCAGGCCGCCTCTTAGGTTTGGAATATCAACTTGTGTGCCGATTGGATTGGGGACGCTCGGATCAAACCAACTGAGGCGGTTATAACGTTCGTTCCGGCCTGTTTCGACTTCATATCGCAGGCCAAGATTGAGAGTTAGCTTTGATGAGACGCGGTAATCATCCTGCAGATAGGCGCCAAGATATCGGTATGAGATCGACACAGCGGGCGTATTATCGATGGATCCAGATGCTGGATATCCAAGCAAAAAGGATGCAATGCTGTTACCCGAAGTTGGGCTTGTAATGAACGGATTTTGACTGGTAAACCCAGAATTGAAATTGAAGAAGCCCTGCGGCGCGTTTGGCTGAAGCTCACCAATCGGGATGAACCGGTAATCGCCGCCCCATTTGAGGGTGTGCCGACTAAGCACCTTTGTGAAGCTCCCTTGCCAGGCATGAGTGTTATCGGCTCGGTGAATCAGATCCTGTGTTTCGGGCGCAAGCGCCCTGTATCCTGAGGGCTGAATCGAAGGAAATGCATGAACAGGTATCTCGTTATTGAACAATGCAGAAAAGCCCAAAGTCGTTAAATCTACTCCGTATCCCGCCGGCACCTTGCCGATGAATTGTCGGACGAAGCCATACCGAAACTCAAATAACAGCGTAGGAGAAATCGTGTAGGTGTAATCTAAGGCTGCATTTCGTGCATCGAAATTCAGCGGCACACCTCCGCCGCCAGGATTTACCCAGCCGGCACCATCGTGAAAGAAATCATATGCCCCACGCAAGTCGTTACTGTAAGAGAACCGTCCAAAGATGTGATGTTTTTCGCCCACGATTTGGTCAATGCGCGTGGTGAATTGATCCTGAGTGTTCGGCACAGCAGCGCTGGCCGCGAAGTTATTCGCTCCAGTTACCGGGTTCCCTGCCGTATTAGGCGCTGGATATAATGCGCCCATCTTTACTGCGACTGGGCTCATGCGGGCAGCCGGAATTATATTACCGGGGAAATTCATACGAGTGTAACTGCCCGACTGAGTGGGATTTGGTTGCGTCGTTAGGGGATCGTAAATAAGAATGAGGTGTCCGGGGCTAGAAAACGTTTGAGAGAAATTTCCCTGAATCTGGAGTGGCGTTGGAATCGTAAAGATTTGCGTCAACCCAACTCGATCACGCAGGCCCTCATAGTTAAAAAACCAGAAAGTTTTATCGTGTCCGTTATAGATACGCGGAAGGAGTACAGGCCCGCCCAGAGCGAAGCCGTACTGGTTTGTCGTGGTCACAGGCTTGCGTGTTCCCGTCAGATTATTGAACCAGTTATTTGCATTTAAATGGTCGTTGCGGAAGAACTCATACAATGTCCCGTGAAACGCATTCCCGCCGGACTTCGTGACGATGTTTACAATGCCCCCACCAGTGCGCCCGAATTCGGCTGTAAAGGTATTGGTGTCAACAGTGAACTCTTGTACATCATCTACCACTGGGACATATGCGGGTGCGTTATATAGAGCGGCATTCGCAGGAACGCCATCAATGAGGGTCTCATTTGTAACAACCTGGCTGCCACTGGTAGAAAAGAATCCTTGATTGTAGGCGTTGGTTCTGGCGGGAATGCCACCAAATGATCCGACTGGCTGCGTGCCGGCCGTGAGGCCAATCAAAGCCAGTGTGTTTCGGCCGGACAGCGGTAGTTCGTTGATCTCCTGATTGTTGATGACTTGGCCGAGAGAGGATGTAGTTGGCTGCAGGAGTGGCACTTGAGCTGTCACTTCGATCGACTGGTTTACTGAGCCGACTTCCATCTGAACGTCGATCTGTGGGTGCTGCTGAACGTCTACAGAAATTCCCGGTCGCACAAATTTCTTGAACCCAGAAGCCTCCACTTCAAGACGGTAAGTCCCCGGCGGAATCTGAGGAAAAGTGTATGTGCCGAGTTCCGACGTGATCTCAGAACGTGCCTCGTTCGTCTTCTCGTTTACCAGCTTGACGGCCACATGCGGAAGAACAGCACCGCTTGCATCCACTACCGTGCCGCTCACGGATCCAGAAAAAGTCTGTGAAAACACAAGGGAGGCGCCGAAGCTGACGCACACAATCGCAATACGAAGCAAAGATGCTCTCATCATCGGAAACCCTTGCATCGAGGATATAGCCAGGAAGGCTTCCCCACAAGCAATTTTTTGTGACGTATCATTAGCTACTGGTTAATATTGCGATGGATCTCTCCCAAGTTCGTTGTTTCGTTGAGCTCATAAGCTCAGGCAGTATAGCTGCTGCCGCGCGGCGACTGAATTACAGCGCACCTGCGGTTCACAAGCAGTTAAAGCAGCTTGAAACCGAGCTCGGAATCAGACTTTACGAGCGGGCGGGGCGGGTGCTTCGGCCTACGCAAGCGGCTGACATTCTGCTACCCTATGCACGGGACTTGCTTGCGCAGCACGATGCCGCCCTGGCAGCGATTACCGAATGGAAGGGGTTAAAACACGGGCTGGTCCGCATTGGAGCGGGGCCTACTATAGCTACCTACATCTTGCCCGGCCTCTTGCGAGCGTTCCGGAGCGCTCACCCCAAGATCGATCTCTATGTAGAGACCGGCAACACACGAGTGCTTACTGAGAGTTTAGTAAACGGATCGCTCGATTTGGCCTTGTTGGTTGCGCCCGATTCCGGTGAGGAACCGTTCCTTTCGGTGCAAGCGGGCTGGGAGGTGGAGTTTGTGCTTGTTTCCAATTTGCAAGCAGCTCCCCGGCGTTGCTCACTTGCCGAGTTGCGTAAGTTCCCGTTTATCCTGTACCAGAAGGGATCTCGAATCGAGTTGTTAATCGAAAGATATTTTGCGGAGACCGGCTTTCAGCCAAAGGTGATCATGAGATTCGACAACGCGGAAGCGATAAAAGCAATGATTCGCAATCGGCTCGGAGTTTCCATGTTACCAATGTGGATTGTGGATTCGGAGTTGAAGCGCGGAACTCTCTCCGTAATTCGCCAGCGAGAGCATCCGCTCCGCACACAAGTTGAGCTCGCATGCCGGAAAACAACCTACCGGCCACAGCCGGTGCAGGCGTTCATTGAGATCGCTCGCAAATTTCGATTCCGCACCCCGCGGCTCATTTATGGATAGCCTTAAAACACGATCTTAGCTGGATTGCTAAATCTATAGGCAACAATGCAGCAAGCAACAATACAGCTTTCAGAACTGTTCGATCCAGAAGAAGATCATAAGCTTCGAATTGCCAGCCAGATTGGCATTATTCATGCAATCGTGAGGACTCGGTCCGCACTGGAGGGGGTTCCGCGAACGCGGTACCCCGAGATACTGCGGGGGATTCAACAGAAAATTGAAAGCTACGGGATGATGTTTGCCGGGGTAGAGAGCCACCCGGTGACAGCGGAGAAGTTGAAGCTCGGTCTGCCTGGGCGGGATGAAGAATTGGAGAATTATATTGCTGTGATCCAGGGGCTTGCGGAGATAGGGGTTCCTCTCATCTGCTATAACTGGATGGCCGGTTTAGGCTGGTATCGGACGCGGGTTGACATCCCATGCCGCGGCGGAGCGCTCATCAGCGAATTCGATCGCGCAGCAGCGGAAGAGCAAGGATTAACCCAGTGGGGTCAGGTGAGCGAGGAACGCATCTGGAGCAATCTGGAATACTTCCTTAGGACGATCATTCCCATTGCAGAGCGATATGGCATTAAGATGGCTTTGCATCCCGACGATCCGCCTCTATCTCCGTTGCGCGGAATCGGCCGCATTCTCACCAGCGCGGATGCATTTCGACGCGTGCTTCAGATCGTGCCGAGTCCTGCCAATGGTATCACGTTCTGCCAGGCGAATTTCAAACTTATGGGCGAAGATATTTTCGCACTGGTGCGGGAATGGTGCGCGCAAAACAAGATTTTCTTTGTTCATTTGCGCGATGTGGAGGGTACGCGGGAACACTTTCGCGAAACGTTCCATGATAACGGGCCGACCGATCTCGCGCAAATGCTTCGCATTTATCACGAGAGCGGTTTTCGAGGCCCCATCAGGCCGGACCATGCACCAACTCTTGATGGTGAATCAAACGATCGACCAGGCTACTCGATAGCGGGAAAAATTTTCGCCATCGGCTACATGAAAGGCGTTATGGATGCGTACAGGATTCCATACAGCTAAGGTTGATTGCCTTGCTGATCCCAAAGTCAGCCCGGTGCTGCCGCTGAACCCAATCCGCGTCAGAAATATGGTCCAGTTTCACAGAGATACATTATCTATCCTAACGATCCACAAGACCAAGCGCTCCCCTTTACTGTGCTAAGGGAGATCATGGCTCACGCCGATCCTCCTCATGCAGCACCTGTCCTTGTTGTCTCAACGCCTGTGTGAAGAGTGCCAGATCAATAGCCTGCACGGGCTTGCCGGACCGGATTGCCAGGACCGCCGCCACTCCGGCTGAGTGTCCCAGAATCATATAGACGGGCTCCATGCGAATCGTGCAAATGGCCACATGAGTGGCGGAAAGGCAGACGGGCACGAGCAGATTCGTGCATTCTTGTGCTTTGGGGACGATGCTGCGATACGGGATTTCATACGGATGCCGCGCCAGATCGATGGATTCATCCAGATGGCCCTCGACGCGCACGAATCCGTTGTCATTCTCAAATCGGCGTACCCAATGACTGTCTAAGACGAATGATCCCATGCCAATCGAATCCGTCTTTCGCTTATGAACCAGGATGTCATCCTGTGTCATGACATATTCGCCGATTAAACGCCGGCTTTCGCGAATATAGAGCTGGGTGGGCCAGTGGTCGCTATCAGTCCATTCATCTCTCGCCAGCCCCCAGCTATTCACCTCTTCACGGAGCGTTTTTGGGACACGGGGATCATGACTAAGGAACCAAAAAAATCCCTTTTCGTAATCCGCATGCTGCTGAATGATTCTGTCGCGTTCCGTATAATCCGCATCAGGAAAACGATAATTTCCGCCAATGAAGTCGATCGAAAAGGGACCACTGGCATTGAGGTCGAACTTGCCTCCCGGTATGGCGCCCAGATGAACTAACCTCGTAAAGGAAATCCCGGGATGCGCTTGGACGTACCGCAGCAGCAGTTCGTAGTGCGTGGGGTCGTAGTGTTGCGGCCGCGGCCACGGAACTTTAAGATCACTCTTCTGCGTGGCGATGAGTCGGAAACAGTATGCTTGTATCCGTTTATCGCTGGCTCCGACCTGACCCAGTGGCCCGGGCTCCACGCCCCAAAGTAGTTTGCCTTCTGCATTGCGAGCAGGAATATCAGCGCCAAACTGTCCATGATGCATGTATTCGATCCCCGGGCTGTCATAGGTCTCCTCCGTGTAGTTCCGAATGAAATGCGGAGGCCGTATGCCGGCAAGACTTTCCCCATACTGTGCCTCGCTCTCCCGGCCATAGGTGTTGGAGACTCCTGCACGCGCCATGAGATCACCTTCGTAGCTTGCGTCAATAAAAACTTTTCCCTTCACGATCGCTCGGTTCGTAAGCACAATGGAATGGATGCGGTAATGCAGGATGTGCACGTTTGCTACACGCGCATTCAGCAAGACTCGATAACCCCCGTTGCGAACCCAGTTTTCGAAGATGCGACGAGCTATTTTAGGCTCAAGATCCCATTTTGCGGGCGAGCGCCAGGGTAGGGCTCTTCCACGAAAGATGAGAACAGGCTGAGCGGGGGTCGGGTGCTCGCGATGTATCTCTGTTGCAACCTGATTAAAAAATTCGGCCGCGATCCCACCGACCAGTTGAGGTGTCGTAGTGTCCGTAATGGCGATTCCGCCTGTAATCATGCCTCCGATGTGAGATGTGGGCTCGACCACAATGGCGCTGGCTCCAGAGCGGACAACCGCCTCCGCGGCAGCCAGGCCTGAGGGAGTGCCTCCATAAATCACGATATCCGCGCGCAGCGCCATCTGCTGCTGAGCCATGGCGCCAGCCGCGAAGAGGAGCACAAAGCTGAGCAGGCGGGCGTGCATGAATGGTTCACTTTAGACAGGATGGAGGCGTGGCCAGGAGAGCTCGAAACCGTCAGCCAGCAATCGCGACTGGAACTGCTCGAGCTGTGAAACATGGTTGCGAATGGCGCGGGGTGATTGGCGGGTCGCATGAGCATAGGCGGCAAGGGCGCCGGCTGCTTCTCCAATATTCCACTCCACCGGATGCAAACGATAACAGCCATTGGTGATGTGAGTCGTCCCAATATTCTTGCAAGCCGGCAAAAGATTTTCCATGCGAACCGGGATCAGAGCGCCAAGCGGGATCTGGA
>Ga0209062_1004296_pt1 | contig 15119 bp, 9 predicted proteins | sample Coa_R2_2_FD_187158 | JGI IMG/M metagenome (GOLD analysis project Ga0209062, IMG submission 187158) | Surface soil microbial communities from Centralia Pennsylvania, which are recovering from an underground coalmine fire - Coalmine... | ecosystem: Environmental > Terrestrial > Soil > Unclassified ... | reverse complement strand
GTATGCGGCAAGCAGAAATTGCATGAGCGCTTCTTCCTGGGCTGCATCCACCCTATTGTGGTCGTATGCCCGGCATATGTCCCACAACGCTTCGCGCGCCAAAGCCCGGCTTGCCATCTCGCTCCATTCCGCCGAATCACTGATAGCTGGATGATGGCGGAAAAATAGATCGAAGGCGGCTTTGCGATGGACCAGATCCGCAAAGCTGGTCTTAAATTGTGTGCGCTGCATGCTCGATGAGTGGACCCGATAATATGCCTGGACGTTCCGGACAAATGCGATATCAGAGACGGCAGCGATGCGCATCCACATTTCCAGGTCTCCGCTGTGCGGCAGTTCAGGTCGGTATCCGCCCACGATTTTTTGAATGCTGCTTCGCACTACAACTTCCGGAGAAGTAATGACATTGTGTCCGGCACGGCAACGATCTGAGAGCCATTTGCTTCCGGGAAAGTAATCGTGGCTGGATCGCCGTGGAACGCTGGTGGGTAAGGTTTTTTCATTTTGAAAATGGATGGTTCGGCCATACACCATGCCAACCCTTTGATCCGCTTCCATGACAGAAGTGGCCCGCTCAAGTGAGCCTGGGGCAAGCATGTCATCGGCTGAGAGGAGAACAACATAATCGCCAGTGGACCATTCGAGCAGGCCCTCGTTATATGTGGCGATATGCCCTTTATTGTTTTTGTGCCTGCGAAATTCGACAGAACTGTATCGCGCCGCCAGCTCCTGGCCTACTTCTTCTGTGTTGTCCGGAGACGCATCGTCGATGATTAAAACGCGTGCGTCTACTCCGGGTTGCGCAAGAACACTATGCACGCATCCGGGAAGAAAGCGTGCATAGTTGTAACAAGGCACTACGACATCAACCGTAGGCAGGCCACTTTTCTTACCGGGTTGTTGGCGATCGTCAATTGATTTGCTCGGGGGAAGAGCTACTGCAGCTATTCCGTCTTGTGTCATGAATTTCTGTTAACTATCCTTCAATATCTGTTTTTGACAAAAGCTCTTCCCCTGAGCCTATTAGTGAACTACTCCTGTTAAGCCCGATGGTGGAGCAGGAACAGCGGTTGTGTATTCATACGCTCCCCTATCCCATGCGCCATCTGGACCAGGTCTTGAGTTCCCGAGAAAGTCCACATTGTAAGGCGAGCCCAGAGAGAGTCCATTTGTCCAATTGGAATTCTGGCTGGCTAAATTGAAATTCCCATTGGGCCAATCCACGAATGGGTTTGGGGCCCCGGAAGCTATGATGACATCAGTTGAGCTTGTTCCGGAAAGAGGAGTTCCTGAATTCAGATACGTGTTATGGCTCTCTGTCAGAGTGCCGCCGCAGGTTTGGAAGCCAATTCTATCTCCGGGAGTTATTCCGTAAAAGAGATTGTTTTCCCAGATAAATGTGTCGGGGTTTCCATCGCAATGGGTCCCCAGAGCGCCGGAGTAGTCGGCAGTATAGTTGATAACGTCATTTCCTATAAATGACCAGTTTGTGCACTGATTGCCTGGATTGATGCAGGAGAAGATGCCATTGGAAGTGCCGGGACGATTACTGTTCGCCGGTCTCCAGATCACGTTGTTATAAATTGAGACATTCGTTGCCAGGCATCCTGTCAGACAGACCCATATGCCTGTGCCCTGTATGTCCTGAATGATGTTGCTGTGGAAGTCCACATTCGATATCTGTACTTCGCTGTACCAAAGCTGGCCGTGGCAAGTGGCAGAAGAGATATTCTGCTTGATGTAGCTGTTTTGAACGACAAAGGATGTCGTCCATGGGATCTTAAAGAAATCGCAGCCGGTATCGTGGAAATATACGTGATCAACGATAAAGTTATCGCAGCCGCCACGGCAGCGAATTTCCTCTTCTGACCATTCTCCGTTGTTGGCGTCTCCGCCCCCCTGAATTTCGAAGTTTCGAATTGTCCAACTGGGTGAGCGGTGCTGTCCATCGTTATTGTTTAGACCGATGTCGAAATCGCTGTCCTGGCCGATGGAGGCCGTAATCTTAAGACCGCAATCAGAAGCAGCGGCTTTTGCTGATGGAGCAATTCCGCAGCCGGTGGCGTTCCCTTTTCCATTTCCATCGAGGGTAAGATAGCCAGGCTGAGGAGTAGCAGTTCCACCGTAGAACTCACTCCAGTTTGCCTGTCCTGATCCCATTGACGCGGTATTCCAACCGGCAGAAATGTCATTGGAACAGCCGTCTGAGGCGCGACCGTAATCGTAAGACTGGGCCTTCTTGATCGTGATGCGGGTGGTGCCGGAGTTGGGGGTCGTAAAGGTATATTTTCCGTAATTTCCATCGGCGAGGTAATAAGTATCACCTCTGACAAGCGTAGATGGCAGGTTATTCATGCGGTTGGCCCAACTGGATCCTGAGCCGTCACCTGCCGCGGTTGGGCCTACAGCATGGCACGCAGCATAGCTGTAGGCGGCCGGCGCAAAAATCGCCATCAATACAAAATAAAGCATTTTTTTCATGGGTATACTCCAGCAGACAGCCACCGTACAGTCTGGGGGAAACTGTCTGCATGATCTGCCGGAACTTGAGAGCTTGGTTTGGCGATTATATCCTTTCACAATTGAAAGCCCCAAATCATGAATGCACCAGAAAAAATCCGATTCATATTGCCCATTACACTTTGCAACATCCACTGTGCAATCTTACTCAATGCGATAGTGAAGTGAGCCGTTTTCGAGTGTCGCGTAGGCAATGCTTGCGCGCTCTGAGCCTGCTCCTTCAATCCGCCAGCGACTGCCATCCCGCACCAACTGCATCTTGCTTCTTTGCCGCCACCATCTGTCAACCTCTCCCGGCAATGTGATCCACATTCCTGTACTGGCTCTGAGGTCCGAGAGGCAGCCAAGAAGACCTTTATAGGCATTTCTGGCTTCCTCGGTCTGAAGATAGTCAGGATGAACGATCACACTGATAAGCCCATGATGTTTTTGAATCCTGTCGATCTGCTCCTTCCATATATCCAGCGAATAGGAATTCAGGACATGGAAGAGTGAATAGTCCTGAATGGTTGTCACCGGAATTTCCAGAATGTCGCCGATGAAGTAAGGCATGACGGTGCAGCATCCACCGGGTTGAGGATCGAGATGTCCGACATTTGGCACAGACATGTCGTATGAGAATCGAAATGCATCGTACCATTCCTGGTTTCGATACAGCACTCCTGCTCGGAATCCGGTGCTTTGAAACTCCGCGGCGAAATGATTAATTTTTACTGCATTTTTTTGGAATTGATCGCGGCTCTTATAGAGATGGCCATCATGCTTGAGATCATGCACGTTTACCTCAAACCCTCTGGAGCGAATCAACGATAGAGTCTCGGGCTGAACCGCATATCGGGCGTCCGGAATAATTTGAAAGGAGCTCTTGATTTCGAACAAGTCATTGATGTCCATCAACGCAGGAGCGAAGTTCAAACCTACAATCGTCTCTACGTCGTGGGTCATGATTGCGCAGGCAGGCTTCGCTTCAGGCCAGAACCAGATGAATGGAATCTCCTTCTCATCGCCTGCTTCCAGCGCAAGGCGCATCATGGTTTCGAACATCTGATCTACGCTGCGATCAACAGGCCAGCGTGGGAACGGCTTCTGGTCCCATCCTTTCAGCCATGCGCGCTGTAAGTGTTGCCTGACTGAAACCGGAAACATTGGACGCAATGCGTAGTACGTGCTGCGAACAAGCCGCTTCCAAAGCGGGCTGCTGACCTTCTTCTGGTAGCGTTCATACCGCAAATTGGTGGCAACTTCATCCGGATCGAAAGGAAGAAAGCATGTCTGCCCATCCATTCGAACGGAGGGCAGCGCATCCGGAAGCTGTGTCGTTGCTGCATCTGGAACACTATGGTCACAGCGGCCGTAACAGACTGCTGCAGGGCCGAACATAAAATATCCCGGACCATTCTGACGAACTGCGCCTCCATCCAGTTCGAAGTGAACAGGCAGCTCAGGGCAGCGAAAGTATTCGAGAAACGCTTGATTCATAGCCAACGATACAGCGATCAGTTATCCAATATGTCGATAAAGTAAATTGCCGACGCCGGCAAGCAAAGGATCGGGCATGCGCGAAAGAGTTTCTCGCGCCCAGGAGGAAATACCACTGCCGGCTGACTGCTCAGTCTTTTGTGGTGCTGGATTGCGAAAATATATCAGGTCGGATGCTTTGCCTCCCAAATGCTCCTTAAAAGATGTGAGCCCCTCATCGTCATAGGCAGAGCGGCCCAGATCAAGCTCCACCATGCCTGCATCCTTTGCCGCCTGGATGACTGTCCAGAACAGAAACGGTGTTCCGCCAAGCGCATTTTGAGAAGCATCAGAGCATCCGTATTTGTAGACGATCACGTTCTTGTGATCGAGCGTCAGGATGCTGGCAACGGGCGTCTGGTCTTTTAATGCCATATGAATTCGCAGCTTGTCTCCGCAAGAGGCTGCCAGATTTTCAAACCAGGTTGCAGGCTGAGGAGGCAACTTATGACGGCGACGCGTGAGGAGCAGAAGATAGCGGAACTTTCGCAGCAAATCCTCAGAGTTTCCTGCTTCGTACACCAGCTGCTCACGGGTGGCGCGTTTGACCTTCCTGCGAATACAACTGTCGTGAAGACCTCGATACAGAGTTTCGGCAGATGGGCGCAAATCAATCGAGTGGAAACGAAATTGCTCGCTTATGCCAAGCTGGCCATGCGAAATGGTTTCATCCCACGGAAGTAAAGGACGAAGCTCAATGTACTTCAGTCCATGCTTGCGCGACCATTCTGGAACAAACTGCAGAATCTCTTCAAGAGCACGATCTTCAGCAAGAGGCTGACAATGATCGGAGAAAGGAAGTGAGACCAGACGCTTTCCCGTGAGCCAGCTTTCTACTTTGCAGAAAACGACAGCATTTTCCAGCTCTGTGCTATTGGAAGTTGTAAAGGCAACGGGGCTGTATCCGTAGGTCTGCTGCAGACTCCGCAGCCATTCCCGCGTATGAAAGATGGAGGAACTCGGATGCCGGTCTACCAACTCCGTCCATCGCGTGTCTGTTAGCGGATTTATCTGATACACAGGCATTCGCTGGCAACTCCTTGTGAAATACTGATCGGCTCGAATCGTGAAGGGGATCTATCTGGGAATTTCGAGTTCACTGTTGAAAAAACCTGAGCGGGGCAAGGCCCGTACTCTTTTCATCTGCTCATTGCGCAGGAACTGCACGGCTTCTGATGAAACAAGTCTCGGGCGGCCGAGAAAAGACGACCAACAGAAACCTGCAAAGCGCGCGCATGCTCCGATTGCAAAGGGTTTTTCCGGAAGGCGCCGAGCACACTTGATGAATTCAAATATGGGATGACTGCCGACGGAGTGGTCCATCTTGCCTTCTCGAAATCGATGCTTCAAAATGCGGTCCGCTCCGCCTGTGGGTCGGTGATGCATCACCTTCAGGTCAGGAAAGGCCGATACATGCCAGCCCTTCATGCGGGCGCGTATTTCGGCATACCAGTCTTCGCCGCCGTATTGCAGGGCCACATAACCGCCAATTTCGTCATAACACTGGCGGCGCACCATCTGCGTGGCATGGGCAACAGACGAAATGCTGTTTGAGAGTCTGCTGCGAAATTCCGCTCCGCTTTTTTCATAGATCAGACCGCCTCCTATTCCGAGGTCGGGGTCCTGTTCAAAATACTGAAGCAGTCTCTCATAATAGTCATTGCCAAAAGAGACATCCGCATCAAGATTGCCGATAAATTCATGAGGACAATCCGACAGGTTTTTCTGCGCGAGCGTAAGCGCATTGATCTTTGCCACGACTCCCCGGCCAACATTGTTTTCGAGACGCAGCAGGCGCATAAAGCGGTACTTTGAGCAGTATTCGGCAACAATACGGTCCGTATCGTCCGTCGAGCGATCGCTTACGATGACCCAGCGAACTGGAAGAATCGTTTGCGCCAGCACGGATTCTATTGTGCGTGAAATAAGCGCCGCTTCATTGTGAGCAGCCGTAATAATCGCATATCGTTTCATCGCTCTATAGAACCAGCGCTACCTGCATATCGGGTGTAACAAGCGAATCCACTAAGCGCACATACTCATGTTTGCGAGCGTCCCAGGTGTTTTCTTCCACATATTGTTTTGCGTTCTCTGCTAAGGTGCGGCGACGCGCGGCATCATTCTTTAAATGCAGAATCTGTGCTGCCAACTGCGCCTCATCATCATTTTCGTAGTATTGAATGATTGTCTCGTCATAGTAGAAGGCATGGATGGTTGTTTTAGAAGCAATTACCGGCACGCCTAACGACATAAATTCCAGAATTTTTGTGCTTAGGGCCTCATTGCCGAACGCTGAGCCGGACCGCTTCGGCTCGATGGCAAGATCGGTCTTCGCCATCACCTGCGCAATCTCGTGACTTGGCAGGAAATCATGGAAGAATATACGCCCTTCCATCTTCAGTTCCTTTGATAAATCTATCAGCGATGGTTTAGCCGGCCCCTCGCCGTAAATGTGGAACTCAGCTTCAGGAATCCGGTCTGCAATGCTTGCGAAGGCGCGGACCGCTACATCGAGTCCCTGATGCCAGTTGAGTGAGCCGGGATACGTGAGAATGAACTTCCCGTCTTCACGCGGTTTTTGTTCGGCATTTTTCCTGAAGATGCTCAGGTCTGGCCGGTTCCGCACCACGCTGCACTTTTCAGCTTTAGACGAACGGGAAACAAACTTATGCCGCCACAAATGGTTTGCGATAATGACATGGTCTGCAAATGCCGCCGAACAACGCTCTGCAAGCACAAGCAGTTTGAACAGAAGAGACTTATGGCTGATCTTGAATTTGCTGGCGTAAAACTCCGGCAACAGATCGTGAATATCGAGAATGACGCGGGCTCGCTTTAACTTGGGATAAACAGCCGAAAAGACCAGGAAATCCGGCACATTGTGCACATGCACAACGTCATAAGGGCATTCACGATGCTTGCGGCGAAGAAAACGCATTGAGCCGAAAAGAAACCGTGTAATGCGGCTGGTATAGGCCCACAGACCCTTTTCGTTCACCGTGCGTTCCTGGATGCGATATACATTGACTCCGTTGAGCCGTTCGAATTCGGGGACATCATTACCCCGCCGCAAAGCGATCACATCTACTAAGTCGCCGCGTTCCGCAAGCGCCGTAGCGTATTGCAGAATGCGCGTATCGCTCTCATAAAAGGCATAGGCCAGCATACAAACCCGAAGCGGCCGCTCAACAGGCACACGTACTTTGCTCGTGCGCGCGTAAGTTTTTTGTATTTCGGACGAAATGGAAGTCAATTTTTAACTCGCTTTCCAACTTTTTAAAGCCAACTGCCGTTTGCCGGATATTGCCAGCCCAGGACAGCACAATCCAAAGCTAGCAATTGGGATACCAACTGCTTTTTGGCAAAAAGGACATGAAATGAAGAAAAAAGCCCTTCTTTGTAGAGAAAATCAAGCCTGAAATCCATAGTCCGTGGTGAATTGAATGGCCTATAAAGTAGTCACTTGAATAGAGATGAGGGCATTGCAGATATGACAGCAAATACATGTGCAACAATTTTCCTAATCTGGACATTCCCATGCACTGAAATCGCGTCAATCTGACCGCCAATGGGAACCCAAAAGAAAGTGCGACAGAACGATCCGCTATATTAGGTTTAGTAAACATTTTGCTTTCATCAATTTGCGCTGTTAATGAGTGAGTTCTCTATCCAACAGGAATTCTGAAGGGAACAAACTTGATTTTTCGGGAAATCAGACATGAACTCCCTAAAATGCAATAGACAAGGACTGGTGTGTCAACTTCACGGCGAACATTTTTGAAAGGCATGATTGCAGGTGCCGGGGTTGGGCTGGAAACCCTGGAAGGCCTGGCGGCTCCTTTACATTCCCAACCATACCCTGCCAAAACAGTTGCGGGTGGTGAATCCCAGGCCGCAGCGGCAGAATCGGCAGGCGAATTCACCCGCGGTATTGGAATTTACCCAGGCAATCCGCTGGAAGATTTCAGCCCACGTCTGGTAAGCGACACAACCACGTATCGCAATCTGGCGCTGCATCGCCCCGCATATCATTCCAGCAGCTACGATTACAACCTGACCGCGCAGCTGGTCACCGACGGCATCAAGGACACGCGCCTGCCCGCCTGGATGGCAACCGCAACCAGCTCTCAGGGCCTCATCGGACGCGATGAACGTGAGATCGTTGTAGACCATGCCCCCACCAGCGCGCTCGATTTGCGCGGCCTGCAACCCTGGATACAGATTCAGACTGCCGGTGGAGAAAATGCCCAAGCTGTCAATCGTGTCGAACTGATAGTCCTCGTCCGAGGCAAAGTCAGCCCGTCGGATCTGAGCTTTTCCGTCTCGGTTTCCGATGATGGCCGAGCCTGGAAAACTGTTGGCAGCGCAAGCAGCTTGCAGCCGGCATCAACCGCCGGTTATCCGCCTGATTTTGCCGCATCCGGCCAGCTTTTTACTCCCTCGATTCCGTTCAACACAGAAACGCGCAGCCGTTATTACCGCATTGAATGTCTGGACTCGCGTCCACCCGACGAGCACGGTTTTGGCGTGATGTGGTCTGTAGGCGAGGCCAAGTTTTTTCACGGCAATCAGCGCGTAGAGATCGGTGGTCCTTACGATTTCACCAGTGCCTGGATGAGCGCCGGCCTCGGCGAAGAGTGGGTTTATGTAGACCTCGGCGCGCGTTGCGAGTTCAACCGCATTACTCTCCACTGGATCTGCCGCGCAGCCGAAGGCCTAGTGCAGGTTTCTGATGACGCGGAGCACTGGCGCGACCTGCAGTCGCTCTCCGGAACAGATTTAGTAGACGACATCCGCCTGACTTCGCCTGTACAGGGCCGATACGTCCGCGTATGGATGATGCGACCCACCTCGCCATTTGGCTATATTCTCAGCGAACTGGAAGTCTACGGGCGCGGCAGCACGGTAGCTCAGCCCCACCCCGCCCCGCCTCCCGATGCCGACGGAAAGCTGCGTCTCGCGGGAGGACGTTGGCGTTTACAGCGCGACTCGCTCGCCGACGGCACAGGAGAAGCTCTGTCCAAAGTCGGGTTCAAAGATGATGACTGGATCGTCGCCACTGTTCCGGGAACCGTGCTGACTTCCTATCTGAATGTTGGCGCTATACCCGATCCGAATTACGGCACAAACCAGCTCTACATCTCTGACACATTTTTCTACGCCGACTTCTGGTATCGCACAGAATTTGAAGCGCCGGAGCTGCCAAAGGGCAAGCTCGCATGGCTGAACTTCGACGGTATCAACTGGAAGGCCGAAGTCTATCTTAACGGCGAGAAGCTGGGACGCATCGAAGGCGCGTTTATGCGTGGTCGCTTCGACGTAACCAGCAAGCTGCTGCCCGGCAAAACAAATGCGCTGGCTGTCCGCATTGCAAAGAACGCCACTCCTGGCAGCGTGAAGCAGAAGACCATCGAGAGTCCCGCTAAAAACGGTGGTGCGCTCGGTGCGGACAATCCCACGTTCCATGCCTCCATCGGGTGGGACTGGATTCCTACCATTCGCGGACGCAATACCGGCATCTGGGACGAGGTGTCTCTGACAGTCAGCGGACCGGTGACCATCGAGAACCCATTTATCCAGACAACTCTCCCATTACCCGACACTTCGCGGGCCGATGTCTCCATCGAAGTAAATCTCCAAAACCATCAATCCAGAAAGATCGAAGGCACTCTGCGGGGCCGCTTCGGCGAAGCTCAGTTCGAACAGGCCGTAATAATTGCCGGCTCAACAACCAGCAAGATCAAGCTCGATTCGAGCAGGCATCCGGAGCTACATCTGAAAAATCCGCAGCTCTGGTGGCCGGCGGGTTACGGAGATCCTCACCTGTATCCGGTGGAACTGACCTTCGAGGCCCATGGCCACGGGATTTCTGACCGCAAGACCATGCAGGCAGGCGTGCGCCAGATGTCAGCCAGTGAAGAAGGCCGTGCGCTCAAGCTGTGGGTCAACGGCCGTCGCTTCATCGCGCGGGGAGGAAACTGGGGCTTCAGCGAATCCATGCTGCGTTTCCGCGCCCGCGAATACGATGCCGCTCTGCGCTATCACCGTGAGATGAACTTCACCATGGTGCGCAACTGGGTGGGGCAGATCGGCGGTGATGCCTTCTACGAAGCCTGTGACCGTCACGGAATCATGGTCTGGCAGGACTTCTGGCTGGCGAATCCGTGGGACGGGCCGGAGCCGGACGACAATGCCATGTTCCTGGCCAATGCCAGAGATCTGCTGCTGCGCATCCGCAACCATCCGTCCATCGGCCTGTATTGCGGACGCAACGAAGGCTATCCGCCTCCGCCGCTGGAGAAGGGAATTCGGGCACTCCTGGCTGAGCTGCATCCAGAACTGCATTACATTCCATCTTCTGCCGACGATGTTGTGAGCGGTCATGGGCCATACCGCGCGATGCCGCTCGACTTCTACTTCAGGGAAGGCGCGGACTCGAAGCTGCACAGTGAACTGGGCGCGCCGAATGTGCCATCCATCGAGAGTGTGCGCGCTGCGATGCCGGCGCGCGAGCTCTGGCCGCAAGGGTTGGCCTGGGCGATGCATGATTATTGTCTCGAAGGCGCGCAGGCCGCGGCTTCTTTCGACAGCATCATCGAGCATGGATACGGCGGCGCAAACAATGCAGAAGATTGGGTTACGCTGGCGCAGTTCCTCGATTACGAACTGTACCGCGCCATGTTCGAAGGGCAGAGCAGGTACAGAATGGGACTTCTTTTATGGATGAGCCATTCCTGTTGGCCTTCGTTTGTTTGGACCACTTACGACTACTATTTTGAAGCCGGCGCTGCTTATTTCGGCTCGAAAAAAGGCTCGGAGCCGCTGCACATCCAGTGGAACCGTGCCGCCGAAACCATCGAGGTTGTCAATTACAGCGGCGGAAACCAGAAGGGTCTGACTGCACTGGTCGAGGTGCTGAATCTCGACGGCAGCAAAGTCTGGCAGAAATCTGCTTCGCTGGACAGCGCGGAAGACAGCACAAATGCGTGCATTTTGCTCGAATATCCTGCGAATTTAACGCCTGTTCACTTCCTGCGGCTCACATTAACGCGCGGTTCCGAGACGCTTTCGACCAATTTCTATCTGCGCGGCCTGGAGGAAGGGAACTACCGCGCCATCCGCTCCCTTCCCAAAATCCGTCTGCAGGCCTCGACCACGACAGAACGGCAAGGCCCGATCTGGCGGCTCAGGACTGAAGTCTCGAACCCATCTTCTACTCCCGCCCTGATGGTGCGGCTGAAAGCAGTCCGCGAAAAAAGCCGGGACCGCATCCTGCCGGCCATTTACAGCGATAACTACATCGCTTTGATGCCCGGCGAGCGGCGGGTAATTGAAACCGAACTGAACCACACCGACACTCGGGGCGAGAATCCACAGATAGAAATTGGAGGATTTAACGTACTCGGCTAGTCAGGCACTCCTCCGAGAGACAGCAATCCATCCGGGCTGATCGCAGGTTTTGTGAATTAAGAGAAATCGGATTTCTAACGCGCTACAGTCAGTTGGACTGGAACGCTGGCGTCTACACGGTGGCCTGGGGGTGGAGTCTGGTTGATGATTGTTCCGGGCAGGGTAGGAGTTGGTGGGGATTGCGATGCATTTCCTGTTGAAACTGGCGGGATAGTCGCTGGAATGTCGAGGGTGGGGGCCAGTTTGAGTCCGGCGTGGGAGATTGCAGCGGTTGCGGATGCGACGGGCTGGCCGGTGAGGTCGGGCATCACGATTCCATCCGGCGTGCCAAGGCCGGCCTCGGCGATGAGCAGGCTCATGCTGGGCTGTTCGATGCCTTCGGCGTCGGGTGCGGGGTTCTGCGCGATGACGTTGCCTGGGGTTGCGCCGGGCCATGGCATATGGGCGACGTTGCGCAGGTCGAATCCGGCGCGGCGGATGTCGATGGTGGCGGCGCGCTCGGGCTGGCCAATGATGTTGGGGATGGCAACTCGTTGCGGTCCGAGGCTCTGGGTCACGCGGACATGCCACTCACGTCGGACGACGGTTCCGGATGCGGGTGATTGCGTAAGGACGCGGCCTTCGGGCATTTCGGCGCTGTAGAAGCGGTTGTCGACGCTCAGATTGAGATCGAGCGAGGCGGCCCTGCGCATGGCGTCGGCGAGGGTGAGGCCGCGGAAATCGGGTACAGAGACTTCAGCCCCGTGGATGGCGAAATGCATGGTGATGACGGCAGAGAGCAGGGCGACGACGCATAGGAACAGAACCAGCAGCACGAAACGAAAGACGCGGATCATTCGCCTGGAACTCCGTCTGCGTATTCGATAGTGAAATCAATAGTGGCAGCTTTCTCCAGCATTTTAGAAACAGAGCAGTACTTGTTTTTAGAAAGCGAGACGGCGTCTTCTGCAGCTTTCTTTGAGACCTTTCCGCCGATGCGATAAGTGAGACGGATACGCGTGAAGGTGCGTGGCGGCGCAGGGGCTTGCTCCGCTTCCGCTGAAACCACCAGGCTGGTGAGTGGCTCGCGTTTTTTCTGGAGGATGCTGACAACATCAACAGACGTGCAGGCGCAGAGGGCAGCGAGAACGGCTTCCATCGGGCTTGGCCCGGTGGTATGCGCGCTGTCGGCGTCAAATGGGATGGTGTGTCCGATTTCGGTGCGCCCGGCGTATTGGGTTCCTTGTTTCCATTCCACGCTTGCGATCATGATGAGTTTCTTTACCTCAGGGGTTAAGACGTCATGCAGAAAGCAGCATAACGATATGAAGCTATTCTTACGAAACTACTATTTTTCTCTTTGTCCTGAAATATCCCTCCCGGCAGAGAGAAACAAATCTTTCACTCCACTCAGGATGCCAGTACTGGATATTTTATGTTGTGCCTGATTATTCATGAAGCCGTGGCGCATACAGGCTTCTATTCTCTGAAATGGTGTAATAGGGATTCAGCAGGTCTGGCGCGCCCGGAGAGATTCGAACTCCCGACCTAATGCTCCGGAGGCTTTAGTTCCGTCCGTTACCGGCATTAGGTCAATGGGCATTCAGAGTTCCTTAAAACAGGACTATGCAATCTTGCGGAAAGTCACTTCTGTAACGATTTCCCGCTCAAATCCGAATGAAGAGGCCATCGCCTCACTGATCTTTCTGTTTCCACGCAACACATCAGAGAGATAAGCGGCGCTCATATTGTGCCGCTTCGCAGTCTGGCGCAGAGAGGAGGATGCGACCTCTTCCCGGATCGCTTCTAGTACGCTTGCGCTGAAGCAGCAGGAAGCATTTACCTCGGGCAACTATTCGCAGCAGTTGAACTACATCAATACTGCCAGAGAGCACCTAAAGACCTTTAACAGCCTGGCAGATGCTCTTAATAATGGCAATGTGCAGGCGCTCAATAAGCTCGGCAACACTTTTGGTGTCCAATTCGGCTCAGACAAGGCAACGAACTTCAACATCGTCAAGCAGGCATTCGCTTCTGAGGTTGGCAAGGCTTTTGCTGGTGCGAACGTTGGTGAGGGGGATCGTCAGGAGATTGGAAAACAGATCAGCGCGGCAAGCTCTCCGGCCCAACTTCGCGGCGTTGCTGCTACGGCTGATATTCTACTTGCTGATAAACAAAAGGCATTAAAGGATACCTACGAATCAGGGCGGAGTGGGACGCCTAACTTTGGCAGCGATCAGAGTGCACCATCAAGCAATGATCCATTCACGCAGTTCGGAGGTAAGGCTCACTAATGGGCACAATGGTGACGATGTTTGCCCCGGATGGCTCAACGGGTGACATTCCGGCAGACAAGGTACAGGCCGCGCAACAGGCAGGATTCAAGCGGGCCTTTACTATGGTCTCGCCTGATGGAAAGAGCGGCTATATCCCCGAAGACCGCGCAAACGATGCGGCGAAGGCTGGATTTCGATTTGGAGCGGAAGATAATCAGCAATCAACTGGGCAGCTATATAAGCAAGCGCTATTCAATCCGGTAGGGAGTGGTGCTGCATCGGGCATTACCGGAGGACTTGAACAGGTTGGCGGCAGGGCTATGCAGGCCATTACCGCGCCTCTTCTGCATCCGATAGACACAGCGACTGGCATCATTAATTCAGTCGTCCATCCAATCGAGACAGCAAAGCAGAGAATCAATGAATTTGGGCAGGAATGGCAGAAAAGCCCATCTTTGGCGCTTGAGAATGCGGCTGGCGATGTTTTGGGTGCGGTTGAAGGTGGAAGATTGGGCAGCGCGGCTATATCGAAGGCAGCCGAAGTTGCCGCTCCATCTGCTCTAACCACTGTCAAATCTGCTGCGGGGAAGCTCATCCCATCGCTTGTAGACGGCCCTCCTGAATCTCTAATGACTCGCGCAATCAAGCCGGGAAAGAATAACGTCAACTGGAATGCCGACGTCCAAAAGGCAATTCCTCTAATGAAAACAGCAGAGGAACAGTTAGGGCGCCCGATTCAAGGCGTGGATGATGCTCTTGAAGCGGCTCAGATTGCCAAAAAGGACATCTGGCAGCAGTATCAGGCGAGACTTGGTCCAGCAGCGCAGCTAGGCGCCGTGATTGATGGAAACCGGATTGCCGATGCAATGGTGAATAGCATTGATAAGCGCACAGCCATACAGAATCCACAATTATCGGCAAAAGTGCAGCAAATAGCTGACACCTACCGCCGCCCCATTTCATTGAGCGATGCAGAAGATTTTCTGCAATCAGCAAACAAGGATTTGAATAGCTATTACGCGAAGAACAAAGTAGGTCAACAGGTAGCGCTCAACGATCCCGAAGTATCTTCTACAGTTGCGGAAGCCCAGGCTCTGCGCAATTCCTTATATAGCAAGCTAGATCAAATTTCAGGGCCGGGAGCGGCGCAGCTCAAGCAGGCATATGGTTCCTTAACGAACGTAGAGAAGGAGCTTTATGGTCGCCAGCTTGTGGCGGCGCGGCAAAATCCCGAAAGCCTCAGCGAGCAACTTTCGACTGTTCGCGGTGCCGGGAAGATCTTAAAGGGGATGGCGACTTTTGATCCCGGCGATGTAATCGAAGGCGCTCAGAACATCGCCGTCTCAAAGGCGTTGAAAGCAAGGAATTCTTCTGATGCAATGATCGAACGCGCATTCGCAAAAGCACAACCTGCCC
>Ga0209062_1004294_pt1 | contig 15126 bp, 17 predicted proteins | sample Coa_R2_2_FD_187158 | JGI IMG/M metagenome (GOLD analysis project Ga0209062, IMG submission 187158) | Surface soil microbial communities from Centralia Pennsylvania, which are recovering from an underground coalmine fire - Coalmine... | ecosystem: Environmental > Terrestrial > Soil > Unclassified... | reverse complement strand
GGATACCAGCCCCACGGATTCCAGGTGAAATTTCACCTGCCAGTCCGAGCGGGGAGCCGGCCCCCAATCGACCACCGCCTTGCCTGCCGTGATCAGCCGCCACTCCACGTTGTAATGCAGCGTTTCGCGGCCCGGAGGCGGCATGGACTGCGGGTTTGCCAGGGCTGCGCAGATCAGGACCGCCAACAGGGGCGTAACTCGCATCGATAACGCCAGTGTCGCATAATTGTGCTACGGTGCACCAAATGAGGGCAGAGATGGCACAGAAGGCAGAGATGGACGCCGTCCGCCGCTCGACCTTCTCGGCGCGCCTGGATTGCCATTACCTCCTGCGTACGCCGCCGAAGGTCGGCCGCCGGTCCACCCTCGTGGTGGCGCTCCACGGCTTCGGCCAGACCCCGGAAGTGCTGCTGCCGCTCGTCGCCCGGATGATGGGCGACGATCACGTCATCGCGGCGCTCGAAGGACCCAACCACTTTTTTCTGCCCGCCGGCGGCGCTGTTGGCCCCGGCGGTGCGAGCGAAGTCGGCTGCGGATGGGTCACCCGGCGGCATGCGCCCTCCGGAATCCGGCTCCACCATGACATGGTGCGGCACGTGCTGCACGAGGCCGGCAGCGAATACGGCATACCGCCGGAGCGCCGCCTGCTGCTCGGCTTCTCGCAGCCGGTCTCGCTGAACTACCGCTTCGCGGCGGCCTTCCCGGAAGCCGTCCGCGGCGTAATCGCCATCTGTGGCGGGCTGCCGTCCGACTGGGAATCCGGCGATCGCCGCCCGTTGCGCGCTGCGGTGCTGCACATCGCCCGCCGCGAGGACGAGTATTACCCTCCCGCCGTCACGGAACAATATGCGGACCGGCTGCGTCTTCGCGTGCAGGATGTCGAGTTTCACATGCTCGAAGGTGGCCACCGTTTTCCCTCGGCCGGGAACGTGATCGTGGAAGGCTGGCTGGGGCGGATCCTGCGATGACGGCTGTACACTGAAGTCTGAAAACTATGGCTGTTCCTTTCCTCCGCCGCCCCGCTGTCCTGCTGGCGCTGGTGCTCTGCTCGGTGGGCGGCGTGGTCACGCTCTTGGGGCGGCTCGCCGGCGGGTCGAAGGCGGAGGAGAAGCGCGTGCCGCTCGCCGCCGATGCGGGCGCCAAGAGCTACCCCGCGTTCTCCCCCGACGGGCAGCGCATCGCCTATAGCGCGCGCGCCGGAAAATCCGATGCGTTCCACATCTTCGTCCGCGCATTGGCGGCCGATACGCTGCGCGCGCTGACCGCCGGCGAGGCGAGTGACGTGTCGCCCGCCTGGTCGCCGGACGGCCGCTGGATCGCCTTTCTGCGCCTCGAAGAAGGCCGCGCCGAGTATCTCGTGATCCCCGCGGAGGGCGGCGCGGAGCGGAAAGTGGCGGACTTCCCCTCCGAGCGCGAGGAGTCGCAGCAGGCCCCGGCCGTCGCCTGGAGCGCGGATGGCAAATCGCTGATCGTCATCGATACCGGCCGCAGCCCCGCCGGCCTTTCCACCGTCGCGATCGAAGGCGGGGCCGTCACACCCCTCACCACTCCGCCCGCCGGCACTGCGGATTCGACACCCGTGCTGTCGCCGGACCGCAACACCCTCGCATTCGTGCGCAGCAGCGGCGCGGGGCAGGGCGATGTCTACCTGTGCGACTCCGCCGGCAAGGGAATCCGCCGCCTGACCTTCGATGATCACGAAGTGCAGGGCATCGCCTGGACGCCGGACGGCCAGGACATCGTGTATGCCGCAAACCGCTCGGCCGGGCGCTCGCAGCTCTGGCGCGTGCCGGCCTACGGCGGCAGCCCGCGCATGCTCACCGTCGCGGGGCTGAACGCCGCATTCCCCGCCATTGCGCCGTCCGGCAACCGGCTCGTCTATGTCGAGAGCGCTTCGGGCGCCTCGCTCTGGCGGGCGCGCCTCAACCCCGGCGGCGAGGCGGAAGAGGACCGCGAGCTGGTGCGCTCCACCGGGCGCGAATCCTGGCCAGCGTACTCGCCCGATGGCCGGCGGCTCGCCTACATCTCCGATCAAACCGGCGCGGACGAGGTCTGGCTGTGCGACGCCGATGGCGCCCACCCCCTGCAACTCACGCATTTCAACGGTGCGCGCGTGGCCCGGCCGCGCTGGTCTCCCGATGGGCGCCTCCTGCTGATTGCGCACGATGGCGCGCGCGGCCCGGGCCTCTATACCATCCCGGTGCCTGCGAAAGGCGCCGCGCCGGCCGCCGGCGCCAAGCCGGTGCCCGTCGTCCCGGGCAGCATGAACGGCAACTGGTCGCTGGACGGAAAGAAGGTCTATTTCGATGCCGGCGGCCTGGTATGGCGCGTCACGCTGCCGTCCGGCCCCACAGAAAAGGTCACCAGCGAGCCAGGGACGGGACAGGCGGCCGAGTCGGTGGACGGAAAGTACGTCTACTACCGCGCCCGCGGCAGCATCTGGCGCGTTCCCGTGGCGGGCGGCAAAGAGGAAGAGGTGTTCGTTCCGGAAAACGGCCTGTTCTTCACTACGATCGAGTCGGTCAGGAACGGGATCTATTATCTCGAATGGGAGCGCCGCGGCCGCGGCATGGCCGTCTCGTTCTACGATTTCGCCGCCAGGAAGAGCTCGGTGGCGTTGCGGATGAACGGCGTCGGAAACTTCGCCCGTTTCACTCTGTCGTTCTCCGTATCGCCGGACGGCAAGTACATCGTGTATCCGAAAGTCGACCGGGACGACACGAGCTTGATGATGCTGGAGCACTTCCGGTAGAAGGCCGATGATGGACCGCGTCGTGAGCTGGACCTCATTCGAGCAGGAACGGGAAGAGAACGCCGCACTCGATTACTGGCTCAGCCGCCCGCCCGAGGAGCGGATCGCCGAAGTGGAGCGGCTGCGCCGCGAGTACATCGCGAATTTAGGGGGAGCACAGCGGGATGAATGTGGAGAAAGACTTTGCGGACCTCTGCTCCTTGTTGAACGCGAACCGCGTTGAATACCTCGTGATCGGCGGCTATGCCGTCGCATTCCACGGCGCTCCGCGTTTCACCGGCGATCTGGACCTGCTCATCCGGCCCGATTCCGCCAGCGCGGCGCGCACTCGAAGCCGTGCGGGAGTTCGGTTTTCCGTCAGAAAGCGTCGCGCCGGATTACCTGCTGGAGCAACGTAAGATCCTCCAGTTGGGGCGAGTGCCGGTACAGGTACACATCATGACCAGCGTTACGGGACTGGATTGGGAGACAGCGTGGGCATCGCGAGTCCTGGGCTCGTACGGCGGCGTGCCGGTCTACTTCATCGGGCGCGAAGCTTTGCTGGCCAACAAGCGCGCGTCGGGGCGGGCGAAAGACCTGGCGGATGTGGAAGCTCTGGAAAAGAAGGGTGGAGCGAAGGCTTAAAACCCCGTCGCCGCAATCCAAAAACTTTCCTTCCACGTGCCGCCCGGCGGGATACTTTCGAGCTCCTTGTACACGCCGGCGTGCGCCAGGTTGAACGCGTCGGTGATGGCGGCCATCGGCTCGAAGCAGATGAACTCCCTCGCGGCCGGCGCGTAGACCACCGCCACCTGGTACTTGGGACCGTAAGTCACCGTAATCCGCTGCCGCGCTCCTTCCACCCAGAACTGCGCCCGGCCGTCGGCATTGCGCACCAGGTTGGTGAACACGTCGTCAAGCTGCGTCGCGTGCAGCGGCTGCGGGTCGGCGAACTCCACGGGCCGCCGCTCTCCCGTCGGGATCAACTCCCGGCTGAGCACCAGGTGGTCGCGTGCGGCGATGTGCACCTTCCACTGGTCGCGCGGCGCATCGTGCAATTGAAAGTAAGGATGATACCCAATGGCCACCGGCAGCGGGCTCGCGGAGAGATTCTCGATCGCCGTCTCGACCTCCAGCTCGCCGCGTGACAGCCGGTATGTCATCGCGATGTTATGCGCGAACGGGAACTGCGCCATCAGCGCCGGGTATCTCCAGAATTCCAGGCGGCTCGTCACCCAGGCCGCATGCTCGTCGGCGCCGCTCGCCGCAACGGTCCATAGCGGCGAAAAATTGAGCAGACCGTGGATGGGCTTCTGATGGTTGTCCCGCCGGATGTTGCCCAGTTCGGGGTTGATCAAAAACTTTTTGCCGTTGGCCCAGAAGAAATCGTCGCTGAGCCGGTTGGCCCACGGCGCCAGGAACGGAATGCAGCAAAAGGTCTGCTGCGCCCGCAGGTCGGCCGGGCTGTAGACGGGCGACCACAGCACATTTTGACCGTTGACCTTCATCTCGTACGCCATGTTGCCGACCGACGGCGCGATCGAAACCTCCACGTGGCGGACGTTGTCGAGCAGTTGAACGACTTCGATATCGTCGACGGCGGTGCGGCGGGCAGTGTAGTCGGCGGCTTGCGTCATGAGCGGCAGCAATGGCAGAAAGAATACGGCGGCGGCGAGCTTCATTGGATGTCGCCGGGATCGCGCAGGTCGAGCACCGTCTCCTTCTGGCAGCAGACGCAGGGACCCGGCGTGTAGGCGCGAATGGAGCAGATATCGCACCAATAGGTCACCATTTTCAGGTGCCCGTCTTTCTTCACCAGCATGGAATGGGTGTGCATCGGGTCGAGCTGGAAATGGCGCGGCGCGGTGAAGTGCCCTTTGGCCTGGATCTCGAACCCGTTCAGCCGCGTATCGCCAAGCACCTTGCGCATCGGCGCGTCGCCAGCGAGTTGGATGATCTGGTGCGCGGAAGTTTCGAGCGCGGCCGGCTGCCCCTCGCGGACGATCAGCTTGCCTTCAATCGTCACGGTTTGCGGATCGGCGGCGAGGCAGAGTGCGGCCAGGGAGAGGAGCAAAAGGCAGAACCGCATCGGTTCAATTGTAGCGCGGACAGCAGGCGTCAGCAGTCCGCAGACGGCTTCTTCCCTCCTGACTCCTGACTCCTAACTTTTAACTCCTCGCCCCCATACTCCACCCCCACCAGAAACAACCCTTTGGCCGGCGCGGTCGGCCCGCACTCCGCCGGCAGCCGCTCCAGGTCCGCCACGTTCCCTTTCCCCGCCTCGATCAGCGTCCCCACGATGTTCCGCACCATGTGCTTGAGAAATCCGCTGCCGCGCACGCGGTAGACAAGCCGCCCCGGCGCCCGTTCCAGCGTGGACGAGAAAATCGTCCGCACCTTCGACCGCCCCTCGGCGTCGCGGTCGTCCGAGGCCGCGAACGCAGTGAAATCGTGCTCGCCCGCAAACGCCTCCGCCAGGCGCGCCATCCGCGACTCATCCAGCGGATACGGGTAGTGATGCACGTAAGGCCACTCGAAAGGGCTACAGACTTCGTCCCGAAAAATGCGGTACTCGTAGGTTTTGGCGATTGCTTGGAAGCGCGGGTGAAAATCAGCGCCGGCCTCCTCGGCGGAAAGCACGCGAATGTCCGGCGGCAGCAGGCGGTTGACGGCACGCCGCAGGTTCGCGGCCGGGATCGGGTTGGTGATGCTGAACGCGGCCACCTGCGCCAGCGCATGCACTCCTGCATCGGTGCGTCCGGACCCGGCCACGTGCACGGGAGCGCCTTCCATTTCCGACAGTATCCGCTCGAGCGTGCCCTGGATCGTCGGGAGGCCGGGCTGCACCTGCCACCCATGAAATCCGGTGCCGTCGTACGCGAGGGTGATCCGGATGCGGCGCAGCATCTTTTCCGGCACGGCTCTTTCCGGCAAAGCCTTTTCGGGCAACCCTGCGCTCAGGCCGGCCGCGAGCCCGGCTTCACCGCGGGCGTTCCAGCCTGGCAGAGCGGACAGGCCGGGGCCTCGTATGTCTTGACGTGCAGCGTCACCAGCGCGGCCCGCGGCACCCCTACCTCGGACTGGCCGCCGCTTCGGTCGATGATCGACCCGGCCGCCACAACATTGGCGCCCGCCGCGCGCAACACTTCCACCACGTCGCGCGTGCTTCCGCCCGTCGTGATGACATCCTCGATTACCGCAACCTTCTCTCCGGGCGTAACCGTGAACCCGCGCCGGAGCGCCATCTTCTTCGTGGCCGGATCGCGCTCGGTAAATAGAAAGCGGGCTCCCAGCGCGCGCGCCACTTCATGCCCGATGATCAGTCCACCCAACGCCGGCGACGCCACGGTGCGGACTTCCGCGCCGCCGATCGCCCGCAGCGCGTCCGCCAGCATCGCCCCGAGCCGCGCAGCGGCTTCCGGATGCTGCAGCACCAGCGCGCATTGCAGGTACTCGCCGCTGTGCAGCCCGCTCGTGAGCAGGAAGTGGCCTTCCAGGTACGCTCCCGTGGAGCGGAACAACTCCAGGACGGACTCGGCTTGCGGTGTCACAAAGGCCTACTATACCATTGGGATTACACAAAAACGGGCGGTTTGCCGCCTTCGTGTCTTAGGGGTCGAATGATGTTGGAACGCAAATCCTGTGTCGCGTTGTTGTGCTGCGCGCTGCTCCTCACTCCTTCCGGAGGGTTCGCGGCGCCCGCCGATAAGCCACCCGCGGATAAACCGAATGACAAGCCGGGCGCGCCCAGGCAGGACAACGCCTCGGTCTCGCCGCTCCGTCCGCCGGGTCATGGCTTTCTCGACCGCCTGACCAGGAACTATCGCGTGCCCACGGTGCTGCCGCCGACCGAGGGCAACTCGCCGCGCCTTGAATCTCTGCTGCGCGGTGGAAACCTCTACCTTTCGCTGCAGGACGCAATCGCGCTGACCCTCGAGAACAACCTCGATATCGCCATCCAACGCTACGGGCCCGAACTGGCCGATGCCGCCGTGCTGCAGGCGGAGGCCGGCGGTTTCGCGCGCGGCGTTTCCACCAGCGTGACGGCAGGGCCCTCGGGCGTGGCCGTGAGCACCTCGGGAACCACGCCGGGCAGCAATCAGACCTCCGTGACGCAGGCCAGTTCGGCGACCTCCTCGGCCGTGAGCGCCAGCGTTCTGCAATCGTCCGGGCCGGCCATTCCGGCGCTCGATCCGATCCTGACCGGCAGCGCCACCTGGTCCCACACCACCTCGCCGCAAACCAGCACCTTCATCACCGGCACCACCTCGCTGATCAACCAGCAGGCCGCCAACAACGTCGCCATTCAAAAGAGCTTTCTCACCGGAACCACCATCAGCCTCGGGCTGACCAACACCACCACGCAGAGCAATAACCTGCGCAACGTGTTCAATCCGGCCACCAGCTCCTCGCTTTCCCTGACCATCGTGCAGAACCTGCTCCAGGGCTTCGGCCCCGCCGTCAATTCCCGCCAGATCCGCATCGCCAAAAACAACCGCGAAGTCTCCGACCTCACCTTCAAGCTGCAGGTCGAGACCACCGTCGCTTCCGTCATGGAGCTCTACTGGCAGCTCGTGGCGCTCAACGACCAGGTGAAGGTCGCGAAGGACGCCATCGCCGCGGCGCAGCGGCTCTATGAGGACAACAAGCGGCAGGTCGAGGTCGGCACGCTCGCGCCGATCGAAGTGACCCGCGCCGAAGCCCAGATCGCGGCCGGCGAGCAGCAGCTCACCATTGCCCAGACCCAGGTGCTGCAGCAGGAAACGATCCTCAAGACGGCCCTCAGCCGCAATGGCGTCGCGAGCCCGCTCGTCGCCGATGCCCGGATCATCACCACGGACCAGATCAATATTCCGGACGTCGAGCCGATCTCGCCCATTCAGGACCTCACCGCTATGGCGCTGGCCTCCCGGCCGGAGCTGGCCCAGAGCCGGATCCAAATCACCAACCAGGAACTCACCATCCGCGGCTCGAAGAACGGCTTGCTGCCGACGCTGCAGGCGGTCGCCAGTACCTCGAACAACGGGCTCGCCGGCACCGTCGTTCCGAACCAGACCGGGAGCGCCTTCTTCGTCGGCGGCTACGGCACCGTGTTGGACCAGCTCTTTTCGCGCAATTTCCCCAGCTACTCCGCGGGCTTCAACCTGCAGATCCCGATCCGCAACCGCTCCGCCCAGGCCCAGGTGATCAATGACGAACTCGCGCTCCGCCAGCAGCAGTTGGGCCTGCAGCGCCTCGAAAACCAGGTCCGCGTCGACGTCCAGAACGCCCTCATCGGGCTGACCCAGGCGCGGGCGCAGTACCAGTCGGCAGTGAAAGCGCGCGTCCTCCAGGCGCAGACCCTGGACGCCGAGCAGAAGAAACTGGCGCTCGGCGCGTCGACGATTTATAACGTCATCAGCGACCAGCAGGCCCTCACCCAGGCCGAGTCCAACGAGGTGGCGGCCAAGGCCGCCTACGCCCGCGCCAAGGTCGAAATGGACCGCGCCACCGGCCAGATCCTCACCAACAACAACATCTCGATGGACGAGGCCTTCCGCGGGTCCGTCGCCCGGCCGCCCAGCCCGCTGCCTCCCGCGGCCCCCGCCCAGTAGTCTCCGCCACGCGCACCGCGCGGCCGCCCCGGCGGCGGGCCCATCCGGCCCGCCCCACTCCCGCGGCGCCGCTGCGCGCTAGCCCGCCGCTGCCACCGCGGCGCACGCGCTACCGACTGCCGCGAGCCGCCCGCGCCGCCGGCCATCCCACCCCACCCTTACTCTCCTCCCGCCGCCGCTCGGCATGCCGGCCGCTGCCGCTCAGGCCGAATCGTATCCTTTTGGAACAGGAAGTTGACACCCCAGTGCCAATTTTGCATACAAAGCCGTTGAAATTTCGGATCTGGGGCAATGGTTTCAAGTGTTTACCGTTTGGCGAGGAGATTGCTCTAGAGAGGCCGTGACTAAGAAATCGCAGGCCCTTGGAGAGATGATTGATCTTCCGTATAGTCTCCCGCCTAACCAGTCACCTCGCATAAAAACCCTCTAGCTGTCCATCGAAATTCCTTCACAATCGTCTCTCTCCGGGCCTGTGGGCATAACGCCGGCGGTATATCCGCCGGCGTTATGCTGTGTGCCCCCGCGGGTCGTTTACCATAGTCCTATGGCGATCGGAATGTTTGAAGTGGCGTGCCCGTGCTGTGCGGCCATCCTGAAAATCGATCCGGAGACGCGGGCGGTGATTGCCCACACCGTCCCGGAAAAACCGCGGGCTATCGACGATCTGGCGGCGGAAGTGGAAAAGCTGAAGGGCGCCGGCGCGCGCCGCGATGAGATCTTCCGCAAGCAGTTCGAGGCCGAGAAGACGCACGGCAAGGTGCTCGAAAAGAAGTTCGACGAGCTGTTCAAACGGGCGAAGGAGAACCCGGATCAGAAGCCGCCCACGCGCGACATTGATCTCTAACGGCCCATGGCGAGGCCTGCAAACCCGAGAGCCGCGACCGCAACGCCGAAGCCCCGCATGGCCCACATCGCCCTGCGCGAGGGAGGCTGCGGCTCCGGACGTCTGCCCCAAAGCGGGGTGATCGGCATTTGAAGGGCATCCTTGAAGTGCTCGATCGCCGGTCCGAGCCGGCCGCCAAGGCGCAAGGCACCCTCCGGATCGACGGCCATCGAAACCCCCGCGAGAAGCACCACCGCGAACTCCACCATGGCCCGATTCTACCGCGCCGAAAGATCGCGGATATAAATATCCTTGAACCGCATGTTGCCCTCGCCGCCCGAATGCAACTGCAGCGCGATGTAACCGTCGAACGACTTCGGCGCCGGGTCGGTGAAGTCCAGGACCGTGATGCCGTTCAGAATGTATACCATGTGGTTGCCTTCCACCTTGGCCAGCACGTCATTCCAGTCCGTCGGCCGCAGCACCTGCTCGTATTCCGGCGAGGGCCATGCGATCCAGCCGCGCCCGTCGCCGTAGAGCCCGCCATTGTGATGGTTCAGCGTGCGGTCGATCTCGAACTGCATGCCTTTGGCGATCTCCGGTGTGTCGCCCACAAATTCCGTATGGAAGTAGAGGCCGCTGTTGCCGTCGTCCTCGCACCTGAACCGGATCGAAAGCCAGAAATCCTTGTACTTCTTCTCGGTCCGCAGGTAGCCGTACTCCTTCGTCACGCCCTGCCCGTGGATGGTGCCGTCCTCGACGGTCCATTTCTCGTGGCCTACCGGCACCCAGCCCGTGAGGTCCTTGCCGTTGAACGCGCGGACCCACTGCTCGTTGGGATACGGCGCGCGGTTGCGCGGGACTTGAGCCAGCACCAGGGCCGCCGCGGCGGCCAGCAGCAGAAGGCAGTTTCGCATGGCGCTTATTCTACCGGATACCCGGCGTCGACCCAATTCGTCTTGAGATTCTCCGCGATGTAGAGCGCCTTGACGCGGGTGAAACCCATGTCGCGCAGCAGCGCGAACGCCGGCCGGATATTCGGGCAGTGGTCCCACGGGCAGCAGCCGCAGTAGATCACGATCTCCCGGTCGCGCGGCAGCTTCTCGACCGCCGTCCGCAGCGCCGCCAGTCCATCGGCCTTCGAACCCGGCCCAGCATACACCGAGCCCGCAATGTGCTTGCCGTTGCGATAGAGCGTATTGAAGCCGACGTGGAAGATGGCCGGCTTCTCCGCCAGTTGCGCCGCCAGATCCTTCGGCTGCACGAGCGCCAGATCCGCCGCGAGCATTGCCAATGCCGAAACGCAGATTCCGAGAATGAGAGCTTTCATCAAGATCACTCTACCGCGGCTGGCATCCTGCCGCATGGGCACAGGTGAGTTTCACGAGGCATCGCTCTCCGCCCGCCGCTTTCCATTGGCGCGTTGACCGCTTCGGCCTTCCCGTGATTTAATGGCGCAACCAGATGGCCCGGCGATCTCGACGCCGGATGCGTTCCCGAGCCCGAACTGGAAAGCGCGCGCGCCGGAGAGTTCCATGCAAACAAAGCTGAGTTTCCTTGCTGCCGTATTTGTGGCGCCGGTGATCTATCCCGGCGCAACCGGCCTGGCACAGACGCAGGCGGAGAAAGCGGTGTATCCGGCCATGGCCCCTCTGGACCGGTATTTGGAGCCGAACGAGAATGCCGAAATTGCGCTCGCTCGCAGTGGCGCTCCGGCATCCATTTCGGACGGGGCTGAAGTGATGGTACTGCGACGGGACGGATACGCGACGGCGGTGAAGGGGAGCAATGGTTTTCTCTGTCTCGTGGAGCGATCGTGGGGCGCCGCCACCGATGAGCCTGAGTTCTGGAACCCCAGAGTGCGCGCGCCGATTTGCTTCAATCCGCCAGCCGCACGGACGTTCGCGCCCATCTTTCTGATGAAAACCAAACTGGTGCTGGCGGGAAAATCGAAGGCGGAGATGCTTCACGCGATCGCAACCGCACTGGAAAAGAACGAGCTGCCCGCGCTCGCGCCGGGAGCGATGTGCTACATGATGTCGAAGCAGCAGTACTTAAGCGATAGCGGCAAGAACTGGCATCCCCATTTAATGTTTTTTGTTGCGGGCAAGGCGGCGGCGAGTTGGGGAGCGGACCTGCCCGGCTCGCCGGTTATTGCGGCGGACGACCCTGAAGAGCGCGCAACGATTCTGATGGTCTGGGTCGGCAAGTGGTCCGACGGAACACCTGCGCCACAAGCTACGCACTGACCCCAGCTTCGAGCCCGATCAGTATTCCCTCGCGGTTACGATGCCGGGCTGCGGCACGGGATATCTGCCATCGGCGTTCGCAAGGAGCGGGGCAGGGGAATCCATGGTGAATTTGTCTATATTCGGCGCCATCTCGTGCTCGCATTGGAGCATCTGGTCGAAAGTAATCTCCCTGCCGGTGTTGGCGGCCATCCGGCCCATGCTGGCAACCAGGCTGGCCTCGACGCCGCGTTGGACCTCGTTGTAAGGTTTGTCGTCTCGAATGGCGTCCATCAAATCGTTCCACTCGTTTTGGTAAGGATCCCTCTCCTCCGGACGCACCCTCGATTCCCAAATCATGTCCGCGGGGTTCGCCGCCTGGCTCCTGTACAGGCTCGATGGCAGGCCGCAATCGCCCTGCCTGGAAGCGATTCCCATGCCCTTGCTCCCATGCACGGAGCTGGTGTAGATCTCCTCGCAGCCGTTCATGCAGCGGCCGTCAAAGAAGAACTTCGTACCATCCGGATAGGTGTATTCCACCGAATAGACGTCAAAATTCTGATCCACGTAGGCAACCCCCTCGGGACTTACCTTGTAGTGCCGGCCGCCCAACGCCTGCGCCTTTACCGGCCAGGCATTTTTCATCCATCCCAGATGATCGATGAGGTGAATATAAAAATCGTTGTAGCAGCCTCCGCTCGCCCAGATGAAACTGTGGAATCGCTTCACCTGGTAGAGCAGGTCGCTGATGCCGGCGGGTTTGGGCAGGGAGAGGAAATACCCGCCGGGTCCATGCATGCGGTAGCCGCGCTGCAGAATGATCTCGCCGATCTCGCCGTTATGGACGCGGTCAGCCATTTCCTGTAGCGCCCGGCTGTGCCGCGACATCAGCCCTACCCCCACCTTGAGGTTCCTGGCTGAGGCCTCGCGGCCGAGCGCGAACATGCGTTTGCTGGTTGGGCCGTCCGCCGTCAGCGGCTTTTCCATGAATACATTCAGCCGCTTCTGGATCGCGTAGGTGAAGTGAACCCAGCGGAACGCCGGAGGCGTTGCGAAAATGGCGGTATCGCCCGGCTTCAAGCAATCCATGGCCTTCTGATAGGCGTCGAAGCCGAGAAACTGGCGATCCGGCGGCACCTCGACCTGGCTTGGATAACGCTGCTTCAACCGGTCCAGGTCGCTCGCCAGCCGTTCCGGGAACAGATCCGCCATAGCCACCAGCTTGACGGGACCGCGCTTGACCGATAGTGCGTTCGCCGCTGCGCCGCCGCCCCGCCCGCCGCAGCCGATGAGCGCCACCTGGATCAGGTCGCTGCCCGCTGCGTGGACGTGGGGAATCGCGACGTTGGCCAAAACCGATAGGGCAGCCGATTTAGCGCCAGTCTTGATGAATTCACGGCGCCCGGCCGAATTCTGTAACGAGTCCATGGCGATTCAGTCCCTCCGCTTTGAATTGGCGAAGGCCTCCTTGGCACGCGGTATAGTGTAACCCCGCGCGGCTCCCCATGCTGGCCTGGGAGAGAGACATCGCGCCGTTCAACGCGCTTCCCACGTATGAACAGATCCAGTTGCCCGAGTTGCGCCTGTTTGGTGAGAAGTGGCCGGTTCCGGCTGGCAGACGCCCCTGTTGTAGGCTGGCTCTGCTCCCGAGGCGCTGCGATCGGATGCAGACGTGTCGTGCTGTGGACGGGGAAAGATGGCGGCGTGCCATCGCGCAGGCCCGCCGCCATCCCGGACGTTTACCGCTGGATGGGCGGGCATCCGACCACGGAACAGTTCTCCAGGTAGCCGGAAAGCGTGATTCCGTTATTGAAGCCGGCTCCCTGGAAGGCGCCGTAGATCACCACGAACGGGAACTGGCCGGCATCGAAGAATGAGAGGACGTTTTGATTGAGCCCCGCGAAGGACTCGCCGTTGAAACCGGTGCCGCCAATGGGCGCATTCAATCCGGTGAAGGTCTGGATGTTGTGGGCGAAATCGAAATCCTCCATATATCCTGCCAGCGGCGTGCTGCCGTACTGCAGGTTGAAAAACCCGGAAACGTTCTGGATGACCAGCCGGTATCCGGCGGGGCATGCGGTGAATCCGCTGAAGGCGCAGTTCTGCGGTTGGGCGCCAGTGCATTGGCTGATGACCGTGGATTGATAGGGAATGCGCGTCATGGTGTCGGCGCTCAGGTTGATGGCCGGAGCGCTGGTGGTGTTCACGACGGATACGGGCGTCGAGTAAGCGCCCCTGGCCTGGCTTCCCCGATGCTGCATCAGGGAGCCGACGAGGAAGAGGCCGGCCAGGCCGGCGCAGGGTAACAGAAACCGCTTCGTTCGATTCTTCATGGGTTCTCCATCAGGGCCTCGCCGGAACGCGCGGATTCCGCGGATAGCGCACAGGGCGAGGGTTGGTGACAGTGGCAGCGCGCGGACGCTGCTTCAGATTTCCCAGCAGGGCGGCATGAGTTCCCCGGCCCGCCTGCTGCGGAGAGATCGGGCAACACCGTCAGGCTGTGTTGCGGCGGGCGCGGTTGCGGCGCAGAAACGGCAGCAGAACCAGGGCGCCGCCCAGCCCGAATGCGGCCGACGGTTCCGGCGCGCCGGTGGCGGGCATGATGATCCCCATGCCGGCATTCTGCGCCAGTGGAATTCCCGAGTCGTAAAGCGCCGACGCCGAGGGGCTGCCATTCAAGTTGATCTGCTCGAGTTCGCCGGTGAACGTCGACGGATTCGTGTAGATGGCATAGAGCATTCCGCTGCCCGCATCGGCGATGCCGCCGAGGTGCGTGCCCGCCTGGGAACTGTCCAGACTGTTCAGGTTGGCGACCACCGTCACGGCGCCGGTAAGACCGAAACTGACCAGAAGATCGCCGTTCTGAGCGCCGGAAGCTCCGGCAATGATGCCGTAGAACTCGTCCAGACTGGAGTCCCAGGCGAGGCCGGCGTACGTGCCGTTGAAAGTATCGAGGGACGCCACCTGGGTGGCGGTTCCCGATTGAATCTGGTAGAGGCCCTCGGAACTAAGGCCGGCGCCGATTGCATAGAACGTGCCGCCGATCTCCGCCAGTCCGTTCTGAAAGACGATCCCCGCTGCGCCCCCCGTGTTATTGAACGCGGAGCTGACCGCGGCCAGGCCTTGCCCGTTGGTTTGCATCGAGTAGAGCGTGGCCACGCCGTTGCTGTCGTTTCCGATGGCGTATAGGAGGTTGCTATAGCTCACCAGCCCGCCGTTAAATCCGATGCTGCCGTCACCTACTGGCGTGAGAACGGCGGCGACCGATGCCGCCGAGGCCGGGTCCATGAAGTTGAGACTGTCCGGGGCGCCGTTTGCATTGAGCGACGTGAAATCGCCGCCGAACGTATAGATCTGCACCGCGCTCGCCGACGCCGTACCGCAACAACTCCCGAGGGCCAACGCCAGACAGACCGATCGTACGCACTTCATATCGCCTCCGTGAAGGTTATGTTCGCCCGGATAGTACTGGCGGGAAAGCTCTCTTTGGTGATTGGTCAGTTGTCCTACCGGAAAGCGGATGCAAGGTGTAAGCGCTCCGTTCTAGCGGGATCCGTGCGCGCGCTACCATCGTCCTATGCGCGTGCGAGAACTTGCCGAATGGCTGGGCGCCACTTTCGAGGGCGATGGCGAAAAGGAGCTCACCGGCGTCGCTCCGCTCGAAAGCGCGGGAGGCTCCGAGCTCGCCTTCGTCGGCAGCCGCAAGGCGGCCGAACAGGCCGAAGGCTCCGCTGCCGGCTGCCTTCTCGT
>Ga0209062_1004292_pt1 | contig 15130 bp, 9 predicted proteins | sample Coa_R2_2_FD_187158 | JGI IMG/M metagenome (GOLD analysis project Ga0209062, IMG submission 187158) | Surface soil microbial communities from Centralia Pennsylvania, which are recovering from an underground coalmine fire - Coalmine... | ecosystem: Environmental > Terrestrial > Soil > Unclassified ... | reverse complement strand
ACACGCCGGCCGAGCGCCGGTCCACATAGTCGAAATCATCCTGCACCAGCAGCGCCTCGAGGAACGGGCCGCCGGCCAGCGGGCGGCGGAAATCGTTGGTGTTGTCGAGGGTGCGGGACGCCTGGGCGCCGAGCAGCCAGGGGCCGTGGAGCCACTCCAGGCTGGCGCCGCCACGCACCGTCTGCTCCGTCCACGCCCAGCCGGCGTGCGCCCGTGCGGTGAGGCCGGGCGCCGCGTCGCGAAAGCGCAGGGCGCCCCCCACCCCGGTGAACGTTCCTTCCACGCGGTCGTAGTGGATGAAATCACCGATCCGCTCGGTGCCGACCTGTGCCCGCGGCGGTCCGGTCGGCCGCCACTGCTCGGGGGCGACGTCGTCGAACGCGTCGGGTCGCGCGGCCGTCGTCGCCTGCCCCACCGGTGCCAGCCAGCCGGAGTATCCCGACAGGCTGTCACCGGGCGCGATCGTGAGCGTGTGTGGCAGGGCGCGCATCGTGTCGGACGCGGCCGCCGAGTCGTCGGCCCGGGAGCCCACCGTGTCGCGCTCGTCGAGCGTGTACGCGCCGAACCGGGTGACGACCCGGAAGATCGAGCGGAAGTCGCCCGCGAGCGGCGACGTCACGTCGCCCTCGATCCGCTGCGTCCCGGGCAGCCAGAAGCGGCCGTGGATCTCGCGATTCGTGAGGTCGACGAAGGCGATGCCGGTATACGCGACGGCCTGGAGCCGCGCCCGAAGGCCGGGGTGCCCGCCGACGACCTCGAACGCACCACGCATGCGCACGATCTCGGCGTGCGCGAGGTCGACGTACACGTCGCCATGGAACAGCACGGTGCGCCGCCGGAGGTGTGGGCGAGGCGCGACGTGGACGAGGGCGACCGGGATCTGGCGAGTCAGGAGGCGCATCGTGAGCGCCGTGTCGCCGCCGGAGAAGCGATACACGGAGTCCCGGTCGGGCGCAAAGGGATGCACGACGCGGACGGCCGTGTCGCGGGCGATCGCGCGGCGGGCCAGGTGGGTCGTGTCGCGGCCGAGGAAGAGACTCAGCCGGTTGCCATAGAGCGTCGGGACGATCCACGCCTGCTTGATGAGGGCGAGCGCCGAGATGTTCGGCCCGGAGAACCGCGACCGATACCCGATGACGTGCTGTGACAGCGCGCCCGACCGATCCCACCGGACGAGACTCGCCACCTGCTCGACCTGCGTCGCGCCTTCGGACCCGTCGCGGCGGTGGATGAGCAGCGACAGCTCGCTCTCCGTCTCGACCCGGTAGGACACGAGGCCGGCCGGCACGATCCGGTTCCGCTGGGCCGCGCGCGCGACCAGCGCCTCGAGGGCCGGGGAGGAGTACGCCGCGCTCGTGTCGCCGGCGGCGGTCTGCGGGCGGGCCGGTGCTGCGCCGGGTCGCGCCGGCGCGCGCGCGATCCCGCCCGATGCGGTGCGTGAGGGCGCGGGTGCGGGCTGCGCCGCAGCGGGGGCGGGGACGTCCGCGCCGACGAGGGCCGCGCCGACGAGGGCGGCCGCGCACGAGCGCAGGCACGCCGGCCTCCGTGGGGCGCACCAGTGATCGCGGGCGTGGCTGGTCAGACGCGCGGCGGGCGGCACATCTTTGGAAGATATGCGCCGATCAGTTCGTGGCGGGATCGTGCCGGCCGGTCTTCTCGACTACTGGCGTGTGAGCCGCGCGCCCCGATACAGCATCCTGATCGCCCTGCCGTTGCTCGTCGTGTACGAGGCGCTGGCCGCGTTCCTGTCGACGGGCCAGGGTGCCGAGCTGCGCAACGGCGCCGACGTGTTGCTCGAGGAGCTGTTCCTGGCGATCGCCGGGCGGCAGTACGCATCGGTCGCCTTCGGCCTCACGGTCATCGGGGTCGGGCTCTGGTACGTCGCACGCGACATCCGGCGCACGCCGGCACCGCTCCGTGGTCGCGTGTTCGCGACGATGATCGCCGAGGCCGCCGCGCTCGCCCTCTGCTTCGGGTCGGTCGTCGGCACCCTCACCGCCCATCTCGTCCGCGCGGTTCCCTTCCCGCACCGGAGCGTCGCCGATGCCATCGTGCACGTCGGGATGGTCGCGCCGGTGGGCGGGCCGATCGCCACCGCGCCGACGGCGACCAAGGTGATGCTGGCGCTGGGAGCAGGCGTGTACGAGGAGCTCCTCTTCCGCGTACTGCTGGTCTCGGGGATCGCGCTCATCGCCCGCCGCCTCCTCGGATGGCGGCCGTTGGTGGCCGCCGGGGTGGCGGTCACGCTGTCGGCGCTCATCTTCGCAGCGTTCCACTACGTGGGCCCCTACGGCGACCCGTGGCGTCTCGACTCGTTCGTCTTCCGCCTGCTGGGCGGCCTCGCCTTCAGCCTGCTGTACGTCACCCGCGGCTTCGGCATCACGGCCTGGACGCACGCGCTCTACGATCTGCTGGTGTTGACCGTGTGACAGGGTGACGGTGGGCGGCATTCATGCCGTTGGCGGCATGAACCATCCCCCCGGGACGTCGGTACGCCGCGCCGGGCCAGGCATCGGTGTGGGATGCGAGGCGCGGGCGGCATGAATGCCGGCCCGGCATCGGTGTGGGATGCGAGGCGCGGGCGGCATGAATGCCGCCCCCACGGGGCCGTGGGACGCGGCGTCCCGCCATCCCGCCCGCCGTTGCCGTTCCGGTGATGGCCGCGGGGCGCGCAACCGCATCGCGCCGCCCCGGCGGACGACCCCGATACGTACATTGTCCTGTCCATAGCACCGAGGTGCGCTCTGAATACCCGACGCCAGTTCCTCATTCGCGCTCCGCTCGGGCTCCTCGCCGCGGCCGAGGCATGTCGCGGGAGCGACCAGTCGCAGGAGACGGCCGGGCACGCGGCCGCGTCGCCCTCGACGCCACCGCCCGGCGCGCCGACGACCTTCAACGGGTCGCCCGCGGTCGGCCCCGAGGTCTCACCGTCGACGTTCGCCGACGCGGAGAAGCTCGTGCAGGTGACGATGACACCGGCCGAGCGGGCGATGGCCGCCGCAAGCTGGCGGACATCGATGGCGCCACTCCTCGAGCGCAGAACCGGGCCGCGCAGAGTGGCGCTCGACGCGACGCTCCCCCCGGCGACCCGCTGGAACCCGGTGCTCACCGGCGACGCGGGGCCGGCGCACGATCGGTTCGTGCGCAGCACGACCGACCCGGGCCCGCTGCCCGCGAGCGACGACGACATCGCGTTCGCGCCGGTGACTCGCCTCTCGCGGTGGATCGAGCGGCGGGCACTCACCAGCGAGCGACTCACGACGCTCTACCTCGACCGGCTCCAGCGATTCGATCCCCGACTCCGATGCGTGATCACGCTCACGCGCGACCTGGCGCTCACGCAGGCTCGCCAAGCCGACCGTGAGATCGCGGCCGGCCGGTATCGCGGGGCGCTCCACGGCATCCCGTGGGGCGGCAAGGATCTCCTGGACACGGCAGGGATCCGCACGACCTACGGCGCCGAGCCGTTTCGCGATCGGGTGCCGACGACCGACGCCGCGGTCGTGCGCCGCCTGCACGACGCCGGTGCAGTGCTGGTCGCCAAGCTCAGTCTCGGCGCGCTGGCGCTCAACGACATCTGGTTCGGCGGGCAGACGATGAATCCCTGGCTGCTCGAGGAGGGAGCGTCCGGGTCGAGCGCCGGACCGGGCGCGGCCACGGCCGCCGGGCTGGTCGGCTTCGCGATCGGGAGCGAGACGGGCGGCAGCATCGTGAGCCCCAGCATGCGCTGCGGGGTGACCGGGCTGCGCCCGACCTACGGGCGGGTGGCCCGCAGCGGCGCGATGACGCTCTGCTGGTCGCTCGACAAGTTGGGCCCGATGACACGGAGCGTCGAGGACGCGATGCTGGTGCTCCGAGCGATCAGCGGTCCGGACCCGGACGATGTCGCGAGCGTGCCGAGTCGACTGGACTTCGACGCCACGTCGGGCGTGCAGGGGCTCCGCCTCGGCTATTTCCCGCACTGGATGCAGGAGAGCCCGGCCACCGACGTGGATCGTCACGCGCTCGATGTCGCGCGGTCGCTCGGCATGGCGCCCGTCGAGGTGAGCCTCCCCGACTGGCCGTTCGACTCGCTCAATCTCATCCTGTTCGCCGAGGCGGCGGCCGCGTTCGAGGAGCTGACGCTGAGCCGGCGAGTGGATGAGCTCCGGGCGCAGGTCCCCGACGCCTGGCCCAACCAGTTCCGGGAAGCGCGGTTCCTGTCGGCGGTCGACCTCGTCCAGGCCGATCGGCTGCGGCGGCGCGTGGCGATGGAGATGGCGCGCCTGTTCTCGCAGGTCGATCTGTTGCTCGTCCCGTCGCTCCGCGATGAGATGCTCGTGATCTCGAACTGCACCGGACATCCCTCGCTGACCTTCCGCGCCGGGTTCGTCGACGTCAGTGAAGCGCGGAGCGACTGGGCGCCGGACCCGGCGCACCCGCTCCCCAGGTTCTCCCCGCCTCGCCGAGTCCCACACGGCGTGACGTGCATCGGGCGCCTCTTCGACGAGGGCACGATCGCTCGCGCGGGACTCGCCATGGAGCGCGCACTCGGCGTCGTCGGCGAGCGGCCCGCGGGCTTCTAGCCCGGGCTCGAGCAGCGCGGGCGGCCCCACACACCGCCGGCCGTCGGACAGGCGGTCGGCGTCGGGACGCCCCGCGCGTGCGGGACCGCGGGTGCGCCGGCTCCCGCACGCCAGTAGCGTGAAGGCGCCGCACGGAGACGGCCGCGCGGAGGCAGCACGGACGCGCCCGCTTCCGCCCGCTGATCGTCCGGCTTCCGGCGTGACGGCTCGCGCGATCGGACGGGCCGGCGCCGGCTGGTGCGAATTGTGTAGGGCGGTCGCGGATATGGCTGTCAGTGCGCCCATCCCAGGGCTCCGGCGCCGGACCAGACGGTCGCCGGTTCGAGCCGTGCACGTCGACGCCGGCGGCCGTGCCCACGCCGACTGGTATCGCGCGGCGGCGATCGCGCTCATCACGTTCGGGGTCGCACTGCGGCTGCTCCTCTTTTTCCGTCGACCGTCGCTCTGGCTCGACGAGGCGATGGTCGCGCTCAACGTCGGGAGTCGCAGCTTCGGCGGTCTCGGACATCCGCTCGATTTCGATCAGACGGCGCCGATTCCCTTTCTCTGGGCGACCAAGGCCGCGACGCTGCTGCTCGGGATGAACGAGTGGGGGCTGCGACTCGTTCCCCTGCTCGCGTCGCTCGGCGTGCTGATCCTGATCTGGCCCGCCGCTCGGCGGCTCGTGGGCGACGAGGAGGCGCTGCTCACGACCGCGTTTGCGTCCTGCTCGATCCTGCTGCTCACGTACGCGGGGGAGGCCAAGCAGTACGGCGTCGACGGGTTCGTGACCGCCGGCTTGCTCGCCCTCGTCGCCCCGCTCCTCGCCGATGCCAGCCGCACGACGCGCTGGCGCTATCTCGGGGCCGGCGGCATGGTCGCCCTCTGGTGCTCGATGCCGGCCGTCTTCACGCTGGCGGGGATCGCCGTCGCGCTCGCGGTCGACCAGCGGATCCGCGGCGATCGCCGGCGCCTCCGCCGTCTCGTCGTGGTCTGTGGCAGTTGGGCGGCGACATTCGTGGTGCTGTACGTCTTCGTGTATCGCTCGGCCATGCACGACCCGTATCTACGCCGCTTCTGGGAGCCGACGTTCTTCACGGTCGGCGCGGCCGACGCGGCGCGGCGGATCACGGACGGGCTCTATCAGGCGCTCGCCAGCCCGTTCCTCAGCGAGCTGGGAGTGCCGGACCACGAAGGGGCCCTGCTCCTGCTCGGCGTCGGCCTGTGGGCGGTCGGGGTCGCGGCCGCGTGGTACGCCCACGGGCCGCCGATGGGACTGCTGCTGATCGTGCCCTATCTCGCGGCCTTTGGCGCGAGCGCGGCCGGCCTCTATCCGATCGCCGCGCGGATGCAGCTCTTCGCCACACCCTTCCTCTACCTGGCGGGCGCGTCGGCCGTACTCGCGGCCGTGGAGCTCTGGCCTCGCGCGTGGCGGCCCGCCGTGTACGGCGCGGCCCTGCTCGCCTTTCTGCTCGCCCGCGCGCCCAGGGCGGCCGGGGTCGTGCTCGGGCCGCAGGATCGCGAAGAGAGTCGCGGGTTGGTGCAGGCGCTCGACCGCGGCGGCCCCGATCCCGTGTATCTCTTCGCCAGCGGCGTCCCCGCCTGGCTCTTCTACACGACCGACTGGCACGCGCCGGACACGGCGCGACTCCACTGGTACGCGCGTGTGGCCGGGTCGGCCGGGCCCGCGTTCGCGAACGCGCCCAGCCGAGCCCCGCGCTCGATCCACGACGGCGACGGCCTCACGTACACGTATCACGGGCGCCGCGAGATCGTCGGCGTCGGAGACGGCATGGAGTACCGCGGCGGCCTGCGCTTCCTCCAGCCGTGGCCCGACCCGGGCTGGGCGTCTGCCGAAGCCGCGCGCCTACGCGCCGCGACCGACTCGACCGCCTCGATCTTCGCCTCGCACTTCACCCCGGCCGAGCTCGGTCCTCTCCTGGCCGCCATCTGGCACCTGGGCGGCGTCGTCGAAGAGGCGCGCGCCGAGCGATCCGCCGCCGTGTACCGGATCCGCTTCCCCGCCCAGCGGGAAAGAGTCACGTCCTAGCGGTCCGCCGCGCCCCGCGGGCGCCCGCCGGCCCCGGGCCGACTCGCGCCACCATGATCCACGTCCCTGCCGTTCCGGATGACACGACGCACCCGCGAAAGCGGGTGCGTCGCGTCATCATCCAATAAGCCGCTTCCTTACCGCGCGGTATCCGGGAGTGCGCGACGGCGCGCCCTGAAGTGCAGGAGCTTCGGGTTGTCGGGATCGAAGTGCAGCGCGCGCTCGAGCACGCGGCGCGCGTAGAACCCATCGCCATCCTCGGTCAGCATGCGCGCCAGCTCGATCGCCGCGTCCGTCAGCGGCGGATACTCGTAGAGCGCGTTCTCCCACGCGATGCGCGCCGTGTCGCGCATGCCGGCCGCGAGCGCGGCGTCCCCCCGCTGGAGGTACCGCTCGGCCCGCGCGTGCCGCGCCGCCGAATCGCCCGACCCGATGCGCTCCGACGGCGCCGGCGGCAACGCCGCGCTCGCCGACGGCGCGGGAGCGCGGCGCGTCGCGGTGGTTGCGGGAGTGACCGCGCCGCCCGCGGCACCGGTCGTGCCCGGCTGCGCCCCGGCCACGCCGGAGAACCCGCACAGAGCGATCACGCCAAGGATGCCGGCAATTTTGGTGATGCCACCGACGCGCAGGATTCTCATCTCCGTCCACGCTCCTCGGCGGCCGGCGCGCCCGCCGCCTCGCCGCGTTCGACCTGCTGTTCCGCCGCCGCCCAGCGCTCGATCGCGGCGTCGAGCGCGCGCCGCGCCCGCTCGAGTCCCGCGCCCAGCTCGGCGCTCCGCGCGATGCCCTCGGGCGTGGTGTACAAGCCGGGGTCCGCGAGCGCGGTCGTGATCTGCGCCACCTGGGCTTCCGCCGCGGCCACCTCCGCCTCGGCCGCCGCGACCGCCTGGCGCGCCGTGCGGCGCGCCTGACGGCCACGGTCCTGCTCCGCCCGCTCCTCGACGGACCGCCGCTCCGTCCGCCGATGCTCGCGGACGCGGTGCACCGCCTCGTCCTCGGCCGCCGCGACCGCGGCCGCATGCGCGCGCTCCTCGCTCACGACCTCCCATTCGGCGAAGCTCCCGTCGAAGCTCGTGATCCGCTGATCGTGCAGCACCCAGACCCGCGTCGCGAGCGCGCGCAGCAACGCGCGATCGTGGCTCACCAAAAGCACCGTCCCGGGATACTGCTCGACCGCGTCCTCGAGGGCCTCGATCGACTCCACGTCCAGATGGTTCGTCGGCTCATCGAAGATGAGCAAGTTCGCACCCGACAGCATGATCATCGCCAGCGCGACCCGCGCCCGCTCCCCGCCCGACAACGTGTCCGCCCGACGCTGGACCTCGTCCCCGCTGAACGCGAACCGTCCGAGATGCCCCTGGATCTGTCCGCGGGTCCAGAGCGGCCGCAGGTCGGCGATGATGTCGTAGAGGGTGCGATCGAGCGGGACCTGCGCCAGGTCCTGTCGGTAATAGCCGACGGTGATCGAGCCGCCCACCCGGACCGCGCCCGAGGTCGGCTCGCGCTCGCCCATGATCGTGCGCAGCAGCGTCGACTTGCCAGCGCCGTTCGGGCCGATGAGGCCGACGCGATCGCCGCGCATCAGTCGTCCGTCGAACTCGCGCAGCAGGAGACGCCCATCGACCTCGATCCGCAGGTCGCGCGCGGCGAGCACCTGATCGCCGCCGCGGTCCCGGATCTCGAAGGCGACGGCCATGGCGCCGTCCGCGGACCGCGGCGGGCTCAACCTCGGCAGACGCGCCAACCGGGTGCGCCGACCCTTTGCCTGGCGGCTGTTCTGCCCGGCGATGTTGCGCCTGATGTACTCCTCCTCCCGCTCGACCAGCTTCCGCTGCCGGTCGGCCGCCCGTTGCCGCGTGAGCCGCCGCTCGGCGTGCTGGGCGATGAACGCCTCGTACCCCCCAGTGTACGGCGTCGCCGTGCCCTCGTCGACGTGGAGCACGTGGTCGACCAGGGCGGCCAGAAACGCCCGATCGTGACTGATGACGAGAACCGTCGCCGTCGTCTCGCCAAGGTACTGCTCGAGCCATCGCGTCGTCTCGAGGTCGAGGTGGTTCGTGGGCTCGTCGAGGAGGAGCACGTCGGCCGGCGCGACGAGTTGCCGCGCCAGTCCGAGCCGGCCCCGCTCTCCCCCCGACAACGTCGCCAGCGGTCGGATCCGCGCCTCCGCCGGCTCGAATCCGAGCCCGTGCAGCACGGCATCGACCCGCGGCGCGACCGTATAGCCGCCCTCCCGCTCGAACCGCTCGAGATCGTGCCCGTAGCGCGCGAGCGCGGCCTCGCCGGCGTCGGTCTCGAGCGCCGCCGCCTGCTCGGCGAGCGACTGCTCCAGCGCGAGCAGCTCGGCGAACTCTCCCGCAGCGGCCTCCCACACGGTCCCCGCGGCGCCGAAGTCCCGGTTCTGATCGAGCAGGGAGAAGCGCGTGCCGCCGACGCGGGAGACCTGACCGCTCGTGGGTGCCATGGCGCCGGTGATGAGACGGAAGAGCGTCGTCTTGCCCGTCCCGTTCCGGCCGACGATGCCCCACTTGTCGCCGGCACCGATCGAGACCGTGACGCCGCTCAGCAGTCGCGTGGCGCCGAACTCCACGTCGACGTTCGACAGTGACAGGAGCGTCATCGCTGCGCCACTCCCGCCCGCACCCCCACTCCCACCCACTCCTTCCAGGTGGATTCGGCGAGCCCGATCGTCAGCTGATGCTGCCACCGTGTGAGCGGGGTGCGGAGCAGACCCGGCTCATCGACCAGGCGATCGAGCCACCGCGCATCCGAGTAGTGCGCGTTGCCCAGCCCGAGCTCCGCAAAGCGCTTGCCCGTCCGGTCGACGAGCGCCGCGACCCCGAATTTCCGGGCGAACCGCTCGAGCTCCCCGAGCGAGGCGGGCCGTTCGGCCAGGTCGACGAAATGGACCCGCACGCGCCGCTCGGCGAAGAATCGCAGCGCCTTGCGCGTGTCCGCACTCTTCTTCGTCCCGAAGACCTGAACTTCCATCGCGGAGAAAGATACCCGCGCGACCGGGGCGAGCGCTGCGGGCCGGCCCTCCGACGCCGGCGACTCGGACGTCAGCCCGGAGGCGTCACGTGCAGCTACGCGGGCACTGCCGGCGCTGCGCCCATCAGCTCTCGGCTCATCACCTCGAGGTCGAAGCCATCCTTCCGGATGCGGAGGTCGTAGTAGAGAAGCGTGATGAAGACCGTGTAGATCGGGTAGGCGAAGATGTTGATGACGCTCGACAGCACGGCGTACATCGGCCCACCCCGTGGCGCGACCGCCGACAGGTAGCCGATGAAAAAGAGGATCGCGCCGAACAGCGCCAGGAAGATGAGCCCGGTGAGCACCAGCACCCCGATCACCCGCCCCACCGAGCCGCGCGTCAGCTCGAGCGAGCGCGAGAAGGCATGACCGACCGTTCCGCCCTCGAGCACGATCACCATCGGCACGGCGAAGACCCGCGCAAAGACGGCGACCTCACCGATCAACACGATCGGAACGACCAACACGCCCATGAGGGCCGTTGCCGTCCCCTTGGGCAGGACGAGCACGAGCACGCCCACGACCAGCATCGCCCCGAAGACCAGGATGAACGCCGAGATCGCCATCGCGAGCGCCTGCCCGACGGCGCCGCCGATGATCGGCCCGAACCGACCGAGTACCCGACGAACCGCTTGACCGACGTCCACGCGGTCGTGTACGTAGCTGTCGGAGACACCGACGACGACCGCCGCGGTCCCCAGGAGCCCCAGGAGCCCGACCACGAGGGCGACTAGCGTGAAGGGGAGGATCGCGCCGGGCGCGAGCGTCTGACCCGTGGTGCCGGTTGCGCTGGGGATGACGAACGGGCCCGTGCTGCGCGCGAACAGCGCCTGGACGAGAATCGCCGGGATGAGGAACACCGCCGAGATGGAGACGAACTGGACGTAATGCAGCCGCACGAGTTGAAATGCGGCGTCGACGAGTTCCGTGACGCTACGCGGGCGAAGGGCAGGTGCGCTCACAGGAACTCCGAGTGTGGTCGAGCACTGACCGCGCCGTGGCGGATCGGGCGCGGCGCCCCGAATGTAGCGCCGCCCAGCCCGGTCCGCACGGGCAGCACGGCGCTGGCCCGGTCGGGGCGCCGTGCCGCGTAGAGGCGAGCCCGGAACCCACGCGACTCGCCTCGATGGTCCGCTGGCCGGGTACCGCCCCGCGTGGTGGCTCCGCAACCCGCACCTCCAGACGCTCTGGGGCCGGTTCGCGCGCCCCCATCCGACGATCGAGGAGATCGGCACCCGGCGGGAGCGCTGGGACACGCCGGACGGCGATATCCTCGAGATCGAGCGGATCGACGCGCCGGCCGAGGACGCGCCACGCCTGGTGGTGCTGCACGGGCTCGAGGGAACGCCGCGCTCGCACTACGTGCGCGGCATGCTGGCCGAAGCGCGCCGCCGCGGGTGGGGCGCGGATCTTCTCGTCTTCCGTTCCTGCGGCGGCACGCTCAATCGCACGCGGCGCTTCTACCACTCCGGTGAGACGGGCGACCTCGGATTGCTCGTCGACCGGATCACGCGCGAGCGCCCGAGCGCGCCGCTGTTGCTCGCCGGCTACTCGCTCGGCGGGAACGTGCTCCTCAAGTGGCTGGGCGAGCGGGGCGCCGACCTTCCGCGGCAGCTCCGCGCCGCGGCGGCGGTGTCCGTGCCGTTCGACCTTGCCCGCGGTGCGCGGCACATCCAGCGGGGCTTCGCCCGCGTCTATCAGGCTCACTTCCTCCGTTCGCTGAAGCGGAAGGCACGGGCGAAGCTCGCGCTGTTCCCCGATCTCGGTGACCCGGGACGGATCGGCGCCGCGCGGACGCTCTACGACTTCGACGAGATCGTCACCGGGCCGGTGCACGGGTTCGCCGGCGCGGAGGACTACTACGCGCGCTCCAGCGCGCTCCGGTATCTCGCCGGCGTCCGCGTGCCGACGCTCCTGCTCAGCGCCGTCGACGATCCGTTCCTGCCGGCCGCCGTGCTCGGTGAAGTCAGGGCGATCGCCGACCGCACGCCGGCGCTGGTGGTGGAATTCCTCCCGGCTGGCGGTCACGTCGGGTTCGTGAGCGGCCAGCCGTGGCGGCCGTTCTACTGGGGAGAGTGGCGGGTCGCCGAATTCCTGGCGGGCCGGCTCGGGCCGCTGTAGTATGGCGGGATGCGCCTCGCGTCCTGCATCTCCTCCTCTCGCCGGGCAGCTGCGATCGTGACGCTCACCGCAGGATCGATCGCGGCCGCGGCCGCCGCGGAACCGGCCGCCGGCCAGGCTGGCGCGGATATCGGTCAGCCGCCGCACCCGCTCGTCGGCCGCTCCGTCGTCGCGACGCGGTTCGGCATCGTCGCCACCAGCTCGCCCCTCGCATCGATGGCCGGCGTGCAGATGCTCGAGCGTGGCGGGTCGGCGGCGGACGCGGCGATCGCCGCCAACGCGACGCTCGGGCTGGTCGAGCCGATGATGAACGGCATCGGTGGCGACCTGTTCGCGATCGTCTACGATGCCAGGACGGGACGCCTCTCGGGGCTCAACGCCTCCGGATGGGCGCCGGCCGGGATGACGCCCGCGCTGCTCGCCCAGCACGGGCAGCACGAGATGCCGCGGAGGGGGATCCTGAGCGTCACGGTGCCGGGCGCCGTCGCGGGATGGGACGCTCTGCACCGGCGGTTCGGGCGCCTCCCGCTCGCCACGCTCCTGGCGCCCGCGATCCATTATGCGGAGCAGGGCGTCCCGGTGAGCGAGGTCGACGCCCGCATGTGGGCCGAGGGTGCGCCGGGGCTGGCCGCCGACCCGGGGGCCCGGGCTACGTATCTGCCGGACGGCCATCCGCCGCGCGCCGGCGCGCTCTTCCGCAACCCCGATCTCGCCCGGTCGCTGCGCGCGATCGCGACGCTGGGCCGGGACGGCTTCTATCGCGGGCCGACGGCCGACGCGCTGGTCGCCTTTGCCCAGGCGGGTGGAAACCCGATGTCGGCGGCCGACCTGTCGGCGCTCGAGCCGGAGTGGGTGACGCCGATCCAGACGACGTACCGCGGCTGGACGGTGAGCGAGCTACCGCCCAACACGCAGGGCATCGCGGCCCTCATGATGCTCGGCATCATGGAGCAGTTCCCGATGGCGTCGTACGGGTTCCACAGCAGCCGCGCGCTGCATGTCATGATCGAGGCGAAGAAGCTGGCCTACGCCGACATGCTGCGCTACGTCGGGGACCCACGGTTCACGTCCGTGCCGGTCGCCGAGATGCTGAGCGCGCAGCACGCAACCGATCGTGCCCGGCTCATCGACCCGCAGCACGCGCGCTGCGATGTCGCGCCTTCGCAGTTGGCGTCGGTCGCGGGTCAGCCCGGAAGCGAGACGATCTATCTCTCGGTGATCGACCGGGACGGCAACATCGTCTCCTTCATCCAGAGCAATTACTCGGCGTTCGGCTCGGGACTGGTCGCGCCCGGCACCGGCTTCGCGCTCCAGAACCGGGGCGCCCTCTTCACGCTCGAGCCGGGCCAGCCCAACACCCTGGCGCCGCGCAAGCGCCCGCTGCATACGATCATCCCGGCCTTCATGCAGAAGGACGGCGTGCGCATCGGCTTCGGCATCATGGGCGGGTGGAACCAGGCGCAGGCGCACGCGCAGTTCGTGTCCGACATCGCCGACTACGGGTTCACGATCCAGGAGGCGCTCGAGGCAGGCCGCTTCACCAAGCCCACCTTCGGCGGGTGTGATGTGGCGATCGAGTCACTGGTGCCCGAACCCACCCGGACGGAACTCCAGGCGCTCGGCCACCAGCTGACCGTCGTCCCGCCGCGCAGCTCGGAGTTCGGCTTCGGTCAGGCCGTCATGAGCGACAGCGCCGGGGTCCACTTCGGCGCCTCGGACCCCCGCCACGACGGCGCCGCGATCCCCGAGGGTCCGCCGCTCCCGTAGCGGCGCCGAGGAGTCCGCGGCGCCGACCGGCCCACTACGCCACCGGGAGGCGGAGCGTCGCCACGCAGCCGCGGGCGTCGCGGCGGTTGGCGAGGCTCAGGGTGCCACCGTGTGCCTCGGCGATCTGGCGGCAGAGCACGAGCCCGATCCCCGAGCCGTTGGTCTTGGTGGTGTAGAACGGCACGAAGAGGTTGGCGGTCCCGGCGAGCCCCGGGCCGCCGTCGATCACCTCCAGCTCGAGCTGCGTGTCATCGGCACGCCACCGGAGTGTCACCGCGGCATGGGTCTCGAGCGCGGCGTCCGCGGCGTTCCGCAGCAGGTTGATCAGGAGCTGATCGAGTTGGTCGGCGTCGGCTTGAACGGTGACCGTCGGGCCGCCCGTCATCTCCACCGGCACGCGCGTCTCGAGCGCGGCCGCGCGTCTGACCCAGGCGTCGACGTCGACCGGGGCACGATTCGGGGGCGGGAGCTTCGCCAGTCGCGCGTACGACGACATGAGGCGGCCCAACGCCTCGGACCGTGCCGCGATCACGGCCAGGCCGCGGGTCACGTCGGCCGCCAGATCGGGCGGGGGCGGCTCGCGCGTCACGAGCCCGCGCAGGGTGTGGGCGATCGACTGGATGGGCGCCGTCGAGTTGTTGATCTCGTGGCTGAGCACGCGCACGATCCGCTGCCAGGCGGCCAGCTGCTCCTCGCGCAGCGTGCGACTCAGGTCGGTCAGCACGAGCAGGGTGTGCGACCGGCCGCCCTGCCGGACGAGCGTGCGGCGCACGCCCCAGCGGCCGCCGGCGCCCGGCCAGGTGAAATCCTCGACCCGTGGGACGGCGCCGCTCAGGGCCGGCGCGAGCTGGAGCGCCGCGGCCTCGCGGCCCAGCAGCCGCTCGGCGGGCTGGGCGAGCAGCCGTTCGCCGGCGCGATTGATCAGCCGGAGCCGGCGGTCCTCGTCGAAGGCGAAGATGGCGACGTCGATCTCGGCCATCACGCTGCGCAGCAGCGCGGTCGCCTCCATCTCGCCCAGGCGGTGGGCGCGGAGCTGGTCGCCCAGGAGGTTGGTCTCGAGCACGGCGAGGCCCAGCGCATCGTCCGGCCGCGCGCCGCGCGCCCGCAGGGTGTAGTCACCCTCGCGGAGCGAGGCGATCATGTTCGCCAGCGTCTGGAGCGGACGCGTGACGGTCGCCCGCAGCGCGAGCGCGCCGAGGATCCAGCACGCCAGCACGATCGCGCACAGCACCCACCGCGCACCGGGCGACAACCCGGCCCGGGGCGCGACGGTGGCGACGACGGCGACCGCCGGCAACACGGTGAGCAGGGCGATCGCGAGCACGCGGTGCTCGTGGCGGATGCGGCGCCAGAGCGGGATGCGCGAGAGCTCGTCATCGTCCGCCCACGCGGATGTGGCGCGCGGCGGCGTCGGCGTGCGGGGCTGATTCGGGTGCACCGCCGTACTACTACTCCCCGGCCCGCCGCCCCGCGAGGGCCCGGCCGGGCCCCCGCCACGCCCCGGCGGCACCACGGTCCTGCCTCGCGGCGCCGTCCCGGTGTCAGGGGCAATCGTGACGCGATTGCCCCTGGTACCATCCAACAACCCCGTTTCCTCGCCGCGGGACGCGGGCGG